>ORMF012016321.1_pt1 | contig 18065 bp, 20 predicted proteins | sample 1779871 | NCBI WGS metagenome assembly ORMF01 (sample SAMEA104232316, study PRJEB22302) | groundwater metagenome | biome: forest; feature: aquifer; material: groundwater | place: USA | collected 2011-08-07 | depth 5.4 m
AAACCTCGGATCGCGTGTGACCTGTTCGAGTTGTTGTACCAAGCGCATTGAGAGTCTACATCAATGCCTCGAGCTGCGAACTTGGGTTCAGTGGAACCGGGGGGATACAGGCCGCCGGCACCGCCGGCCGCGCCGCCGATCTGCGAAGTCAACGGTGGTCCCCACTGAACGTCCGCACGACTGGCTTTGCGCAAGGCATGCTCGATCGCGCGGTTGGCGGCCGAGGTTTCGGCGATCCACTCGTTACGGAAACTTTTTGAGCCCGAGGAGCTCGAGGGCGACCCAATAACAGAACTTGGCGCCGTGAATGATGTAGCGGCGCCAAAGCCGACGGGGCTCCTGTATGAGACGAAAGAGCCATTCCAGGCCAGCTTCGCGCATCCAGGCGGGAGCCTGCTTCAGTCGGCCGGTGTGCAAGTCAAACGCGGCTCCCACGCCAATCATGACCGGCACGTCGAACCGCTCGCGATGTTCAAACATCCAACTTTCCTGCTTCGGGGTGCTCAAACCAACCCACAAAATGTCGGGGGCAGCTTTACGAATCAGGCGTGTGATCTCCTCATCTTCCTGCGGAGTCAATGGCCGAAACGGAGGAGAGTACGTGCCTACGACGCGGAAGCCCGGAAAACGCTGTCGGAACACGTCGGCAAGTTGCTGGGGCACGCCCGGGGCGCCGCCATAAAAAAAATGACGGTAACCGCGCTGCACGGTGGCCTGGCAAAAGGAGAGCATCAGCTCGGGGCCATATACGCGGCGTTTGAGCGCGTGTCCGTGCAGCCGCCCCAGCCAGACCAACGGCATACCATCTGGAACGACCAGGTCCGCGGTGTTCAGCGCGTCCCTAACTTGCGGATCGTGCTGCGCCTCGGTGATGCCGTGCATTCCGGTGACCGCAATGTACCGAGAGCGACCGCTCCGGGCGATCCACTCTTGAAGCAGCGCCACCACATCAGGGATTTGCACCGCATCGACGCGTACACCGAGTACGTGAAAGCAGTCAGCTCGCACCGCCCTTGCTCCCTGCCATAGCGACTCGCCTAGGCACGCTTGTGGAATGCGACCAAGCTGTTGCCGATCAACGGAAATCCCACATCGACAATCTTGGCTTCTGGAAAAAGCAAACGCAATTGGCGTTTGGAGAGAAGTTCGATTTGTTCGTATCGGGTGAGGTACCCCGGTGCAAACCGGACAACTCTGCGTTGAATCTCAACCGGCAGGAACTGGTAAAATGGCAACAATGTGTGCGGTTCAATGGGGAAATATCGGTTCGGCGTCGCCACGAAGTATCCTTTGGCAGAAACGCGCCGAATCTCATCAGCAAACAGTTTCTGCCGTTGCCAATCTCCTACATGTTCGATTACTGCATTGGAGAAAACCCAGTCATAAGCACGTGACCGGAATGGCAGGTAACAGCCATCAGCAAGAATGATCCACAAGTTCTTTTGCGTTGCCCCGGAGACGTTGGGCCGCTCGAGATTCACTACCGAAACCTCGGGAAAGGATGAATGGAGGCGCAGAAACTCTCCGGCGACTCCGATCCAACCCCCGATGTCCAGCAATCGGCCTCCTGGATTGTTGCCGGCGATCTCGAAAAAGAGATCTAGCTTTTGGTTTCTAAATCTCTTATGAATCGGCGCGATCCAACCAAGTGCGCGGTATCTTGTAGTTGTCATTAGGCTCCAAGTCGACTATACGAGCCGGGCAGCGCCGCATAGCTACTCTGAGTCCCCGGCCCGCGCCCGATCGCCCCGCGTGAACGACGATGTTCGAATTCATGTTCATTTTCACGGAAGCTCAACTGACTTGGCATATTCGCTCAGTAGAAAGGTTCGCGAAAACGATAGAGCAACCAATGAAGGGGCTTTGCGAGCATTGACTCATACCCAATGTAGGCCAATAACCTCGAATGAAATGTCAGCACGCCGGGGTAATCAGTCCAGGCTCGCTCAAGGTGGAATTTCTCCTTCTTGAATTTCCGGTAGTCCGTATTGAACTCGACGCCGGCGAGCGAATGAATGCCTTCCTTCCGCAGGGCATGGCGCAGATGCGGTATCCCTCGCCAGTCGAAGCCCATGATCTCGGAGGCAACCGCATCGCTGACAAACGGATTATCGCTGATCAGTAGCCAGTTCAATTCCACCGCGTCTCCACGGAGAGGGCCGCTACGATTCAAGCCGTATTTGCCATCCATCACCACGAGCATGCGAGGAAGCGCCTTGTTGACGTGGTAGATCACATCCTGAAAATATGGGTGAAGCTTCAGCCGCAGGGCGGGCTCCTGAATGACGCCCCACTGATTCTTCAGGGCGAGGCTCACAATTGTATTGGAGTGAACCTTGGGCACCGGCATGGTGATGAACAGGTCGGTTTCGTCCAGCAGGAGCGTTGGCAAGGGTACCGAAAGCTTGCGATAACCCCGGCGAAACTGAATCGGGCGCGAGGAAACAAACGACATGTTGACAACGCGCACTCCGTGTCGCTTCGCGAAATCGGAAATACCCGTGCGCGCAAAAACCTCGTCCATCGAAAACCGGTTGTAGCCGCCCGAGTCCGACTCGCAAATCGTGATCCGGTCGGTGAATTCCTTTAGGCAGAGAATCACTGCTTCAAGCGCTTCCGGGTTGGTCATCACGCCCCGGCGAAAGACTGGAAACGTCAGGTTGGGCTTCAATGCAACCCGGTCCCCGCGCTTAAGAATCGCCCCGAGTTGAAGCCAGTCAAAACCTTCCTGGATAACTGGGAGGTAGTCCCGCCCGAGAGAATGTATAAAAACTCGCGACATCGGTTAATCCCTGCCTATGAATGTTTCTTGTGCAAATCTGTCATCGAATGCTGCCAGACGCCCGAACCCGGCCTTCCAGATGTGGAATCGTCTCATCGGACGGTGGCCAGTCGTGCCTCAATGTGGCGATAGCAGATGTCTAGGCCTTCGCGCAAAGTCACACGTGGCTTCCAGCCATCGAGAATTTGCGCTGCCAACGTGCAGTCCAATGCCTGCCCCCAGATTGCAGTGGGTTGAGCGGTATCCCAGGAGATTTCGATGGGTTTTCCGGAGAGAGCGACAATCTCCCGGACCAATTCCTCAATACTGACACGCTCGACGCTGCCCAGGTTGAATGGCCCGACAAGAGATGCGTGTTGAGATTTTTGAACGGCGCGCAGCATGGCCTCGACCGTGTCGCTCACGAAGTGGTAAGAGCGTGTTTCTTTGCCTGTGCCCATCACCACAAATGGAGCTCTTGCGGGGAATTCGATCGCGCGGCGGCAGAAAACCGGAATCGCCGATCCAGTCGCCAAGTCCAGATCCTGGTTTGGCCCATAGGCGCCGATGATCCGGGCGATCGAAGCCCGCGTAGCGCATCCTTGCGCGACCGTGAACTGAATGAGCATTTCGCCCATGAGCTTAGCCCAACCATAAGAGAGTTCCGGGTTCGCCGGGTAGGCTAGTTCCTCTCGGATAAGGGGAGCATCGGGCGTTGACTGCAAATCGATCGGGTAAATGTGGGCGCTGGAAGCATAGAAGAAATATGGCACGCCTTGCTCTACAGCAGCCGACCACACGTTGTGGTCAATCAAGGTGTTCTGGCGGAAAACCTCTCCCCGCTGCTCCAAGTAATAACGAATTCCCCCGACTTTGGAGGCTAAATGGAAGACAACCTCGACATTCCGACAAGCCCTTTGACATACGGAAATCTCGCACAGGTCTTCTTGCCGGAAATCGGAAGCCTTCTGAAGTTCGCCAAGATACTCAAGCTTGCCCCGCTCCAAGTTGTCAAGCACCCGGACTTTTGCGCCTTCCCGCACCAGCCGCTCCACGAGATGCGAACCTATGAATCCGGCCCCTCCTGTTACCAGGACGCTCCGGCCGTGCCACCAGCTGGACATCGACAAACTTCCTTCCTAAGCAGGGTCGCTCTGGTTACATCCATTCGATTCTGGACTCGGCGCTAGGGATGAACAGGGTCGTTGTCCCTCTTTCTTGCCTGAATGGAATTCAAAAGCGCCCACGGATACAAACACAACGTGGTCGGATAGGTCAGCGCTGAGTAGTGACCGACACCTTGCGAGCGCCAAAATGTTGCGCACGGTACCATTCGACCGTCGAACGCAATCCCGCTTCAAGACTGGTGCGCGGCTCAAAATTCAAGTCCCTTCTGGCCTTCGTGACGTCCATGAGTCGCCTTGCTTGTCCATCCGGCTGCCGCGCATCCCAAATGATCTCCCCTTCAAAACCGGTGATCTCCACGAGCAGCTCGACGATTTCTCGGATGGAGGTTTCCGTGCCGGCGGACAGATTGACCAGCTCGGCCCGGTCGTAAACCTCCGCGGCGCGCAGGAGTCCCTCTGCAACATCTCCGGCATAAACAAAATCCCGCGTTGGCTTGCCGCTTCCCCACACCGTCACTGCGGGATGCGCGGGCCTGCCGTTTCGCGACTCATTGGCTGCCTCGACGAACTTTCGAACTAGGGCCGGTACAACGTGGGAATTCTCGAGATCGAAGTTATCGTGCGGACCATAAATATTGCCGGGCATCACGACCACAGCGGGGAATTGATACTGCCGCCAGTACGCCAGAGACTGGACATGGAGCATCCTTTTCGCGAGAGAGTACGGCGCACTTTCCTGCTGTGGAAAGCCATTCCAGTAGGAATCCTCCTTGAGTGGCAGGGGAGCATGCTCGGGATAGCCGCACCCGGCGGCCGCAGCCACAAACTTCTTGGCTCCGGTTTTCCACGCGTAATGCATGACGAGCACGCCCATCATGAGGTTCTGATAAAAGAATTCTGCCGGGCGCGATTTGTTCGCGCCAATGCCTCCGACCAAGCCGGCCAAATGGATCACAATATCTGCCGGATGCTCCGCAAACAGTCGTCGGACCAATTCTTCTTTCGTCAGGTCGAATTCCCGACTCCGAACAACAAAAACCTTGCTGCAGCCCAGTGAGCGCAGTTTTTCCAGGACGTGACTGCCCAGGAACCCACCTCCGCCGGTCACCAGAACCGACTTGTCCACCCAAAAGGAGCTCATGATTTGGTTCCTCCGAAGAGATCGCGTTCGACGAGGGCGCACAGAATGTGTTCGATCACTATGTGAACCTCCTGAATTCGCTGGACACCTTTGGAGGGAACGCAAACGCAGACGTCCGCCATTGACCTGAGCTGCCCCCCATCCGCCCCAGTCAAAACAATCGTCTTCAGCTTTTCTTGCTTAGCCTGACGCACTGCGCGAATCACGTGCTCCGAGTTGCCACTCGTGCTGATTGCAAGGACAACATCGCCCGGTTTGCCGAGCGCCGCAACTTGGCGCTCAAAAATCGTCTCGAAGCCAACGTCGTTGCCAATGGCAGTCAGTACGGAAGTATCCGTGGTCAATGCAATCGCAGGGATGGCTGGCCGATGTCGGCTTTTTTGCAAAACGTTAATGAACTCCCCGGCCAAATGCTGGCTATCGGCGGCACTCCCGCCGTTCCCACAAATCAAAACTTTGCCACCGCTGCGAAGGCTCTGGACAATCACCCTGGCCGCCGTCTGGATCGACTGCGCGCACGAATCTGCCGTTTGACGCTTCACCTGAGCGCTCGCCAACAAATGAGTTCGAACCTCTTCCGTCTCCCGATCCGCGTCCATAGGCTCCACTCAGTTCTCTGAACATCTTCGACGTGCCCAAAAGACATCACCAGCGACTGCTTGGCCTTCACTCCTTAATTTGCTGCGAGATCATTAAAGACGCTTCCCGGAGATCCTCCGCGATGTAGTCCGCGTCGTGTTGGCCTCGCGCCTCCGCCTGGGCTCCATAGCCAGTCCGAACGAGCAAAGTTGTAGCTCCCATACGTTTCCCAAATGCGATATCGCTTTCTTTGTCTCCGACCACGAAGCATTCCGTGGGGTCGAAACCCAGTTCAGCTGCTGCCCGGTGACCCAAACCAACCTCGGGCTTGCGACAACTGCAGTTCTCTTCCGGCCTGTGTGGGCAAAAATAAACTCCGTCCAATTCTATTCCTTCCTGCGCCAAGAGTTCGCACATTCTGTGATGAATTGCCTCGAGCCGGCCCAGATCGAAATATCCGCGGCCCACTGCGGATTGGTTCGAAATCACAACGAGCCCCAGCCCCAAAGTTCGCAATTGCCTCAATCCTTCCGAGGCGCCGGGCAAAAGTTCAAACTTGTTTGGATCGGAAAGGTAATTCCGCTCAATGTTGAGAGTGCCGTCACGATCCAGTAGCACAAATCGCCGACGCCCGGATTTGGGGGAATTGACAGAAAAGGACGGATCCTGTTCCGGTGCTTTTTGATTGCACCTCGCAAGAATAGTTTCGGCTTCCGCGTAGGATCTGGGCGTGCCGATGTCGATAAAGCGGCTTCCCACGGGGTATCCAAACAAGCCTTTTCCCACCCAACTTGGGAAAATCTCGTATTCCAGAGAAACGCTTCGCCCTTCAGGAATCGCACGCAGCAAGTGCTGTGACAACAGGTAAACGCCTGCATTGATCCACCCGGAGCTATTCGCTTCCTTCTCGTCAAAACTGAGGATCTGTTCGTCTCGTGCGCAAGTTACGCGCCCGAAGCGTGAAGCGTCCTGCATATGAACCAATACGAGCGAGCCAAGAGACTTTTTTTGAGTGTGCCATTTGAGAAAAGCGAGTAGATCCACATCGCAGAATGAATCGCCGTTCAACACGAGTACGGGATCCGAATCCAAAAGCGGCAGGGCCAGCCTTAATGCGCCGGCCGTATGCAGCGGCTGGGCTTCTTGAGAATATTGAATTTGCAGGTCCTCATACCGTTCCCCTACAGCGCACTTGACCTGCTCGGCGAGGTAGCCGGTACAAAGAACAACTTTGCGAATGCCGCCTGCCCTCAATTGCTCCAGCAGATAGGTGATGAAAGGCTTGCGGTGGATCGGAGCGAGCACCTTGGGCAAGTCATCTAAGACGGGTCTAAGTCTTGCGCCCAATCCACCAGCCAGGATGGCGCCCGTGATCATACCGCTGAGCTCCGCCAGACTTGCAACCCCCACCCATCAAAGGCAAAGTCGGTAAACTGCCCGCCCAGTTTTTCGAGTTCCTGCCGAACCTCGTTCTGACGCCCCGTTTCGCAGTAGAGCAGGACATAACCGCCACCCCCGGCGCCGCACAGCTTTCCTCCAATCGCGCCGTGACGCAGGGCAGTTTCGTATAGGAGATCCGCAGAAGTTCCTTCGGCAATATGGGGATTCATGCGCTTCTTGTTCAGATGCGCTTCATGGAGCAATTCGCCGAATCGATTGATTTGCGCCGTCAGCAAGGCTTCTTTCATTTCGTAGGCCAATTCGTGAAGCCGCTTCATGCCCTGCATGGTTTCGGTGCGCCCTTGTTTGTAGAAGCCGAGTTGGCGCTCGACGAGGCCGAGATCGGGGCGCACGCGGCCCGTGTAGCAGAGAAGGAGGTGCGCTTCCAAATCGTTGAGGATGTCACGATCAATCCGCAACGCGTTCACTATGATTCGGTCCTTATGGAACTCGATGAGGTTGAAGCCGCCGAAAGTCGTGGCGTACTGGTCCTGTTTCCCGCCCGCGATTTTCAGGTCAATTCTCTCCACGACATAATTCAGCTCTGCCATTTCATAGGTACTCAGACCTTTCCCCGTCAGCGCGGAGAGGGCGCCAAGCATCGCTGCTGTAAACGCCGACGATCCGCCGAGTCCGCTTCCCGGGGGCGCGTCCAAGCGGACATCAATACTGATGCTGCGCTTCACGCCCATCTGCCGGATGGCGGCCTTCGCAAGATCCAGCACGCCATCGTAAGTCGGCTCCTCGTCCAAGCGGTACTTGACAAGGTAACCGAGGTCAAGCGACCGGATGGCAACTTCACCGTTATCCGCGGGATACACGGAGACGTAAGCGTAGCGGTTGATGGTGCTTGAGAGAACGGCTCCGCCGTGCTCGTCGTAGTATTCGGGCAGGTCCGTTCCTCCCCCAGCAAAGCTGATTCGCAAGGGGGATTTGGCTCGAATGATGATTCCCTTGCATGAATTGCGCGGTTGGTCCAGCAATCTTTCCGGAAAAGCTCTGCTCGGCATGTCCCACCCCCTACGCGTTCTTGAGTGCACTTCGGGGCATCATTCGGTAACCTTTGATGAGCTCTTGAATTCCTTCGTCCAACGTGCGCCGGGCCTCAAAGCCAGCTTCACGCAAGCGCTGATTTGAGACGACGTAGTTTCGTTTGTCGGGATCGCTTCCGACCTCTGAAAAATGAATGTAGAAATCCGGTACGTACTGTTTGATTTTCAGCGCCAGTTCCTCTTTGGAGAGGTTTGCCGCATCCAGTCCAACGTTGTAAGGCCTGCCAACCATTCCGTCGGAGTGCTGGATACAATGAACGAAGCAGTCTGCGACATCCCGGATGTGCACATAATTTCGCTTAAAGTCCTTCTCGAAGATAACGATGTAGCGGTCCTTCAGCGCCAAATAAACAAAGCTGTTGACCAGCAGATCGAGGCGCATGCGGCTCGAGAACCCAAACACCGTCGCCAGCCGCAAAGTGATGGCATTCGGGCTGCCGAGCAATTCCGCCTCCGCCTGCACTTTCGTTCGGCCATAGAGGGAGATCGGCTCCAGCGGTGTCTGTTCCGTGCAGTGCACCGCGCCGGATTTCGTCCCATAACCGCTATTCGTGGTGGGATAGATCACCAACTGGTTTCGGCTGCGGAGGCGGTTGAGGAGCACCACGGCTTCCAGGTTGAGCGAGCGCGCCAGTCCGGGATCGCGGTCGCAGGCGGGCGCGCCCACGATAGCGGCTAAGGGAATCAGCACGTCGGCCTTGCTCACGAGCCCGCGCATGAGCTCTTCGCACCGCGCGTCACCATAAACGAATTCGAAGCGCGCGTCCGCACAAAGCTGGAACAGGCTCTGTTGACCATACATCAGATTGTCCACTACGGTAACGTGATGCCCCGCATCGAGCAGGTGCTCGCATAACACGGAACCGACGTAGCCTGCGCCACCTGTCACCAGGACCTTCATTGGTTTTCCCCTGCATTCATGAAACTAAGCGCCTCTTAACCGGACATCGAACCCAATTTCAAAGGCTCCAAACTCACTTGCGTTGCGCTATCACCGCAAAGGTATTCTCAATCCCCAAGAAAGCGCCCACGCGCTGCAACACTCCACTCTGAGTACTAAAATAGCGCACAGTGGTGCAGTCGAAACCTGCTGATTCCAGCAGCCCAGCGATGGCACGTTGGTCCACACCGTTCCTCGTCACGTGATATTCCGCATCGTCTTCTGGGCTGCCCGGTATGTAGATGCCCCGAAGTCGCCGGATGCGAGTTTTGAGTCCTCGGCTCAAATTGCCCTGAAAAATGCGCCAAGAAAAGTACGCCAATTGTGAGAATAGTCGAGCGGGCAGCCCGATCGTGTCGTATCGGAGCGGGTCCTGAAAAGAAAAGAACTGCCCAAAACGCCCCAAAAGTGGCACTGCCGCTCTGATAAGCGAGAGATAATCCGGAATATGGTGCAAGAATGAATTCATCACGACGATGTCATAAGACTCCCCCTCTTGCTTCAGAGTTTCTGTAATCTCTTCGCGACGCACATACAATCTGTCCCCATAGCTCTGGCATCTGTGAAGCAATGCAGCCATCTGCTTTTCCGATATGTCCACTGCAGTTACACTCGCGCCGAGTTCAAGAAAGCGAAGCGTAGCCGAGCCTTCACCCGCACCCAGGTCCAGAACTCTTGGAATGCTTGTACTTCTTTTCGCCGAACTGAAAACGCGCAAGGTCAAAGCTTCGTAAAGACCTCGCAAATTGGCATGCTTCAAATGCGGCGCACCTTCAATATATCTTCCACTATCCTTCTCATCGAACATGGCCGCATTTGCCAATGCAGCCGCTTGGTTTGTTTTCTCATCCATTTTCAACAGACCTTTGAAAAAATGCTCATCAGGGTCGCATGGCTCTTGTCAGGGTTGTATTTGGTATCAACCAATTCTCTCCCGTATCTTCCCATCCGCTCCGCTTCTTCTGGGTGGTCGAGAAGATAACGAATCTTTACTACTAGGTCGGAGATATCACCTGGCTGAAACAAAAGTCCGCTGCGGCCATTTTCAATGACGTACGGGAGGCTGCCAAGGTCGGAACCGATGACTGGTTTTCCCGCCGCATACGCTTCCAGCACAACCATGCCAAAAGTCTCATACCATTGCGACGGTACAATCGTGAGGAGACTTTCTGACAACCACCGCCATTTTTCTTTCCCCTCGAGAAATCCAACCAACTCAATGTGGCTTAGTCCCTTCTCCTGGATGTAGTTTCTTAAACTGGCCTCGAGTGGCCCCGTCCCCGCGATCTTTAACTTCACGTCCTTGAGGTGCTCGAACGCTCGGATGAGCGTCCAGACGCCCTTTTCGGCGGAGAGCCGCCCCAGATAAAGAACAAAATCACCACCACCGGGCCTGGGGACAATCCCTGCAGCGTCGATGAAATTCGGCTTTATGAAGATCTTTTCCGCGGGGATGCCTGCCTCGACCAACTTTTGCTTCGAGAACTCAGTCAGGCAGACGTAAGCGTCGATTTTTTCCAGAATGCCTGCCAGCCGGTTTGCACCGATCGAAGAAGCATACACTGCACTGAGGATGTAGCTATCGCGGTAGCAGCGATACTGCACCGCGTGGATGTAGTTCCCATGTTTGCAGCGTTCGCATATTTTACCCTGCGTATAAAACCAGCCGTTCGGACACAAGAATCTGAAATCGTGAACGACCTGCACGATAGGCACTCGCAAGGAATGCAACGCGTGGTAGATGGAGGGAGAGACAAGCGGGAATACATTATGAATATAGGCAACGTCGGGGCGAGAATTAGCCACGAGACTTTTGATTTCCTGGGTGGTCCGTGGCGAGTAAACCGTGTGGAAAGGGAAAGCTAGTTTCCGTCCCAGGTTATATGACGTGATTTCATCGTTGTGTCGGGAATAGAACACAACTTCCTCAGCGCGCTCTTCCAAGAGCTGCTTCTCAGCTAGTGCGACGGCGTCCTCGCCGCCGAATCGTTGATAGAAGTCGTGAACGAGCAAGATTTTCACCGCATTCGTCCAGCGATTTCAGGTTCATGACCACCGCCATCTTGCGGCTGAGCTTCCGACCGAAGCGATGAGCGAGATGCGCTGCCATCAATATGGACACTCACGCCAAATTGGTTATCCTTCGCCTCCTCTTTCATCGTTGCCCAGAAAGCCGGGTTTGCATGGCCTACCCACTCAAGGAAGGCGCTGTTTCCCTCTATGTCGTCAGCGATGACAATGCACCGGGGCGCTAAGCGGGGCGCGACCATCTGCAATTCTCGTGAAATGTTTCGGTAGGTGTGCAAGCTATCATGAATAAAAATATCTACTGCAGCGAACTGGGAAAGCAATTGCGGCATGACTCGCTTGCTCGCACCGCGATGCAGCCGCCAGCGCTTTTTGAGTAGTTCCGGAATCAGGATGCCAGTAAAGCGATCCACGTCCGACCCCAAAGGAGGCAGGTCTATGCTATGAAGCTGACCTTTCTGGTTTTGCTCGAGTGCCTGCAAAACAAATGCGGACGTTACGCCGTAGCCCACGCCAGTTTCTAGGACTACAGCAGGATTCATCGCTCGACAGAGACCGTAACAAACCCGGGCCAGCGAAAAGTCCGCGTTGTGCGATAAGCGGAAAGGCGCATGAAGTCGCAGTTTCTCTATCTCGGCCCGGACATGGGCCTCGATACTGTGAAGAGCAGACTCGACAATCACACCATTCAGGTTCACACTCAAGCATCCCTCTAGGCCAACAACAAGGTCTTTCCACTGCGTCGTCTGATACGTTGGTGCCTTAACCGAAAGTCGTTCAAAGCGCTCTTGCAACACATTTGCGACACGGTCAACGAACTCACCGGGGCGTCTTGGGAGCAGAGAAAGCAATCTCATAGCCTTAGCCAACGACATGGTCCAATAACCTAACCTCTCTCAAGCGTCAGAGTCATCATCGACCGGAACTTTGCCTTGCATCCCCAGACTCACATTCACGTCTCGGGTCAGTAACAGAAGTGCCGGAGTGAAACTGCTCAAAGTAGTATCCCCGAAGCAGTTTTTCGGAATATCGGAGGGCAGCCGCCACGGTTCGCAGGCCTCCAAGAACAAGCTTTCTTGAGAACCCCTCCCGAAGATTCCGTAAGATCGGAGAATACGCGTTGACCACGCGGTCGCGCGCTAGAAATATTTCACGAACCTGACTGGCCGACTTGCTTTCTGGGTGCCAGCGAAAATCGGCCAAAAGCTTTGGGATGTGCTTGAAACGATAGCCCATCTGCACAAGCCTTAGGAAGAACTCGTAGTCCATCGAGTGCTGAAGGCGAACATCGAGCAGGTTTCCTTCAGCAAAAATGCGGCCACGAAAGAAGGTCGCTGGCGTATGGATGTGCAGAACCCGGTGGTACAGGAGCACGAAATAGTTGAACTCGGTCTCTCGACGAACTTGGAAGACGCGACCGGTTTCGTCGATCCAGGTGTAGTCGCCATAAATGACGTCCACCGCTGTATGTTCTGAGAAGGCAGCGACAGCTTCCTGGAGGCACTCGGGGCGATATCGCTCGTCCGAGTTCAGCCATCCAACAATACTGCCTGTTGCCATCTGAAAGCCCTTATTCAAGGCGTCGCTCTGACCGCGATCCGGCTCGGAAACCCAATGCAAATGTTCCCACCCGGGCTGCGAGCTGAATCGTTTGAGGATTTCTACGGTTCCGTCGGATGAGGCGCCGTCGATGACGATATGTTCCACATCCGGATAGTTTTGCGATTTCACGCTCAACAGCGCCTCTTCGATGAAGGCGGCTTGATTGAACGACGGGGTGACAATCGAAAATTTCGGCGGTCTCTGCATCGGATTACGTGCCCTCAGCTATTGGTGTCGTTTTCGCAGAACCATTTCGCCCAGCCCATACCCAAGCGATTCTGGAGGAGACTCGAGAGTGATGATTATCTGGCCACTTTGGCCGAACCCTCCTGCTGGAAGCTGAGGAGCACCTTTCGACAGGGATTGAGCGCCTGAGAGCTCGTAAATTCGTTTTCTCCCTCGTCCAAAGATCCGTCCTACTTCCATGCAACTACCCCTCCGAGCTTATGCGCCATGTGGATTTTCCGACGGCAAAGACGGCAAATGCTGTAAGCGCAAAGGCCTCATTTGCGGCGCACTTCTCACGAAGGACGCCGCGGAACAATTTCTGAGAAATGGAAGCATGGTCACCAGGCACCAAAATGTAAAACCGAACGGACTGGAATCGATATCCTCTCCGATGAATCCAAACAGGAAAATCATCAGAAATAACGAGCTCACCGTGAAGGACACGGCATCTTTCCTTTCGCGGAACAACTTTGTTGCATGAACTGATAGAATTATGAACAGCAGCAGAAACACGGAAATACTCAGGATTCCCCCGCCAACGAAGACATCAAAGAAGATCGAATGTCCCGATCCAAGCAGGGGGTCGTATTGCATTCCGAGCTCGCGACTGCCTGCGAGGTAACCCAAACCCAGCCAGGGCGACTGTGTCAGGGTGCCCGTGGTGAAATGAGCCCATAGCCCCAACCGTTCACTCAATGTGTAAATACTCTCAGGATCGCGAAGCTCGCTTATTCTGTCTGCAAAACCGGCGGCTAGCGCGACCGCCGCCAAAACCCAGAATAGATAAACCCAAGGAAGGCTCCTTATTTGCGGGCGTTTCAAGAGTGCGAGTGCGAAGAAAGCGCATACTGTTACCCAGGCGATTCTTCCAAGTGAAAAGAAAAGTATGCCACCGAAGAATGCTGCCAATGAAACAAAAACCAACTTTGACATTCTCCGCTTTGTCGTCATCAGGAATATGACTGAAAATGTCGCCACGGCCCCAGTCTCCGTGATACCCATTCCACGCAAGCGTGGAAAGTCGGTCTCCGAAGTGAACAGCACCAGATCGGGGGCCACAAAAACTGAGACGGCTATGGCGACGCACAGAAGCGCACTCCCGAGAAACAACCGATTCAGACACACTTCGACTCCGTACCATTCCACGAAGATAAGTGTAAAGAGAAACGCGACCAGGATTTGATAAACCTTAACCGCCGTCACGAGAGGAGCCAGCGACGCGAATGTGGAAATCCCCAAGAACAGGATTACCAGCGCGGCCAGCTTTTGAGGGAGCCAAAGGCGCAATTGCGGACGCTTTCCCGAATAAATGCCCCAAAGCTGGCACAACACCCAAAGGCCGCCCACACCCCAGACAGCGATGTTCAAAATAATCGCAAGGTCTACTTCCCCGTAGAGGGAAGCCATGGGATCTCGGAGTCTGAATTTGGGCGGCCCCGAAAACAACAAAAGAAAAAGAAGTCCCGCGAAAAGTCCGGGGCGCTGCTCGAAGCTAGCGGGCTTGTGCGGGGTTCCCGGTATTGCCGCCGAATTCTGTTGAGCTGGCCGCATTTCCCCTAACTCATCGCTCCTTCTCATTGCTGAAAATCGCTGAGGGCAAAGAATACGTTTTCAAATTTGCCGTAGTATTCTGTTACGAATGGAACTCTTCCTGCCTTGTGGCAAATGAAAGGGGAGTATCCAAAAAACCGCATTTGGGTCAGGACATTATCGATGCTCGAGCCGTGCTTATGGAGCATCGAGTCGTTTAGTTCAAGCATGATGAAGCGTGGTCTGAGTTCCTTGTTGCCGAGCAACTGCTTGGCGCCATTTATCACTTTCTCTTCTGCCCCCTCCACGTCCACTTTCAAAAAGTCGACCCGTTCGATACGGCGCTGTTGACAGTACTGATCTAGAGTCACGACGGGTACGCGGACCCGGGCATGCACAGGCATGCGTCCCGTATCCACAAAAGAGGAGAACGCCCCGTCACGAGCGATCACGAAATCCGCCTCTTCTTGCACAGCCCCCACCGCACACTGATTCACAATCACGTTGCACAGCCCATTCAGCGCCACATTGGCACTCAACAAGCGGTAGTTGGACGGCACCGGCTCAAAGGAGTGGACAAAACCTCGCCTAGCTGTGACCGCGAGTAAGAGCGTATGGTAGCCGACATTCGCTCCAACATCAAAACAGACGTCGGTTTCTTTGATTTCCTGGCGAATGAACTTTGACTCCTCCCTTTCCAGTACACCAAAACAATAAACTTCACGACCGACGCTCTCATCTGCCCGAACGAGCATTTGGAACTCATGATTGCTTACGTGGCGAAAAACTGGTCCGCCGCGCCATCGATTGGCAAACAAACGAAGATCAGTAACCAGTCCCTTGGTCCCTCGTGCCGCAATCCTGCCTGCCGTCACGAAGCGCCGAGGCCAAAGCCGCAACTGAGTGCCGACGGTCACTTTGCAGAAGCTCCTTCGAGAATTCTCACGGTTCTTGCGCGATTCAAATTAATTACCGTCCGTAGAAAAATCGTCCAACAGCAGCACCCTTTGGCGATAACAGACCAGCGGCCTTGATCCAGATCTTCGCGTCTGACACACCGTCTCTTCGTTTGGACCGGCAATGATTCAGAGTCGGATCGGAAAGCGGGAACATCACCAGCGCCTTCCGGCGAATCTCACATCTCCAAAGCTGTGGAGTTTCATGGATTAGCCCCTCCTTTGCGCCGTCCACCCTTGCTTCGATCTTGAATTGGCGATCACTTGATCTTGACAACCACTGCGTGTCCGTTCAAATTGTGTACTACAATTCGATCGGTTCTCCTTCGTTCGTCGTTGACAAGTTTCGTGATGCCTTCACAGCCCGTAAAGCCGTAGTCGTCGTAAACAACTATGGCGCCGATCACCAAACGCCCCCAGATCCATTCGATAACATCCTTCGCCGACTGATAGACGTCCACGTCGATGTGACAGAATCGAAACCTCCTGTCTTCGATCAAAGACCCTGTATCGTCTGGAAACACGCCTGCCAAGATTTTTGCATTGTCGAGCCGGAGCTTTTTGATCAGGCTTTTGACCGTCTGTTCGTTTGAGTCTGCGTGTTCGCCTCCCGAATACGCTGTGTCAAACTGCCCGGCTTTCACCACTCCTCTAAAGGTATCGCATAGATAAACGGATGCGTTGATTCCGGCAAGCTGACATCTCTTAGCAATCAAACAGCCGGTGCCGCCCTGCCATACGCCCACCTCGATTACATCGCCGGTTTCCAATTTGCCGACTTGTTCAATTAGTTGCCATAGCTCATAGCAACGGTAACCGTCAACCAGTGTATGTGTCTGAATGGCTCGGAAAGTCTGAATGAAAACCTCATCAGCAAGCCAAGGAGAATATGTCGATAATGGATGTAGCTTCGCATGCGGTATTTCAGGGAGGTATGTCAGTTTTGGCTGAAACTTTCGCACTTCATAGCCGGCCTTCCTCAGGATGGATTTAACGGCCGCCTTTACTGTTGAGGTCATAGATCTCATCCTCGCCGGCTCGGTGACGAACCCGCGCGTGGAACAAATCTCCCTGTTGCAAGCCGGAAAAGTTCGCGGAACCTATCTCGGTTGAATTGGCCCCGAGTTTCACGCGGCTAGCCGGCTCCTCTCATCGCTCAGTCTGAATCGGTTGGAATCAAAGTGTCCTTGCCACCTTAAAGTAATTCAGAGTAATCACAGGCCCATAGAACAAGCGTCCAACGGCTGCTCCTGGCATTCCAATAAAGGGAATCAGCACGACTGCGGCCACCAAGGACAACACGCCGCCAGCTAAATTCACCATGGACACAAATCGGACTTTTCCGAGCCCCAGCAGGGTGAAGTGGGGTACGACGTTAATCGCCAAAATGGCAAAGGCCACCACAAGAACAGGGAGCAGGCGATAGGAGTGTGCGGCGAATTCGGCGCCCATCCATAGCGTCAGAATCGCTTTTCCAAAAACAAGCAAAGGAAGGGACAGCAATACAACCAGGGCAACATTCACGGCCACAGCAAGCCGATACACTCGCTTGAGGCCTTTGCCTTCTCCTGCCTCGTGCCTCGTGCTCATGTGCGGAAAGATGAAACCAAAGGCTGCCCCGACCAGGCCGTGCACGGGCTGAGCGAGTTGAACGCAAATCGTGTAATACGCAACCGCTGCCGTCCCAAGGAACGCGCCCACCAGCAACCTGTCGACATGCGCGAAGATCATGCCGCCAATCGCTTGAATCCAAGTGTAAAAACCAAACCCAAATATCTCCCGCCAAGTATTTCGGGCTGCGGTGGGCCAAAACGATATTCCCGGAATCAATCTCCCGACCTCCCTCGCCTGAAGAAAAACCCCGATCGCCGTGGCGCTTAGTGTTGCGAGCATGATCGCAACCACACCAAATCCAAACGCCACCAGCAGGACAGCGGAAGCAATCGTCAGCACTCTGACGATCACTGTAAATTTCACCGGAGGACCATATTTTTCAAAGCCTCGCAACGTGCTTGCAAACACGGAGTCTATGGACCGCAAGAAGAGAACAACACCACCGATCTGAAATGTGCGGACGGCTGTCCAATAGTCCGCAGGTCGTACCTTGAACACCCCTTGAACCAATAGGGGTGCGCCGAGGACGATAACCACCGCTGTAATTCCACCGAGCAGCACACTGATCGTGAGCGTACCTCGAACAGTGCGAATCACACTGGCGAAGTCACTACGCCCCCGATAGGTGGAAACGTACTTAATTGTCGCGTCCCCAAGTCCCAAACTGAGCATCCCAACCGTCCCAGTCAGGGCACCGACCAACATCCAAATTCCGAAGAGATCCAACCCCAACCGGTGCACCAGAAAAGGCGTGGCCGCAATCATCAACAGCGGCTGGGCCACATACTCCGCTACGCTGTAGGTCGCGTTGGTGGCGCTGCCGCGAAATACCTGCGATTGCCGAAGAGTCGCCACTTCCTTTCCGATACTGCGCAGATTCCAGCCATTCGGTTCCATCTCGGCTCAGGCGTCCTCTCGAGAGCTGGTCGTTGGGGCCCCGTTTCAATCGGCACGGGCCCGCCCGCAAAGCACTTCACATCTGATCAACAGCGACGTTCCTTCCTACGCCAGGGCCGGTTTACTGGCCTTCTCCTCGCAGGATTGCCGGCACCGTGCGCAGCAGGATT
>ORMF010334694.1_pt1 | contig 18058 bp, 19 predicted proteins | sample 1779871 | NCBI WGS metagenome assembly ORMF01 (sample SAMEA104232316, study PRJEB22302) | groundwater metagenome | biome: forest; feature: aquifer; material: groundwater | place: USA | collected 2011-08-07 | depth 5.4 m
AGATCGGGGGGAGTGATGCCGACTTCGGCCGCGCCCACGCGTACTGGTGCCCGGCCGGATGCCGTGGCGGTCAGCCCGACGGTAGGTTTGAGTTCGTGGAGTGTCCGATGTGCGGAAGCCACGACACGACGTCCGGCTCGTGCGTGAACGGCATGGAGGAGATCGAGTGCAATGCGTGCGGCGCGATCGCCCGCGTGCAATGCATCGCGTGAGCGCGGAATTGTTCATGCCGCGCGGGATTATTCAGCCGCACGAGTCGATCCGTCAGCCCGCCATGCCGTTACTTTCTGAAGATTCGCGAGGCATAGTGATTGCGTGCGAGCCACATCGACAACCATCCACAGGCGATCTTCGCCGATGGCGTGCTCGAAGTGAGCGTTCCGTTGCCGGCGCTGCCGGAAACGGAGGTTCGGAAGGTCGAAATCCAGGACGCGGCAAAGGCTGCGACGACCGCAGCGTGAGGAGAGCGATCATGAAAGTCAAAGAGATCATGACGGCGGAGCCCAGGACCTGCGGTCCGAACACGACGCTCGGCGCTGCCGCTAGCCTGATGTTGGACGGCGATTGCGGCATTCTGCCGGTTGTGGAGAACGGAACGCTCGCCGGTATTGTGACCGATCGCGACATGTACATTGCACTCGCGACGCGCGACAAGCTGGCGTCGGAGGTGAAGGTCGGCGACGTCGCGCGGCACACCGTCCTGACCTGCGAACCGGAGGATGACGTGCATGGGGCGCTGGCGACGATGAAGCAGGGTCGCGTGCGCCGGCTTCCGGTCGTCGGTTTTGGCGGCACGGTGTTGGGGATCATCTCGATGAACGACATCCTGCTCGCCGCGGGACCCTCCAAGCCCGTTCGCAACGACGAGGTCGTCGACACGTTCCAGGCGATTTGTGCCCATCACCACCCGGTTCCGCACGTGGTCGCCGCCTGACCGCGCAGGCGCCGGCCAGGTCCGGAAGGACCCGGCAGCGGCCTCGTGGGAGCACTTCTCCCACGAGGCGGACATCGGCCTTGTCGGCCTCGGGCCGACCAAGGCCGAGGCCTTCCGACAGGCCGCGCTTGCGCTGACCGCCGTCGTCACGAATCCGGCGGCAGTCAGGCGCGCAGTGCCGGTTCCGGTTGTTTGTGCCGCCCCGAACGACGCCCTGCTCCTGGTCGGCTCCTGGTCGAATGGCTCAACGCGCTCCTCTACGAGATGTCGGTCCGCTCGATGCTGTTTGGCGATTTCCAGGTCGAGATCGCCGGCCTCGAGTTGCGTGGGACGGCGTGGGGTGAGCGCGTCGATCTCGTCCGGCGCGAGCCGGCAGTCGAGATCAAGGGTGGGACATTGACGGCGCTCTGCGTCGCGCCGGTGGATGGAGGCTGGCTCGCGCAATGTGTCGTGGACGTGTGAAAGGTGGCCGGCATGGATCCCGCGTCACTTGTCAGGAAATCGGAGCACGAGTGGTGGATTCCACCCACGGGCGGGATGCGCGTGCCCGGCGTCATCTACGCGTCCGAGCGTCTCATGCGGGAGATGGACGAGAAGGTCCGCGAGCAGGTGTCGAACGTGGCGATGCTGCCGGGGATTCAGCGCGCGTCGTACGCGATGCCGGACGCGCACTGGGGGTATGGGTTTCCGATTGGCGGTGTGGCGGCCTTCGACCCGCAGGAAGGCGGCATCGTGTCGGCCGGCGGGGTAGGGTTCGACATTTCGTGCGGGGTCCGGACACTTCGTACTGGCCTGGTCCTCGACGCGGTGAATCCGGTGAAGCGCCAGCTCGCCACGTCCCTCTCCCGCAGCGTGCCCGCGGGCGTCGGGAGCCACGGCCGCATCCAGCTCGACGACACCGAGCTCGATGCGATGCTGAGTGGCGGCGCACAATGGGCCGTGCAGCGCGGCTTCGGCTTCAAGGCCGATCTCGAGAACGTCGAGGAACACGGGTGCATGCCGGGCGCACAGCCCGAGTGGGTTTCAGCTCGCGCGCACCGGCGGCAGCAGGACGAGATGGGAACGCTCGGATCGGGGAACCACTATCTCGAAGTGCAGAGGGTCGCCGAGATTTTCGACACGACGGTCGCCGGCGTGTTCGGGTTGCATCAGGACGATGTGCTCGTGTCGATCCACTGCGGGTCGAGGGGATTGGGGCATCAGATCGGCACCGAGTTCCTGAAGGAGATGGCCATTGCCGAGCCGGCGCTTGGCATCACGATCCCCGACCGGGAGCTGGCCTGCGCCCCAGTGGAATCCGAGTTGGGGCGCCGGTACCTCGGCGCGATGCGTGCCGGCATCAACTGCGCGCTGGCCAACAGACAGATCATCACTCACCTGGTCCGCCTGGCGTTCGTCGAGGTGCTGCCGGCCGCGCGCCTCACGCTCCTCTACGACGTGTCGCACAACACGTGCAAGCTCGAGGAGCACCGATGCAATGGCGCCGGTAAGCTCGTCTTCGTCCATCGCAAAGGCGCCACCCGGGCTCTTGGGCCGGGGCACGCTGATCTCCCGCCGGCATTCAGCGACACGGGCCAACCGGTACTGATCGGCGGCACGATGGGCACTGCGTCCTACATCCTCGTCGGCACGCGTGAAAGCGAGCGGCTGTCGTTTTCCTCGTCGTGTCACGGCGCCGGCCGCGCCATGAGTCGTCACGAGGCCCTGCGGCACTGGAAAGGGCGTGAGGTCATCAACGAACTAGGCGCGCGGGGCATCATCGTGCGGAGCCCATCGCCCCGTGGCGTTGCCGAGGAGGCGCCGGGCGCCTACAAGGACGTCGGAGCGGTGGTTGACTCGGCTGACGCCGCGGGTCTGTCGCGCAAAGTCGCAAGGCTAGAGCCGCTCGTCTGCGTCAAGGGGTAGGAGGCCGGCAATGCGAGATATTCGGGGTCATGGCTCCAAGAATCCCGCGTCGGCCAAGGGGCCCAGATCGCTGGCATACTCCCGTCGTTCACGTCACACCCTCTCGTTTCGCAATATCAGCCCGCTGGCACCAGTCACGCCACGTGACCCACATGGAAACCCGACCGTCGCGTTGTCCGCGCGGCGTGGCAGTCCGTTTGCTCGAGGCGGGTTAGCGTCGACAGGGACTGATGTCATGCGCTTCACCAACCGCGAGGAAGTGGCCACGCTGCTCGCCAGCCGTCTTGCGGCGTATCGTGGGCAGCACCCGCTGGTGCTGGGTGTGCCGCGCGGCGCCGTGCCGATGGCGCGAATCATTGCCGATGCACTCGGCGGAGATCTGGACGTCGTCCTCGTGCGGAAACTGCGGGCGCCCGGCCAGCCGGAGCTGGCGATCGGAGCGGTCGACGAGGCGGGAAAAGTGCTGAAGGGGCGGTACTTCGATATCGCGTCCGACGAGTACGTGCAGGAAGAAGTCAGCACCCAGCAGGAAATAATCCGCCAGCGGCGCGAGCTCTACACCTGCGCGCAGAAGGCGATCGAGCCCCCGGGCCGAGTGGTTATCATCGTTGATGACGGGGTCGCCACCGGATCGTCGATGTTGTCGGCGATCCGATCGGTTCGCGTGCGGCATCCGCAGAAGATCGTGGTCGCGATTGGCGTTGCGCCATCCGGATCGCTGATGCGAATGAGAGGCGAAGCGGATGAAGTGGTGTGCCTGCACGCGGCTGAAGACTTCTTGGCTGTCGGCCAGTTCTTCGAGGATTTCTCGGAAGTGACCGACGAGATGGTTGTGGCGGCCTTGAAGCACCCGATGAAACCGGCGGCGCCGCAACCTGCGTGAGATGGCTTGCCTTCGCCTGTGAGGACTGCGATGAAGACCACCACCGTTCAGCCCGTTCAGATCCGCGTTGGCGGCGCCACGTTGAACGGCGACCTTCGAATGCCACCGCATGCGCGAGGGCTGGTGATCTTCGCGCACGGCAGTGGCAGCAGCCGCTTCAGTACGAGGAACAGGCAGGTGGCCGAGTTCCTCGATGAGCAGGGATTCGCGACGCTGCTGCTCGACTTGCTCACGCCGCAAGAAGAAGCAATTGATGTACAGACGGCGCAGTACAGATTCGACATCGAGCGCCTCGGCCCTCGCGTCAGTGCCGCCGCCGACTGGGCTCGCGGCCGGGCGGACCTTCGCGCGCTGCAGATCGGCTGCTTCGGCGCGAGCACCGGCGCCGCCGCCGCGCTGATCGCCGCGGCCGAACGGCCTGCCGCGATCGACGCGGTCGTGTCCCGCGGCGGACGGCCGGACCTGGCAGGCGACGTGCTGCCGCGCGTCAAGGCGCCGACGCTCCTCATCGTGGGCGGCGACGACGAGCCGGTCATCGAGATGAACCGCGACGCCATGCGTCAGATGCACGCCCACGTGCAGCTCGAAATCGTTCCGGGCGCGACGCATCTCTTCGAAGAGCCAGGCACGCTCGAGCAGGTTGCCCGGCTCGCCGCCGGCTGGTTCGCGCGCTACCTGGTCGGGGCGAAGGAGACATCCGGCAGATCGATCCCGTAGGCAAGATAGGCCACCGAACGCCAAGGTGGCGGCGCGCCGAACGCGTATTGACCGAAGATCATCAACGTCGTGCCGCGTTCGGCGACCTCACGGGCCGCGTCGAGCGTCCAGCCTTCACCCCACTGGTAGATCCACATCGCGTCGCGCTCGAGAAGGCGCACACAAGCATGTGACGCGGGGTAGCCAGGCAGTGTGTAGCCGTGCAGCGCAAGGCCCCGCGCGGCGTCGAAGTTGAAGTACCACTCCATGTACCACAGAGGGTTGATCGTGCTGTGCCGGCCGCGCGCCCGCCAATTCAGGTGAAAGAGGCCGTTCGGTGTCGGGTGCGCCTGTCGCCCTGAGCTGACGGGGCCCCATCGGACCAGTTGCCCACCTTCATAGGCCGCGAACGCCTGCGCTGGCTGATCGATGACGAGCAGCTTTGGAAAGGCGGCTGCGGCCTGATACCGCAGCGGGAACGGGCTGTACTGCAGCTCGTCGTCATGCCATACCAAGGGGACGATCAGCATTTCGAGCCGGCGCAGATGCACCGCGTCCGCGCGATTGAGCTTCTCGAGGAGCGCGAGCTGCGTTGCGCTGAACCGCCCGCTGAGATCGCGTCCGGTGTCGGCGAGTCGTTCCATGCGGTAGTCGACGGCAGTACCCGGACGCTGGTCCGCGTGAGCCGCCGCACAATCGGGCCGGATCGCGACAGCCGAAAGAAGAACGACGAGGACTGCATGCGCGCGCGCCATCTGGTTCCGTTTCACAATCGTTCCTGCAAGAACGTTGCTGCGGCGAGGCAGGTCTCCCGGCTGCCGGAGTCGCGGTGCAGGCGGTGTGGCCCTCAACGTCGAGGTCACGCTTTGCGCAGCGTCAGCACCGGACATGCGGCCTGACGCACCAGGTGCTGCGTCGTCGATCCGAAGAACATCAGGTCCGCCATGCCCCTCCCGTGCACGCCGATGACGATCAGGTCATTTTGCTGTTCCGTGGCCACGCGCAGGATCTCGCGGTACGGCGTCCCCTCTGCAGTCATCGTATCGACGCTGCAGTACGCACCGACCGCGTTGGGCACGACGTCCCTCAGGCGCTGCCGGCTCATCTCCTCGAGCGCATCCGGCGTGTCCCTCGTGTCAGGGGTCATCACGTGCAGCACTGTCAAATGCGCATCAGCTTCCTGCGCCATCGACATCGCGTAGTTCAGCGCGTTCATCGAGCAGTCGGAAAAATCCACAGGACAGAGAATCCGCTTGAAGAGCACTGGCGCCGCGGCGTTCGCACCGGGGGCGCGGCGCGGCACCGACAGAACGGGACAGGTCGCCTTTCTCAGCACCTTCTCGGTGACCGAGCCGAGCATGAACCGCTCGAATCCCGATCGCCCGTGTGGGCCGATGACCAGCCGGTCGGCGTTGATCGCCTGTGCCTGGTTGAGAATCTCGCTGGTAGCATCCCCTTCGCGGATGACGGCGTCGACGGGGACGTCGGCCGTGGCGTCGGACTCGACGAAACGCTTCGTCGCAACGAGCAGTTGCTCGCGATCCGCGGACGTGAGGGCGATCGGCTCGTACCCCGGAACCCCGGGCGCATACACGGCAACAGGAGCCGCAGAGAACACGTGGAGGACCGTGATCGACGAGTCGTACCACCGCGCCACCGCCAGAGCATGATCCAGCGCGTGGCGCGAGTATTCCGAAAAGTCGATCGGGCAGAGGATTCGTCGAATGTCGATCATCTCACTCCTTTGTGCGAGACTTCGGCGCCGCGGGCGTCGCAGCCGGCCGTGCTTGTGGGGGTCGGCGCCGTGTGCGCGCCTGGCGTGACGCCTCGCGCGCAGCCGGAGGCGCGGCTTCAAGCGGACTTGGCGACAATCGAGGCGATTCGTGAACGAACTTCATGTGCCGGCGCTTCATGGTTCGCGGTGCAGGTACTCCAGCAGCGGCACGAGATAAGGTTCCTCGTTGACGACGAGCCGATGGGAAACCGCTGTCTCGAGCGAGAACGCGCGTGCATGATCGCCGTGCGCGAAGACCGCCATCCCAGGCACTTTCACCGCGCACGGGCTTGAAAGTACAGCGCGGATGCGCTCGACGTGGCGGTGCGCCGTGGCCTCCCTCGAGAAGACGGCGAATCTCGCTGGCATCGGTCGCGTCGGGAGCTATCCGCCGCCAGTCCTCGTGTGCGAGCAGGTCGGCGATGTCGTCCGCCACGAGCCGTGCGTCGATCGTCTTGCGCCCCTCGCGGAGCGGGTTTTCCCATTCGGGTCTGATCGACAAGTGCCGGCGTCGTGTCATGCAGGCCTCTCCGTAACCGCGGTGCCAGCCGCATCACCGTAGCGGAAGGCTGCGGGCCGCCTGCATTCAGTTCGTACGGACCCGCCGAGCACGAAAAATCCGTCGGTGGTTGCGTAGTTTTCGGAGCCCGCGATGGTCGTGTTGGTCACATCGGGGTCGCACGGGTTGGCGAAAAACGGTCGGAGCGCGTTTCCGCTGCCCTCGCGCCGGCATGCTGCCAACGATGCCCTCTGTGCAGGAAGATGTCCTGAACAAGTGAAGGCGTCGTCAGCTCGCAAGCGGATCGCCTGAGCGGGGCGTGGCCCCGACCAGTTGATCGAATGTGCAACTCCCGCGCCGCAGGGCGCGGGGCTTGCTTCGGTCAGTGCGCTACAGGCAGTGACAAAATTGCCGCGGTTCGCTCGGGAGTCGGTCTGCACGTTCCGTTTCTACGGGCCGCTGAATGACTTCCTGCCTTCGGAGCGCCGGGGTCGCCGGTTCACACATGTCCTTCGCGGTCCTGCCTCCGTAAAGGACGCGATCGAAGCGCTTGGCATCCCGCACCCCGAAGTGGATGTCATCCTCGTCAACGGAGCTGCCGAGGATTTTGCGTATCGCGTTCGCGACGGTGACGAGGTATCGGCTTATCCGGCGTTCCGGGCGATCGACATCGCCGGTCTGCGCCGTGCGGGCAGCGATAGTCCACGCCCGGTACGGTTTGCCGTGGATGCGCACCTCGGGAAGCTCGCGTCGTTTCTTCGTCTCGCCGGCTTCGACTCGGTAATTGTGAAGGACGACGTGGACCTCGCGAACGCTGCCGCGCGCGACGCGAGGGTCGCGCTGACGCGGGACGTGGGGCTCCTCAAGCGGAACGTCGTGCGGCACGGGTATTGGGTCCGGCACACCGACCCGGAGGCGCAGCTTGCAGAAGTGCTCGAACGATTCGATCTCGCCGGCCACATGGAGCCGTTCTCGCGCTGTGGTCGCTGCAACGTGCCGGTCGTCCCTGTGGACGTCGAAGCCGTGGCGGATCGATTACCGCCGCGGACGAAGGCCTGTATTCGGGAGTTTCACAGGTGCCCGCAGTGTGAGCGCATCTATTGGCAGGGGTCCCATTACGACCGGCTGCGGCGACTTCTCGAGCGCGCCCGTGGAGGAGAACCGTGGGCATTGTGACGATGTTCCTGTGCGGCGGCGTGATGAGCGGAAGGGGTGTGGACCAGATTCTTCCGCACCCGGGACACCCGCGTCTTCGTGAGTCGTTCGGAGTACGCGTGGGCCGGCGGCCGGCGGGAGCCTTGGCATTCACGGGATGAGTGCGCGCACCGCATCCTCGACCTGCGTTGCCAGCGCCTCGTAGTTGTCGCCTATCAGCCGGATCGGCGGGCCAAACGCGACTCGTACCCGTCCGGGTCGCGCCATGCGCCACGTTCGATGCAGTACCCGGTCGACGCCCTCGAGCCGGACCGGCACGACCGGCGCGGCGAGGCGCGACGCAATCATGCCGATGCCGGGGCGGAAGTGCCCGATCTCGCCCGTCTCTGTGCGGGTTCCCTCGGGGAAAATCAGCACGGAAAACCGCTCGTCGATCAGCTCACCCATGTAGCGAACCGTCTCCCGCGCGCCTGCCTCATGTTGCGGCAGCGGGAACGCGTTGAAGATCAGCGCGGCGAGGTAGTACGCCGCGCTGATAGTCAGGCGCTCCATGAGCCCGTGTCCCTTGGGGTGGAAATGCGCGTTGAAGAAGTCCTTGCCCATGGCCGGTGCGACGCGATACCGCCATTGCGACGGAAGCGCTGCCATGATGACCGGCGCGTCGATGAAGCTTTGGTGATTCGACGCGAGGATCAGCGGCCCGTCGACTGCCGTCAAGTGTTCGCGACCCTTCACTTCAATCCGGGCGAATGCACGTGTGAGCGGCAGGATGAACGACGGGAGGAAGATGCGACGGACTGCTCGGGCCGCGTGCGATCGGTTCCAGGCGGGAAACTCGACCGCTTCGGTCGGCGGGGTGGCGCGTGCCGCCGCCCCTTCCACCAGCGTGCGCAGTTGCCCGACGTCCCGGGCCTCGGAGAACGCTCGCTCGTCCAGCCGCGTCTGGAACGCGTCCTCGAGCGCGACCATCAGCTCGACCCGTTCGAGCGAGCTGAGCCCAAGCTCCTCCAGTGTCGTCGATGACGACACGCCGCCGCGGCTCGCGTATTTTTCGATCAGCGCGGAGATCCGATCGGCGCCTGGTTGTACGGCCGGTGGCGCCGAGCCGGTTCGCACCCATTCACGAATCGCCGCACGCTTCAGTTTCCCTGTTCCCTCGGTGCGTGGCAGCTCCGCTTGCGGCCATGTCACCGCGCGCCGGATCTTCTGATGCTCTTCGAGCTGCGCGTTTGCTTCGCGTACAACCGCATCGGCATCGGCGGCCGGATCGAGCACGAGGACGGCGTGTCCCCGCCCCCCGCCGCTTCCCGTGTCGCTCGCGATGCCGATGACGGCGGAATCACGGACCCGTGGAATGCGATTGAGGACGCGCTCGACGTCTTCCGGAAAGACTTTCAAGCCTTCCGGTGTCACGATCACTTCCTTCTTTCGCCCGCGGATGAAGAGCCGCCCGTCGGTCCCCATCTCTCCGATGTCGCCGGTGCGAAACCATCCGCCTTCGAACGATCTCGCTGTTTCCTCCTCGGCCTCGAAGTAGCCGGGTGTGACGTTCTGCCCGCGCACAAGAATTTCCCCGTCGGGCGCGATCTTCACGTCGACGCCGGGAATGGCCTTTCCGACCGAGCGCGGCTTGATGTCGAACGGGTGCGTGACGGTCACGATGGGCGCTGCCTCGGTCAGCCCGTATCCCTGGATCACGGCGAAGCCGAGCCTGCCCCAGAATGCCTCGAGCTCGGGTTCCAGCGGAGCCGCGCCGACCACAAAGCTCCAGAACTTGTACCCGAACAGCCTGTGCACGCGGCGGTAGCGCCACCATCTGAACACCCAATGCTGTTTCGGTCCAGGCGCTGCCGCCTCCGGTACCGCCCGAATGACGTGCCCGCCCAGCACGTCGAGGATCTTCGGCACCGACACGAGCACCGACACGCGCCGCCGCTTGATCAACGTGACGATGTCCACCGGGTTGAACCCGCGCATGAAGATGCAGCTGCCTGGCAGCATCGGCGGGATGAACGTGGCCATCGCCTGGCCGAACATGTGACTGAGTGGTAAGAGATCGAGAAACCGCAATGGGAAGAACGGACGGCCCCACCGCCGGTACTTCAGCACCTCGCGCTCGACCGGCACGATGTTGGCCAGCACGTTCCGATGTGTGATCACCACGCCTTTCGGCTCGCCGGTTGCGCCCGACGTGAAGATGATCTCCGCCACATCGTCCCTGCCGACCGCGACCGACGGCGGCGAGCCGTCGCGCCACTGGAGATCGTGGAGGGGCCAGACCGGGATGTCGACCGGGGCCTGCAACGGCGGCACGTCCTGGCCGATCAGGATCAGCTTTGCGGCCACGCGGCGGCTGACGCGCAGAAGGAAATCGGTCGACGCGCGGTAATCGATCGGCACGACGACGATGCCGCCGAGCAGGCAACCCCAGAAGGCGACGATCCACTCGGGGCGATTCTCGGACCAGAACGCGACCGTGTCTCCCTTCCGCAGTCCTTGCGCGCCAAGGCGGGCGGCGAAGCCGCGGCTTGCCTCTCCGACTTGCCGGTACGAATAGGTGCGGGCTCTGAACCCGTCGTCGTAGACGAGGAAATCCCCGCGGGCGCGGGCGAGATCGTTGAAGAAGTCGATCAGCGTGTCACGACGCGTCATACGACGTAGCTGACAGCGGTCCAGCAACTTGTCATGACCGCAGCGGCGAGGCTACGCGCGGAGGAACCAGCGGTCGAGCACGACGTGCCTCGTGAATACAGGAGAGCCGAGCAGGAATCGGCCCACCGCTGCAGCGGTGGCGCGCACCGGAGCCGGGTGGCCTGGCGCGGGCGGATGGAGGCGGCGCAGCGTGTCCGCATAAGGGGCGGAGGTCATCGACGTCGTGCCGGTTGCCTGCGGAAATAAGCGTCTGCGCCGCGAGTCGTCCGGACTCGATGGCCGGCCGGATCCCTTCGCCGCTCTCCGGGTACGCCAGTCCTGCGGCATCGCCCACGAGCAGCATTCCATCGGTCATGAGCGGCCTCGGTCCGGTGCCGGACGCGAGATACGCGTGGCCTCGCCAATGAAGATCCGGCGCCGGATCCAGGGGTTCAGCGGGATGCGGCACGTCGCGACCGATGAAATGCAGAAGGCCGCGGCCTCCGTCGCGCCGGAGCGTGCGCCGAAGGACGTCGGCGAGCGCGGAGAAGTGATGAAGGCCGACATGCTCCAGCATGCCGATGGAGACAAATGCATCGAACCGGCCGCTCACGTTCCTGCAGTTATCGTCAATGAATTCGACCTGGCGTGCGAGGCCCTCATGTTCGGCCCGCGCGCGCGCGACACGAGCTGCTCGCGCGAGACGTTGAACGCCTTCACGCGCACGCCGTAGTGGCGTGCCATGTGCAGTGCGAGCGCGCCCCAACCGCATCCCGCCTCGACGACGATTTCTCCGGCACGCAACCGCAGCTTGGGGCAGACGAGGGCGGTGGTACGCCTACGCTCGGACCGTTCGAACGCCGCCCGACCGATCAGGGGAGGAACGGACGCGCGCATCAAGCCCTTGGCTCCAGCAAGTTCCCAGCCGATTCGTCCGGCGGCATGACAACAATCTGGTCGTCCACGCGCGTGATGCCCGGCGCACTTCCGGCCGCGCGTTCGGCCGATTCGCGCTGCAGCCACGAGCCGACGCGCCCGGTCAGTGTGGCGACGTTCCCATCGACCGTCACAACGACGTGGCGAGCATCGATGTCGGCATTGTGATGGAGCGCTTCGATGATCCGGTGACGCGCGTCGCGTTCGACGCCCGAGGGAGCTATCTCGATCTGATTCACCACGTTGAGGACTCCGCGCACGTGCCGCACTGCATGCTCCGCGGCCGTCCTCTGGAAGAGCCAGCCGACCTTGCCAGTCAGCGTCACGCGTCCGCTATGGACAACCAACTGCACCGCAGGCGGAACAGTGGTTCGCAGCTCGAGGGCCCGGGTGGCGTCTCGCGCGACGTCCGAGTCGTTCCGCTCGAACGTCCGTCGTACCTCGATGTCATTCGCCACGCCCCGGACGCCGCGCACGCGCTTCGCCGCCCGCTCAGCGGCGAGCTTGCCGGGATAGTCCGGGACATACCCGGTGAGCGTGATGACGCTGTCCCTGGCAGCGACGCCGATGGCGCTGGCGTCGACCTCAGGGTCCCAGTCAAGCTGCCGCATCACGGCGTCTCGTATTCGAAGATCGGTCTCGGTAAGGCTTGCGGTGGTCATGGCTGCTCCTGTACGTTCGTGCTCCGGACCTGACGCAACAACTGCCATCTCGCGGCTCACGAAGGGGCGCGTGGCGATTCATGATTGGCCTCGGGCAGAGGCTACTTCACCTCGAACGTGATGTTCGCGTTCACGCGGTACCCGACGATCTTGTTGTCCTTGACGACGCCCTCGAAGTTCCTGACCCAGATCGATCGAATGTTCTTCACAGTCCTCGCGGCGTCCTTGACGGCAAGCTGAGCCGCATCTTCCCAACTCTTGTCCGACTGCGACAGGACTTCGATCACCTTGTGAATAGCCATGGCCTGCGCTCCTTCATCCCTCCGACTCGATCGAACGGGGTGCAATCAACACGCCAGCCTGAGACGGGGCGCGACCCGGTTCCGCCACGTGCTGGGAGGACCCATCCGTGATTCCCCGCGGCCGTTGCCAGGACTCGCGGGCGCGCCCAAAGCCTCGACGAGGTGTTTCGATGAACAATCGTGTTGGGAGCGCGCAGCATCAGATAAGGGAAGATTCTCCGTCGCTGCAAGAAATTCCCCGGACTCGGAGAATCTCGAACGCGGATCCGCACATCTGTGAAGGCACAAAGGTTGCCCTGCATTTCTCGTTGGCCCCGCTGGAACTGAGGAATGTTGGAGGACGATCATGACCGACCGAGACTTACAGGAGCACGTGCAGAAGGCGCTGGATTGGGAACCGAGCATTGACGCCGCGGACATCGGCGTCTCCGTGGACAACGGCGTGGTGACGCTGCACGGCGATGTCAAGACGTATGCGGAGAAGGCCGCGGCAGAACGCGTCGCGCTTCGCGTCTATGGCGCCAAGGCCGTGGCCAATGACGTGAACGTCCGTATCGGCGGCGGCCAGCGGCGCACCGACAGCGACATCGCACAGGCAGTCCTGTCCGCTCTGAAGTGGAACACGATGGTGCCTGACGACAAGATCACTGTCTCCGTCAGCGACGGCTGGGTGGCGTTGAAGGGGCACGTGGATTGGGAATATCAACGGGCCACGGCAACGAACGCCGTGCGTTACCTCATGGGCGTCCGGGGTGTCAGCAATACGATCACTGTCGAACCTCATGTCAGCGCATCGGACGTCAAATCGAAGATCGAAGCGGCGCTGAAGCGGAGCGCGGAGGTCGACGCACGTCGGATCAACGTGGTGGTCACGGACGGCACGGTCATCCTGTCCGGGAATGTGCACTCGTGGTTCGAGCGAGATGAGGCGCGCCACGCGGCGTGGGCGGCGCCTGGCGTGAAGGAAGTCGACGACAGAATCCTGGTCGTCCCATAACCGGGGACACTCGAGCAGGTCGCTCGATTGGCCGCAGACTGTTCGCCCACCTACCTCGTCGGACCGGCCGGATTGCCGTAGGGCACGCAGACGGCTCGTCGAAGGAGGCCGCATCGAGGTGAAGCTGACCTTTCTCGGTACCCGCGGGAACATCGCGTCGCGGTCGCGGCTGCATCGGATGCATTCGGCCCTCATGGTTCAGGGCCGCGATGGTCCCGTGCTCGTTGACTGCGGCAAGGATTGGCTGGGGAGGCTCGGTCGAGTGCGTCCGGTTGCCATCGTGCCCTCTCACGCGCACGAGGACCATACCGCCGGACTCGAGAAGGGTGCGGCGTGTGCCGTCTTCGCCACAGCGGATACAGCATCATCGCCACGGACGCCAGCTCGACCGCGCGGTTGCGCGGACAGCCCCGATGGCCGCCCTGCATGGAAGCGCGGCAGTTCGAACCGAGCATTCAGCGCGTTGTCGGCGCACCAGGACTCGTGCGCCCGGCGCCGTGCGTGAAATTCCTCTCCAGCGTGTGAAATTTGGTTGTCTATCTCAGGATCTCACCGCTTGTGCGTCCGAATGTGGTGCAGCGCTTCACAACGCGTTCACAGACGCCCGGGCACACCTGTTGCTCCACTGCCCGAGAGCGTTCCAATCCGCGCCAGCCATTATGACCACGACGACCATCATCCCTCTGCATGACTGGCAGTCGTTTCTCGCCGGGTTCAGTCGCGCCCATCGCGCCTGGCTGACGACCGTCGAGCGCCTGTGCGCTGGACAGCCGTCGCACGTCGAAGGGGCGTCGAGACCGCTCGACAAGGTCACTCCGATTGGAGCTCCAGGCGGGCACTTCGCGATCGAAGTTCGGTTCCAGGATGCAGCGGAGCCAGTAACGGTCCTCGTGCGACAACCCACGGCGCTGCGGCTGGAAGACACCGCCGACGGTGCGGAACAAGGCCTCGACATCGAAGATTCGGAGGGTACATGCACCCGGGTCCGCTTTCGCGCCACCGCGCTTCCTGAAACGTTGGACGGCATGGCGCCTGGAGAGATCTGGTGATTTCTGTTCAATGGAGGCAACAACATGACTGATCGTGAATTGCAGGAACACGTCCAGAATGCGCTCGACTGGGAGCCGAGCGTCGACGCAAGTGAAATCGGCGTCAGCGTGGACGCGGGCGTCGTGACATTACGAGGCGAAGTCCGCACCCATGCGGAAAAGGCAGCCGCCGAGCGGGTGACGCTGCGGGTGTACGGCGTGAAGGCGGTGGCCAACGACCTCGACGTGCGGCTCGGCGGCGGGTTCGAGCGCACCGACACCGAGATTGCGCAGGCCGTCGTCCACGCGTTGAAGTGGAGCACGCTGGTTCCCAAGGATCGAGTGACCATCACCGTCAGCAACGGCTGGGTGGCGCTGAAAGGCCACGTTGACTGGCAGTATCAGAAAGACGCCGCCGCACGCGCCGCGCGGGATCTGATAGGGGTGCGCGGCGTGACCAGCGAAATCGTCGTGACGCCGCACGTAAAGGCCGCCGATGTCCAGGCAAAGATCGAGGCCGCGTTCAAGCGCAGCGCCGAGATCGACGCACGGCGCATCAACGTGAATGTTCTCGACAGCCGCGTCACTCTCAGCGGCAGCGTGCACTCGTGGGCCGAGCGTGAAGAGGCCCGGCGTGCCGCATGGGCGGCGCCTGGTGTCGCCGGCGTTGACGACCGGCTGGCAATCGTTCCTTAGCGCGATTGCACACTCGTGGCGCGAACCTTGTGGTTCGTGCCACGAGCCGTAAGCGCCTCCCCTCACGGTCGATCACTCGTGGATATGCCAGGCTGCCCTTCCTCGCTTTCTTCGCTTTCTTGATCGACCTGAGCAACACCCCCGCCCGAGCCTGTCACCAAAGCCCTTCGAGAAAAGGTGGGCCTCGTGGCTGTCATCCTGCAAACCGACGACGTGATCGTTCAAGAGATTCGTGGTGCTGAAACCTCACATCAGGAGCCGCACGATCGACGCGGTCAGAAAGGTCACGACGAACGCGAGACCCAGCGGCATGAGCGCCCCTACCGTTGCCCACTTGAGGCTCAGCGTCTCACGATAGATCGTCAGGATCGTTGTCGCGCACGGATTGTGGAGCAATGAGAAGAGCATCAGGTTGACAGCCGTGAGGAGTGTCCATCCGTGCTGATGGATGAGCACGGTCCGCATGACCGAGAACGACTGCACATCAGTCATCATTCCAGCTCCCATGTACACCATCAGCATCGTCGGCACGACAATCTCATTGGCGGGAATCGCGATCACGTAGGCGAGCAGGATGACGCCATCCAGGCCGATCAGTCGGCCCGCTGGATCGAGGGCATTCGCGGCATGGGTGGCGAGACTCGGCCCACCCGCGTGGACGTTGCCCAGGACCCAGATAAGGGCGCCGGCCGGCGCTGCCGTGAGCATGGCGCGCCACAGGACGAACACTGTGCGATCGATCAGCGACGTGTAGAGAATCCTGGCGATGTTCGGGCGCCGGTACGAAGGCAGCTCGAGCGTGAACGCCGATGCCTCGCCCTTGAGAATGGTGCGCGAGAGCGCCCATGACACACCCAACGTGACGATCACGCCGATGATCACGACGCCGACCACGCCAGCCGCTGCGGCCACCGACGCAAACCAGGGCGGGAACGCGGCCGCAACGAACACCGTTGCCAGCATGATGAGTGTCGGGAAGCGACCGTTGCACGGCACGAACGTGTTCGTGAGAATGGCGATCAGCCGTTCGCGAGGTGAATTGATCACTCGCGTCGCGATCACCCCGGCCGCATTGCAGCCGAAGCCCATCGCCATTGTCAGCGCCTGCTTGCCGTGCGCACCTGCCCGCCTGAAGAGGAAGTCGAGGTTGAACGCGACGCGCGGCAGGTAGCCGAAATCCTCGAGCACGGTGAAGAGCGGGAAGAAAATCATCATCGGCGGGAGCATGACGCTCACCACCCAGGCAAGCCCGCGCCACACGCCGTGCCAGACGAACCCCGTGATCCACCAGGGCGTTCCGAGCGAGGAGGACAGGACCGACGCCCGATCTTCGACCCAGAACAGTGCCGTCGCGATCATTTCCGAGGGGATGTTGGCTCCCTTGATCGTGAGCCAGAACACCATCGTCAGCACGGCAGCCATGATAGGCAGCCCGAAAATCGGTGACGGCACCAGGCGATCGATCTGCCGGTCGAAATCCAGCCGGACGCCTCCCTTGGCGTGCACTGCGCGGCGCGCGATGCGCTCGGCCTCCGCGTAAATGGACTTGACGGTCTCGTCCCGGAAGCGCGCCTGCAACTGCTCTCTCAGCGCGTCGGCGCGCACGAGGACGTCGGCCGGCGTCGGCCCGGGCGCGTCGGTCGCGCTCACAGCGCTCCCTCCACGGCGATCTTCCGGCTGAACGTCTCGACCGGACCGGCTTGCCGCGCGACGAGCCTGGCAAGATCGCCGCTCAGAAGAGCGCCTTGCACCGCTGCGTCGCCGTCCAGCAGCCGGATCGCCAGCCATCGTGCGTTCGGGACACCCGGCGCCGCCGCTTCGATCAACGGCGCCAGCTCGGCGACTGCCCGCTGGAACGCCGGCGTTCCCTGTACGCGCAGTGGCTGCGTGTGCACCGCCTGTGAAGCCACATCGTCCATCGCCTCGAGCAGAGCCCGCACGCCTTCGCCGGTGCGCGCGGTGATTGGCACGGCCGGCACGCCCAGGTCGCGTGACAGGGTGCCTGCGTCGATCTCCAGTCCCTTTCGTCGCGCTTCATCCATCAGATTCACGGCGACGACGACGCGGTCGGTGATCTCGAGTACCTGGAGAGCGAGGTTCAGATTGCGCTCGAGCGCCGTGGCGTCGACGACCACAATCGTGCAGTCGGGCCGGCCGAAGAGGATGAAGTCCCGCGCGATCTCCTCGTCCTGCGATCCGGAGAGCAGTGAGTACGCGCCGGGTAAGTCCACGAGCTTGTAGCGGGCGCCCCTGAACTCGAACCGGCCTTCCGCGCGGGTCATCGTCTTCCCCGGCCAGTTGCCCGTGTGCTGCTTGAGCCCCGTAAGGGCGTTGAATAGCGTGGACTTCCCCGTGTTGGGATTACCCGCGACGGCCACGATGCGCTCGTGTCCCTCGATGCCACGGGCGCGAGCGTGGCGCACGTGTAACGGACACGCGTCACAGTTGTGAGGCATGGCGCTCCTCGACCAGGGGTAATTCGGCACCGGGTGTTGTCCGCTGGACAGGCCGCACGAGGATCTGCCGAGCCTGCTCGCGCCGGAGGGCGATGAGGACGCCCCGGATGCGGTACGCACGAGGATCGCCCGCGAACGTTCGCATTTCACTTCTCACACGCGCGCCAGGTGTGAAGCCGAGGTCGAGGAGCCTGCGCCGCGTAAATCCCTGGCACCCGTCGTCCAATTCGACGACCGCTGCGTCCGCGTCGTCGGAGAGATCCGACAAAGACACGGTTCCAGCCGGCGGCTCGGCCTGTTCCGCGATGGGCGCGACGGACACGTTCGCGGCAACCGCGGGCGCGAGCCGAAACTCGCTCTCTCCATCGGTCAGAAGGATCCGCTCAGCCGTGGCATCGAGCACACGCACGATCTGACCCACGCGCAGTCCTGCGGCCAGAATCTGGGCGTAGACACTTGGCGGCTCGTCCTCCAGATGCACGATGCGGCCAGGCGCCTCCGTCG
>ORMF010418130.1_pt1 | contig 18051 bp, 18 predicted proteins | sample 1779871 | NCBI WGS metagenome assembly ORMF01 (sample SAMEA104232316, study PRJEB22302) | groundwater metagenome | biome: forest; feature: aquifer; material: groundwater | place: USA | collected 2011-08-07 | depth 5.4 m
CCGATTGTCATGGACCCCCGCCATGCAACAATTCCGGCATCCGCCCTGGACGATATCAGCGACCTGTTTGAGAAGTGAACTTCGCAAATCCGTCGGAAGTGGGAGAGGCCTTGGGCGCTCGCGGTCGGCCGGGGTGGCCTCACGTACGAAGCATGGGTGGGGTTTCGTGTGGGCCCGGTTGCCGTTTGCAGTTCCGGCTGCAGCTTGCGGCACGAGATCCATTGGATTCGTCTCGTTGCGATCCCCTGACTTGCGAGCCTCAGCATGCATATTGCGCTGCAGCATAAATTGCTGCAGCGCAAAGGATCGCCCATGGCCGGCGTTGGCATCTCGCTCTCCCGCCAGCGGGCGCTGCGCGAGCCAGCCGACTGGTCGAACATGCCTGATGAGGCGCTGCTGCGCGCACAACTGCGGCAGGCCGTGGTGACGGCGATCCAGGAGCTGCCGGAGATATATCGCGCTCCGGTCGTGCTGCGCGATATCGAGGGGTTGACCACCGAGGAAGCGAGCACGCGGCTTCGCGTCAAGGATCAGACGCTCAAGTCGCGACTCCATCGCGGACGGCTGATGCTTCGGACGCGGTTGCAGGATTTCACGACCGGCCTCAATCTGCACCGCCCCACGCCGGCGTACTCGTAAATACCAAAACCCAAATCCCAAAACCCAAGACACGCCTTGGGAATTGGGAATTGGAGTCATCTGCGAAGCTGAGAGCCCAGCGCGATGCGCGCGGCGAATTCGAGGGCGAGCGCCGCGACTCGCGCCGTTCCCTCCTTGTCGATCCTGTCCCAGTCGTCGGTTGGCCGGTGATAGTCGGCGTGGAATCCGGTAAAGAAATTGACCGCCGGCACTCGCGCGTCAAGGAAGTTCGAGTCGTCGCTTCGCCCCGCGCCCGGTCCCTCCTCTTTGATCTCGAGCCCACCGGTCGCCTTTGCGGCCGCCATGAGGTCGTTTTTCAGGTTGCCGGCGTTGAGCCCGCTGACATCGACCGCCCCGCGCGCTCGACCGACCATGTCGAGGTTCAGCATCGCGACCGTATTGGCGAGTGGGACGGGCGGCGCCTTGACGTAGCGCGCGGAGCCTAGCAGCCCGCGCTCCTCGCCGGCAAACGCAACGAAGATCAGCGTCCGCGGAAACCGCTCGCGCTCCGACATCGCGGCGCGTGCGATCTCGATGATGGATGCCGTTCCTGACGCGTTATCGTCAGCGCCGTTGTGAATCTCTCCCGTCCGGTCGGGCGTCACTGACAACCGGCCGCCGAGGCCGACGTGGTCGTAGTGGGCGCCAATGACGATGGCTTCACCCGCCTTTGCAGGGTCCGACCCGGGCATGATGCCAACAATATTGCGCACTTGGCGTCGATCGTGCGCGAGATACTCGGTGTAATCAACGCGCGCGGTGTTCAGCGGCTTCGATCTCGGCCGAAGGTCCCGATTGATCTGGACCGCCAGCGCGTCAAGTCCCCACGCGTCGAGTAACGGCTGCATCTCGTTGCGCCTTACCCGCAGCACGGGCATCCCCGCTTCATCGGTATCCGGCAGCACCTCGAAGGAGCGGTACATGCCTTCGTCGATCGTGTGCGACGGATCAGAAACGACAAGCAGGACGCGCGCTCCCCGGTTGTGCGCGATTTCTGCCTTTTTGTAGAGCGTCGATTCCGGCATCGGCCGGTTTCCATTCAACGGGCTGTTTCGATCGGTCTCCCGCGGTTCGTGACTGAAGATGAGCACGGCTTTGCCGGCCACGTCGAGGCCGGCGTAGTCGTCATAGCTGGCCTGCGCCGCCGAGAGGCCGAATCCGGCAAAAACCAGCGGCAGACTCTCCATCTGCTGCGAGGGCGTTTCAGGGGACTCATTCGGTACCGTCGACAGCGGGTAGTACGTGGACCCCAGGGCGAGGTTGACCGATCGCCCCCGGTCTGACACGACGAGCGAGTTGCCGCTTCCGACGGCGAGTCCGGCCACCAGCTCGAAGGGCTGGAACCAGCCGCGATCCAACGCTTTGGCGGCCGGCGCTCCCGCCTTCGCGCTCGGTGCTTCGGCGGACAGGTCGGCGGACAGGTCGCCGCCTGGACTCAGCCCGATATTCTTGAACTGCTCGGCGATGTAATCGGCTGCCCGATTCAGCTCAGGACTGCCGTCTGCCCGCCCTTTCATCTCGTCGGACGCGAGAACCTTGATGTGATCCAGGAGGCGGTCTGCATCGATCGGCGGTAACGCTGCGCGGCTCGAGACCGTCAGCAGGACCAACGCAACGCCGAGGCACGCAAGTTTCCTCACAAAGCAATCCTATACGCCCCGACGCCAGTTGCGAATCCCGAGTCCCCAATCCCCGATCCCGACAGGATCCAGCTACTAGACGCTGAGCGCGGTGTCGAGTTGGACTCGCTCGCGCGTGTTCAGGGACGGCACACGAGTCTGGACGATGCCGCGGGGCGCCAGGAGGGCGGGCACGGTACCTACCCGGTCGCGCACGCCGAACTCGCCGCCGAGCATCGTCAGCACGTTGCACGACCGGCGCGACGAATCGAGGATTGCTTCAACGGTTCGCACTGCCGCGGCGCCGAGCGTGTACGGGCCAGGCGGCCACAAACGCGCGACGCGCCCCTCGATGCGCGTGAGCTGCACCTGGGAGAGGGCCCGGTCGAGGGCGTAACCACCGATCGATGCATCGCTCCACGGAACGACGAACGACGCCGGTGGCGCGCCAAGCACCGCCAGCGACACTTCATCGGGCGAGCACCCGGCTTCCATCGCGACGATTGCCGCGATCGCGGCGCCAAGCGCCTCCGGTGCCGATCCGATCACCCGGCGGCGCTCGACACGTGCCTCGCGCACGGAGGCCGCAATGAGATCGCCCTGCATTACCCCTGCGAAGACCAGCGGCGCATCATCACAGGACGGCGCGAGCTGCCTGATCATGGCGAGCCCCTCTTCCCCCTGCCACTCTGGCGACCCGGGCGCGAAACGATCTGCGATCACACAGACTGTGCAACCTGTCGCGCGCGACCAGTCATCGGTACCGTCCAGCTGCGTGTGGAAGCCCCCGACTGCGCCCGACTGCCTGATGTCGAGCGCTTTACCCGAGGCCGCCTTCGCGGCCGAGTCGATCACAATGATGTGACTGACGCAATCGCGCGCCGCGAGCGCCTGCGCGCACGCGCCGCCGATGTCACCCGCGCCGATGATCGCGACGGTCGTCATGATTCGGTGGAGTATTCTAGTCACACGACCGGGAAACTACACATCGATGAACGATGATGTGAGTATCGATTTGTCCACCGAATCATCGTTCCAATGGATGACCGAAGGATCCATGCAAACATCGATGTTCTCATCGATTCAATGGTGACTCGATGGTGCGACGAGGCAATGTTCAAGTCGATGCGTAGATCATCGATCACCGATTCATAGATGGACTCGTTTACAGGCAAAGTCGCCGTTGTCACGGGCGCATCACGCGGAATTGGACTCGCGATTGCGCGCGCGCTCGTGGATCGCGGCGCCGGCGTGATGATCACTGGAACCAGTGAAAAGCGTCTTGCGGAGGCGGCGCGCGAGTTGGAGTCCGCTGCGCGCGGTGGCTCTGTGATCGCGCAACTCGCCGACGTGCGCAAGTACGATGACGTCGAACGCATGCTGAGCGCGGCGGCGTCTCGCTTCGGCGGGATCGACGTGCTCGTCAACAACGCCGGCGTCGGCGTCTTCACGCCCGTGTCGGAGATGTCGGTCGAGCAGTGGCACGACGTCATCGAAACCAACCTCACGGGCGTTTTCCATTGCTGTCACGCGGCGCTCCCTCACCTGCGCAGACGCGGCGGCGGATGGATCATCAACATCAGCAGCCTTTCTGGGACGAACGCATTTCCCGACGGGGCTGCGTACTGCGCCTCGAAGTCGGGTCTCAATGCCTTCAGCGAATCGCTGATGCAGGAAGTCAGGCACGACGGCATTCGCGTCGCGTACGTGATGCCGGGATCGGTGAACACGGCATTCAGCGGTCAGCAGCCGAGTGGCCAGGATTGGAAGCTGTCGCCAGAGGACGTGGCCGAGGTCGTGACCCACCTTCTTGCCCATCCGTCGCGCAGTCTTCCGAGCCGCGTGGAAATCCGTCCGTCGCGGCCGCCGAAGAAAGGTTGATGATGGGCGCGCTGGACAAGCACCGAAAGGCTCTCGAAGTGCACGAAACCATGATGGGATCGGGGCCAGGGCGGCTCGCAGTCGCGCTCGATCTCCTCACCGACGCACTCGCGATGATCGGCCAGCACGGCGTCTACTGCCAGAGCACGCGGATGCCGGGGCGGCCCACGCTCGACATCGCGATCGTGCTCGAGCAGATCGGCGACGCCAAGGAGCTGGTGCAGACCGTCATCGAGCAGAAGGCTGAATGAGCGACGCGATCCCCGGCCCGCTGGCCGTCGTTGCGCACTACAACCTGCTCGAACGGCTCGAGCCTGCCGGACCGGGCGAATTGTTCCGCGCGCGCGACACGAAGCTCGGCCGCACGGTCGCTGTGCGGCTCCTGCCGCCTGGATTCACCGCTCCAGACGCGCGCGAGGAGTTCATCGGTAACGCCCGCGGTCTTGCCGCGCTCTCCCATCCGAACGTCACCACCCTGTTCGACGTCGGCGAGCACGACGGACGCATCTATCTCGTATTCGAGTTCCTCAAGGGCCAGTCGCTGCGGTCCGAAATGGGCGGGCGGCCGATCAACGTGCGGCGCGCATTGGACCTGGCCGTTCAAATGGCAGACGCCGTAGCGGATGCGCATGCGTGCGGCTATGTGCATGGCGGGCTGAGTCCCGAGTCGGTCGTCATCACGGCAAAGGGGCACGCGAAGATCCCGGCGTTCGCACTCGCGTCCCGCGAGGGCTTCGCGTCCTCCACCGACGCGCGCCTTCACGACTATGATTCCCCCGAAGAGGCGCGGGGCCTGCCGTCGGACGAGCGCTCCGACATCTATTCGGTGGGCGCGGTGCTGTTCGAGATGCTCACAGGGAAGCGTCCGCTGCATCGCGGCACCGCCGCCCCGAGCGCCACCAATCCCCACGTGCCGCCCGAGCTGGACGAGGTGGTGTTGAAGGCCGTCGCCCCGAATCCGGATAGCCGGTATCAGAGCTCCGCCGCGTTTGCCGCCGGGCTTCGGAGCGCCGGGACGATTCTCGACGCGCGCGGAATGTTCGGTGACGAGTCCGACGATGAGCCGCCTCCGAGCAATATCGGCGGCATCCTGATCATGACTGTCCTGATTCTGCTGGGGATTGCGGCAGTGGTCTGGTGGTTTTCGCGGCCTTGACGGCGGGTCCGAAAGGACCGGGCTAACCTTTCAGAATTTCCCCCAAACGATCCGCGAAGGCCGAGCGCGCGAGCACTTCGTCGACTCCAGCCTCGCGCGCGGCGGCAATCGTGTCGGTCTGCACGTGGGACACGAAGCCAAGCGTGCGGATCGCCTTCGTCAGCGGATCGGCCTTGAGTTCGGCGATCACGCTCATTGGGTGCAGCCTCGAACTGTTCAGGTCGAGGATCACGAGCGTAGGTTGCTTCTCCTTGATCCGGTCCACCGCCACTCCCGGTGTCCGCTCGAAGTAGATGTCGGCACCGATCGCCTTTGCGGCTGTCGAGATCTTCACCGAGAAGAGCAGGTCGTCGAGGACACACACAATCATGTGTAGGATTGTAGTGAATGATCCTCGAAGTCCGCGCAGAGGCGCCGTTCTACAAGAACGGGTTTGTCGTTGGATGCGAGCGAACCCGTGAAGGGGTGATCATCGATCCGGGTGACGAAGTGGACGGACTGCTTTCAGCGATCCGCGACCACGACCTGCAGGTTCAATACATCCTGCTGACGCACGCCCATATCGATCACATCACCGGCGTAGGCACTGCCAAGGAAGCGCTCGATGTTCCCGTCTATCTGCACCAGGACGACCTTCCTCTGTACGACGCAATCGAACAACAGGGCGCGATGGTCGGCTTCAAGACCCGGAAGCAGCCCCCGGTCGACGTCTTCTACGACATGACGCCTCTTCATTTCGGCGATTACGAAGTGCGCCTGCATCACACGCCGGGGCATTCCCCGGGCGGCGTGTGCCTGCAGATGGGGAAGAAGGGATCCGCGGGAATGAATCTGTTCGTCGGCGACACGCTCTTCGCCGGCTCGATCGGAAGGACGGATCTGCCCGGTGGCGACTACGCGACGCTGATGCGATCGATCACCGAAGTCCTGTTTCCACTAGGAGACGACAATATCGTGCATCCGGGCCACGGGCCGGACACTACGATCGGGCGGGAAAAGAAGACGAATCCGTTCGTCCTCGAGTACCTCGCCACGAACGCCACAAAGACGAATTAGCCACAAAGAACACGAAGGTCTCTTGGGAAAAACACAACCAAGTGATCTCTGTGACCTTTGTGGCCAATTCGTCTTCGTGGCTCCTCGTGGCTAATCGTTGTCGCGCACGGCGACAAGCTCGACCCTCCCGACCAGAATGCGATCGCCTGATGCCAGCCTCGCGGTCTGCACGCGCTTTCCGTTGACGAACGTCCCGTTGGTGCTTTCGAGGTCGCGGACTTCCAGTTCGCCGCCGGGAAGCGCGACGAGACGACAGTGGATACGGGACACGAGCGCGCCGTCGAGGCTGAAATCGGCGCCGGTGGCTCGTCCGAGCGTCCTGACGCCCCCCGGCATGATTCGGAACGTCTTTTCAGGCTCGCCGTCGTTCAACGTTCGCAGAATCCACATACTTCTCTCTGAAACCCTTTTCCCGTCCGGTCCGTAAGAACCAGGGTGCCGATGAGGAAATCCCGCAAACGCACCTTTCTCGCCGCCCTCGTTCTGATAGTGGCAGGCGCCGTCTGGGGCATTTCGGCACTGACCGGCGCCTCGACCGCAATCGATCCGGCACAGCTCGCCGTCGTCGAGCGCGGCACGATGCGGCGGTCGGTCGTCGCAACCGGCAGGGTCGAGCCGATCACCAAGGTCGAAATCAAATCGAAGGCGAACGGCATCATCGAAAAGCTGTACGTCGATGTCGACCACCCCGTGCAGCCCGGCCAGGTGCTCGCCGAGCTCGACCGCGAAAATCTTACCGCACGCCTTCGCCAGGCCCGCGCCAATCTGCAGGGGGCCGAAGCCGCGCGCGAAGCCGCAGCTGCGCAGTTGAAGAAGAACGAGATCGAGGCGCAGTCGCCGGACGTCGAGTTTGCGAAGCGGAATTCGGTGCGCGCGCAGCAGCTCTTCGATCAGAGGCTGCTCTCGCAGTCGAGCCTCGATGAGGCCGGAAACGCGCTCGAGCAGGGCGGTCCGCACGTTCGGCTCGGCCGACACTCAGAAGATCGTTGGCCCGATCGTGCTTGGCTTGAAGCTCGTGCTCACCTCCATCGGCGTGTTGACGCTCGCGATCGGAGGCGTCGGCGTGATGAACATCATGTTCGTGTCGGTGACCGAGCGCACGCGCGAGATCGGGCTGCGCAAGGCCCTGGGTGCCCGCCGAGGCGCGATCCTGCTTCAGTTTCTACTCGAAGGGCTTGTGACGACGTTCGCGGGAGGTGCCGCGGGCGTGGTGATCTCGTACGTTCTTGTCTGGGTGTTCAGCCCCCGCCCGTTTCTCTCGGAGCTCCTCGACGACGCGAGCCGTTCAGCCGACATCCACATGATCGTGTCGCTAGGGCTGCTGGGAATGTGTGCCGCGATTCTGGTGGTGGTCGGACTCGTCAGCTCGCTGGTTCCCGCGATCCGTGCGGCGAGAATGGATCCGATAGAGGCGCTGAGGTATGAGTAGCTCTTTCAATAATCCATTAACAGCCTCGCCGCCCGCTCCACCTGCTCCTCGGACGGCAGGAAGAATTCCTCCAGCGGCGGTGAATACGGGACGGGCGTGTCGAGCGCGCCGACGATCCGGACGGGCGCATCGAGCGACTCAAACGCCTCCTCCTGGATGATCGCGGCCAAGCTCTCGCCGACGCCGCCCGTGCGAGTGTCCTCGTGGATGATCAGCACTTTGCTGCAATGACGCGCCACGGCAAGCAGCGCGTGCTTGTCGAGCGGCACGAGCGATCGTAGGTCGAGCACGCTCGCCTCGATGCCGTCCGTCGCAAGCTTCGCTGCCACGCGCATCCCGACATGCACGTATGCGCCGTACGAAATGATCGCGAGGTTGTTGCCCGCGCGCCGCAGCGCGGCCTTTCCGAGTGGAATTGGCGAAGGCGCGCCAGCAGGCAGAATCTGTTTGATGCGCGGATCACGGTACATCGCGATGTGCTCGTAGTACAGAACCGGATCAGGGTCCGCGATTGCGGACGCCATCAAGGCGCGCGCGTCCTGCGGCGTCGAGGGCACGACGATCTTCAGGCCTGGAGTGCGGTAGAACCACGCCTCGGTGTTCTGGCTGTGATACGGGCCCGCATGGCGCAATCCGCCCCATGGCATGCGCACGACCATCGGGATCGACGCGCCCCAGCGGTAGCGCTGCTTCGCGGCGTTGTTCACCAGCTGATTGAATCCGGTCGCGACGAAGTCGTTGAACTGGACTTCGGCGATGGGGCGCTGGCCCGCGATGGCCGCGCCGACGGCGATGCCGAAGATCGCGTTTTCCGCAATGGGCGAGTTGATGATGCGGTCGCCGAATTCCTTCAGCAGCGGCCGAAGAAGAAGGAACGCGCCGCCGTACTGTCCACCGATGTCCTCGCCGTAGACGAACACTCGCGGGTCGGCTCGGAGCGCGTCGCGAACCCCCGCCATCACCGCTTCGAGGAAGGTCGTCCCCTTCTTGTCAAAGGGCAGGCCGGGATCCAGGGCGGGTAGCGCGGGGCTCAGATCGATCATCGAGCGCGCAGAGGGTTCAAGGGGCTCGACGTGCACTCGCGGCGGCTCGTTCGCGAAGACACCGACGCCGGCTTGCGCGGGCTCCGGCCACGGCGCCTCGATGACTGCCCGCGCTTCCTCTTCCACCATCGCCTCGGCGTCGCGCTTGAACTTCTCGAGGTCACCGGAGCGCATCAACCCCTCGCCGGCCAGCTTCGCGGCGTAGCTGGCGATTGGATCCTTCCTCGACCAGAACTCGTACTGCTCGCGGTCGACGTACGCGCCTTCGCTGACCGGTGCGCAGTCCCACGAGATTGGCGGCTCCTTACCGAGATAAAGCATGTCGTCATGATGCGCGTGTCCGCACATGCGCATGGCCACGAGCTCAATCAGCGTTGGGCCCTTTCCCGCGCGCGCGCGATCGCCGGCCCATGTGAATGCTGCCGCAATCGCCTCCGGACCGGTTCCGTCGACCGTGATGCCCGGTACGCCGTAGCCGGCCGCCTTGTCGGCGAACACGCGGCCGGCTGACTGGTCGGACACAGGCGTCGATAGCGCCGTCTGGTTGTTCTGAACGCAGAAGACCGCCGGCAGCTTGCGCACCGCGCAGGCATTGATCGCTTCGTGCCAGTCGCCGAGCGATGCGCCCCCCTCGCCGATCAGCGAAAACGCGACGCGGTTGGAGCCCTCGCGGGCGAACGCCATTGCGACGCCTGCGATGTTGACGGGATTGATTCCGAGCGGTGCCGTCGGCGGGAAGATCCCCCAGCTGATGTCCGCCACGTGGATGTCCTTGCCGTCCATCGGCGCGCCTGCCTTGCCCATCTGCGCGTTCAGGATCATGCGAATCGTGCGCGGCTCGAGACGCATCGCGAGAACGAGTGCGTTGTCGCGAATGAGTGGGCAAATCACGTCGCCGTGCCATCCGCCGTCGGCGTCCCGATATGCGGCCCCACGTCGCAGCCGTATGCCCGCCCCGTAGATCGCTTCCTGGCCGAGCGACCGGAATCCCTTGCCCTGGATGCCGGCGTTGCCGTACTTGACTTCGCTCTGCAGATAGAACTGTTTCAGGCGGTTGTCGAGTGCGCGCATCAGCACCATGCCGCGCATGATCTCGAGCTTCTCTTCATCGGTAATTGACGATGCGATGACTTCGCGCGCGAGAAAGTCGTCGCAGGCTTCTACCAGCTCGCTGACGGCGCTCTCCCATCGCTGCGCAGCGCTGACTCCTGGCGTCGTCTCTGGCAGGTCCTTGACGTCGGTGGTCCTCAGGTGCCGCTGCAGCTCCTGTCCAAAAGCTTTGCGAAACGCTTCGAGTCGTGCGGGTGGGTCCGCAAGTGCACGCCCTGCAGATTCGCCATTGCCAGGCTGCTGTCCGCACCGTTCGAGAGCCCGCTGGACCGCCGCAAGCGCAAAAGGAAATCGCTCGACGACGAATGCAGAGAGGCGGGCGCTCACGCCGCTCGTTACGTGTGCGGGCACCAATCTCGCCATCACCGCAATGGTACCCTGTCGTAGCAGGCAGCTGGCAGCCCGCAGCATGCGGGTGGCAGTAACAGCTTCGGTCTTTCCTGCCTGCTGCAGCCGCCAGCAAGGGCTCTGGTGGCTCCTGCCTGCTGCCAGCTGCCGGCTGCGTGCTGAAAAAGATGGAGACGCACTTCAAAGGCTGGGCGATGCCCGGCGTCATTCCGCCGGGCGCGCGCTCGACGCCTGAGGTTGCCGCGGACGAAACCCTCGACGCTTTGAGCGGCCATTTCCGGATCTTCCAGCTCCGCCACGGCCACAGGTTTTCGACCGACGACGTGCTGACCGCGTGGTACGGGACGACGTGGGCACCGTCGCCCGCGCGTGTGCTCGACCTCGGCTCGGGAATCGGGTCGGTCGGGATGATGGCAGCGTGGCGCTTGCCCGGCGCGCGTTTCGTGACGATCGAAGCCCAGTCCGAGAGTGTTCGCCTGGGAAAGAAGTCAGCGGCGTATAACGGCTTGATCGATCGCTACGAGATTCGCCACGCGGACTTTCGAAGCGAGGACGCGCTTGGGCCGGATGAGCAGTTTGATCTGATCCTCGGCAGCCCGCCGTATTTTCCCGTGGGCGCTGGGCTCGAAGCGGACCATCCCCAGAAGGTGGCGTGCCGCTTTGAGCTCCGAGGGGACATCAAAGACTACGCTGGCGTTGCCGCAAGACACCTTACACCGGGAGGAGTGTTTACCTGTGCCTTTCCCGAAGACCAACTTGACCGTGTCGAACGGGCGACCGCGGATACGAACCTGACAATTGTTCGCAGGCGGCCGGTCATGTTCAGGGAAGGGGATCCGCCGTTGATCGGCCTGTTTGCGATGATGCTCGTGGCCGATCTCCCACCTCACATGCGCGATCGAACGTGGACGGAGCCGGCGCTCGTCATTCGATGCGCGGACGGCAGCATTCACCCTGAGTATGCGGCCGTCAAGCTGGCTGTCGGCTTCCCTCCGTGAGCGCCTGCGCGATCGCGCCCCCCATCTGCGTCGTCGTCGCGCGCCCGCCCAGGTCGGCCGTTTTGATTTCGCCGTCGGCAAACACCCGCTCGATCGCCGTGAGCACACGATCGTGCGCGGCGCGCTCGCCCAGATGGTCGAGCATCATGGCGCCGGCCCAGATGGCGCCAACCGGATTGGCGACCCCCTTTCCGGCGATGTCTGGCGCTGAGCCGTGGATGGGCTCGAACATCGACGGCGTAGTTCGCTCGGGGTTGATGTTTCCGCTCGGCGCCACGCCGAGGCTGCCTGAAATAGCGGAGCCGATGTCGGTGAGGATGTCTCCGAACAGGTTCGAGCAGAGGATCGTGTCGAGTGTCTGCGGATGCGTAATCATCCGTGCCGCCAGGGCATCGACGTGATATTTGCGGTAAGTAACGTCGGGAAACTCCTTCGAGACCTGCTCGACCACTTCATCCCAGAGCATCATCGAGTGCTGGAGCGCATTTGATTTCGTCGCGCTCGCCAGCAGCTTTCGCGGGCGCGATGCGGCCATCTTGAACCCGTAACGCGCGATCCGTTCGATCCCGCGACGCGTGAATATGCCGGTCTGTTCGGCGAGCTCGTCCGGGGTGCCGGTGTGCACGCGCCCGCCCACGCCGCAGTATTCACCCTCGGAGTTCTCACGCACGCAGACGATGTCGATGTCAGCCGCGCCACGTCCGGCAAGCGGAGAAGCGATCCCGGGCAGCAGCCGGACGGGGCGCAGATTGACGTACTGCACCAACCGGCGCCGCAGCGGGAGCAGCAGCTCGCCTGCGGAGATGTGGTCGGGTACCTTCGGATCGCCGATTGCGCCGAGGTATATCGCGTCGAATGTCCGGAGCTGGTCGACGGCGTCCGCGTCCATCATGCGGCCGTGCCGCAGATGGAAGTCGCAGCCCCAGGGGAACTGTGTGAAGTCCAGCGCGAAGCCGCCGTACGTCGCCGCGGCATTCAACACCTCGACTCCGGCGGGGATCACTTCCTTGCCAATCCCGTCGCCGGCCAGCACTGCAATGCGATGCGTTCTCATTGGCGAACCAGATCCTATCGTGAATCAAATGGGGGCCGGACCCGACCTTACCGGAGGCGGAAGGGTCCGTGCCGCACTGCCAGAGTGATGGCAAAGGCGGCCGTCGCCGCACCGATCCCGGCCAGCGTGGGGTCCACCCAGGGATGGTGGGGCAACAGCGTGAAGCGCACGATGAAGAGCGTGAGCACGCCCGCGCAGATTGCCGCCAGCGCTTCGCTGGACCGAGCCTGCGACACGTAGATGCCTCCGATGATCGGGACGAAAAGCGTCACGACCAGCAGCGAATAGAAAATCGTCACCGCTCCGATGACCGTCTGCAGCACGATCGCGAGCAGAACGCCGATCATTCCGCCGGCAAATGCAGTAAGCCGCGCCACCCGGAGAAGCATTGCGTCCGACGCTTCCGGCCGCAGGAACCGTTTGTAGAGATCCTTCGAAGCCGATGTGGAGATCATGAAGAGGATCGCATCGCAGGTGTCCACCTCCGTGGAGAAGACCGCGGACAGCGCGATTGCTCCGAGCCACGGAGGAAGCTGGCGCGTGAGCACGGTGGGAAGTACCGCATTTGGATCGGTGATGCCCGGAATCGTCGCGCGTGCCGCCATGCCGAACAGCACCGGCACGAAAGCAAACACGAGGAGCACTGCGGCGTTCACGAGTACGCCCGTCCGCACCGCGCGCTCGTTCGAGCCGCCCCATGATTTCTGAATCAGCCCCGGCGAAATGATGAATGCCGGCCCTGTCAACGCCAGCAGCGTCCAACCGGATCCGGGCCCCGACGAATAGGTGAACTCGGTGAATGAAGTGGGAATCGAAGGGTCGATGACGAGCTGTCGTCCGACGTCGACCGTGTACACCATCGGCAACGCCAGCGCGAAGCCGGTCATCATCACGATCAGCTGCAGAGTGTTGACCCAGGCCGACCCGAGCAGGCCGCCGGCAGCGAAATAGATCGTCATCACGGCGCCGCCGACGAGCGCCCCCACCCAGCGCGGAGCGCCGGTAATGACGTTCAGGATCGCCGCACCGGCAATGAGTTGCCCTGCCAGCAGCGCCAGCGATCCGAGACCGACAAGCGATACGGCAACCGCACGGACAGCCACGCCGTAACGGAACTCGAGATAGTCGCCCGTGGTGTAGAAGTCGTGCTCTTTCGCGATCCGCCAGAGACGCGGAGCCACCGAGAGCGCAAACACGATCGATCCCAGGCCTGCCGACCCGACCCACCACCACGCGCTGACCCCGTCGCGATAGGCGAGGCCGGCGGCACCCACGGTGGACCCGGCGCCGATGTTCGCCGCAATCATCGAGACAAAGATGAGGCCGGCGCCGAGGCGACGGCCTGCTACGAAGAAGTCGCCGCTGCCGCGGATCAGCCGCGACGTCCACACGCCGAGCGCAATGACGCCTGCGGAGTAGACGACGAGCAGGGTGAGCTGGAGATTCATCGGGAAATGCTTCCCGCCTTCGCGCGCCTTTGGGCGCGCTTCGGCGCGGCCTCGCCGCAGCGTCCTGCGATGCTCAACGGACGCGGAGGGTAGCCGGCCCGATCATTTGAAGCGCGCGGGAACGGTGCCAATGTCTGCGGCCGCCGGGAGACCGCCGGAGCTCTTCGCCATCACAGCGGCGCGTACGATGGCCTCCGACATGGCCTCCGCCGCGAGCGCGCCGACGATGCTGACGTCCGCGTTTCCGTTCCAGCCTCCGGTCGCGAGCGCGAACACGGTATCGCCGTCACTCAGCGTGTGCGACGGGTACAGCGCGCGCGCCAGTCCGTCGTCAGCCATCGACGCCATCCGGCTCACCTGTGTTTTTGACAGCCGTGCGTTCGTCGCGACGACTCCGATCGTCGTGTTTTCGCCGGGCCGAGGAGGCGCGGCTTGCGCTCCTGATCGAATCACCTTGCGGGCATCGGCGAGCTTTCCGTCCGGGTTGCGCGCTCCCGCGACTACATTGCCGGTCATGGGGTCGATGATGTCGCCGACCGCGTTCACCGCGACGATCACGCCGACAATGAGGCCGCTCGGCAGTACGATCGCCGTTGAGCCGATGCCTGCTTTCATCGGCATCCGGCCGCCACCGATCTTTCCGACGGTCGCACCGGCGCCGGCGCCCACGTTTCCTTCCGCGACTGCGCCGCTGGTCGCAGCACTCGCGGCCTTGTAGCCGCAGTCGGCCGTGGGCCTCGTCTTGTTGCCGCCGAAGCCAAGGTCGAACAGAATCGCGGACGGGACGATCGGCACGACGCCGGCGTTTGTCTTGAAGCCGATGTTCTTGTCTTCCAGGTACCTCACGACACCCTGGGCAGCATCAAGGCCGAATGCGCTGCCGCCCGAGAGCACGATCGCGTTCACTCGCTCCACGAGGTTCAGAGGATCCAGAAGATCGGTCTCGCGCGTGCCCGGAGCGCCTCCGCGCTGCGCAACACCGCCAACGGCGCCATCGCCGTCAGCGAGCACGACCGAACATCCCGTCATGCCTCCCGGCAGCGTGAAGTGGCCGACACGAATTCCCGGTATGGCGGTGATCCCCTTGGAACCAGGGGAGGACGATTGCCCGTGTGCAGTCATCGTGAAAGCCACGCACGCAATGGCGATGGTTGCGGTATTCCTCACTGGAATTCCACGATTATGACCCGCCTTCGCCTGTCGGTTTCGGCCCATCAGGCGGTGGAAGACATAGCAGGTTGTCGATGAGCCGCGTCCCGCCTACCCAGATCGCGCCGGCCACGATGACGGGCCTCTCGACGCGTTCAACCGGCTGCATATCGCGCGGATCGACGATTTCGAGGTATTCGAGCTTCACCGCGGGACGGTGCTCGATGATTTCTGTGGCCGTCCGCCGAATCCGGGCGACGTCGATGGCGCCTGCGACAACCTGCTGCCGGGCGACGCCAAGTGCCTCGTACAACACGGGCGCGGCGCGGCGCTCCTCCGGACCCAGGCGCTGGTTCCGCGAGCTGAGCGCGAGGCCGTTCGCCTCGCGTACGGTGGGGACCCCAACGATCTCTACCGGCACATTCAGATCCGACACCAGATGGCGGATCACCGCGAGCTGCTGCGCGTCTTTCTCGCCGAAGTAGGCGCGATCGGGCTGCGCGATCTGAAACAGCTTCATGACGATCGTCGCGACACCGCGGAAATGACCGGGACGGCGGCGCCCGCACAAATGATCGGCGACGCGGCCGACATCAACGGTGCAATTGAGCGCCGCGGGGTACATCTCGGCGGCCGGCGGCGCGAACACGACATCGACACCCGAAGAAGCACACAGCTCGACGTCCGATTCCAGCGTGTTCGGGTACTCCTGCAGGTCGTCTTCGCGGTCGAACTGCATGGGATTGACGAAGATGCTGACCACTACGACGTCGCACTCGGCGCGCGCCAGGTCGATGAGGCGCTTGTGGCCCGCGTGAAGCGCGCCCATCGTGGGCACCAGGCCGACGCGCGACCCGCCGCCGCGAGTCCCCGCCATCTCCAGGCGGCGCGGACCTTTCAGGTCCGCGAGGTGATTCCGTAGTCGATGAATCGATTCGATTACCTCGGGCGGCATTTCATGGGGTCGGGACGTCCGCAATCGTCGCGGCCGGCCGCGCGTACCGGCCCGCTCTGACATCCTCGACGTATGCCTGCGTGGCAGCGACGACGGTCTCATTGAGACGGGCGTACTGCTTCACGAACGACGGCACGTAGCCGTCGAAGAGTCCGAGCATGTCGTGGCTGACCAGCACCTGGCCGTCGCAATCGGGCCCGGCGCCGATGCCGATCGTTGGAATCGTCAGCTCGGCGGTCACGGTGCACGCGACATCCGAAGGGATCGCCTCGAGAACGATTGAGAATGCGCCGGCCTCCTCGAGCGCCAACGCATCGACGAGGAGTGCGTCGGCATCGCGCGGGTTGGTCGCTTGGCGAACGAAGCCACCCGCCTGGTGGACCGACTGCGGGAGCAGGCCGAGATGTCCCATCACCGGAACGCCAACGTCGACGAGACGCTTGACGACGTCGATGACGGCGTGTCCGCCCTCGAGCTTCACCGCGGCCGCGCCGCCTTCCTGCAGGAGGCGCCCCGCGTTGCGTACCGCATCAGCGACGGTCACCTGGTAGGTGAGGAAGGGCATGTCGGCGACGACGAGCGCCCGCTCTGTTCCGCGCGCGACGGCGGCCGTGTGATGAATCATCGCGTCGAGCGTCACGGGCACCGTGTTCTGGTAGCCGAGCATCACCATCCCGACCGAGTCCCCGACGAGCAGCGCGTCGACGCCGGCGCGGTCGAGCAGGCGCGCCATGTTGGCGTCGTAAGCAGTCAGCATCGCGATCTTTTCGCCGCGGCGCTTCTTTTCTTTCAAGTCGCGGGTGCGAACCGGGGTCACCACTTCGTCCTCTTTCCTGATTACCGCCGCGGAGGGGCCAGTGTCTTGGTGAGCCACGCGGTCACCGCGTTCGAGACGTCCTTGCTGACGTTGAGGTCTGCAAGCGCCGCGTATTCATCGGCCTCGCCGGTGACTGCGGGAACCAGCAGGTGATTCACGCCGCGCACCGTTACGACGTCGACCGATTTCGACTTGCTCTCTTTCCTCGCGAGGTCGACAAGCCGTTCCACGTGCGCGACGGGCACCTGGCGATCGAGTTCGGCATGAACGAAGAGCATTGGCGGGCGCACGTCCTCGACGACTTTCGCGGGGTCGAACGAGAGAACGCTCTGCGCCCATGGCGTATCGGCCTGCTTGCGGAGCTCGGGCGGCACGCCTTCCCACCCCTTGCCGGTCAGGATCGCAGCCTGGATTTTTTTCTGAAGCTCGATTTTCTGAGCGCGTTCCGGAGGCGTCGCCTTGAGGCGATCGAGCGCGTGCTGCTGCTGCTCGAGCGCCAGATCGGCTCCGGTTGTCGACGGCGCATCGATCGAGACGACGCCGGCAATCCGTCTATCGCGAGCGGTGGCCAGCAGCGCCACCCACGCCCCTTCACCATAACCGATCACCGCGATACGCTTCGGGTCGATATCCTTGCGGTCCCCGAGCCATTTGACGATCGCGCGCGCATCGTCGGAAAGATCCCCGATCGTTGCGGACTCGCGCCGCCCACCGCTCTGCCCGAAGCCACGCTTGTCGTATCGCACCGCGAGCACCCCTGCCTGCGAGGCGGCACCCGCGAGCTGCGCGAGTACGGGCACGCCGTACGCGACGCCGTCGCGATCGTCGGTGTCGGCCCCGCCGATCAGCACGACAGCCGGCAGCCTGCCCGCTGCGTTCGCAGGGCGCGTCAGCGTGGCGCCGAGATTGAAACCGGTGGCGGGAATGACGACGGCTTCGTCGCCAGGGTTGGAGGTGACGCGCGTTCGCGAGAGCGATCCAGCGATGTCATCGCGGACGATCTCGAGGCCCTCCCCGGGAACGTTCAGCCGCACCAGGGTACCAACGTTGTCCGCGTACAGGTGGATCGCCAGCGGGGCGCCTGCGTTGTCGAACATCAGCTCGTAGTGATGGACGTCGAACGTCGACGTCCCGAACTGCATCTGCTCGGTCGTTTCGCTCCGAAGACGGAAGACGACCTGCGCGCCGGGGCCAGGCCCGACGAAGGCACGGTACTCGGCGCCGGGCGCCGCGCCGGCGAGGCGCCGCGCGAGCACGGCGTGGGCGCCGAAGAAGATGTTCGGCAGGACGACCGACTGCGGCGAGACCGTATCGGTCGTGGAAATCGGCACCGTGCCCTGCATTCCCCG
>ORMF010708660.1_pt1 | contig 18051 bp, 13 predicted proteins | sample 1779871 | NCBI WGS metagenome assembly ORMF01 (sample SAMEA104232316, study PRJEB22302) | groundwater metagenome | biome: forest; feature: aquifer; material: groundwater | place: USA | collected 2011-08-07 | depth 5.4 m
ACGCACTCCGCGCGCGAGGCGGAAGACCTGATTTGGCTCGACCGCACCGAGTAGTTCGCTCGCGACCACGTTGGCGAACGCGTCTTTGAAGATAGCTTCCGCGTGGCCTTTGACGAACACGCCGAAGACGCCTTCGAGCCGCACTTGCTCGCCATCGACTTTCGCCGCTAGCGGCTGGTTCACCGCGCCCGCGCTCGTCACCGCGACGACCGGCTTCGGGCAGCGCGTGGCGAACCACTCGATGTCGAAGCCGTGCGTCTGTCCGGGCTGCAGCTCCGCCAGCGGACTGAGGATCTCGGCCTCCATCAGATAGGGCGTCAGCTTCGGGTCGGGCGCGTTGGTGAAGCTCTGGCCATTGACGATGAATTCGCCGGCACCGTTGAGCCAGAACTCGACCGTCGCGTTGTCGGGGTAGGCCGCGTCCGGGAAGAACGCGAAGCGGCCGATAAAGCAGTAGTCGCTTTGGCCGTCCACCGCGGCAAGCCAGCCCGCGTGCGAGTCGAGACCGACCTTGCCGACGCGATGATCGTACTTCACGGCGAGCAGTTGCTTCTCGTGGTCCGGGCGAAAGCTCGGATGGTTCACCTGGCCGAACATGAAGGCGAAGCCATTCGGGTGCACGCTGCGCGGATTGAGCGGACAGTAGGCCCAGAAGTCATCGTTGAACTTGCTCGGAGTGCGCGCGTCGCCGGTGTCGAGTTGCGTCACTTCCCAGATGGCCCAACGCACGGGCCGCTGGCTGATGTTGCGCATCGCACAGTTGAGTTGGACCTGCGTGCTGCCGGGCGTGAGGCTGATCGTGCGCGTGAACTGAATGCCGGTGCGCTCGTCCGGCGGGCTGGTCACTGCGACGGCGACGTGCTCGGCGTTGGTGTCGAGGATTTGCCCGATGTATTTGCCGCCGTCGAGCACAGGATCGGGCGGGCCAGGCCATTGGTCATCGCGCTGCCAGCCTTGCGGCGCAGGCCAGAGCTTGCTGCCGCCGTAATTTTTCCAGCCGCCTTTGCCGCCGCCGTTTTCTTCGGGTGGAAAAACTTTTCCCGCAAGGTCACCATTCACGAAAAAGAACGGATGGTCGGCGAGTTCAAACTGAATCACGCGCCCGCCGATGTCCGGGACGACGTGGAGCGTGATGAGACCGTTGGAGAGTTTGAAGCTCTGCCAGCCGCGGTAGGTGCTGGCTTCGACGCGGCACGCACCGGGCGCGGCGTGAACCGGCGCGCAGCCGAGGCTGACAACCAGCAAGCTGAACAGGAGGAGTCTCTTCATGGCTGACGCGCTGGCGGTCAGCAGTTCCAACGAGGTCGCTCGGCGTCCGCGCTCGTTACGCTTCCCAGGTGTCACTGAACTCTTAATCATGGCTGCGTCGGTATTGCATCGGAACGCGGGGCCGGCGGCTTTGATGCAGGTCAACGCACGCGCGGCTGGCGCACCGCCGAGCAGCCCCGTTGACACAAGTCAACGCACCGACGCCCCGCGGCAGGTAGCGATAAGCAGGTTCAGTTCAGTTCGCCGAACATGTTCGAGAAAACCATCGCGCGCGTCGAAGCCCTGCTCAAAGGCATGGTGTTCGACTGCCATGCCTGCGGCCAGTGCGTGCTGCGGCAGACCGGCCTGATCTGCCCGATGGCCTGTCCGAAGGGATTGCGCAATGGCCCCTGCGGCGGCACGCTCCACGGCGAGTGCGAGGTGTATCCCGACAAGCCGTGCGTGTGGGTCCGCATCCACAATCGCACGGCCAAGGACGAACTGGCGCTGCCGAACTTGCTGCCCTCGCCTGACGCCCGACTCTACAACACGTCCTCGTATCTGAATTTTCTGTCCGGCCAGGACGAACCGGCACGCCAGCCGTTGCCGTACCTGGACTTGGGCGCGCGTCGCACGACCCTGCCGGTGCAGACGCCTTCGCGCCTGGAGCAGAGGCTCAAGGCCGGCGCGTTCGTGAAGACGTGTGAGATTCGCGCGCCGCGCTCGGCCGACTTCGCGGCTTTTCGTGAACAGGCGCTGCTGGTGCGCGACCATTTTGATGCGGTGAACGCGACGGCTTTTTTGAACGCGAAGCCGTCGCTGCCTTCGCCGGTCGCCGCCGCGCAACTCGTCGCGCTGGGCATCGAAGCCGTTTGCCAATCCACCTGTCGCGACCACACGAAGACGTCGTTCATCTCCGAGTTGCTGCAAAACCAGATGAACGGCGTGCACAACGTCCTCTGCCTGACCGGCGATTCCTACGCGGCGGTGCCGAAGATCAAACAGGTGTTCGACATGGACGGCGCGCTGATGGTCTATGAGGCGCGGCATTTGCGCGAGACCGGCGTGGTGCATTTCACGGGCGAGAGACTGGAGCGGGCGCCGCGGCTGTTTCTTGGCGGGGCGATCAATCCGTTCACGGAGCCGATCAACGTCCCGGTCCGCCGCCTGAAACAGAAAGCCGCGGCCGGCGTCGATTTCATCCAGACGCAACTGATCTTCGACGTGCCGGGCTTTCGGCGTTTCATGGAGTTGGTCGGCGAGGAAAAAGTCCACGAAGACGTGTTCATCCTTGCTGGCGTGCCGGTCGTGACGTCGCCGGGCGGGCTGGCGGTGTTGCCGCGCATTCCGGGAGTGAATCTGCCGGCGCCCGTCATCAACCGGCTCCAGCAAGCGAAGGACATCGAAGCCGAGGGTGTGGCGCTGGCCACCGAGATCGCGAACGAACTCAGTCGCATCCCCGGAGTGGCGGGCGTGCATCTGATGCTCTTCGGCCCCGATCACGCCGTGCTGCCGCCGATCGTGGACGGGTTGCAAGCGCCGCGGAAGGGTTCGACGGAAGCGGAGCTCTGCGCTTTGAACAAAGGCTAGTGATGCCCTTCCTCGCTCATCTTAATCTTAATCGTAATCTTAATCGTAATCGCCTAGCCCGCGGGAAGGTTCCGATTACGATTATGATTACGATTAAGAGCGGCGGCTCGCTGAAGGGCCGAGTGAATTGGTCATGTCCCTCCCCAAGCTGACCATCATCGGCGAGCGGATCAATCCCGGCTTCGTCAGTTCGAAGGCGCTTCTGGACAAGGAGAACCTCAAGGGCCTTCAGGAGTTGGCGGTTTCGCAGGTGCAGAAAGGCGCGCGCTATTTGACGATCAACGTCGGCGAAAAGGCCACCGCGACGCCGGGCTTTTTGGTGAAGTTGATCGAGGCGGTGCAGGCCGTGGTCGATGTGCCGTTGTCCTTCGACTACCCGCATGAATCGGTGCAGGAGCTTTGCCTCAAAACCTACGATCCCGCGAAGGCGCGCGGCCGAAAACCCATCGTCAACTCGGTCACAGAACTGCGTTTGGACATGCTCGAACGGCTGAAAGACCTGCTGAAGATTCAACCGTTCCGGCTCGTGCTGATGGCCTCGGAGCGACTGGAGCACGGCCATGCACAGCCCAACCGCACCGCCGACGAAATCGCGCAGACCGCCAAGCGCCTCGTCCGCCGCGTCCTGACCGACGGCTACAGACTGACGCCGGACGATTTGCTCATCGACGTTTCGCTCTGCCCGCTCGCCTCTGACACGGACGGCCAGACGCGGCGCGCCATCGAGGCGATCCGCCTGATCGGCAGCGATCCGGAGTTGCGCGGCGTGCATCAGATGGTGGGACTGTCGAACCTCGGTATCATGCTGCCGAAGCTCGCGCTCGATGGCAGCCGGCTCAGCGTGAAACTGGAATCGGCCTTCCTGACCCTCACGATGTCGAACGGCCTCGACACGATTCTCGGCACGCCAGGCCGCGACTACCAACTTCTGTCGGAGGATGATTTCGTTTTCCGCGGCTTCAAAGAGGCGATCAACCTGGACGGTTTCGAGACGATTCTGCGGCTGCAGCAGTTGTATCGGAGGGAGTAACCAGAGCGGTCAAAGAAGAAACCACGAATGGACACGAACGGACACGAATTGATGGGAACGATCCGGCCCCTGGTCAGTGGGCTATATGAAGTGCTCTGCCGGAGCGTCGTGCGCAAAGGGCCAGCTTCGCAGAGCGGGCCATCTGATTCGTGTTCATTGGTGTTCATTCGTGGTTAGTAGCCGCGCTGCTCATGCCCTCCCTCGCTCTCCTCACCGACGGTTACTTCGATGGCACGCGCCTGCATGAGCGCGGCCCGTACACCATCGAGATCGTCAACGGGGTCGTCGAGCAGGTCCACGCAGGCGACGTGAGCGACGCGGTTGCAGCGCGGCGCTTTCGGCAGTTTGGTAAAACGAGCGAAGTGATCGCCGCGCCGTTCGCCATGCCCGGCCTGGTCGAAGCGCACTGCCACTTGTTTCTCGACGGGGCGGAGCTCGATTTCCAAAAGCGCAAGGACTATCTGACCGCGCCGAAGGAAGAGATGCTCGCTGTGGGTCGTCGCAGCCTCGCGCAAAACCTCGCGGCGGGCATCACGCTGATTCGCGACGCGGGCGATCTGCACGGGATTAACACCGCGCTCAAGGCCGAACTGGTGAGGCAATCCGGTGCCGCGCCTGAGCTGCTCAGCGCGGGCCGCGCGATCCGCAAGGCTGGCCGCTACGGCAGCTTCATGGCCGTCGAAGTCACCGACGCCGACAGCATCGTGCGCGCGATCCACGAACTCGCGCCCACGGCGGACCAACTCAAGATTCTGCTCACCGGCATCATCGACTTCGAGAAGGGCAAGATGAAAGGCGGCGTTCAGTTCGATCTGGCCGAGGCGAAGCTGATCGTCCGGACGGCGCGCGAACTGGGTCTTCGCACCTTCGCGCACTGCAGCGGGCCGGAGGGACTGCGGATCGCCGTCGAGGCCGGGATCAACTCGATCGAGCACGGCTTCTTCATGGAACGCGACCTCCTGCGCGCGATGGCGGACCAAGGGATCGCCTGGGTGCCGACGTTCGCGCCGGTGTATTTCCAATACGCGCGGCCCGAGTTGTCTGGGTGGAATGAGCAGACCGTCGCCGCGCTGTGGGCGATTCTCGAACGCCACTTCGAACACGTCGCGCTCGCCAGCGAAATGGGCGTGCCGATCGTTGCCGGCTCCGATGCCGGCAGCTACGGCGTGCCGCATGGCCAAGGACTGATCGACGAGTTGTTCTTCCTGCGGCGCGCCGGTCTGCCGATCGAAACCGTGCTGGCCGCGGCGACCTCGGTGCCCCGTCGTCTCTGGGGATGTCACACCGTGGACCTCCAGCCGGGGAGCCGCGCCGACTTGATCGTGCTGGAGGGGTCGCCATTCCAAAAGCTCGAGCACCTCCGTCGCGTGCGGCGAATCGGGTCGGGATCGAGTTGCTCCCATGTTTCGCTGTGACCACCCCGTGAAGGTTCAACGCAGAGACGCCAAGGTGCAGAGACGCAGAGGAACACAGGTCATCTGCCGATCCAGGGCGCAGTCGCTCCCGAGTGGACGCAACGCGAGCCACTCCGAGAACCTGGAGCGCCGATCTCCGATCCGGCGCGTGCGTGGGACGGGACCGCGCCGGATCGGAGATCGGCGCTCCGGCTGCTCCCGCTGCCGACAAACTTCACACTTCCGTCCAGCGGGCTGCCGCCGCCGTGGCCCCACTCGGCGCGAGGTTGACACAAGTCAACGATTGATCCGTGCCGCCGCTTACTTTGTTGCCATCGTGATAGCTCACGCTGAAAACACCTATGCAAGACTTCAAGCCACTCTACGACGCGGTGCTTGGCGGTGACGCCAAAACCGCGCGCGAACTCACCGAACGCGCCCTCGCCGGGGGCATGCAACCCATCAAGCTCGTCAACGAATTTATGGTGCCCGCCATGGACGAAGTCGGGCGGCGCTTCGAGTGCAACGAATACTTCGTGCCGGAGCTGTTGCTCTCCGCGCGCGCGATGAAGGCCTGCCTCGAACTCGTGCGCCCTCTCTTGATCCAGAGCGGCACCGAGCCTGCCGGCCGCGTCGTGATCGGCACCGTCAAAGGCGATCTGCACGACATCGGCAAGAACCTCGTCGCAGCGCTGCTCGAAGGCGGCGGCTTCGAGGTGATCGACCTCGGCGTGAACGTGACGCCGGAGAAATTCATCGCCACGGTGAAGGAACGGAACGCGCACATCATCGCGATGTCCGCCCTCCTCACCACCACGATGCCGGCGATGAAGACGACCATCGAGGCGATCAAGCAGGCGGGTATGCGCGACAAAGTAAAGGTGTTGATCGGCGGCGCGCCCATCACGCAAAAGTACGCGGACGAGATCGGCGCGGATGGCTTCAGCGAAAACGCGCCCGGAGCGGTGTCGCTGGCGAAGAAACAAATGGCCGCGTTGGCGTAACCCGGCTCCGCTCCTAATCTTCATCGTAATCTTAATCCTAATCGCGATTCCCGCGCCGCTCTCCCGACGAAATGCAGGCTGACGATCAGGAGCAAGATTAAGATTAAGAGTAGGATTACGATTAAGAGCAGGATTAAGAGCAAGAAGCGGCTGACCGTTGTTGGTTTATCAGCGAATTCGCAGTTGAGGCAGATGAAAGTTTTTCCGAAGAGTTTCGATCCTCACACCGCCGTCGTCCGTGAGTACACGCGGCTCGCGCCGGAGTACGACTCGCGCTGGTCGTTCTACGTGCGCGCTACCGTGCGGGAGACGATGCGGCGGCTGGAGGTGCGGCCGGGCGACAAGTTGTTGGAGATCGGCTGCGGCACCGGCGCGCTGTTGCGCAGTCTTGGCCGCGCGCACCCGGGTGTGCAGTTGACCGGGGTCGATCCGTGCGCCGAGATGCTGAAGCAGGCGCGCGCCAAAGTGGGTCCCGCGGTCGAGTTGGTGGAAGCCTGGGCCGAGTGGCTGCCCTTCGACGACGGGCAATTCGACGTCGTGGTGTTGTGCAACGTGTTCCATTACCTCCAGCATCCGCGCGAGGCCCTGGCGCAAATCGCGCGCGTGCTCCGGCGCGGCGGACGGCTGGTCATCACCGATTGGTGCGACGATTATTTTGCCTGCAAGGCGTGCGATCTCTTCCTCCGGCTCTTCAGCTCCTCGCACCAGAAGACCTATGGCTCGGCGCAATGTGCCGGGCTGCTCGCCGAGGCAGACTTCACGCGCGTCCGGCTCGAGCGTTACAAGATCAACTGGCTTTGGGGATTGATGGCCGCCACCGCCCAGAAACCGGCAACGCCGGCCGCGGCGAGCGGTGTCCGCGCAAAGGATGACTTCGTCCAGCGTTTGCGCGCCCTCTGGCGGCCCGCGCCGGCACTGGCTCAAGCCTTCTCGCGAGCTGGCTGACGGCCATGCATCCGTTCATCAAACAACTCATCGCCGACGGGCCGATCATCACGGACGGCGCGTGGGGCACGGAACTTCAGAAGCGCGGGCTGCCGGTCGGCGAATTTCCCGACGCGTGGAACCTCTTCCATCCGGAGCGCGTCATGGAAGTCGCGCGCGCTTACGTGGAGGCGGGCAGCCAGATCATTCTGACGAACACTTTTGGCGCCAACCGGCTGCGGCTCGATGACGCCGAGCTGGCGAGCAAAGTTGTTCCGATCAATCGCAAAGGTGTCCAAATCGCCCGCCGGGCCGCCGACGGCCGCGCGTATGTGTTCGCCTCGCTCGGCCCGAGCGGGAAGCTGCTGCTGGGCGGCGACCTTTCGCTCGACGAGTTGCGCGCGGCGTTTGACGAGCAAGCCGAAGCGCTCGCCGACGCGGGCGCCGATGCGCTTGTCGTCGAAACGATGGCCGAACTCGCCGAGGCCGAAGAAGCGGTCAAGGCTGCGCGCGCGACTGGCTTGCCCGTGGTCGCCTGCATGGTGTTTGACTCCGGGAAGGACAAGGACCGCACGATGATGGGCACGATGCCGGAGCAAGCGGCCAAGGCCCTGACTGCTGCCGGCGCCGACGTGATCGGCGCCAACTGCGGCGTCGGCATCGAATCAACCGTCACCGTTTGCCAGCGGCTCCGGGCCGCGACCGATCGCCCAATCTGGATCAAGCCCAACGCGGGCTTGCCGGAGCTGAGCAATGGCCAGCCGGTTTACCGCACCACGCCGGCGGCGTTTGCCAGCCACGTGCCGGCTTTGCTCGCCGCCGGCGCCAGTTTCATTGGCGGCTGTTGCGGCACCAGCCCGGCTTTCATCGAAGCGCTGGGGCAGAAGATCGAAGAGGGCTGCGCACCGGTCTGAACACGGGCGTGGACGGTCGTTCTTGTCCGTCGCCTGCGCTGCGCCGTGCGAGCCAGGCCCGGGAGGCCGTGGCCCGGCGGGATGTCCCTGTTCTTCCTGCGTCTGGAGGGAAGCAGCGAGGTGCCGCGCGGTTTTGGCCATTCGGGCTTCGGACTTCTTTCGGATTTCGGATTTCGAGTTTGGCCGTCCTGCAATTCCACTCAAAATAGTGAGGGACGGACTCAGCAAGCGTGTCCGAAATCTCACGTGGTTCATCGTGCTCGTGCCCGGTGTTCGGACGATTTTCCGAGCACGAGGACGAAGGACGAGGCCGAGCATGAGGCTCGTTTCGAAACTTTGGACACGTCTCGCGACCGGCGTCAGCCGGGGTCCGCGCAGCCAAAATATCTCCGCTCTTTGATCTTTTGAGCGACCTGCGGCGGGACCATCTGCTCCCAGGCAGCGTCCCGGCCCGCGATCTTTGCCAGCACGTCGCGGGCGAAGATGTGCAAATAGTCCTTGTTGTAGTAATCGATCGATTCGAGGCAGCGGTTCTCGACCAGATGACTGTAGAGATGCTGGAGGTGCGGCGCCACTTTGAGCTTCTGCACCGTCGTGAGTTCCTTCGTCTTCGCGTCTTTCAGCGGATACACGTAGAGTTTGACGGCGCTTTTGAAGAGCCGGCCGAATGACTCCAGGATCCCACCGTCGAGCTTCTCATAGTATTTTTCGTCGAACAGCTCGCTCAACGTGGGAATGCCCATGACGATCCCGATCATCTGGCGCGTGTATCGGCTCAGGTAGGCCGCCAGGCGGAAATACTCGGCGTAATTGGAAATCAGCACGGTCTGACCGCAGGCGGCCAGCAGGTCGGTGCGGGCGAGGAAATCCTGGTAGTCGATTTCGCCGGTCGCGAGCAGATTCCGCATCGTGATCTCCATGAGTTGGACGAGTTCGTCGCCTTGCACGTGGGGTTCCTGGAGGAATTGCTGGCGCGCACATTCCAGCATGTCGAGATTCACCCACGTGACCGGCCGGAAACTGCCGCGTTGAACGAGGATCGGCTTTTTGTACAGGACTTCGGAGGGTTGGAGGATGTCGCCGTTGGCCGCGAACATCGCGGCGTTCGTGAGGCCGAGTTGCACCAGCTTGAGACTCATCAGGCGATGGTCCACGTGCTCGAAACCCGGTCCCGAGAACTTGATCATGTCCACCTCGATGCGGTTGATGGTCAGATCATCGAGGAGTGATTCCAGAAAAACGTCCAGGTCCGCGTGGTAGGAAAACGCGCCGTACACCAGGTTGACGCCGAGGATGCCGAGCGCTTCCTGCTGCTGGAGGTTTTCTTTGTCCCACAGGCGCACGTGGAGGACGATGTCAGACGGTGCGCTCTTTGGTGTCGTCTGGAAGCGAATGCCCAGCCAACCGTGTGTGTCCTCGCGGCGGCTGTAACTCTTGGCGGCGCAGGTCGCCGCGAACGCGAAGAACGTCGTGGTGGCTCCCCGCTGATCGTCCAACCGCTCTAGCAACAGGCCATACTCGTGCGTCAGCATCGTCTCGAGCCGCTGCCGGCTCACGTACCTCAAGCCGGGCCCATAAATGGCATCGCTCACCATCATGTCATACGCGGAGATCGTCTTGGCAATCGTGCCGGCCGCGCCGCCGACCCGGAAAAACCAGCGCGCGACCTCCTGCCCCGCGCCGATCTCCGCGAAGGCGCCGTAGCGGCGTGGATCGAGATTGATCTGCAGGGCCTTCTGATGAGCGTCGAGTTTCTCGCGATTCATGATGGGATGGTGCGACGAAACGGGCGCCGACCGTGGGCAAACGCAGTCACTTCGGTCGCGTCATCTCAAACGTGCCGTGGTCGCGCGCGCAGCGATACGTCGAGGAGAAGTTGGTCGCCGTGGCGTGACCTTCGTAGCGATAAGCGCCGCCGGCCCACTTGGGCAAAGCGGCTTGGCCTTGGAATTGGCAGCGGCCGGCCTGCTCCGTCGCGTCGAGATTCGCCGTGTAGCCGAAGCTGAGGATGCGCACGTACTTCGCGTGGAAACGTGCAACGTAGCGGCCTTCGTCCGGCTTCGCGATGAGGCAACGCAGGCGGCCTCTGTGGCCGGTGGCCGCGCTGTGCCAGGTGCCTTCCCAGCGGCCTTCGATGGTGCGTGCAAGCGCCGGTCCCCCGGCTGCGGCACGCCACTCGCGGTGGAAGCTCGAACAGCCCAAAGCGAGCAACATCGCGCCGCACAACGTCAGAAGCGCCGCCGCTCGTGCCGAGGCAGATGGCCCAGCTTCGCGGCACGACGCGGAATTGTTTTTGTCTCGTCGCATTTCTGAACGGAGGACTTGCGGAAAAACAGATGGCGGAGAGAGAGGGATTCGAACCCACGGTGCCTTTTGGGCACTCACGCTCTCCAGGCGTGCGCTTTAAACCACTCAGCCATCTCTCCGCCGAGCCTGCGCGGCTAATGTGAAAGAGCCACCGCGCCCGCGCAACTTTTTTCAGACCGCGTGGTTTCTCGTGGTTTCTTTCGGCGGGGACGACGGTTGATGGTTGATGGTCGATGGTTGATGGTGCTTGGGGTGAGCCGGACGGAGGCGAAGCTCAAAGCTCAAAGTCCAAAGTCCAAAAGAAATCCCAACCGCCAACTCCCAAATCTCTTTGACGAGCTGCCGGCCTTGGAGCTTGGTCATTGGGATTTCTTTTGAACGTTGAATTTTGAATTTTGAATTTCACCCCGGCCCTCCGAAACGGACTGCCGAGCCGCGTTCGTTTCCGACACCGGTTCCGGCGAATCGGCTTGATACTCAGGCGGCAACGCCGGGCGTTGAATACCCCGGGGGCTTATCGGGTCAATTAGGGTGATTGAGTGGCAAAGGGTTTGGCCCAGCCCAGCGGGCCGCGCCAAACCAAATGAACGCGAAGATATGAACAAGATTTTCCAGAGCGTGGCCAACTCCGCGCAGGCACGGGCGAGGACGACCGTCGTTTCGTCCGTCCGCGCGTGCTGTCGCGGTGGCGGAAGCGCAGTTGACACGCGCCCGGCAACCCGTAACTTTCCACAGAGCACCAGGCTTATGAAAACTATGTCCCCTTTCCAATCGCTGATCGCCCTGACGTCCGCGTTGCTCCTGTTCGGCTGCATGGACGAAGGCTCCAAGACCAGCGCGCAAGCAACTTCCAACGCACCCACGCCCGCCGCGGGTGACACGACCAAAGCGGAGGCGGCCAAGACGGACGCGACCAAAGCTGAACCGGCGAAAACCGACGCCGCCAAAAGCGAAGCTGAGCCGCTGAAGAAAGTCAGTTCGCCCAAACGCGACCTCGGTCCTGAACTGAACGAAGTGATCGAACTCGTCGAGGCCGGCGTTGGCGAGGAGGCTATCTTGGCCTTCATCGAGAACTCGAAGAAAACTTACGAGTTGAGCGCAGACGACATTCTCTACTTGAACGATCTGGGCGTCTCGTCGGAGATCATCGCGGCGCTCATCCGGCAGAGCGGCACCAAAGAAGATGCCACGCCCGAGAAGGACGCGGAACTCGCCAAAGCGCCGCCGCCGCCGGAGGCCGAAGCCCAGCAGGCCGCTCCTGCCCCTGCGCCCGCCCCGCCAGCCGTTGCAGGTGTCGCGCCACAGCCCGTCGCTCCACCTGCGCCCGCGCCCGCGGCTGAACCGGCGCCCACACCGCAGCAAGTGACCAACAACTACTTTTACGATTACCTCTCGCCGTACGGCTCGTGGTACGTACATCCGACCTACGGCTATAGTTGGGAGCCGACCGTGTCCGTGTGCGTGCGCGATTGGCGGCCGTACAGCAACAACGGCAACTGGCTTTACACAGATTCCGGCTGGTACTGGCATTCGTCCTATTCGTGGGGCTGGGCGCCCTTCCATTACGGGCGGTGGTTCAGCCATCGCGGCCGCTGGCTCTGGACACCGGATGCCGTTTGGGGGCCGGCCTGGGTTTCGTGGCGCACGTCCGACTTGCATTGCGGCTGGGCACCGCTGCCACCGGGCGTGGCCTGGTCAACGGGCCTTGGTCTGACTTACATCAACGGCGCCGTCGGTCTCAGGTTCGGCTTCGGACTGGCCGCCGATCACTTCACGTTCGTGTCGTGGAACCGCTTTCCTGACCGCACGGGGTGGCGGCACCGCCTGCGCCGCGATGAAGCCGCTCACGTCTATCAAAGATCAACCGTCATCAATAACTACATCAAAGGCAACAACAACACGATCATCAACGAAGGCATCGGCCGGGGTCGCGTCGCCGTGGCTACACGGTCGGAAGTCCGCAAGGTCGCGATCAAGGAAATTCAACCGCCTTCGACCGGCTCCTTCAAAGCGGAGCAACTGGACCGCGACGGCACAACGCTGGCCGTCTATCGACCGAAGTTCCCCGCCTCACGGGAAACGAAGGTCCTCAGCGGGGCGAATCGGAGCGCGCAAGAGCCACGCCGCGACACCGCGGCGGGCGGGCAACAACTGATCGCCAAGTCCGACACCGGAGCCGCGGCGACGCCCATCGCGTTCCCGTCCAAGCCGCGTCGCTTCAAGGACGCCGCCGCCAGGGGCGATTCATTGCCCGCCCGGCCCTCGGGCAGCAGCACCGAAATCGCTCGGCCCACAACTCGGCCGGAAGCGCCAGGCACCGCGTCACACGTGACACAACCTGACATCCGGTCTGAGGCCGCGAAGGGCACGGCCAAACCCGACCTCAAGCCGCGCAAAGAGCGGGTCGAGAAACTGGCCAAGAATGAATTCGTGGCGAAACCGGAACTGGACGTGAACGCCAACGAGCCGCGCTTCAAGACCAAGGCGAGTGAACCGCTGAAGCCGAGCGTGGCAGAACCTCGCCGCGACGCCACCGCCGCGAGCCGGGAAACGCCGTCAAAGTTCGCCTCGCCCAAGGCCGGCTCGGCACCCAAAGTCGGCGCCGCCCCGCAGCCGATCACGCCGAAATCGCCAGTCGCCTCACGCGCCGAGAGCAAACCGCCGACACTGCGGCAGGAGCAACCGAAGTACTCCGCGCCCGAGCCGCGCGTCGAGCGGCCGCAGCCTTCGAGACCACCCGTCGCCTCGGCCCCCGCGCCCGCCCGCCCCAGTCCGTCCTATTCGCCGCCCGCGGCGCGGACCCCGAGCTACCAGCCCGCGCCGTCGCGTCCGGCGCCGTCGTATTCTCCAGCGCCGTCGCGCCCGGCCCCGAGCTATTCGCCACCGGCCGCCCCGCGTTCCGCGCCGTCCTATTCGCCGCCCCCAGCGCCACGCTCTGCGCCGTCGTACTCGCCGCCGGCCTCGCGGCCGGCGCCTTCCTACTCGCCGCCGCCGTCGCGCAGTCAGTCCTCCGAGCGTTCTCCCCGCTCTCCCCGCGAGCAACCGAGGTAAGCCGCACGCCCTGCGCCCGGCGGACGAGCGCAGGTTCGCTCAGGAACGATGAACCCGCGGGAGACGAAGGTTCGCTTGGATTGACCGACCATGAAACTGAACCCGCGGTGGCTCCTCTTACCGGCCCTTCTGCTTGCGCTAGGAACGAAGCTCGCCGTGGGGCAAAACAGCGGCGTGCCGAGCCTTGAGATTTTCAGCACCGGCTTCGAAGTCGAGGAAGGTTACGATCCGGAGCTGACTCTTGCGGGCCAGAACGGCTGGACGAACTTCGGCACCGGCGGCAACGGGCTGATGACGATCTCCAACCTGTTCCCCGACCAGGGTCAGCAGGCCTATCTCGGATTCTTCCCGCCCACCGACACCAACGACGTTGTCAACGTGTGGCGGCCGCTCGCCTTCGCGCCGGTCCCCGCGGCGACGCCCATCGTCACTTTCTCCGTGCAGATGGCGATCGTCGATTCGAGCACGACCGACCGCGATGACTTCCGCTGGAGCGTCTATAACACGAACGGCTTTCGGCTGTTCAGCATCGACTTCGACAACACCGCGCTCCAAATCTCCTACGCGCTCGATGACGGCGCCGGCTTCTTCCCGACCGGCGTCGGCTTCACCAACGAGACGGTGTACGAGCTGACCATCGCGCTGGACTTTGGCCGCAACATCTGGAGCGCGTGGCTGGATGACACGCCGTTGGTCGAGCAGGTGCTGATCACCACCGTCGGCTCCGCGCTCAACCTCGGCGACATCGACGCGGTCTGGTACATTCGCGATCCGGCGGCGCCCGGCGACAACTTCATGGTGTTCGACAACTACCGCGTCACCGCCGAGCCGCCACTCGACCCGTACCGGCCGCCGCTCTTTGAAACCTTGGTCCGTCTGACCGACGGCCAGGTCTTGCTCGGCCTCTACGCGGAGTCCGGCCAAAGCTATGCCTTGGAGGCGAGCAGCGATTTCCGTCACTGGTATTATGTGGGCACCGAACGAGCGTCGCGTGGGTGGGTGGAATTCCGCGACCGCAACGCGCCGACCTTCCCGCGGCGCTTCTACCGCGTTCGCCCGGTGCCGTGACGCGAGTGCAGCCGCGCTCGTGAGAGAGCGGCTGGATTCTCTCCCCACCGAACAGGCGCACTTTCAACCAACTGGGCGGCCCGCCACCGCAACCTCGTCTCCCCGGCCTCGCTGCCACGCCGCGACGAACATCCCGTTCCCGCCGCAATCCTGCGGCCACACCCACAGGCGCCGCGTGGCGACCGACGGCCCAAGGGGGTCGGCGAGTGCGAGCGGACGAAACTCCGGACACTGTGTTTCGAAGGCGTTGGCCACTTCGTCCGTCTCGGCGCGCGTCAGCGTGCATACGGCGTAGATCAGCCGGCCGCCATGTTTCACCGAGCCAGCCACGTGCGCCAATAACTTCTTCTGCACTACTGCCAACTCCCGCACGTCGGCGAGCGTCGTCGTCCAGCGCGCGTGCGGATTGCGCTGCCAGGTGCCCAGCCCGCTGCACGGCGCATCGACGAGCACTCCGTCGAACTTCGTTTTCGTCGGCAGCCTTGGCCCGCCATCCCAGAGCGCGCCGCGATAATTGAACACCTTCGCGCGCGCCGCGCGCCGCTTGAGGTGTTGCAGCCGCCACGCCGCACGGTCGGTCGCCCAGATCAAGCCCTTGTTCTGCATCAGATCGGCGAGGTGCAAAGTCTTGCCGCCTTCGCCCGCGCACACGTCCCACCACGTCTCGCCCGGCTGCGGATCGCAGAGCCAACTGACGGCCTGTGAACTGAGATCCTGAATCTCGAACTCGCCCGCGTGGAACTCGGGCGTGCGAAACAAGTCCTCGCCACCTTCATAAAGCAACGCGTCGCGCAAGCGAGAGCCGGTTGTTCGCTCACCGCCGGGCGGACCAGGGGTGCGTCGCCCCGACAAGGCGGATGCGCCCGCGCCCCTCAGCACTTCACTCGCGAAACGAGACGAACCGAGTTCTCGCGCCAGCGTCGGTCCAGTGCCAGGCCGCGCGCGGAGCCAAAGTAGCGGCTCGGTTTGGAGCGCCCTGGCCCATCCTGCTGTCACTTTCATTTGCCCGCTCACCCATGCGGGCACGCTCCGGCTCATCAATTCCTGGTCGGAAAAGCTCCGGGGCTGCTGGCGGAACCGCTCGTCCAACTCAAGCGCTCGCGAGACTTGCTCCGCCAGCGATCTCGCTCGTTCCAACCAGCCCAGCCAGCGATAATACGCGAACACGGCGCGACTGATCTCCGCCGCGAACTCCCGCGACGGCCCGCGCTGCGCCCTCACGGTGTCCCGGAGAACCGCGTCCGCCGGGTGCCCGCGGTCCGCGCGCTCGACCACCGCCGCGGCGACCTTCAAAACCTGCTCATGCATACCGAGAAACCAGTTCCGACCCGAACCGCGAACACGTCAGTGGAGCCGGAACCCTCTCATTCGCGTCTCTTCGCGTGATTCGTGGGCTCTTCGACTGCCTCGTTACGGCTTCGTTCCGCCTTCATCCCTGAATTCCCTCCGCCGCCCCTGCTGGCCACTGATCCTGCGGTTCGAATCCCACGAGTTCCCTCGCCGGCTCAGGATCAAAGATCGGCTCGTACTTCGGCCGGCTGCACACATACACAATCGAAAAACCCGGCTCCAAGTCCGCCTCCATGGCGCGCACGAAGAAGCGTCCTGCGTCCCGCGGACTCAGGTAAGTGTTGTGCCCGCGCGGCGTCGCTTCCAACTCGGCCAGTTGTTGCTGATCGCGCGGACACCAGCCGAGCCGCATGGCGATTACCGTCATCTTGAACTCGCCCGCGTAGAACTTGCCCGCCATCTCCGCCGCGATCTTCGTCACGGAATACCAATAGCGCGGCGAGTAAGGAACGTCTGCGCCGATGGGATGCGGCCCTTCGAGCTGCTGCCACCAGACCACTTGCCCAGTGCTGGCAAGGAGCACGCGCCTGACACCGCCCAGCCGCGCCGCCTCGAGAACATTGTAGAGGCCGACGATGTTCGCCGGCAGAAGCCGCGTCATGAAATCGTCATCGTCCGGGACCGCCGCGAGGGGGATGAGCGCGCCCGCGCCAGCCGCCGCTTGCTGCAAAGCCCCGGCGTCCGTGAGATCCCCGACGACAAAGTCCTTCGTGCCCGGCGTCGGCACTTGATCAAAGCCCCGCGGGCGCCAGCCCGCTTCAGCCAACGCCCGGACTCCCGCGCTGCCAATGCGGCCAGCCGAGCCGGTGACGAGGATGGGAGCCTGGCGGTCAAGTTGCATGGGGACTGTTTAGCGTGTTGTGCTGTGCGGCGGCAAGCCTGGGCAGCCGATGCCCATGGGCAAACTCATCCAAGCAGGGCGAGCCGCCATCGGAGCGCCGGTCTCCGACCCGGCGTTTACCGTCGAGAGCGAAGTTCCATATCAGCGCTAAGACGCATCAAGTGTGCGCAGATCTGCAGTTCTCTCGTCCGGTTTCGGCCTCCTTCTTCCCGGTCATGAGAACCAGCCTGCAATACGCATCGCGGAAGCGAGCGCTGCTCACCAGCCAATCTCCCGCAGTTCGGCACAAGCCCACTTTCACAGGGTTGCTCTCGACGTAGCGAATCGCCGTCCGCTCTTGTGCCTCGTCTCGCATGAAAGTGTCCCAATACTCGCGCTGCCATTGGAGCGCCGCTCTCCGAGCCGGCGCGTTGGAAGCCTCCTCCAAATCGCGCCGGGCCGGAGGCTGGCGCTCCGCAAGGATCGGTTCCGCTCGTGTAGCCACAGAGCGTTTCCAACTTTGAATCAGCTTCCACAACGGGACGCGCCACACGTGCACGAGCACATGGACGTGGTTCGGCATCACACTCCACGCGAGAAGTTCATAACGCTCGTCGTGGAAAAAGAGGAGCGCGTCCTCGACAATCCGGGCGGTGCGGGCGTCGCGCAAGTGGCACGCACCGAGGCCGCGGTCGAGGTATTCCTCGAGCTTCGTTCGTTTCTCGCGCACGTTTTCAATCGCGAGCAGATGCTCCCACTCACCGCGGCGGTTGGCAGGCATGGAGTCCGCAAGGCGGAAGGTGACGAACTGAACGAGGCCAGGGTAATCGCAATGCGGCAGGTAACCGCGCTCATGCCAGCCAAGAAAACCGAGCGCCTTTTCCTCGTCGGTCAGCGGACGGAACCAGCGGTTCTTCTCCGCCACGAGATTCCGGAGGTATTCTCGCTTCGTGCGTCGTGTCATGGTTCGGAGCGCCGGTCTCCGACCCGGCGCATGGTTCAGCCTCGCCGCCGCGCCGGGGCGGAGACCGGCGCTCCGCACTTCATGCCTCCGCCAGCCAATAACTGCCTCAACACATAAGTCAAAATCCCTCCATGCTGGTAGTAGTCGATCTCGATCGGCGTGTCGATGCGGCAGCGCACGGGCACGTCGAGGACTTCGCCGCTTCGTCGCGTGACGCGGAGCGCCAGGTCTTGCTGCGGCTTCAAGCCCGGGCCAAGCTCGAGCACATCGTAAAGCTCCGTCCCGTCGAGCTTGAGGGTTTGCGCAGTCGTGCCGTCTTTGAACTGGAGCGGCAGCACGCCCATGCCGACGAGGTTCGAGCGGTGGATGCGCTCGAAGCTCTGCCCA
>ORMF010788626.1_pt1 | contig 18048 bp, 14 predicted proteins | sample 1779871 | NCBI WGS metagenome assembly ORMF01 (sample SAMEA104232316, study PRJEB22302) | groundwater metagenome | biome: forest; feature: aquifer; material: groundwater | place: USA | collected 2011-08-07 | depth 5.4 m
CGCGGTTCGGCGTCGAGTCGGTGTTCAAGGTTGAACCTCGCGTGCGATCGGCTGCGGGCAAACGGCACGCTCACCAACGCGGCACCCGCAACTCGGCCCGGCTCCCGTCGTCGGGCGCCATCACGGCCGCGCAATCATGTCGCTGGACTACCTTGCGCCACCCCCTTGTGCAGTCGTACCGCCGCGTCGATCTGAGGGCAGTTGCGCCCCCGCTGCCGGGGTCGCTGTCGAGATTGCCGCTGTCGGCGGCGCGGGTCGGAGCAAAGGCCTCGTCATAGCCGATGTACAAGAGAGAATTGACATCAATTCGAATGGACTCCTTGAAATCTAACAGCAGAACCCTCTTGTCTAGCGCTGAATGATCGCTGCGAAATAGGTCGGCGAAGATCCCATTGCAATCTACAAGTCTTAGCGCGGAACAGCACACGTCTTCAGCGCTCGTGCCACGTCGACAACTCAAATAGAACTTCACGAACGATAGGCGATCGGAGCGACGCGCAGTCGACACGAACAGAGCCAGGCGAAAGTTGCCGCCATAACTCTTGAGTCGACGCCAATGCCTCATGTATGAGCCAGGGCTCCCGTCATGGGACAGGTTGAGGAACCCAAAATACAAGAGCGAAAACACGGATACATACTCTCCCGGTTGCTCCAGATGCAGCTTTGCTGCGGTATCGCTGTCTATATAACTATCTAGGTATTGGGTTTCCTCGTTGTGTTCGCGCAGTTTTCCGACAAAAAACGTGATGTCCTCTCGTTCAGCCTGGCTGAGCACAGCCTGCTGCGAGAGACAACCGGTATCGATTACCTCGGTTCCTCTTTTACACGATATGCAAATCAACAGAGGAAGGGCGAGCATGCTTGGGGTCAAGCGCATTCCGCTCTCTTAGAAGGACAATCTGCGGCTACCCGTGACCAGGACGTCGCGGCTGTTCGAATGTGGGCATCTCCTCTTAATTCTCTTCTCAATTCGGGTCTTCTCTCGTGCCTTTTGGCTCGTACGGCTTGAAATTGAATGTTGCCGGTATGAGCACCCCGTCAATATTTGATAGTGTGAGTGTAAAATACACTACCTCGTCTTTTTTCGGGCAAGAAGCGGTATACTTTACAATTATCTTGAAGTACTTGGTAAATGTCGCTGTTTCGAGCTGCTCTAGTCGTAGGCGAGTCTTACCATCTTCTGTGACTGTTCCAATGACCTTCGCATCTGCAGGGCGATCGTGTATCACCCACTGCTTGCATTCTTTTTTTCTGTAATATATCTGATTACCAAAAACACTTTTGTTATAGTTGTCCCTCACGGTCGCTGCTGCATTTTCGGCCGGCTTCGGCCCGGGGGCATCGGGCCAGTCCTTTCGCCACTTGATTTCCGTGGGGTCACGTACTTCTCGCGTCACGTCGTCAATACAGCAACACGGGTCAGCCGGCGGCGCATTGACAACAACCTCAACGTTGGCTGAAAAATAGTAAACTCCCCTGGGATCAGAATACGTGAGAGGTCCCACCTTTGTAAAGTCACATCCACCGACAATGTCACACGGGACACCCTTTTCGGCGCCGTCCTGCCAAAACAATGGAGTGTGATCCTCACCTAATCCTTGCCACCGACCGGCGAGAAACCGGTTGAGCAATCCGCCGCCTCCCGATCTCGAGATAGCCCTGGTCCAAGAGCACCTGGGCAATGGCGACCCGGTCCACCGAGGCCTGGTCATGGTGCGGAAGTATAGCCAGCCCATCGAATCCGCGTCTAGCCCTGGCCATCTGCTCTTCGCCAGCGTACTGCTCGACGAAGGCCTCGCGCTCGTCGGCGAGGACGGGACTGCGCACGCTCCACTGGTCGTCGGGCGACGAGGGCGTGTTCTCGTAGAGTTGCGTCGCATTGATTTGACCGCGCGCCGCTTCGAGGTCGTCGCTGGTCCAGGCACCGGGCCGTCCGTTGCGCGCGGCCTGGAGGAAGGCCCGTGTCTTGACGGATCCAATGCGGGCCTCGCAGGCGCCGTTGTAGCTCGGTGTCGCGGGGGGCGAAAGAAACGCGACGACGCGGTGCTCATCGAGTAGCGACTCGGTCGACGCCGCGGTGAACGCGGCGCCGTTGTCGCTCTTGATAATCAGGGGTGGCCCGTGGGTCGCGAACAGCATGGTCAGCGTGTCCTGAACGAGTCGCGCGCACGGCGAGGCGCACGGCTGGAGGTGCAGGATGCGGCCGGTCGCGAGGTCAGTGACGAGCAGGACCTGCCTGAAGCGACCGTCGATCGGCGCGGGCGTCTCGGTAAAGTCCATGGCCCATACCGAGCCGGGCTTCAGCCATCGGAGCGTGGCGACGTCGTGGGTGCGTCGGCGATGCCACGCCCAGTGGCACCGTTTGAACAGCCGGACCAGCGCGTTGGATGGGACCTCGGGAAACAGGGCCCGAAAGAAGCCGATGTCGGCAACCGGCGCGACCAGCGCGAAGATCGCGAGGAGGGCATGGCGCAGAGGATGCGATACGTCGAGCGGCGGCCGACCGCGCAAGCGGACGCGACGCCGCTTGCGACGCCAGCGTTCACGCCACGATCCTAGCGTGTGGGCCGAGATACCGAGGAAGGCGGCAGCCTCTCCAAGCTCGTAGCCGCGACCAGCGACCCAGCGCGAGAAGGCCACGGCACGTTTCCGAACGCGGTGCTCCAATTCGCGGCGGCCGTGCTGCGCGCGCGGTGGGGAATGGATGGGCTTGCCCCGCGTGGCCTCGGCTGGCGGCCGGGACGATAGGCCGATGAACGTATGCAGCAGCGCGAGATGCCGGAACAGGCGGCGAATCAGGGGCGGTCTGGGCGTGGCTCCGCCGCTCGCCTCCGGCGCGTGCCCCTTTTTTCGAGTAGCACGTGGGGTAGGGCCAGCGCGATCTCGGTTCGGATGTGAGCCGCTTCGACCTCGGCCCGCAGGCGCACGTTCTCTCGCTCGAGCCAGCGGTTCTTGCGCTCGAGCTCCGCGACCACCTCTGGCGAGATCGTCTTACGTGGCCTCCCGGGTGTACCGTCCTCGCCCGCTTGAGCGGCAGCGCCCAGCAAGCGCGCGCGCAGCTTGGCGAACCGCTGCTCGGTTACGTTGAGCTGGGCCGCCGCCTCGCCGCCGGTCAATGCGCCCACCGCGGACTGAATCACGAGCCGCAGTCGGTGCTTCGCGATCGGCGACGCGTCTACGCGTTCAACATGCTCCAGGCCGAGCACGGGTCGTCCCATGTCACTCCCTCCTGTGGCACCGCACCGCAGGCGAGAGATGACCAGCAATGCGTCCCTGTGTTGCCCTGCCCAAACGCCCCGGTGGGGGCTCTGCCCCCACACCCCCGAGGTTTTTCGCTTGGCCACCAGGAAGCGCGGAGCGCGTCCCGGTGACGACATCGATCGGACACTTCCTGGCGGGCCGGACGGCGCTCGAGGTGCCCCTCGGCAGAGCTCTATCCTCCGGCCGGCGCCGAAGAATAGCCGCTGGAAACACGGAGGCAAGTCTCCCCGCAGTCGGCCTGCCACGAGGGTTCCCGGCCGACACGAAGCGAGCCCTGCCACGCTTGGTGGCAGGGCTCCTTTCCTGCACGGCGCCGGGCGGCCCGTCGAGCTACGCGACGTCGCTGTCGGTCGACGCTTCGCCCGCCGCTGCCCCGGCACGCAGCACCGTGATGGCCTTCATCGACCTCACCCTCGGCTGGTGCTTGCGCTTCTTGCCGGGCCCCCCTTTCGCGGGCTTCGTCGGCAGGCGCGGGAGACCGATCGCGCGCTCGGCCGTGCGCACCAACGCCTGGCTGCGCGCCACCTCACGCTCGAGTCGCTCCTTGTCGTGCTGGAGCTGGATGAGCTCCGCCTCCCCGGTGCGCTGACGGCCGCGTGGGCGGGGCTCGAGCGCCGTGATCAGGCCCTGCAGCGCTCGCACCTCGAGGGTGTAGTACCGCGAGAGCGCCAACCCCAGCGCCTCGCATGCCGATGCCGGCGACCGAATGCCCGAGAGCACCTCCAGTACCGCCGCCCCGAGCTGCTTCGCCCGCGCGCTACCCTCGAGCACGAGCGGGCCGCGCGGGCGACGCTCCTTCTTTTCCCTAGTAGTGCTCATCGCGACGGTTCCTCCGTGGAGGTCGTAGTCGCCGCGGAGCTCGCACGCGGATCGAGGCTCGCGACGCCCCGCTCCAGTGCGCCGTCGAGCGGCGACGTCCCAGGCGTCGGCTCCCCGACGAGGGTCGCCGGGTGGTCCGGCGGCGCCGCGTGGTCGGTCACCGGCAGCGGCGACGACGCGGGCCCACCCAGCTCGGCGCGCCGGCCCGGGGCGGACAGGTCCACCTCCTGGCGGATGCCGTCCTCGCCCACGAGGATCACCCGGTCGCCCTCAGCGTGCAGCGTGACCAGGCCCACGTCGCCCACCCGGCCCGTCAGGTAGAACGGCTTGCGCGGTGCGCCGTGCTGTGCCAGGTCCAGCGCGTTGGCCGCGACGCGGCGGCGCAACGTCTCGGCCACCTCCGGCGCCGCGGAGAAGAACCGATCGGCCGGCACCAACCCGTCGATCCCCTGGTGCGTGCGCTGGAAGTTGTAGTGGTCGAAGAACCACCCCACGCGCTCTCGCGCCTCGTCGAGATCGCGGAACACCGCGGTCTCGAGCAGCTCACGCCACAGCGTGCCCCACGCCCTCTCGGCCTTCCCGAGGGTCTGGGGCCGACGGGGGCTGGCCACGATGTGGCGGATCCCGCGCTGCTCGCACAGCTGCGTGAACTGGCTCTTGCCCCGCCACGTTCGGTATTGCGTGCCGTTGTCGGTGAGCACCTCGACCGGCGCGCCGTACCGAGCGATGCCTGCCAGGAATACCTCGCGCACCAGTGCGCCCGACGCGGTCGCGTGGAGTCCGAACGACGTCACGAAGCGGCTGTAGTCGTCGAGGAACGCCACCAGATGGACGCGCCGATTCTGGCGCCGAAGCACGAACGTGAACAGGTCGCTCTGCCACAGCTCGTTGGGCTTCGAACGCTCGAAGCGGTGGACCGGCGGGTCGTGTTTCGCCGCCTCCACCTGCTCGACCACGTAGCCCTCTTCCACCAGCACTCGCTGGATCGCCCCCGGGCTCGCGGACAGCCCGTCGCTGCGCCCCATCTGGTGGTGGATCCGCTCGCTGCCCCAGTCCGGGTGCAGTTTCTTCGTCATGAGGATCGCCCGCCGCGTCGCCTCCGGTAGGCGGCTGCCCGCCGGCCCGCGCGCGCGGGCGTCGAGCCCGGCCGGCCCGTGCGCCTCGAACCTCCGCTTCCAGTCGTACAGCGTGGCGGTCGAGGCACCCACCAACGGGCTGAAGTCGGACGCCGGAAGGCCCGACCGCAGCCAGGTGTCGAGGATCAGTACCCGCTCCTCCGGACGGAACTGCGCCTTCCCGGTGGCCTCCGCCACCTCGGGCGCCACCGTCCGGCGCCCTTTCCGGCGGCCACGGCCACGCACGCCTGGCAGCCGCGCGGGAGCGGGCTCGGCGGCAGGGACTGCCTCATCGAGTCCTGCGTTCCTCCTGTCCTCCGACGCGACGCCATGCTCCGCGCCGTCGTCGTCGAGCCCATCCGCGTCCTGGTCCAACGACGGCGCGCCGACCACCTCTTCCAACATCACCCCCGGCGTCAGCGGCGCCGGCGGACCACCACCCGGCTCGCCGGGCTGGCCCAACGCTTCCACCAATTTCACACTCTCCCGCTCCGACATCGTTCCTCCCTTGTGCGGCACTCGGCCGCGCCTGGGAGGGGCGGGTTAACTCAATTGGTTTCCACGCCATCGGAGACAAGAATTTCGGTGGGGAGCACAATGTTCTGGAGGTGCAGGCTGACGTCTTGCTGGGTGGTCTGAAACAGCTCCGCCATCTGGGCCTGCGTGAGCCAGACCGTCTCGTTCATGAGGGCGCATCGCGTGTCGCGTACCACAGCCAGGCATAGCCGGCGACGAACGCCAGCGCGGAGGCTGCGAGGATCGCTAGCTTGGAGCCGTTGATCTCGGCGGGCTGGCCGGCGAACGCCAGGTTGGCGATGAAGATCGACATGGTGAAGCCGATGCCGCCGAGCATTCCCGCCCCGGCGAGGTGCCGCCAGCCCAGGTCGGCAGGCAACCTGCACAGGCCGAGGGCAACCCCCGCGAGGCTCAGGCCGAGGATGCCCAGCGGCTTACCCAGCACCAGGCCGGCGGCGATGCCCAGGCTGTTCGCATCCAGCAAGGCACTCTGCCAATCGCCGGACAGGACGATGCCCGTGTTGGCCAGGGCGAAAAGCGGAAGGACGAGGAAGGTCACCGGCCGGTGCAGCAAGTGCTCCAGCCGATGTGACGGCGAGGTCGCGTCTTCCGCGGTGGCCGAAAACGGAATGGCGAAGGCGAGCATCACCCCGGCCATCGTCGCGTGCACGCCGGACCGGAGCATCAGCCACCACATGAGGGCGCCGCCCAGCAGGTAGGGCCACAGCGCGTACACCCGGCGCAGGCGATTGAGCGCGGAGAGCAGGGCGAACACCGCCAGTGCACAGGACAGATACGCCATCGACACGTTGCCGCTGTAGAAGACGGCGATCACGAGAATGGCGCCGAGGTCGTCGATAACCGCCAGCGCGGTCAGGAAGATCTTCAGCGAGGCCGGTACTCGGCTGCCCAGCAAGGCCAGCGCGCCCAGTGCGAAGGCGATGTCGGTCGCCATCGGAATGCCGGCGCCGGCCTGGGTCGCTGTGCCCGCGTTGAGGCCGAAGTGGATCAGCGCCGGCACCGCGATGCCGCCGACCGCCGCGACCATCGGCAGGATGGCGTTGCGCAAGTCCGACAACTCGCCGCTGTAGAGCTCGCGTTCGAGCTCCAGCCCGACAAACAGGAAGAACACCGCCATCAGCGCGTCGTTGATCCAGTGCTCCAAGCTCAGGCCGCCGATGTTCACGAGCCAGAACGCGGCATAGGCCGGGCCCAGCGCCGAGTTCGCGACCAGCAGCGAAATCAGCGTGCAGGCGACCAGCAGCACGCCGGCCGACTTCTCCGAATGGAAGAAGGCCGCGTAGGTTTTCGAAAGAACGGAGCGCATGCGACCATCCTATCCGACGCGCCTCCACCGGCGCGCCTGGGCGCGCGGCGGGCGCCTCCGAGCCTGCCTTACCGCAATCCGTGCACGGCATCAACCGCGAGTTGCGAACCCTGCGCGTCATCCGGCGGCTCAGCGAGCGTGAGCACCGCGGGCAGCGCGACGAGCGTGGCCGCGAGAGCCGCACCCACGCCGAACAGGACGATCCAGCCCACCGAGGCCAGACCGCGTAGCTCGGAGCAAGCGAGGCTGCCGAACGACACCATCGTCGTCGCGCTCGTGAGCATCACGGCCGTTCCGGTGTGCGCGACGACGTTCTTGATGCCGCGTGCTCCTCCCGCGAGCCAATGGTCCACGACGTGGATTCCATCGTCGACGCCGATCGCCAGCACGAGGGGCAGAACGCCCATGTTCATCATGTTGAGGCGCAGACCTGTCGCCGCGAGGAGCCCCGCCGTCCACAACGTGGCGAGCGTCGCGGGGAGCAGCACGAAGGCCACCCGCGACGGGCGCCGGAAGTGGATGAGCAGAATCGCGACCACGGTTGCCACCGTCGCGACCGACACGTCGCGCAAGTCCGCGGCGACGAGGTCCGCGGCCTCCGCAGCGATCACGTTCATCCCGGTCACACTCCCACGTGCCCCGCACGTCGCGAGCGCGGTTTCGAGGTCCGCCACGAGCGTGGTCCGCTCGCGCTCATCCCACAACGGCGCCGAGGGAACGACGACCACGATCGCGGTCGCCCCGCCCTCGGTCGGGCGCAGGACTGACGACGTCAATGGGCCAAGTGGTGTCGCATTGAGCTGCGCAGGTGAGATCGGGACGTCCAGGCGCGCGAGCGCGTCGACCCAGCGATTGACGTAGGTCGCGTAGCTCAGTGCATCGAGGCCGTTAGCGTCGAGCGCGGAAGCGATCGCTGTCGCGAGTGCTGCTCGCGCAGCTAACGTGGAAAGGTCCCCCGCGAACGCGCGCGCCGCCTCGCCCTGGGCTTCGCGGGACGGAAGCAGGTGCGCCGCTGAAAAGTGGCCGGCGATCTTGCCGCCGACGCGCAGGGATCGAAGGACGGGCTCGAGCCGGTGGCACGCGGCGAACGCTGCGAGCTCGTCGCGGGCGGTGAGCACCAGGAGGAGTGGGTCGGCCGCACGGCCAAAGTGCAGCGCTATCCGACGCTGCGCCAGGAGCGCTCGCGAGTCCCTCGCATGCATTCGTGACAGGTCGCGCTCGAAGCTGGGCGGATGTAGCGCGACGGCGCATGCGGCGGCCGCGCTTACCGCCGCGATGGCTCCGAGCGCCGACAACGGGTAGCGGCGCGCCGCGCCAGCGACCCCGATCGCGCCAAGGTTGCGCGCGCGCACGTTCCTGAACGGCGTGGTTCCGAGGACCGCGGGCATGAGGAGGACGGCGCCGAGCCAGCAGGCGACAAGGCCGGTGACGGCAATCGCACCCATCACGCGAAGGGCTGGCTGCGCTGCCAGGCCGAAAGCGGCGAAGGCCGCGGTGGAGGTGAGCGCGGTCAGGCCCAGCCGCCCCGCGAGGCGCGGCCACACTTCCTCGAGTGCCTTTGACTCGCGGGCCGCGGCCTCGCCCACCGCATGGATCGCGAAGTCGATGCCGAGACCGATGAGCACGCCCGCGCAGGCAAGGGCCATCGCCGGGATGCGTCCGCCGGGCTGGAGAAAGCCGTGGACTCCGACGCCAACCACCGTGCCCCACACCACCGGGATGGCGAGCAGGAGCGCGCCCCGGAAGCCAACGGAGAAGCCGTAGCCAACCATCGCGAGCGAGAGCAGGAGCGACGAGGACAGCGTGATCACGAGATCGCGGCGCACGATCTCTTCGCTCTCGACAGCGATCGCATGGCCGCCAGCAATGTGGCAGGCCAGATACCCCGCACCGGGATCCTGCGCGTGCGCAGCGATGGCCCTCTGGGTGCCGTCGATGGCCGCGCGTGCGCTCGCCGGGTCGCTCGAGCTGCCGCGCACTGAGACGGGGAGCAGCACCGCGCGGCCACCTGGTGACCGCATCGCCCCCGAGGCCATCGTCGCAGGGAGCCCACCGGCGCCGAGGCGCGCGAGCACGGGGCCACCCAGGCCGAGTGGATCGAGCTCGAGCAGCCGGTCGCCAGTTCCCAAGCCGGGCAGGTCCGCACGGGCGACCGCGGCCGCGATGCGCAGATCGAGGAACTCTCGGGACGGCGCCGCCCACGCGCGGGCCTCATCGGGTGCCAGAAAGGCGGCCCCGACGTCCGGGACGACATCGAGGATACGTTCCAGGTCGAGCCCGGCGCCCCGGGGAGCGAACGCGGGGTCGTGCGCGAGGTCCGCCGCGAGCGCTGCGGCGAAACGATCGACGTGTGGGAGCCCCCGATCGTCGGTCGCCTCCACGAGCACGAACAGCTCCTCGCCGACGCCAAGGTCGCTGCGGACCCGATCGAGCGCGCGCGCCGCGGGCGAGTCGAATCCCGTGGTCACATCGGCGTCGATCACGATGTGCGTAGCACCCGCCAGCGAGACCGCGAGGAAGGCGAAGGCGAGCGCGAGAGCCCGCCTGGGTGACCCGGCCGGCCACGAGACCGCTCGGCGCGCGAGGGCGGAGAACGTGAGAGGCATGGTACCTGTGCGTTGGAGTGTTGAAGGAGCTGTAACGGCTCGCCGAGCATCTGCGGGCTGGTTCGCGAGCGTGCCGACCGCGGCGCCGGGCCGCGCTACGGCACCAGCTTGACCGCGCTCCGGGCACCGCATGCACAGCGCCGATTCGCGCCGCTTCCATCCAGCCCAGGTGCCCCGGCGTCGTTCATCGGTGGGGTCGCGACTCGAGAAACGAAGCGGCGACGGCGCCTGGACTCCGCGCATCCCGGTCGACGGCGAGGTTCATGCGGCGCATCGCGTCCGCGTCGATGGCGCCAATCAGATGCTCGAGCGCACGGAGGACGTCGGGCAACCCGTCGGCTACCCGCGGGCCGGCAAGGACGATCGCGTCGTACGGTGGAATCGCCTGGCGATCGTCCTCGAGCAGCACGAGGTCGTAGGCCGCAATCCGACCGTCGGTCGAGAACGCACAGATGACGTCTACCGCCCCTTGTGAGGCGGCCTGATACATGAGAGACGAGTCCATGCCTTGCTCCTTCGCGAAAGCAAAGCCGTAGGTCGTCTTGAGAGCTGTCCACTCGGCGCGGGCGAAGAACTCGTAGTCGCCACCGATGGACAGGTCGTGCGACAGCGAACCCAGATCGCTGAGCTTGCGGATGCCCCGGCGGGTCGCGTCGGCACGCCGCATCGCAAGGGCGTACGTGTTCTCGAAACCAAGCGCTCCGACCAGGCGGATGCCGTGATGCTCGGTCAGATCACGGCGGACGGCGGCGAGCAGAGCCGCGCGGTCGGGCTGCGGGCCGGTCCGCTTCATGATCGTCGCCCAAATCGTCCCCGAATAGTCGACGTACACGTCGATGTCTCCGGTGCGGAGCGCATCGAAGGCGACCGTCGATCCAAGAGACGGGGCGATCTGGACCGCGCGCGAGGTAGACCTCTCGACCTCTCTCGCGAGAATCTCGGCGAGGATGTACTGCTCGGTGAAAGTCTTCGCGCCGACCACGATTGGGCGCCGACCTGCGCGAACAAGCTCACCCCCCAACGTTGCGCCAACGAACAGGTATAGGATGGCGAAGCCGGCGCCGGCCATGCCGATCAGCACGCGGCGACCGCGTTCCCAGCCGACGGCGAGCAACCGCACCAAACCGTCCAGCCCGAGCGCGAGGCCGGCTGCCGCGGCACAACCTACGAGCACCGCGCTCCCGTTGCGCGTTTGTAGTCCGCTGAAGATGTAGTTGCCGAGGCTGGGTGCCCCGACGGGCGTCGAGAGTGTCGCGATTCCGACCGTCCAAACCGTCGCGGTGCGGACCCCAGCAATGACCGTTGGCAACGCCAGCGGGAGCTCGACCCGCAGGAGTTGCTGGCGGGGCGTCATGCCGACCCCGCGTGCGGCTTCGCGGCAAGCCGGGTCGACACCGCGCAGCCCGGTCACGGTATTGCGTAGGACCGGCAGCATGCTGTACAGGACCAGCCCGACGAACGCCGGCAAGAAGCCGATGCTCGGGGCGCCGACTGCACCGAGGATGGGCACCATCACGGCGAGCAGCGCCAGGCTCGGAATGGTCTGCACGACGCTGGCCAGGCCGAGCACCACCCGCTCGATCCACGCGATCCGCGCGGCGAGGATGCCGAGGGGAATGCTCGCACCGATGCCCACCAACAACGCGATGAGCGTGAGCTGGAGATGCGCGGTCAGATACGTCGGGAGGAGAGCGAGTTGTTCGGTCATGAGTGCGCCTCCGCCGCCAGCGCGTCCCAGCGGCGCGCTTGCCGGAGCGGCGCCTCGAGTAGCTGCTCGACGTAGGTGTTGGCCGGCGCTTTGAGCAGATCCCGAGGCGCACCTACCTGCACGAGGGCACCACGTTCGAGCACGGCAATGCGATCAGCGAGCAGCAGCGCCTCGCCCATGTCGTGGGTGACGAAGATCGCCGTCAGATCGAGGCGGCGCCGGAGCTCGATGAACGATTGCTGGAGGCGATCCCGCGTGATCGGATCAAGGGCGCCAAACGGCTCGTCGAGAAGCATCACGCGCGGCTCGGCGACGAGCGCCCGGGCGAATCCGACGCGCTGCTGCTGCCCTCCCGAGAGCTCCGCCGGGCGGCGCCCGCGCACCGCCGGATCGAGCTCGACCAATGCCAGCATGTGAGCGACCCGCTCCGCGATCGCCGCCTTCGGGCGGCCGAGCAAGCTCAGCGGAACGGCAATGTTCTGCTCGATCGTGAGGTGCGGAAACAGGCCGATTCGCTGGAACACGTACCCGATTCGCCGCCGCAACACGTGACCCGGAATGGCCGCAGCGTCCTCGCCGTCAATGATCACCTGGCCCGAGCTGGGCTCGATCAGCCGATTGATCATCTTCAGGGTAGTCGTCTTGCCCGAGCCCGAGCCGCCCACCAGCACGACCAACTCGCCCGGTGCGATCGCGAGCGCGAGCTCGCGCACAGCGAACGCGTCGCCGTAGCGCTTGGTCAACCGCACGAGCTCGATCCGGCTCATCGCCGTTAGCTCGCGTACTGCGCGATCAGCTGATCAGGGATCTGGCCCTTCTTCCTTCCGCACAGGAGGTAGTAGAAGAGTGGCCTGCCGTCGATCGACACGCGATGCCGGTAGCGCTCGAGGTGGTGCACCTCGAGCGTGTCGTGGACGAGGAGATGCTTCACGAGCAGGGAAAAGCCGGACGTGTCGTTCTCGCGAAGGAAGGTCTCTTTGATGTTGAAGACGATCCACCCCTCCGTGCAAATCGCATTGAACGCGTTGGAGAAAGCCGCGGCGGGAATGTCGCCGAATCCGAGCGCGGCTATGCACGTGAGGCAGTCGAGTTGCCAGTTTTCCAGCTCGCTCGCGATCGGCGAGGGGGACCGGGATAGGTCCTCGACGTAATAGGCATCGTAGGTGCCGGGACGATCGCGCTCGCAAGCGCGGCGGGCCGCTTCCGAGATGTCCACTCCGACAATGCGCGCGGCGTCGAGCAACTCGCCAACCATGCCGTTGCCTGCTCCCAGGTCGAGCACTCGCAGCTCGCTGAGCTGCATGTGGTTGTCGCGGAGCACTTGCTCGAGCACCGCGCGCGCCTTCTGCGGCGAGGCGCAGCGTAGCCTCTGGTAGAACAGCTGTTCGTAAAGCCCCACCCGCGCATAGATGCTGTCGTAGTCGTGAAACCTCACCGAGTGTTCGACGTCGCCCTCGCGCAGATAGAAGAACGCCTTGTCCTGATCGAGTGAATGAGGGTCAGTGACGGGGAAGCGAATGTGGTGAAGGCGTTGATACAAGGCGACCTCCGTGGCAGCGACGTGACGGGAGGCGGCGCCCATCGGCCGAAGCTCGCGGCCAGTGCATGAGCTGCGAGCCAAGCGCTTTGCGCCGCGAACGAAGTGGAACCGCCGTGCGGTCGCAACGGCGAGGTTGCGGAGGGCACGCGGTCGCGATGTCGCTCGGAAACGAGTGACATCGGGGATGCGCGCGGATCGGACGGGGGCCGCCTCAACGGGTCGAGCGCCGAGGCATAGACCTCTCAGCCCGGAGCCGCCTGCGAGATGCTCGGTCAGCGCCAGGTTGCCCGCCAGCATCCCCGCGAGTGGGAGAAAGCCACGGGCCATCGCCGGAACGCGGGCGAGGTTTTGGGGCGACGGTCTGAACGTCCGGGGCGCTGGGCCATAAGGGCACTCCGACTTCGACACGGCTCGCGGGTCGCAAGCGGATGGCGGCCCGACCACCCAGTCAACCTGCGACGGCGTTCCCGTCGCACCCTTGACGGGACTGTATAGGCCTCGCGGGACGTGCGCAAGCTTGGGCCACGAAGAAATCTCGATTACGACACGGGCTGCAGGTGGATCGAAGGGCTCGACCACCCGTGAAGTTCCACGACGGCGTTGGCCCGTCGCACGGCCGGGGGAGCGTGTCGAGCGCACGCACGGTATCGGCGAACTCGGGCGGGCGCGGCACACATCCCGCGGCGCGCCGCATTAGGAGGAACGACAATGAGGCATCGGCGTGCGGCGCGTCGACGCCGGCCGGTCACGCGTCGAGGTTGAGGAAAGGTCGTTGAAGGCGGCGGGTTGGCGAGGCGCGAGTCGTCGCGGCGCGATCATGCCACAGCACCACCGCGAGCAACCTATCACCCATGATACCCTACCACCCGCATGCACGCCACGCCTGTCGCGATCATCGGTGCCGCGCTCCTCGCGGGCATGCTCGCAATCACCATCGCGGCACGCTTGCGTGTGCCGGCAATCGTCCTGCTGCTCGGGATCGGTGCCGCGTTGGGGCCCAGCGGGCTGGGGCTCATGAGCCCGACTCCCCTGGGGAACGGCCTCACCGTGCTCACCGAGATCGCGATCTCACTGATCTTGTTCGAGGGCGCGATCTCGCTGCGGTCCGCCCATCTGCGCGGGAACGCCGGGACGATCCGCAATCTGCTCACGATCGGTGCCGCCATGACCTTTGTCGGCGCGAGCGGGGCCGCCCACTGGGTGCTCGGCATGACGCCGGCCCACGCCGCGATCGTGGGCTCGATCCTCGTCGTGACTGGTCCGACGGTCGTCACGCCGCTCCTTGGCCACATCCGTCCACAGTATCGGCTCGCCAATATCTTGCGGTGGGAGGGGATTCTCATCGATCCCATCGGTGCGCTCGCGGCCGTCGTCGTGCTCGACCTGGCCATGCGGCCGGACACCGCCACGGTCGCGAATGTGCTCGGCCTCTACGCGCTCAGCGCCATCGCCGGCTCCGCGGTGGGGCTTGCGGGCGCCCTCCTGCTCGATGGACTGTTTCGCCTGCCCGGGTTCGTCGAGGAGCGCCTTCGTGGTCCGCTCGCGATCGCCGTCGCCATCGCGGTGTCGGGTGCTGCCGAGCAGATCGGGCCCAACTCCGGCTTGTTCGCGGCCACGGTCGCCGGGCTCGTCCTCATGTGGCGCAAGTCGTCGGGCCTGGAAGAGGTCGAGCGGCTGATGTTGGCGGTCACTAACCTCCTGCTGGCCCTGTTGTTCGTGCTCCTTTCGCAGTTGGTGGACCTCCGCGACGTCGTCGCGCTCGGCCATCGGGCCGTAGCGTTTCTTGTCGCAATCATCGGTGTGCGCGCCGTGAGTGTCTGGTGCGCGACGCTCGGCGCCGGGTTCTCACTGGGGCAGCGGGCGTTCCTCGCGTGGGTCGCCCCGCGTGGCGTTGTCGCAGCCTCGGTGGGCTCACTGTTCGCGGCGCGGTTGGCAGCAGCCGGGGACACACGCGCGCACGAGGTCTCGGCTGTGGTGTTCTTCGTCATCTGCGCCACTATCACCATACAGGGGCTCACGGCTCGGCCACTGGCGCGGCTGCTCGGCGTGCTCGCGCCGCCCCCGCGAGCGGTGCTCATCGTCGGGGCTGGGTTGTTCGGCCGCGCTCTGGCGCGGGCGCTCGCGGACCTCTCGTGGCCGGTGACGCTCGTCGACAAGAACCCGACCAAGCTCGAGGACCTCGGTGCGGTCCCGGTAATCGCCGCCGATGCGCACGACCTCGACCAGATGCCCGACGTCGACCACGCGGCCCTGGCTATTGTGCTCGCCGCCACGTCGAACGACGAGGCCAACGCCCTCGCGTGCCTGGCCTTCCAGCACGAATTGCCGAGCGGCGCCGTCGTTCAGGTTCCCGCCAGCGCCGCGACGTTGAGGCGCGGTACGGGTCATGTGGCGACGCGCTTTCCCTACGCATTCGGCGACCGCCTCACGGTGGAAGTGATCGACGGTGCGCTCTCGGCCGGGGGCCGCGTGCGCACTGTCGAGGTGGAAACGGCGACGCGCGCTGCGGAGTTGCGCCGACGCCTGGGGAGCGATTTCCGCCCAATGATCGAGCTGGGTCCCACCGGCCCGCGCTTTGTCACTGTGCGCAACGCGCTGCTTTCCGCTCGCTCGCGCGTCATCGGTGTCGAGGGTTTCACCGTCGAGGTCGAGTCCGAGGACGTCGAGTTCGGCGCCACGGTGCAGGGGGGCGACGCGGAGCCGGACTAGGGGGCGCTATGCGTTCGCGGCACGAAGTCGGAAGCGCAGCTGGAGATGTCGAGTCTCCGGAACCGCTACTCTTGAGGGTCGACAGGGAAGGAGGGCTGACAGGCCTCGCGGTGCTCCGACACCGGTCCAGCGGTGCGGTCGCCGGCGCAGCGGCTCGTGCGGCAGCGCTTCCCTGTGCCAGGCGCGTCGGCTCAGCCGGATCCGCCGGGCTGCCCCTGCCGTTCGCGCGGGCACTGGTGCACGGTGCGCGTGCGAGCTGGTGAGTGTCTGGTCACCCCGCGGCCGTGCCCGTGCCCGGCGCATCGGATTCGACCTCGTGAGAGCTTCGATTCTTGGCGAGTCGTGTGAGCATCGACACGCTGCGGCTGCGGGGCGGTTTTGATCGGCCCGTGTCCATGGCACCGCCAGTCACTGCACGATCACGGGACCCGCTACCTGCACCGTGCTAGTCGGAAACGCGATATGGGCCCCGTGCCGCTCGACGATCCGGCCGATCTGAAGTAGCACGTCTTGCTTCACGCGCTGGAACTCCGCCCACTCGCGCGTCGTCGTGAGGCAGTACACGATCACGTCGAGCGAAGAGGCGGCGAACTTGTCGAACGCGACCAGGCTAGACCCACTCCGAGTGACCAGGTCCGGGTGGTCGAGCAGCATCTGCCGGATGTCTGTGACGATTGGTTCGAGAGCGGCGAAGTCGTCGTAGCGCAGGCCGATCGTCTCGCTGATCCGGCGGTGGGTCATTCGTGAGGGGTTCTCCAGCGCGATGCCGGCAAAGACGGCGTTCGGGACGTACAGCGGGCGCTGGCTGAACGTGCGAATTCGCGTCATGTACCAGCCGATGTCCTCGACCGTTCCTTCGATGTCGCGATCGGGCGAGCGGATCCAGTCGCCGATGGCGAACGGCCGCGTGGTGTGGACCATCAGGCCGCCGAAAAAGTTGGCGATCACGTCCCGGCTCGCGAAGCCGAGGGCGACGCCGCCGATCCCGCTCAGCGCGAGCACGGCCGTGAGGTCGAACCCCAGCGCCTGGAGCGCGACGAACGACGCAACCACCCAGGCGAGCAGCGAGGCGACGCGGGCCCCGGTGTGCACCGTGCTCGACGGGAGCTCGCGCCCCGCCACCTGCGGGGAGGCCAGCAGCATCGCCTCGCCGCGCGAGATCGCCCCGCGGGTGAAACACACGGCGCAGGCGAGCAAGCCGAGCGAGCGCACGACCGCCAGGTATCGCGCGGGCGTGCCGGCGGCGTCGAGCCCGGCGTCCGCCGCCATCACCCACACCAGCAGGCCGAGCGGGCCGCTCAGCGCCTCGAGCACCGCGTCGTCCCACCGCGTCGCCGAGCGCTTCGCGCGATTGCGCAGCCGGCGTAGCGCCGCGCGCAGCACGAGCCTCGCGATCAGCGCGATGACCAGGATCGCAGCGATCGCGAGAAGGAGCCCGCCTGGATCGCGCAGTTCGGTCCAGATCTGCCTGACATGTTCCAGCAGGTGCATCGCAAGGCCTCCGGTTCGCAGCGCACCGCGGCGGCGGGCGCCTCCGAGCCTGCCTTACCGCAATCGGCGCACGGGATCAACCGCGGGAGAGCGAAGTCCACGCCGCGCAAGGCCTCGACCGCGCCAAGCGCTTGACCAACCCGCGAGTTTCGAGCATAGGCGGACGCATCACCGACTGGCCCATGATGGACCAGGACCTTTCAAGCGTTTTCCAGCGAGTGGGAGCAGTCGGCGCGGCCGCCGACGCTCCATCGTCGGGAGAGTGACCTCCGATGACCGAGACTCTGGCGGCGGGACTGATCTTCGCGATGCGGGTGCTCGATGTGTCCCTCGGGACGCTTCGGGTCCTGTACACGGTCCAAGGCCGGCGTGCATGTGCCGCCGCCTTGGGCTTCGTCGAGGCCCTGGTCTACATCGCAGCGATTTCCCACATGTTCAAGAACGTGGGGAACTGGCCCGAGATGGTCGGCTACGCCGCCGGGTTCGCCGCCGGAACTGCGCTGGGCGTGACCATCGAGTCCGTGATTGCGACCGGGTATCTCACGCTGCGGATCATCAGCCGCGAGCACAGTGAGGCCGTCCTCACGGCCCTTCGCGCGGCAGACTTCGGCGTCACTTCCGTGCGCGGCGAAGGGCGGCAGGGCGAGCGACTGGTGCTGTTCCTCGTCACGTCTCGGCGTCGCAGCCGCGAGGCATGGAACCTCGTGCACTCCATCGACCCCGCGGCGTTCGTGACAGCCGACGTCGTCTCGTTTCACGGCGGCGGGTACCTTCCTCCCGCACATCGCGTGGCGTAGCGCCAGTTTGTTACGCAGGCACCGCCGTATGTCGTTGCGTGCTAGCTAGCTAGCTAGCTAGTGGACCTCCACAGGCGAATTGGACGGATCGGCCGTCGCGGCATCCCCGGGGGCGGACCCCCGCTCGCTGCGTAGGGGGAGCGCCCTGACTGCGCTCGC
>ORMF010494435.1_pt1 | contig 18047 bp, 13 predicted proteins | sample 1779871 | NCBI WGS metagenome assembly ORMF01 (sample SAMEA104232316, study PRJEB22302) | groundwater metagenome | biome: forest; feature: aquifer; material: groundwater | place: USA | collected 2011-08-07 | depth 5.4 m
CATAGACTCATTATAGCTTTCTGTTGATAAAAATACAATGTTACGGGGTCGGCGTTTCTGATGCCGGAGGCGGAGGTGGGCTCGGGTCTGGCGCAGGCGTGGTCGAGCCAACACTGGGCAAAGAGGGAGGGGTCGGCGGTGCATCTGATGAGACACTCGACGCCGGAGTCGATTCCGGTGTTGGCGGAACAATTGACGCTGGCCCTGGTTCTTGCGGAGATGGCGGCGGGCTGAACGGTTGGTCAGTGGTAGCGCCACTTACTGCGCCGGAAGAATCGCTGGGCGGCGAGGGGCTATTACTGCCGCTTGACGGGGCAGGAGGAAGCGGACTTGGCGACGTATCAGACCGGGTTCCAACCTCCTTGGAACTAAACAGCTTGGCACTGCGCACAGCTAAAGCGATCCAGCTGAAATTAATGTCCTGCGGCGCCGGCTTGTTTAATATGATAGTGAAACCGTGCTCGCTCTTTTTGACAATGAGATACTGGATGCCGGCGTCAAACAAAGCTTGAGTAAGCTGGTCCTGTTGGTCGCGGATGGCTTGAAGTTTTTGCGGATTGGTTTCGGATAATTGATCGGGGTTAGTAACACTCGGCTGGTTTTTCATCAAATAAGCCAAAATGTCCTGGGAAAGCGTGGCGGAAGCGAAGTTCAAATTGGGAATTTGGGCTTCCACAGTCGTGCTGTTATAATAGCGGATTTTGATGAAGGCCAAAATTTTACCGGTCGAACTTGTTCCTACTGATCTTTGTCTTCTAATTTCAGCACTTCTAACACTTGTTGCATAAAATTTGGCAGATGTTCTTTCCCGGTAATATAAACTTGGTCAATCACGACTTCCGAATAATCATGGATTAGCACATCCCTAAAACCCGCGGCATACTTCCAAGGAACATTGATGTAACGGTCTTTAACCTCATCCGGCAGCCGCTTAACGGCTTCGCCGATAATTTCAAACCGCCTTATAACTGCGTCTTGCATGTTAATGTCTTGTCGAAAATCGCCAATGCTCATAGCAGACACATTGGCAATAATTCTTTCGCAGGCGTCTATAATATCCTGCAAAATAATCCTCGGGTCTCTGTTCATAGTTAGAGGATTCTAATCTTTTCTTGATCTATGGCGGATTTAAATTCGGGCCTAAGTGCTTCCATCTGCACGAGATCAACCGGTTGGCCACCTAGGGCATTCTGTAAATCAAGCTTGATTTTGACAAACTCAAATAAGCCGTGCAGTTGCCGGAATTTCACCAGGATATCAATATCGCTGGTCGCGGTCGCCTGCTGGCGCGCAGTAGAGCCAAAAACATAAGCTTCAACTGCATTATTTTTGGCTAGTATGGGGACGGTTTTCTGCTTAATTTCTTCTATAGTCATAGACTCATTATAGCTTTCTGTTGATGAAAATACAATATTACGGGGTCGGCGTTTCTGATGCCGGGGGCGGGGCGGCGGCAGCTTGAGTTTGAGCGCCAGCGCCTGCGTTAGCCCCAATATTGATGGGGGCAACTTCAATTATTTTATGAGTTGCCGGGCGGTAGAGAATGGCCTTTTTGGCATTAGTATAAATGAGCACTTTTTAATTTTTGATTTTATTAAATGTTAAATTGGTTGGAGATTTAGAACAATTATTCCACTGTCAGCCCGGATGTATCGGGGTGCTCCAACACGCTTTTGATGTGACTTAAAAATTTATCAAAATCGCCTAAATGGTTTTGAATGATCTTATAATACTCTTGGGGCGTGATCTCAGAGTAAAAATGGACTATCCGATTACGATAGCCGGCCATTTTTACCAGCGCCTCTTCGGCAAAATTCTTATCGACAAATCCCAGCTCGCCCATTTTGAGCGCGATGTCGCGGTAGGCTGCAGCCGCAGCGCCTGGAACGCGAGAAATAAGATGAGAAGAAATATTAAATACGCCTTCCAGCGCATGATGCAAATGGAAGTTAGCGTTTTCAAACTTTTTGTCTTGAATAAAGGCAGGTAAATCTAACTTGCCGAGTATCTTAAGATCGGCAATATCCTCCTCGATGCCCAACATACGTTTGACGATAACCTCCCGCTCAATGGGCTGCATGGGATATCCTTTCCATGAGCTTGTTGGTATACAATTTCCTGTGCGGCTCGAAGTCAGCGTGTTCCAAAATGCATCGAGCTTTAAAATCGGCAAAAACTTTTTGGTCCCGCTCATACACCGGCACACCATACTTGACCACATGGTACTGAAGCTCCAAAGGCGCTTCTTCCAGAAACACGAGATCTAAGCCTTTTAAATCTCCTACTTTATGCGCCAACACATCGTAGGCTGCGGTAAAGTAATCGCCGCGGTGTTCCTTGCGCAACGCTCTGCCGTTGTTATTAAATAAAATGCCAAAATCAAAATCGCTGCCTGGCCGGGCTAGGCCTAACGCCCGCGAACCAAACAAAACAATTACCTCAATACCTAAGTCCCGCAGTTGCGCCTCTTCTTGAGAGGAAAAATAAAATTGTCCGCTTGTATTTGCTTCTTTCATTGTAATATTATTATAACATAGGTAATCAATTACCGTTAGGGGTTGGAGCAGGGTTAATTGTTGATGAATCAGGGGCAGGAGCTGTCCCGACGCTATCGGTCGGGACTCCGACCCCCGCCGAAGGCGTGGGCGTCGGAGGAGTCGGTGTTGGAGTTGCCGGAGCCTGTGAATCAACAGGCGGTCCAAGCTTATAATAAAAAACGGCAGGTTCCATGATGCAAGGCTCCCCGTTTTTTTGTTAAAATTTATGTGACACAGCTCTCAATCATACTCTTAGTAATAAACACTGTGCTTGAGCAGTTAATTGCGAGTGCCTTTGTTACCATTGCACCTGGGGCGCGATCTTCTTTGCCCTGTGATAAAAGTTGCTGCCATCAAAGACTACGCGATTTTTGTTCATTTGTTTCTGGGTATTTAAAGCCCCTAGATCCTGTTACAGAGCTAGGGGGAGTTTAGCGAGATTAAAATCTTTCGAATTGACTATATTCTAGCTATTACGGAATAATTGTAGTTCAAACTTATCTATACATAATTATAGACGCCCACCCTTATTTTGTCAAGGCTCAACTCCTGATGTATGTATTCACACCTCTGCTATGAGTAGGGTGTTTTTGAATACTAAGGATTTACAGAAGTGCTAGTGTCGGAAGAAGTTGTGGCTGGTGAAGTATCTGCAGGCGTGGGAGCAGGAACCGGCGGGGTGCCAATAGAAGGTGTTAAAGTTGGCGAGGGGGTGGGCGGCGGCGTGGTTGCGGGATTAGTATTGTTTGCTTGATTGTCGTTAGCGGCAGGTGCGGAAGTGCTGTCACCGGCAACTTGGGGGGTTGGGGCTGATGAAGTGCCGGAGGCGGGCGCTTGGACTTCCCCGACGCTTGTGGTCGGGGTTCCGACTCCTCCGACGGTACTGTCGGAGGACGTCGGAATGGAGCTAAAGGTCTTGGCGCTCTTAACTGCCAAAGCAATCCAACTGAAATTAATGTCCTGCGTTAAAGGCTTATTGAGTACAATGGTGAAGCCCTTTTCGCTCTTGTTTATTACAATATATTGAATGGCGCTGGCAAACAGATTTTGAGCCGCCTGCACTTGCTGGTCGCGCAAAGTTTGAATTTTCTGCTGGTCGGTTTCAGTTTTGAGCGAGGGATCATCGTTCAACGTAATGCTGGCGTTGATAATGGGCTGTTCCAGATATTCTTTGTCAAAGGTCACGTCCACGCTTTGCGCACCTTGCTTGATGAGAGCAAATCCAGCCGTGTCGGTAGTAAAGTACGGCCGGCCAATAAACAACACGTCGTTTTGGAAACTAATGGCATCGGTCAGCGACGAGATCGCATCCACTACTAGACCGCCTTTAAGCATAGACTGCCCGGTTATGGTCATGCCACCGCTATCATCAAAGATACTGGTCCAGCTCGTCGTCAATTTTTGTAGCTGATCCTGAGTGTCATTTACTGTTTGATCGGTGGCGGTTTGGTAATCGGCAAAGTCGGCGCTTAATTGGTCGAGGGTTATTTGCAGATCGTCCAATGATGCTTGAGCATCAAACAGTTGGTTTGCTAAATCATCCAACACCGGACTCTGGATGTCATCCACAACCAGGGTATTGGTCTTCAAAAACTCCGCCGTCAAAGGACCAGAAAATACAACGTTGCCAGAATTATCAATGGTCATTAACGTTTGACCAGAGTTTGTACTAACCAAGAAACTGCCGTCGCCGGATAACACCACTTTAACGTCCCCAGTATTAGCCGCTGTCAAAGTGTCCAACTTAATAGTCTTGGGTTCAAGTTTGGGCAGTACAAAATCCGAGGTCGCGAGCCCGGAATCTGTGGTTAAACCTTGGCCGTCCTTTACTGTGACTGGATTATTGTTACTCGAAATATTAACTTCAGAAGCATCGGTTAAGCTGGCTGCGTCATAGGTTTGGAAGATAATCCAGTCAAAGGGAATGTCTGTGTCAGCCCGAGAATCAAGCTGAACAATAAAGCCCTGGCCGTCCTTAATCTGGCTAACCGCTAATGGGCTACTTAAAGTGATTTTTGGACTAACAATAATTTTTGAATCTTTGGTAACCTGGGAGTTGGCAATTTCGGCGTAAAATTCACCGGCCTTGATTACTCCATGGCCGGCAATTTGATTGTCGCCAGCAGGCAAGGTCAGGGAGCCGCCTGGGGTAAGGGTGATGCGTTTGCTAAACAACTGCTCCACCACGGCAATTTTAGCCACGATTTTGTCATAGGCTTTTACAATTTGCTCCTGCACGGCACCAACAGTGGCAGTACTTGCTGCCACGGCAGATTGTGCCGCTTTTTGCATCAAGGCTTGGGCGCTAGCCAAGACATCACCAGCGACTTCACTCATACTGCGCTCGGCGCCACTGTATTCCTGGGTATTAACAAAGGCCATAATTTTGTTGCCAGTAGAATACGAGTTATAATTTTCCAAAGCCCGGCCAATAATCAGTCCGTGCTTGGTGGCTTTCATGGCCAAGCCGGGAATGGAAGAAGAGGTCAAAGCGTCGCCCACGCTGATGTCCCCATTTTCCAGACTAACTTTTACCGGCACGCGTCCCACCAAAGCAATGGGATAAGAATTTTGGGTGTAGGCGCCGGCTACAAAACCAGGCGAGGTGGAAACCACTCCCAATAAATTATTTTGATATTGGTAAGTGCTGCGTTTAACGCCGTGGCCGTATTTAGAATCAATCGCTACCACGTCTCCGGCTTGTAAATCTTCATCGGAAGTATAGCGTTCAGCCAAGTCGGCGCCGCCGCTGTAGACTGCGCCGGAGTTGGAAGTAAAAATGTCGCCGGAAGAGCTGACGCGAAACTGGGAATTGCTGTCACTGCGCAAGTCTAAAATGTTAACATCTTTGGTAATTTTAAATTCGGTCAGAATGGGGGTGGAAATTTGGCGAATGGGGTAGGGCTGTGCACTCCCCCCGTTGCCAAGCCAGACATCGCTGTTTACGCCCGGGGCAGAAGGAAAGGAACGTTTGAAGTTGAAGTGGATTTGCACCCAGGTTTTACCCGCGCCAGGGTTAATGAAACCGCCAGATGAGGTAATGTTGCGGGCCGCGGCAGTCTGCAAAAGAAGTTGGGACGTGGCAGTGCGAACTTCAGCGGAAATGCCTTTCATACTTCCCTGCGCTTTCCAAATCAGCACGGAACTGCTGCTTAAATCGGAAATATTCATTTGATCGGTACGATAATAGCCGCTGGCCACCCAGCCGGCGTCGTACATCTGCACAGCTGTAGTGTTGTTACCAGAAATAATCACGTATTTGCCATCATCTCTTTGAAATGTAGTGCCGCTTATACTACTTCCAGGAGCAACTCCCACGGCCGTTACCAAGGTTGGGCCAGCAATGAAGTCGCCAATTCCAGCCAAGCCGTTGGCAGTAAACGCCCCGATTTTTTCCCTATAAATTGAAGTGGAAGTTAAATTATTACCATGAGTAATGAGCCAAGTCCCATCTGGGCGCTGCATTGCCGTACCACCTTCGTACACCGCCGCTGAAGTCACTGGACCAACTATCAATTTGTTGGTGATCGGATTATAAATTTCGGTGCGGGTGGTTGCCGCGCAAGAAGTTACGGTACCGCCGCCATCCATAATGACCCATTGGCCATCACTTCTTTGAAAAGCAAACGCTCCGGGACCGGTAATGGTGGTTGCCGGCGAGCCCGCGGCAGTAAAGGTCATGGTATAAGGATCGAAGTTATTGGTAACGGTAGCTGTGGTGGCACAAGCAGAAGTCATCCCCAAAATTACCAAATACGTACCGTCTGGCCGCGGGATGACCAATGAGCCAAAGTTTGCGACTGCACTAGGTACTGGACCGGCGACCATGGTGTTTTGAATCGGATCATATATAGAGGTGGTGGAAGAGACGTTGCCATGAATTATCAAAATTCTGCCGTTCGGCAAAGGAATCAGTGCACTACCAGGACCAGCCGCTGCAGTTAAAGCGGGGCCAGCAGTAAAAGTATTGGCTACGGGGTCGTAGATATTGGTGGTAGTGACGGCATTGCCCAAAACCACCAAGAATTTGCCATCAGGTCGCTTAAGAGCAAGGGCACCAGAACCAAGAGTAACATTGCCCGTGCCCGCAGTAGGGATACCCGAACCACTTTGGGCCGTGATAGTTCCGGCCACAGGATCGTAAAGTTGAGCATTAGCAGTGACGCTTCCGGAAATAATAAGAAAAGTACCATTTGGTCGCCGCATAACAACAGTGCCAAGAGTGCTGACTGATGTGACCAGCGCCGGATGGGTGCCGACTACCCCGTTGTAAATATGGGGATCCGTGGCATTGATGGAGGCGCCAAAGCCAGGGATATCAGCGCCATAACCCTGGGCCAAAGCCACGCCCACACCCGGGTCATTGACCGTATTAACATTGGCTGGGCCAGAAGGATCAGTAGCCGTGTTGTTGACTCCAATGCCAAAATCAAACTGGTTGCGATGCAGTAAACTGGTATTATCAATAGTAAAATCGTACAGCGCGGGGTCCATGAGGCGCCTGCGGTAGCGGGTTTGGGACAGGCCGCGCCATATTTTCCATTCTTGGCTAACAAAATTAGGAAAGTCGCGGCGGAAAAAGGCTCGGACTTGAATTTTGGTATCGCCCGAGGCCGGGTTAATCAGGTCGCCGCTATTGATAATGTCTTTGTAACTACCGCCCAAAGGACAACTCGTGCCAGTGCGGACGCGGAAACTGACGTAGCCTTCCTGGTTGGCGTTCCAATTCAACGTGGAGCTGATACTCAAGGAACTGCTGGTCATACACTCGGTTTCATATATCGCCCCTTGCCCAGCGCCCACCGCCGCTCCCAAGCTGGCGTCGGCAATAGTATCAGAAAATATGGTCGTGGAATTATCACTCAAAGTAGTAAGCAGGAGGTAGTTCCCGGTGTCGCCGGCTACGGTGCGGTAAATTTTGCGCGCCGTTGTGCCGGGCGGACCAATAGGCACGGCACTTAAAGCCACAGTCTGCGTACTACCGGTGGTAACATTGACCTGATTGGACACTGTGCCGGCACTCGACTCCCCGCTGGCCTGGGAGACAAAGGTCACTTTCCAGCTGTGAGTACCGAGTGTTACTAATCCACCAGCGCTGGGTGCCGCGGCCGTGAGTGCGGTGGGAATATCGCCGCCCATAATAAAGCCCATGTCGTAAATATCCGTAGTGGTGGAGGCCCCGCCTCTTATAATTTGGTAGCGGCCGTCGGGCCGGGGAATAAGGTGGCCGCCAGCGCCTAAAGCGGCATTTAGTGTCGGGCCAGAAGTAAATTGCGTGGTGTCATTGAGCCCCTTGGAGGGATCAATAATATTGGTGACGGTGGAAGCGCCGCCAATAATGAGCAGATATTTGCCGTCTTCTCGCCACAGGGCTTGGGCCGCATCACCCAAAGCCACAGTGGGACCATCTCCAGCTTGAACGGTTTGAGCAGTCATTGATCCGGCCCCAGAGTTAGCACTGGTCGGGGTAGGATCATAAATCGTGGAGGCGTTAATGGCCCCGCCCATGACCAAAAATTTGCCGTCATTCCTACGAATAGAAAACGCACCGGTAGTAATTGTTGGAGGACTAGTGGTGATGGGATCCTGGGTCATGGTGCCCGTGGCCGAAGCAAACGGATTGTAAATCCAGTGGGTGGTAGTGTTTGCACCACGAAATACAAGGAATGTGCCATCATCGCGCTGGATTGCATGCGCACCAGCACCAAATGTTAATCCGGCTCCTACAGACTGGACAGCACTGTATGTCCCCGCAACTGGGTTATAAGTAAACCACTGAATCTGGCCGCCACAAAGTACCACGTATTTACCGTCAGCCCGCAGGAAGGCGTTGGTACCAGCCCCGGCATTGGTACAGGGAATGGCTGTCCCAGCAGCCAGGGCTGTGATACCCCAAGGATCAAACAGCGAGGTTAAAGCAGTCGGTGAACCGGCACTGCCAGCCGCGTGAATAATGAGGTAACGGCCATCTGGGCGCCTTAAAACTATGGCTCCAGCTCCCACGCCCGTGGCACCGGTAGCACAGGTAACCGAGGTCATAGTCGCAGAACTGCCGTCCCACCGGGAGCAAGTGAGTGCGTTTCCTCCGTGAACAATAACGAGCTGGCCGTCATCGCGCAAAAAGGTATGGCCCCCGGCGCCTACTGCGACAGCAGTAACCACGGTGGAAGTGGACATTGTTCCCTGACCAGAGGCAGGAACCGTGCCGTCGTTGAGAGATACTGTGTTATCGGTATCAGTAACATTGGTTAATGTAGACCCGCTCAAAGAAAAATCAGTCGAATTGATAGTACCAGTCGTGGTTTTGACCAAATCGCTGGTGGCCACGTTGATGGTTAAGTTGCCCTGACTGCCGACTAAGAATTTTGAGATGCTGTTGCTCTGAAAATCCAAGAAGTTGCCGTTAAAACTTCCGGAGCCAGAGGCAAAATTGGCTTTGATGCCGGTGCCGGTAAACGCCGAAGTATTTTGGACAAGGTTAATAAAAGTCCCAGAAGTAACGCTGGTGCTGGAGACGTCGAAGGAAGTACCGGAAGTAATGGAGTTGGAATCAATATCTAATGTAGCCGCCGGAGCGGAGTTGCCAACACCAACATTGCCGTTCATAAATGCCGCGGCATAGTTAGTCCCCCCGCCGCTGCCGGCATTGGCGTAAAGCGCAATGTTGGTAACGTTGCTGGCTGAACCTCCGGTAACTTTAATGCCGTTGTAGCTGCAAGCTCCGTCGGTACAGTTATTGGCGCCGAAAGCCGGGGCGGCAACATTCAGACCATTGATAGTTTTTGTACCCGCGCCAGTGGTATTAATAGTTGGAGAAATATTCAAACCATTAGTAGTGCCGCCGTTGTTGGCATTGCTGGATGCATCAGTAAAAGTCAGCTTAGCCAAACTGCCGATTTCGTTTAAGGTCGTATGGACATAAGTCGCGCCGTTGATGTCCAAATCGCTGCCCGTGGTCATGGCACTGCCACCAGCAACATTCAGCACTACTCCTGACGTGGCGTTAGCGGCAGAGATTTTGGCTAAAATCCCGGCGCCGTTGAGGTTGGCAGAATCGGTCACTAGCAGCCCCGTACCAGTAGTGACCCCGTTAGCAGTTAAAGTTACGCCTGTAGCCGTAGTTGCCGAAGTGTTAATGCCAATGGTAGCAGTGTTAGTGGTATTTCCGAGAACAAGGCTCGTGGCATTGGTGTTACCCAGGTTCAGAGCTGCAGCCCCTCCGGCATCCACGGTTAAGGCATTAGCGCCGCCAGAGGTAATGGAGCCGGCGGCCGTAAAGGTAATGCCAGTAGTAAAGGTTGGGGAAGTAGAAAACACGGCTACCCCAGTACCCGTCTCATCAGTCAGGGCATTGAGCAGAGCCGCGGATGCTCCAGAGACAGCCAGGTTAGACGAGCCATCAGTAAACAGGGCCCGGGAAGCAGTTAGGCCAGAGAAGGTAATGGTGCCGGAAGAAGCTACTCCCGTAGCTCCGGTGATGGCGCCAGAAGAGTTAATGACAATACTCGGAGAATTCAGGAAGTTCTTGTAACCGGTAGCCGAGGCAAAGTTCAGGCCGTTGGTGGTGCGGTCTGCGGCATTTCCCCCAGTCCCTGCTGGAAAGTTGATGACGTTTAAAGTATTAACCCCACTACTAGGAACAGTATTGTTGGTGGGAGTCAGGACCAGGCCAGAGGAGGTCACCCCAGCTCCAGAGTTAGTTAAGGCATAGGTGATAGCCGAAGCATCCACAGCTCCTGCCGTAGTAAAGGTCTGCTGGAGCTGGCCGGCCCCTGATGACAAGACGAGGTTCTGGCCGCCGGCTACGGTCAGACCGCCGTTGGCCGTAATCAATCCGGTCGCGGTCAGAGCGCCGTTAGTCGTAACCAAACCGGAACCAAACGTAACCGGTCGGTTGGTTGTGGTATTGATGGATAAAGTAGTGGCCGAGGTGAGATCAATAACCGGCGACGTACCGGTTAAGTTGATCGCGGTTCCGGACAAAGTGGTAGTGCCGGGGCCAATAGTTACTGCGCCCGTAGAAGTTTTGAAAATTCCTGAAGCTAAGGAAAAATCAAAGGCGCCGGTGCCCGAAGCGGCGGACAAAACTTTGCCGGCAGACAAAGTAGTATCAGCTGCCAAAGTTATGGCTGAAGAAGTTACGGTAAAAACGTCGGTGGCGTTGCTTTGCACGGCGAATTTGGATGTGGAACTCGTGGCAATATTTATAAGAAAATTAGAATCGGTCGCGGTATCGGCCAAAGTAATGGAAATGTCACGGGCGTTAGTGGTAGTGATGGTATTGCCGCTTGTTGCATCATAAGCGCTTTGCAAAGTACTACTGCCGGTAGTATCCAAATCGCTAATTGTGCCATTCTGACATTTCTTCAATTTAAGATCAGTGGAGTTAGCCCAGACTCGGTAATTACCTGCGGCGCAAGTCGGGTTTGTACCTTCGGCCGCAAAGCCCAAATAGTCGTTACCGCTACCGTTGCCCACGGTAGCCGGCTCGTTAAAAGTAATTGTACCTTGAATAGTAGTAGCTATACCTGTTTTGCTTATGGCGACCGCATTAGCATTGCCGGTACCCAAATTTAGTCCCGCAGCCCCGCCGGTATCAACCGTTAAAGTATTGGCGCCTCCGGATTGCAAAGTCAGCGCTGCCTGCCCGGCCACAATGCCGGTTTGGGGATCCAGCGTGATATTGCCGGACGTCGTCGTGCGCAGAACCAGTGCGGCGCTGTCGGATTTAATGACCCGTGCGCTCGCTCCCGCTCCGGCTAACTCTATTCCCGCCCCGGTCCCGCCGGTGGTGACAATAAGGGTGGTGCCGGTAGCACTGCTGTTGTTGGAAACAGTGAGAGCATTTTTGCTTGAGGAAACCGAAGGATTATAAGCAATACTGGCGGCCGGGTTGGTCGCGTTCGCGGGAGCGTAAGCAATATCAATCCGGCCGTCGCCGGTGACATTGTTAGCGTTTAAGGCATAAGGCGTAGCGACAAACTGTTTGCGCGGCGCCATCTCCCCGTCATAGGCAACGCCGGTCGGCGCGAAGTCAATGGACAAGTACAAAGAGTTGGAAGTGAAATCCACGCCGGACAGCGCGTTAGGCGAACCACACGAACCGAGCTTGGCGTTGAACACGCCATTGGTCACCACAAGCTTAGCGCAAACTCCGCTCGGCTGATCATAAGTTTCTGTCCAAAGTAGATTGCCGACAGTTAGCGCATCGTACAATTTGAACCGGAAAGCGTACGACCCATTAGCGATATTGGTGCCGTCAGAGACCTGGGTCAGCTTTCCCTGGAAGTTGATTAACTGGGGTACCGCGGCCTGGGCACTGTAAATACCCAATAACTGCGTGCTTAGGCCATAAAATAATAAAAGCGCGATCAATAAAATCGCAACAAAAATAAGACGGAAGTGTTTTCGTCTGATCAAAAATCCGAGATGTTTGGGACTAATTGCTTTCATTGATTCAGTTGTCTTTTGATTTTAGTTTTGGTTTCAAACTGCCGGTCTTGCGTAGAAACTCTAAAACCCCTTACCAGGTTGCGCTTGTAGGGGTAAAATTGGCGGCTGAAAATTCCGCTTGCGTCAAGCTAGGGCCGGCAAGCAATTGCTTGAGGCTCTCTTTAGCATAGCGGCGGTCGCGGCGCGGGCCGACGCGCAAAGCGCTAATCCGCCCTGCCTTCTCCCAATTGCGCAAGGTATTGGGATGAACATGAATTAGCCGGGCTGCTTCTGATATCGTAAGCAGCCTCGACGGATCCGGGTTATTCATAGATTATTTAATTGTATTTTTGTTTTCTCCCTGCGGGAGATCCCCCAAAGGGGGGCTGCTTCTTTCAAGCGAAGGCGCAAAAGCAAGGCTTTTTAGCCCGGCTTAAGTTTCTTTATTCGCTTGTATTTTTGCTTTTCTTGCCCCGTTAGATAATCTCTTTTATTTTGATAGAGACTATATAAACTTGGCGTTTTTGTTTCTGTTCACCTCGTATAAATAGAATTATCTAACGGGGTGAATTTCAGCAGTCTTTGGTTGTCAGGTTTTGTTAAGTAATGGTTATTTTTGATTACTTTAACCTAACAACTTCAAGTAACTATATTATAGCACATCTTGAGTTTTTTGTAAAGACGTGGTAAAATTACTTTATATTAACATTCAACATTGGCAGGATCACATATGACCATTAAAGAACTTAAAACTAAAGCCAACCCAATTCTCCGCAGAAGCGGCGTTGAATACGCAGCTGTTTTTGGTTCGGTCGCACGGGGCGAAGCAGGAACTGATAGTGATATCGATATTTTAGTGCGCTTTGGTAAAGATATTTCTCTATTAGATCATATCGGGGCTGCCTATGCGCTTCAAGATTCACTCGGACAAAAAGTGGATCTTATTACTGAAGGCAGTTTAATAGAAGATATAGTTCCTAACATAAAAAAAGATTTAAAAGTGCTATATGGAAGAGCAACGAGACCAGACTTATCGTAAACATATACTTACGGCTATCGAAGAAATAGAAAGCTTTGTTCAGGGCATGACCTTTGAACATTTTGAAAGTGATATAAAAACCCAGCGAGCAGTAACTCGCGACTTAGAAATAATTGGCGAAGCAGCTAAGCGTCTATCGGAAAAATTTAAAGATAAGCATGACACAATTCCATGGCGATTTATTATGATGGCCTGAAGACCTCGGAGCTTGCTCCGAGGATGAAAGGCCAGACTAAGTGAGCGGCGGAGCCGCATCTGCTCATAAAGCAGTTGCCCCGATACTCCGCAGCTTGCTGCGGAGTCAACTTCATTTCAGGTATGAGAGATTTTCTCATCCATGATTATGCAAAAATTGAAATGAAAGAAGTCTGGAAAGCAGCTACTGAAGATGTCAAAATGCTTAAACAAACTCTAGTAAAAACTGATTGATAAAGAAAAACGTCCTCTAACCTGTTCCAACTTGTTTAGATTACCCAAAATTTGCTGCTACTTTTTCCTTCGCTCCGCTGCTTTGGATACGATCCGACGGTTATATATTGAAAGCAGGCGACGCAAAGCGTAAGCCAGCGCCAGTGCTATTGCCAGCACCAGGAGGACCCGCTGCCAGGGCACAATCCATACGACAATGCTGTCCCTTGCTTCCAGTTTGGGATTGCCAAAATACAGCACCGCCGTGGCGGTATAGCGGCCCAGCCGCCAGCCCGGCTTCCACATAGATTCAAATATCCGCTGGCTTTCGGGCAAAACAATTTGGGCGTCGCGATTAACGGGTACGCTAGCCACTTGCCGGCCCAGAAGATTAGTAAGGTAGATCTCGCCTTTAGGCTTTAAGTGGGCATTGCCGCTGTTATATAAAGTCAGCAGAAAACGGAAATTATCGCCGAGACCTGCATGTTCAGCTAACAAACCGGTAATAGCGCCTTGCTCGTTGGCTTGGCCAAGACGGGCTAAAACCAGTACCCCGACTTTTTGCGTTACTACAATGGTATCGCCTCTGGAAGACTGCACTCGGTAAGAAAACAGCAACCCTCCATAGTGAGTGCCTGGGGCGGCATCAAGAGGCGGCGTGATGGTAAATATAACTTCGGTCTGCTGCTGCGGAGGGATGGTAAAGCTAGGCTGCTTTACGATCTTAATCCAACCGGACAGCGAATAAGCCGGGTTAGCCTCTTCCCCCACGTCTAAAAACTTAGCCTGGCCAGTGGTGTTATTGGGGACAAAGTCGTTAATGCTGATCTCAATGGGCAGGGGTTGGTCCGTAGTATTGGTCAAGGTCACCTTGTGCTCCCGGCTTTTGCCGGCTTCGACCCGGGTTTCAATTAGAAATGGGGTAATGGCTAACCCTTGCACTTGCAGTTGTTGGTTTTGTTGCGCCTGCGCTTGAACAAAAGTTTGATTAGGAAAAATAGAAAACACTATTATCAACCCCGCGGCTGATGCTAATGAAATATTCTTAATTCCTAATTCATTATTCATTATTCTAGAACTGGGCCGTAGTTATGTAGGTTAAACGATTTTGATAACTGCCAGCTTGCTGGAGACTGCCGACCTGAAGCTTATAAACCACGGTGGTTTCTTCGTTAGTGACATTCGCAGTGTTGCAGGCGGTTTCTTCCACACTCGCCGTTAAAGCCGCGTAAGTGTCGTTAGAGGAGAAGCGGCCAGCCGTGCCCGTACATAACACGCTGTCCGTAGTATGGTAACCGAACCTTCCGGTGGTAATGCCGGAGGGCCAAGCCGCGGGTGAAGCATTGCTGGCGGTAACAGCGCTGATTTCTTGTCCGTTGTCCGTGCGCAAGTTGCCGTCCTGCCGCACAGTGGTAGTGTAGCCGCCGGTGGCATTTGTGGACACTGTGGTTTTATGCGCGGCAATAGCCGGAGCGTCAATAATTAAACTGCCATAGCTGATAGCGTTAACAGTGGTGGTGATGGTAGTAGTTTCACCGGCCACGGCCGTGCCGCTATTGACCCCAGCGAAAGTCACGGTCATGGACGGCGCCGAGGTGGCGGCGGTGGCTATCACGGAAAAGCCGGTTTCAGAGTCAGTGCCGTAGCGGGCTTTGACTTTAATTTTATAGGTCGTGCTGGGCGACAAGCCGGTTACCCGCTCGCCGGTTGCTCCGCCCCAATTGGTGTAACTTTGCCAGGCCGCCGTGGTGCCCACTGTATCATCAACTTGGATGTAATTGGTCGTCACAAAATCATCCGAGGAAATGGCAATGGCGTAGTTGGTGTCCGTCTGGTTGCCGCCCGTGGTAATGACAAAGTCCAGCGAGTTATAAAGCGTGCCGCCGGTATTAATCAAGGTCGGCGTCCCTGGAACGCCGGGGAACGACGGGAAAATAAACCCTAACAGCGCTTTAAAAGTCGAAGAATTGGTTGACTCCCCCGAACTGTCGCCAATGGCATCGACCGACCGGTAATTAGTTGAACTGCTCGGCTCACCGCCTGAGTCAATAGTGGGATTTTCAATTTGATAGTTCGGGCTCGACAGCGTTTGGGCCGACACGGCCGGCGCAATTAATAAAATTCCTGCCAAGGTTGCGGCCAAAATTGTTTTTTTATTTCGAAACAGCTTTGTCATGATTTTATTATAACAAAAAATCGCCCCGATTGACATCGGAACGATTTTTTTTACCTCCGGCGGGACGGCGAGCCGCGGCTGGCTTTAGCAATAATGTAGCGATTGTAGCGGCGCAAACCGAAGCGGCCGCCAATGAGTATTATAAGAGCGCCCACAACCGCCACCAGGCTCAACTGCCAGGGAATAATATAAAATGTGTACTTGGCATTAGCTGATTGCAACTCTTTGGTGCCGAAGACAACTTTCAAGGTAGCAGTATACTTGCCAAAGGCGAAATTCTGCCATTGGTACGCGACGCTGTTCCAAAATCCCTTTGGCGCCTCCGGCAACTGCGGATTGGGTTCCTGCTGAAGCGGCTTGCCGCCATTTGCCCAGACCGTTTCAAAGCGGCGAATGCTTTTCGGCAGGACACTGCCGTCCACCGGGTTGGCCGGCAGAATTTTGGCGGTACGGCCAATAGTGTTGCTGATAAACACGTCACCCAAAGGCTTTAAATGATCTTTGCCGGTATTTTGAAACCGGTAATAGAAAGCAACCGGCAAAGAGTTAAACACTTGCTGCTTGTTTTTGGCTGCAAATTCCAAAATGGTAGCGCCCTGCTGGAAATCGCCGGCCACTGTAAGGAAAATTAAACTGCCGAGTTTGGCACTCAACGCAACCTGGCCCGGCTTGTCAGGGTTGGGCGGTTCAGTCTGGAAAAATATGGCGGCAAAGTGTCCTCCGGGTTCAGCGCTGCTTGGAATACGCACCTTAAAGGGCACTTCAACGGCGCTGCCCGGGCCTACTGTTACGGTTGCCGGCGCTTCCAGCCAGCTGGACAAATCTTCCCGGCGCTGGGTAAAGTGCGGGTTACCGGTTTCATCTTGGGATTCAAAATTTTCAAAAACAATGAAGTAAGTTTTGGATTGCTTCTCCTCATTCTGCAGTTTCAGCGTATCGGTGACCACCGCTCCGGGATCGCCGGAGAGTTCAACTCTCGGGGTAACAGTGGCGGCCACGGCCGGCCACGCTCCGAAAGGCACGGCCAAAAAGCCAATCAAAAGCGCTGCGCCAATGAACTTGGCGTAGCGCTTTGTAATAATCTGGGAGATAAAAATAGGCATTATCTCGTTGGTTTATCAATAAGAAGCTTAAAATGTTCCAGTAACAATATAGGTAATGGTGGTGGAGTAAGCTCCAGCCTCGGTATCGCCACGGATGTTGGCCAAATAGAAGGCGTTGATAGTTTCCGTGTTGGTCGGAGTAGTGCGGGATACCACCGTGGTAGTGGTGCTGGCGACAAAGGTCCAGTCGCGGAGGGTCGCCGTAGCGTTATGGTCGTAGCCGGTAGCTATGGTTGAACTGTTGCTGACATCTACACCTACGCCGAATTGCTCGGTGCCTGGAACACCGTCAGCATCGTCGGTAACGGCCGCTACGGTAATGGTATTGGCGCCGCTGGTCAAGGTCGCGCCGTTATAGCTAAGGACGTAGCCGCTTTGGGCGTTCGTAGCCACGGTCAGGTTGTGGGCCGAGACGTCGGTGGCAGAACCAGTGGCGGCTCCGTTAGCCCACCGGGCAGCTGTTGAACTCAAGCTGCCGTAGCCAATCGCGTTGTCGTTGATGGTAAAAGTGAGAGTGGGATCCACCGTAGCGGTCACCGCGACCTGGTCGTCGGTAATAATGTCAATGGCCAGAGTGCCACTGTCGCCAAAGGTGCCACTTACCGCAACAGTATCGCTGGCACCGGTCGCGCCGTTGCTGATTTGGTTAACGCCGGTGCTTTGGCTAACGGCGTTTGTACCAATAAGGACACGAACGCACTTGTTGGCTGCCACAGTATCGGTTCCTGAAGTTATTGTCACCGTAGTCGTAGTGTCGCCATCCGCGCCCCAAGTCGTCGTAACAGGACTCGCAGCCAAAGTTTTTTCCGTAAACGTGGCCGTGGAACAGTTGTTGGTATCGCCGGTAGCGAAGTCAATGTCAGAAAAAAGAATATTGGTCACACTGGTAAAGCCGGCAGAAAAAGTCAGGATAATAGTCTGGCCGGCGGCCACGCCCGTAGGCGTGACAAACTTAATTGCATGGTTAGAGGCTGTGCTGGCCTTCAAACGGCTCATTATGTCGGACAAGCTGGTCACTTGGGCCGCCTGAGCCGAGGTTGCCTGGAGATTCAGCAACATAAAAACCAGGGCAATAAGTAAAATTTTGCTTATATAAGGCTTAGAGCCTTCAAATATTGATTTCATTTTGTTTATTTTAGTTTCGCACCTATAATAAATGCCTTATTGAATAAATTATAGCATAATTCTTATAAATGCGCAAGCTGGTCGTACGCAAGTTCAATGATCAAGTGCAACACCTGGAAAGAAAAGTCGCTTTGCGGCATACTAGGTGATTATGCAAATATATACTCAATTAACGCTCACAGAACGTGAACAGCTACATTTGTTACTCTGGGACAAAGTTTCCGTCC
>ORMF012483199.1_pt1 | contig 18042 bp, 18 predicted proteins | sample 1779871 | NCBI WGS metagenome assembly ORMF01 (sample SAMEA104232316, study PRJEB22302) | groundwater metagenome | biome: forest; feature: aquifer; material: groundwater | place: USA | collected 2011-08-07 | depth 5.4 m
AACCTCCGCCGCTCATCCCACGTTGGTTAGCGAGACAGGGGCATCGAGACGCCCCGTCGCCAGCTAGCCAACAGAAGGATGACAACCATGGGCCTTTTTTCCCGCGACATCGAGACTATGGAAGACCTGTTCCTGCACACGCTGCAGGACATCTATTATGCGGAGGAAAAAATCCTCAAGGCGCTGCCGGAGATGATCGAAAAGGCGACAGCGCGCGATCTTAGCCAAGGATTCCAGAAGCACCTGGACGAAACCAAGAACCACGTCGCCCGCCTCAAGCAGGTATTCAAGATGATCGAAGAGAAGCCCAAAGGCGTCGATTGCCCGGCGATCGACGGCATCATCGAGGAGGCCGAAGAAATCAGCGGCGAGATTTCCGATAAGGCTGTGCTCGATGCCGCATTGATCGCCGCGGCGCAGGCGGTCGAGCACTACGAGATCACCCGCTATGGAACCCTGATCGCATGGGCGCAGGAGCTTGGCCGCGACGATTGTGCGGCGGTATTGCAGAAAAATCTGGACGAGGAAAAGGCCACGGACAAGAAGCTGACTACGCTGGCGGAAAGCCGGATCAACCGCAAAGCGGCGAGCTAGTCAGACCGAAGCAATGGGCGCAGGGGCCGGCCTGGCCGGCACCCTGCGCTTTTCTCGCTAGCGGTGGGAGGCGAAATGCGCGGCGAAGAAGGCCATGAAAGCGCCCAATGCCATCGCCGCCAGGTTGATGATGGTTATCATTCCCAATTTGCCGGGGGCGGCGGAGGCGGCGGCGTGTCCTGCCGCGGCCAATAGCGCAAAGAAGACTAATCCCAGCGCCGGACGAACGAATATCTCCACGGCGGCGGGAAAGGTCGTCCGCAATAGCAGGATAGTGCCCCAGCTTCCGAGACAGCCGGCAATGCCGATCGCCCACCAGGCCAGCGCCGATTTGAATTGATCGGTACTGGTGGGGAACAGCTCGCGTAGCGCGCTGGTCAGCCCCGCGCCCTGGGCGGTCAGCGCAATATGGACCGCGAGCGCCAGAAACAACCCGCATGCCAGTGCGATTATAAAAATGAGAACGCGCGGCGTGGCTTGCTGCGCGGATGCCTCAGCTTCGTCCATTCCCCTCAGTCCCCGTCCGTGCCCCCGTGGGCGCGCTCATCATATCCGTGCCGGTGGCTGTAGAATATCAGCGCCATCAGGCCAACCCCGACCACGAGCGAGAATAGGATGCCCAGGGCCATGGCGACATAGCCCACCGCCGGAATCGGCGGGCCCTCGTCCGTTGCCCAGACATAGTAGGCAAACCACACCGACGCGGCCAGAAGCGCGAGCAGGGAAACGATGAGGGCCGTCTTCTGCATGCAGCGCATATAGGGATTGGCGAAATCTTCGGCCAGCAGTTTTCCCCGCCGAAAGCCAGCAGAACCGGGCAGGACGCGGCCTTATCCCCGCTGGCTCGCCGGGGGGCTTGGTAGGACCGGAATTAGGCGGTATGGAAGCCATACCGCCCATAATCCAGTCCCCGCCGCATGACGACGTCAGACGACTCTAAAATTTCAGACAACAGTCAAATCTCTCTGCTGCGCCACAAGCAATTCGCGCTCTATTGGTGGACCCGGGTTCTTTCGACCGCCGGCTATCAGATGGTCCAGGTGGCCATTCAATGGCAGATCTATCAGCTGACCGACAGCGCGTTCCATCTTGGGATGATCGGTCTGATTATGTTCATTCCGGTGATCGCCGGCACCTTCATCATTGGGCACGTGGCTGACCACTACGATCGGCGCGTGGTGATCTTTATCTGTCATGTCAGTAAGGCCCTTGGCGCCGTGATCCTGCTCACTGCGAGCTACACGGGCTATCTCAGCGTCGGGTTGATTTATTTCGTCGTGTTTATCGTCGGCACCGGCCGGGCTTTCGAAGGGCCCACGCTGGACACCATCCCGCCCAGCATCATGCCGCAAGAGATTCTCTCTCGCGCCATCGCCGCCGGCGCCACGGCGCAGCAGGTAGCCGTTATCGGCGGGCCCGCGCTCGGCGGCTTCCTGCTCGCCGCCGGAACAAACACTGTTTATTATGTGTGCCTTGCGATGTTTGTGATCGCGGCCATTCTCATCATGATGGTCCGCATCCAACGGCCCGCCAAAGTGAAGAAGGCCGTAACGCTGGAATCTGTTTTTGCCGGCTTCCACTATATCCGTAGCCGCCCGGTCATCTTCGGCGCCATCACGCTCGATCTCGCCGCCGTCCTGCTCGGAGGCGTCACGGCGCTGTTGCCGATCTTCGCGCGCGATATCCTGGATGCGGGGCCGTCGGGTCTCGGCCTGCTGCGTTCGTCACCGGCGGTCGGTGCGCTGTTGATGTCGTTTTGTCTCTCGAACATCCAGATCAATAAGCATGCCGGGCGCATGATGATTGGCGCGGTCGTTGTCTATGGCTTGGCTACTGCGGCTTTCGGCTTCTCTTCGTGGCTCTGGGTGTCGATGCTGATGCTCGGCATCACGGGCGCCGCGGACTCGGTCAGCGTCGTGGTGCGCCATTCCCTGGTGCAGACCCGCACGCCCAACGAGATGTTGGGCCGGGTTATGGCGGTGAATTCCACCTTCACCGGCACCACCTCGAATTTGGGTCAGTTCGAGTCGGGCGTGGTCGCGGCTTTGCTCGGCGCCGGACCGGCGGCCATGGTCGGCGGTATTGGCGCCGCCGCGGTCGCGCTGCTCTGGATAAAGCTCTTCCCGGACTTCTGGCGGGTGCAGAGCGTCATCCCCGAGGAGAAATGACGCCCGCTGCCGACCAGATTTCACTGCCGCGCCACAAACCGTTCCTGCTTTTTTGGCTGACGCGCGTCTCCACGGCGCTTGCTTACCAGATGATGTCGGTTGCCATCGGCTGGCAGGTCTATGACCTGACAAGCAACCCGCTCGATCTCGGCCTCGTTGGTCTTTTCCTGTTTCTGCCGTCGTTAGTCGTCATGTTCGCGGCAGGCCACGTTGCGGATCACTATGACCGGCGCGCGGTGATCCGCTTTTCACAGCTCGGCAAGGCGCTCGCGGCGGCGGCGCTTGCGATCGGCAGCTTCACCGGCGGTCTGAATACCGGAGCGATATTGTCGATTGTCGTTGTGATCGGCGCCTGCCGCGCCTTCGACGGACCCACCATGCATACCCTGGTGCCCAGCATCGTGCCGGTGCCGATGATCTCGCGTGCCGTTGCCGCGGGCGTCACCGCCAATCAGCTCGCAACCATCAGCGGCCCGGCGCTGGGCGGTGTGCTCTACGTCTTTGGTCCAGCTGTTGTTTATACGATCTGCTTTGCGGCTTTTGTGATCGCCAGCGTGCTGGTCGGCCTAATCGAGCTTCAGCGCCAGCCGCCGAAGGAGAAAAAGCCGATCACCCTGGAAACGATCTTCGCCGGCTTTAGCTACATGCGCGCCCACCCGATTCTGCTCGGCGCCGTCTCGCTCGATCTTTGCGCCGTGATGCTGGGCGGCGTCATCGCGCTGCTGCCGGTTTTTGCCCGGGATATCCTGCACACCGGGCCTTGGGGCCTCGGGCTGCTGCGTTCCGCGCCTGCGGTCGGTGCTTTGGCAATTTCCGTCGTTCTCGCTCATGTTGCGCTCAAGCGGCGCGTCGGTGAGATTTTGACCCTCGCCATCGTCGTGTATGGGCTTTCGGTGATTGTCTTCGGGCTGTCGGAGTCATTGCTGCTGTCGCTTGCAGCCCTTACGATCTACGGCGCGGCGAACTCGCTCAATGTCGTCATCCGCCATTCGCTGGTGCAGACGCGCACGCCGAACGAGATGCTTGGACGCGTCACGTCGGTGGGCTCATTATTTTCTAGCTCCGCGGAGTCGTTGGGACAATTCGAATCAGGTGCAGCCGCAGCCTTGCTGGGTACCGTGCCATCAGTCTTGTTCGGCGGCGTTGGCGCCATCGTCATAGCGCTGCTGTGGACGCGTTTGTTTCCCGGCCTCTGGCAGGTGCAGACCGTAGCTCCCAAGAAATGACAGCCGGTGCCGCGCTACTTCAGTCCAGGGCTATATCGAGCGTTTTTGGCGTTACATAGCGATCGAGGCGGCCGGCCTGCGGATGCAGCTTTTTCCAGTCTTCGAAGGCAAATTCGATCGTAACCAGGCCGCTCGTCGGCAGTTGTTCCCGTAATTGCTCGCGTAGATTCACATCTCCGGCTGCAAGCAGCAGCACCGCAAGTTGATGGATGCCGGGGTTATGGCCGACCACGATCAGGTTGCGGGCATTGCCGCCGGCTATCTTGATGACGTCCAAAATAATTTGCGGCGAGGCGTCATAGAGCCGGTCTTCATAGATGACGGGCGGCGGCACAGGGAAGGCCGCGGCTGCAAGTTCCCAGGTCTCGCGCGTGCGTTTGGCCGGCGAAACGATTGCCAGGTCCGGCACCAGCCGATGGCGGGCCAGATAGGCGCCCATTTTCGGGGCATCTTTACGTCCGCGCGTGTCGAGCGGGCGGTCGTAGTCGCGAATCGATCCATCCGTAGGGACTGCCTTGGCGTGGCGGAACAATATGAGGCGGCGCATAGGGTCCCTTCGGTGCCGGTGTCGCCAATTTTGTCCGCCTTCGCGGAGAATGCAACGAAATTGCGGCCAGCCGCCGGGAAGGAAACAGAAACTGTCCTAGTGAGTTGTTTTGGCGCGTTTTCTGCGGGGAACTGGATTCCCCTTCGTGGGAAAACGCTCTAGCATGGGGGAGCCGCGGCCGCCGCCGCGACGCGACAGCAGGGCATGATGAACGCTGGAAATTCGACGGAGCGCCGCCCTGATTGGTACGCGGCGACGATGGTGCCCGCGCCCGAGCGCGCCCGGCTGACCCTCGATCTCGATATCGACGTTTGTATCATCGGTGGCGGACTCGCCGGCCTGACCGTGGCGCGCGAGGCGGCGCGGCGCGGCTGGTCGGTCGCGCTGCTGGAGGCGCGGCGCGTTGCCGTGGGCGCATCGGGACGCAATTGCGGCTTTGTGCTGCCGGGTTTTGCCGAAGACCTCGAGCGCATCATCGCGCGCGTCGGGTTGCAGCATGCCAAGGCGCTGTGGGCTTTGTCCGAGCGCGGCCTTGAGTATGTGCGAAAGACCATCCGCGAAACCCGGATGCCCGGCGTCGAGCCGGTGGACGGCTGGCTCTCGGTGGAAAAATTCCGTGAAGACCCGGCATTGGAATCCTTGGTCACACGCTTGCGGGAATTCGGCGCGTCGGCCGAGGCGTGGCCAGCGGACAAGGTGCGCGAGGTATTGAGAAGCCCCTTCTACCACAATGCCGTTCACTTCCCGCGCGCCTTCTCTATCCATCCGCTCAATTACGCACTTGGGCTTGCCGCCGCGGCAGAAGAAGCGGGCGCGCGCATTTTCGAATACACGCCGGCCTTGTCGATCGATCCGTCGGGAATCCGAAAACGCGTCGTCACGCCGTCGGCTCGCGTGCGGGCGACGCATCTCGTGCTGGCGGGAAATACCGGCCTCGGCGCCCTGATGCCGCGGCTGGCGGCGAGTCTCCTGCCGATCACGACCTATGTGGCGACGACCGCGCCGCTCGGCGCGCAATTGGCCGAAGCTGTGACTTATACTGGCGCGGTCAGCGATACGCATATCGCCGATAATCACTACCGCATTGTCGGCGGCGACCGGCTGATGTGGGCGGGCGGCGCAACGCTATGGGCCGGCAATCCGCGCCGTTTTGCCCGGCGGCTCGCTGCGGATATCCGCAGAAACTTTCCGCAAATAACCGGCGTGACCATCGAGCATATATGGTCGGGCACGCTAGGGCGCGCCGTGCACAGCATGCCGCAGGTGGGAGAGGTGTCGCGCGGCGTCTGGCTCGCCAGCGGCTTCGGCGGGCATGGCATCAACACCACAGCCATGGCCGGGGAGCTTATCGCCCGCGGCATCGTGGAGGGCGATAAAACGTGGCGGTTGTTCTCGCCTTACGATCTGGTTTGGGCCGGTGGAATGGCGGGCCGTGTAGCGGCGCAGGCGATCTATTGGTCGCATAGGCTTCGCGACCGTTTCGATGCGCAATTGACGCAACGGCAACTGGCCAAGACGCCGCTGCCGCAGGAAGCCGCACCGCCGCCGCCCGAGCCCGCCGTGATCGACGAGGCTCCCGCCGCGCCCGCGGTACCGATCAGCACGATTGCCGCGGAACCGGCGCAACAGCCGCCGGAAAAAAAGAAAGCACCGCCCCGGAAACCAAGAAAGCGGCAGCCCGGCGCTTTGAATGAAGCAAAGCCGAAATCGGGTGGCCAAATCGAGGAGCCAGCCGGCGGGGATCCGGTCCCATCCTGAGGACTTGAAATATCGGCCGCGGCGACGATTTGGATGTAACCCGGCGGTCTGCCGTTTCGTATAGGGGATCACGGATGACCCAGCATCGCAGGTCCGGTTCCGTCTCGTCTGTCGGTCCGGGCGGCGATGCGAAAAGATAGGGAAAGCCCATGAACATCAACAAGAAGCTTACACGGCGTTTTCTGTTGGCCACAGGCGCGGGGCTGGCCGCGATCGCCGTGGTGCGGTGGCCGAAGAAAGCGGGTGCGGTGACGGAAAAGGAGACGTTCGAGGTGCAGAAAACCGAAGAGGAATGGCGGCGCCAACTGACGGCCGAGCAGTATAACGTTCTGCGCAAACACGGCACTGAATATGCTGGCTCGAGTCCGCTCAATCACGAAAAACGCAAAGGCATCTTCGCCTGCGCGGGCTGCGACCTGCCGTTGTTCTCCTCGGAAACCAAATACGAGAGTGGTACAGGCTGGCCGAGCTTTTACCAGCCTCTGTCCAACGCGATTGGGACGACAGAGGACCGCGCCCTGTTCGTGCTGCGCACCGAGGTGCATTGCCATCGCTGCGGCGGCCATCTCGGCCATGTCTTCGATGACGGGCCGAAGCCGACGGGCTTGCGCTATTGCATGAACGGCGTAGCCCTGAAGTTCACTCCCGAGACGGCCGCTCCCCCGGCTTGACCACCGTCCTCGGAAGCCCGGCAATTCCTGCCGCTTGCGGCAGGAATTGACCCGCCGGGGCTGTCCCTAAGCTCCGCACCAATCTCCTAATATATTGAAATCATTATATTTTTGTTCGTGGCGCGGGGCTTGCACCGGGCATACCGGTATTGCGGCCCGCTTATCGCGACCTCCGGACGGCCGCCCGGATTGCAGTTGGAGATGATGTCATGGGTATCTTCGGCGCTCTCACCACCTCGGTGACGGGTATGCGCGCGCAATCATTCGCGCTTGAGAATATTTCCGGCAACATCGCAAATTCCCAGACGACCGCCTTCAAGCGCGTCGACACCAGCTTCATGGATCTGGTGCCCGACACTCCGCCCAGCAAGCAGATCTCCGGCAACGTGGTCGCCAATGCGCGTGCCACCAACACGGTTCAAGGCGACGTCCAGACATCGTCGATCGGCACCTTCATGGCCATCAACGGCGACGGCTTTTTCGTCAGCCAGAAGCCGTCGAGTGTCGTCGATAACCATCCGGTCTTTTCCGGCATCAACGTCTATACCCGCCGTGGCGATTTCCAGCCGGATAAGAACGGCTATCTGGTCAATGGCGCCGGCTACTTCCTCATGGGTATTCCCGTGGACTCGACCACGGGCAATCTCATCGGCAGCGTGCCCGAAGTTCTGAAGTTCCAGAATGACTTTCTGCCGGCACAGGCGACCACCGAAATAACCTATCGCGCGAACCTTGCGAGTTACCCGTTGACGTCCGGGCATGATGCCAATGTGGCCGGATCGGAACTTCTCAACCCCGCGAATTTCATCGCCAATCCGCTGGCGGGACCGCCCGCCGCCGCGAAGATCACCGGCATCGGCGCCGCGCTGTTGCCCGATGCGGTGGCCAAGGTCACAGGCACGACGGTTTTGCCGGGCGGCATGGCCAATGGCGGCACCTTCACCATCAACGGTAGCGGCGCCATCACCATCAACGTTGCCATGACTCCGGCGCAGGTTCTCGCCGCCATCAACGCCGCCGCGCCCGCCGGCATCGTGCTTCCGCCCACCCTGGACGCCGGCGGACATCTTGTGTTGACAAGCACGGATGCGGACACCGCCATCACCATCGCCAGCGGCTCGACCGCTATGCTCGCGGAGCTTGGTATTTCCGTCGGAACGACCCAGCCAACGAACCTCTTGACGCAAAGCGCCGTTGCGCCCGGCGATACGCTCATCGTCACCATCGGCGCCAACGTCAAAACCATCACCTTCGGCAACGGTGCCAACCAGGTCTCGACGCTGGCCGAATTGAACAGCGCGCCGGATGGCCTCGGCGGCGTCGTCGGCGGCATTGCCTCGGTCAACACCTCCAACGGCAACATTACCATCACCGCCACCAGCGCGACCGATACCATCACCATCACAGGAACCGCGCAGCCGAAAACCTTCGGCATGCAGACGACCTCGGCCATTCCGTCCAACCAAACGGTCGTCGCGAACGATCTCACGGCATTCCTGAACTCTTCGATCGGCGGCGGCGCCGTCACCGCCTATGACGTCTCGGGATCGCCGGTGAACATTCAGCTCCGTTGGGCGAAGATCGACAGCAAGCTCTATGGCGGAGCCGATACCTGGAACCTGTTCTATCAAGTCAGTTCGATTGCCACCGGCAATCAGGTCGCGTGGCAGAATGCCGGGACCGACTATATCTTCGGCGCGAATGGCCAGATGAATCCGGCTATTGCGAATCTGACGCTCGCCAATGTGACTGTTGATGGCCTCTCGCTCGGAGACGTCCAAATCACGCACGGCTCGGGCGGCATCACGCAGTTCGCGGATCCGAACGGCAACGCCAAAGTCAATCTCCTGCAGCAAAACGGCTTTCCCGCGGGCGAACTACAATCTGTGAACGTCAACGACAAAGGGCGCGTGGTCGGCAGTTATTCCAACGGGCGCACCATCGACCTCGCAGAAATTACCCTGGCGAGCTTCAACGGCCCGAACAACCTCAAACGCGTCGACGGCGGCGCCTTCGAGGTGACCGACGAATCCGGCCCGGCGATTCTCGGCGCGGCGGGCAAGATCGTTGGCTCGTCGTTGGAAGGCTCGAATACGGACATCGCCGACGAATTCACCAAGCTGATCGTGACCCAGCAGGCTTATTCGGCGAATACGCGGGTGATTTCAACCACCAATCAGATGGTTCAGGACCTCCTGAACATGTTGCGGTAGCGCCGGATCTCGTTTTGGCCGGCGTCAGCTAAGGGCAGTCACCGTTCATGAGTCTCGCTCAGGCTCTTGCCACCGCGGTATCCGGCCTGCGTGCCACGCAGTCCGGAATGGCGATCGTCGCCGGCAATGTGGCGAACGCGCAGACTCCCGGCTATGTCCGCAAGACGATGGACCAGGTTGCCACCGCCGCAGGCGGATTCGGCTCCAGCGTCCGCGTCAGCGCCATCAATCGCGAACTCGATCTCTACATACAGCGCCAGCTGCGCACTGAGAGCTCGGGTGGCGCTTATGCCGACCTGCGGGCAAACTTCTATCAGCGGCTGCAGCAGGTCTATGGCGATCCCGGATCGGCAACGACGCTTGAGACGGTATTCAACAACCTGACGACCGCCCTGCAGGGACTGGCGACCAGCCCGGAATCTTCTTCCGCGCGCGGTGACGTCCTCAATGCCGCGCAGATATTGGCGCAGCAGCTCAACGGCATGACCAGCGACATTCAGGAACTGCGCACGGACGCTGAGCTCGGTCTGGCGGACGCGGCCGCCAAAGCCAACGATGCGATGCAGCAAATTGCGCGGATCAATCAGCAGCTCAGTACGGCGCGTGACAACGATAGCACGACGGCGGCGCTGCTCGATCAGCGCGACAACTACGTCGGTCAGCTCGCGCAATTGATGGATATTCGCGTCGTTGAGAGCGATCATCATCAGATCGGTGTGTTCACAAACTCAGGGATTCAGCTCGTCGGCACCCAGGCTTCCAGTCTGTCCTTCGATGCGCAGGGCACGGTCATGCCGAACGCGCTGTGGGACGCGGACCCCGGTAAACGCACCGTCGGGACGCTGAAATTGATTTCGCCTACCGGCGGCGACATGGACCTTATCGCCAACAAGGTGATCCGCTCCGGACAGATCGCGGCACTGCTGGAAATGCGGGATCAGGTTCTGGTGCAGGCGCAGGCACAGATCGACGCTATTGCCGCGGCCATGTCACGGGCGCTGTCCGACCGGACGACGGATGGAACGTTGGCCGTGGCGGGCGCTCAGTCCGGCTTCGATCTGGATACCGCCGGCCTTTTCGCGGGCAATACCATCGACATTACATATACCGACACGATGACCAACACTCAGCGCAAGCTGACGCTTATCCGGGTCGACGATCCCGCCGCCTTGCCGCTGCAGAACACGGCGACGTCGGATCCCAACGACCGGGTGATTGGTATCAACTTTTCCGCTGGCATGGGATCCGTCGTGTCGCAGCTCAACGCTCTCCTTGCGCCGACGGGACTGCAATTCTCCAATCCCGCCGGCACCACGTTGCGCGTCCTCGACGACGGCGCGGGCAATAAAGTGGATGTGAATGCCGCCTCCACCACCAAAACCATAACGGCCCTTACCGGCGGCGTGGAAATACCGCTTTTTGTCGATGCGCAAGACCCCTACACCGGCGCGATCACGTCGCTGGGCTCGCAGCGCGTCGGTTTGGCCGGACGCCTGAGCGTGAATGCTGCGATCCTGGCCGATCCATCGAAGCTCGTCGTCTACCAAGCCTCGCTTTTGACATCCGCTGGCGATTCCACGCGCCCGAGCTTCATCTATGACCGCTTGAACGCCGCCGCATTGGATTTTTCGCCGGAATCCGGCATCGGAACGGCGGTGGCGCCGTTCAGCGGGTCGCTGGCGTCTTTCATCCGCCAAGTGATGAGCTTTCAGGGCCAAGCTGCGGATTCCGCAACCAGCCTCCAGCAAGGTCAGGATGTGGTCGTCAGTTCTTTGCAGCAAAGGTTCAACGACGCTTCCTCCGTCAATGTCGACCAGGAAATGGCGAACCTCCTCAACTTGCAGAATGCGTATGCGGCCAATGCCCGAGTCCTCAGCGCGGTCAAGGACATGCTCGACGCCCTCTTGAGAGTGGGAAACTGATATGACGATTGGCAGCATCGGCAGCCGTTCTGCCTTGTCCGTCCAGTCGCTGCTCGATATGCGGCGGCAGCTCGACGACCTGCAGCGTCAGCTCGGCACCGGTAAGAAGGCGAATACTTACGCCGGGCTGGGGCTCGACCGCGGACTGACGGTCAGCCTGAGGAACAGGCTGGCGGCGCTCAACAGCTACAGCGGCGCCATTCAAACGGTCGGCGTGCGGCTGACCTTGGCGCAGACGGCCCTCGGTCAGATCGATACGGTTGGCAATCAATTGAGAAGTGCGGCCATCCAGTCGCGTTTGGTGATAGACGGCACCGGTCAGACCGTGGAACAGCGCACGGCCTATGCCCAGCTCGACATGGTGCTCGGGTTGCTCAATACGAAGATGGGCGACCGTTATCTGTTTTCCGGCAAGAGCGTGGATCAGGCGGCCGTCGAGACGACGGATCATATTCTCAACGGAGATGGCGCGCGCGCCGGCCTCAAACAGTTGATCTCCGAGCGGCTGCAGGCGGATTTGGGCGTCAGCGGTCTCGGGCGGGTGGTGATACCCGCCGCGGCCGGTTCCGTGGTTTCCATATCCGAGGATGTCGCCGGATCGCCGTTCGGGCTCAAGCTTGCGGCCATCAGTTCAGGTTTGACCGGCGCAACGCCGACGGCTCCCGCGGGTGTCCCGCCGGCCATGTCGATCGACCTCGGCGCGGCCAATCCCAAGGCCGGCGAAAGCGTTACCTTCTCCTTCACCCTGCCCGACGGCACCAGCGCAGGCGTCACGCTGACCGCGACCAACGCCAATCCGCCCGGGGCTAACCAGTTCACTCTCGGCGCTACGGTGGCGAATACCGCCGCCAACCTGCAGACGGCGCTGACGACGGCCGTCGGCGCGCTCGCCGGCGGCGCGATGACTGCCCCCTCCGCCGTCGCCGCCTCGAATTCCTTTTTCAACGCCGACCTCAGCAATCCGCCCCAGCGGGTAAGCGGTCCGCCGTTCAATACGGCCACCGCCCTTGTCGCGGGCACCGGGGTCAATACGGTGATCTGGTATACCGGCGAAGCCGGCGGCAGCCCGGCGCGCTCGACCGCGAGCGTGCGCGTCGACAACTCCATCAGTGTCTCCTATGGCATGCGCGCCAACGAACAAGGACTGCGGTCGGCGGTGCAGAACATCGCCATGTTCGCCGCGACGACCTATTCCGGCTCCGATCCCAACGCCGCCGCAAGCTACGATGCCTTGACCCAAAGAATTGGTCAGGGGCTCGATGGAACGGCCGGAGCGCAAATTCCCGACATTGAAACGGAGATCGCAGGCGCGCAGACGGCGCTGGCCGGCGCGAAGGAGCGGCATCAGCAGACGCGCGCGACTTTATCCGATCTCCTGCAAAGCATTGAAACCGTGCCGCAGGAAGAAATTGGCGCGCAGATTTTGGCGTTGCACACGAGCCTGGAAGCATCGCTGCAAACGACCGCGATGCTGTTCAAGACCAGCCTGGTCAACTACTTGCCTTGATAGTATCCGCGCCAATGCGCGCGCTGGCCCGCGCATCGCGCTTTATTGGGAGATGGTCGGCTTCGCCTGGCTTTACGCCGTGGCGCGCAGGCCGGCGGCGATCTCGCGATTGATGTTGATCAGGGAATTGAGGCGCTCCGGCCGGGGATCCGCCGCCACCGATACGGTATGCTTCATGACAAACAGGCCGAGATTGGCGACGTTCTGGCGGATCGCGGCAGGAAGTGGATGATCGACGCCGGTGACGGCGGTGAGGAAAACCGACCAGAGCTTGCGGTTATAGAGCAGGGCGTCATGAACGTCCGCCTTGTTGGTCTCCCAGGCATCTCTGATCGTCTGCAGGCGAGAAGCCGCCTTCAGCAGCAAGTCGGCTTCCAGATGACGGTCGCTCACCGTTTCCTTCGCCACTTTGCCGTAAACCTGTGCCGCGGCGTTATGCATTCTCAAGCAACTCCTGCTCGTAATGGACCAATGTCTTTGCTTCTTTCAGGGCTTTGTACAACTCGCCTGTTAAGATTCGATTATTGATACTTTCCACGTAAGGCCACGTGCTGGGCGCGGCCTGCACGATGTCCCGCATGAGCGCAAAATAAATGTCGTGATGCGCGCGCGGATCTCGCGACGTATACATGAGTTGCACCGCCAGATAGATGCGCTTGGCCGGAGTGTCGGCCTCTTCCGCTGTCATGATGTCCTTCTCGCGCAGGATCGGAGCGCTGCCCTCGATCAGAAAGTCGGCGCGCTGGTCGTGATTGGTGAGGACGCATTCTCCGATGAGAATCCGCTCTCCGGGCTTGAGCTCAATTCTGAGGGCCATGCGCGCTCCTGCGAAAGAAGGCTCATGCTTTCCCGATACGGTTAACGTTGGGTAAAGGTGCGCTCTAGGGTTAACGGTTGATTAATCGCGAATCGGCGATCAACGGTGCATGGATCCGATTTTCCGAGCCCCTCCGCTGACGCCGGAACAGGTCGCGCAACTCGTCCAGATCGACACCAAAGTGGTGCCCGGCCGTGCCTGCGGCACCTGCACCTTGTGCTGCAAGGTCGTGAGCGTGCCGGATTTCGGCAAGCCCGCCGGCACCTGGTGCCAGCATTGCCGTCCGGGCAACGGCTGCGGCATTCATACAACCAGGCCTTTCGTCTGTCGCGGGGCCTATTGCGAGTGGATGATCTGCACGGGCCTTGGCCCGGAATGGAAACCGGAAAAATCGAAATTCGTGCTGTTCAAGACCAACGACGGCCGGCGGCTGACGGCGCATGTCGATCCGGGATATCCGTCCGCCTGGCGGCGCTCGCCCTTCTACGAGAATTTCAAGCTCTGGGCCGCGCAAGCCGTTCAGCAGGATCCCATGCATCTCGTTGACGTCATGATCGGCGAGCATGTCATCGTGGTGTTGCCGGATCGGGATGTGGATGTCGGTATTCTGGGATCCGATGAGCTGGTTCAGTTGAGCAAGACCATGACCGTTTCCGGCGAAAGCATCTCGGTCGAGCGAATCAAGCGGCTGCCAGCCGCGGGTGCGCGCCCCGCGGCCTGATCGCACTGCGGGCAATAAAAAACGGCGGGGCAAGGCCCCGCCGTTTGCATTTCAATCGGTGCTTCGGACTTAGCCGAACAGGCGGAGCACGCTCTGGCTGGCCTGAGCGGCAAGCGAGAGGGCCGTGGTCGACAGAGACTGGCGAGTCTGCAACGCCAGCATGTTCGCGCCTTCTTCGTTGGAGTCGGCCAACACGAGGTTGTCAGAGCCAACTTGGAGGGTGTTGATCATCGACTTGGTGAAGTCCTGACGAGTCTGCACGACCGTCAGACTCGAACCGAAGGTCGAGGACTGAGTCCGCAGCTTGGTCAAAGCCGAGTTGAGGGTGGTGATGGCGTCGTTGATGTCCTTGTCGGTCTGGAACGTGTTCGTTGCAGCCGCCACGCCGATGCCGGCGGAGTCGTACTTGACGCCGGTGATCGACAGCGAAGACGTGCCCTTTTCGTTGAGAACCAGCTTCAGGCCGTCGCCATAGAGCAGGTTGACGCCATTGTAGCCGGAGTCGGCCGCCAACTGGTCAATCTGCGTACGGACGCTGTCGAACTGGGTCGCAAGCGAGCTGCGGGTGGTGTTCAGCGTGCCGGCGGCCGTGGTGCCGTCGACAAGACCGAACTGCGCCTTTTCACCCGCGGACGCGTCACCGGCGAGTACGATGGTGTTGGTGCCGGTCGATTCGAGCAATACCTTGCCGTCGCTCGACAGTTCCGCCTTGATCTTCAAGCTGGCGGTGTTGTTGACCGCATCGATCAGGCCCTGCACGGTGTTACCGGTCGCGGCCAAGGTAAAGGTCGCGGTGGTCGTGCCGTCGTTGACCGTGATCGTCTTCGTTGCGGTGGCGGCGAAAGCGGAGGTTGCAGTCAAGCCGGAAACCGTACCGGTGTATTTCGCGGTCGTCTGCGTGCTCTGCTGCGCTTGTTGCGTGATCGACTGGGCGCTCTGGACGAGCTTGGTCAGCGAGGCGAGGCCGTTGCTGGCCGCTTGCAGCGTCTGAGTCGCATTGGAGATCGAGTCGAGCAGCGAGTTCAGATCGTTGGCGCGGTTGCTGAGCGACTGCGAGGTGAAATAGCTGATCGGGTTGTCGAGGGCGGAGTTGACTTTTCTGCCTGTGGCCAGACGGTTCTGCGTCTGGGTCATCAGGGATGCGGTGCTCTGCAGAGACAAGAGGTTCTGCCGAACGCCTGCGCTAAGAATAATATCGGACATAGCCATAACCTTTCTGGTCGGTTGCCAAGCTGGCGTTACACGTGTCGATCCCCCCTAGGATCGAGCGGCATTGATCTCATGCAGGGCGTAATACGCCGTAAAAGAATATGGTTAACGAGTTTATCGCTGGTGAAGGCCGGCAATCGCATTTGACGGATACCGTTCCGCTGCTGGCTACTGCGAAAATTAATAACCCGGTAACGATTGAGGCCGTCTGCGGAGGTGAAGGCGTCAAAGCCGGCGCGGATCGCCTGGCTGCCGACGCTTTCCCGGCTCTACAGCATACGGCTCACCGCGAGCGGATGGATGGTGCTGGGGCTCGGCGCAGCGGGACGACCTGACGCTCCATAGGTCTGCGGCGCGGACTTGCGGGCCAGTTCGCCGGATACCCCGCGGATCAAATCCTCGGAAACGGCATGTGCCGTCGCCAGGACAGTCATGTTGGTCCGCAACAGGTCGTGGAATTCGAGATGGCGCCGCCGGAAAGCTTCCACGATTTGCGGAGCGACCTGTGCGATAGAACCAGTGCTGGCTGAAAGCTGCGTCATATCGGCGACATAGCTGCGGGCGAAGTCGCCTTTGGATCGCTCGATCTGCGCTGCTTCCCGCAGCCGGCCCTGACGCACCAGGGCCGTTTCCTCCTTGATCATGGCAAGAAGCGAATCCATTGCCTGCAACAGGCGCTGCATCAGAGCTTCAGCGTCGCTCGATGTCTTGGCCGCAAGCGGGGAGGGGAATGCTTCAGCGATGAGAGTCATGGCGCGCGTCGGATTTCAGGCTGCGCGGAGGCCGCGCGCTCCTGCTGCGCCAGCAGCGTTCCGTAAACTTCCTTGGCGATGCCGATGCCTCCGGCCTTGGCGAAGGACTTCGAATATTCCTCGGCCAGGAACGAGCGCCAAACTCCCGTGCCGCCGCCGCCGCCGAACGGACCTTCGCCGTCGATGCCTGCAAACATCTGGCTGAACATGGAATTGAGGAACATCGCCTCAAAATCCTCGGAAGCGGCTTGCGCCTTGGCGGCCAGGCCGCCTTTCACGGCGGCATATGCCTTGGTTATGCCGCCACCACTGAGCGCAGCATTTGCAGCCGGCGAAAGGGTGAGCGGCGCAACCATCACATGACCTCGATGTCGGCCTGGATGGCGCCTGCGGCCTTGATCGCCTGCAGGATCGCGATCAGATCGCGCGGGCCGATGCCGAGGGCATTGAGTCCATCGACCAGTTGCTGCAGCGACACGCCTTCTTTCACCAAAGCGAGCTTCTTGCCGTCTTCCTGCACCCCGATGCGCGTACGCGGCACCACCTGGGTCGTGCCGCCGCGCGAGAAGGGCGCGGGCTGGCTGACTTGCGGCGTTTCCGAAATCGTCACGGTGAGGTTGCCTTGCGCCACCGCGACCATGGACACGCGCACGTCGCGGCCCATGACGATGATGCCGGAGCGCTCGTCGATCACGATCTTGGCGGCAAGATCCGGCTCGATCTGCAACTGCTCGATCTCCGTGAGCAGCGAGACCACATTGCCGTGATGCTTCGCCGGAACCGTGAGCTGGACGGTCGAGGGGTCGAGCGGCTCGGCGATGGCGCTGCCGATGTAGTCGTTGACCGCGGAGGCAATGCGTTTGGCGGTGGTGAAGTCGGCATTGCGTAGCGCGAGCCGCACCTCGGTCAGCCGATTGAGCGCGAACTCGATCTCGCGCTCGACGATGGCGCCGTTTGAAATGCGCCCGACTGTCGGAACGCCGCGCGTCACTTTGGCGGCGTCGCCTTCCGCCTGGAAGCCGCCGATGGCGACGGAACCCTGCGCCACTGCATAAACATTGCCGTCGGCTCCGAGCAAAGGCGTCACCAGCAGGGTGCCGCCTTGCAAGCTTTTGGAGTCGCCCAGCGCGGACACGGTGACATCAATGCGCGTGCCTTGCGTGCCGAAGGGCGGCAGATTGGCCGTCACCATCACGGCGGCGACGTTGCCGGTGCTGATTGACGCGCCGCGAATGTTGACACCCAGCCGCTCCAGCATCGCCTGCAGCGATTGCTTGGTGAAGGGTATGTTGTTGAGCGTATCGCCGGTGGCGTTGAGGCCGACGACGAGGCCGTAGCCGATCAATTGATTCTGGCGCACCCCCTCGATATTCGCGAGGTCCTTGATGCGCGAGGTGGCTACCGCAGGCATCGACGCCATGACGAGCGCCAATGCTGCGAAGCATGCAGCTTGCAATGTCCTTGTCACCCTATGCTCCCCATTGAGTGCGGACCGCTCAACAAGAAGCGAATTGCGTGCCACGCTGGGAGGCGAGTCATCTGCTTGGAATGAAACGATTTTTTTCTTCGTTCCGGCGGACGGCGCCACCGCCGCGCGGTATTGCCTGCCGCGCCCGGCAGGAATTGCCGCGCTGTTTACCAAGGATTAACCATACCGGCCCACCCTAAGCACGGGGCCGGACGCAATTCCGGTTGGGGGCTTTCTTCATGCGCATCTACGGACCGAACGGAACCGCTTTGGCAACTGCGGCGCCGCGCCAGCGCCGTGCCGCTTCTGGCGCCTTTACCGTGAGCGAGCAGGAAGAAGCGCGAAGCTCAAGCCCGGTCACCTCGCTGCGGACCGTCGGAGGGATCGACGCGCTGCTCGCGCTCCAGGGAATCGAAGACCCGGGAGAACGGCGGCGGCGCTCGGTGAAATGCGGCCGCAATGCCCTCGA
>ORMF010093007.1_pt1 | contig 18036 bp, 14 predicted proteins | sample 1779871 | NCBI WGS metagenome assembly ORMF01 (sample SAMEA104232316, study PRJEB22302) | groundwater metagenome | biome: forest; feature: aquifer; material: groundwater | place: USA | collected 2011-08-07 | depth 5.4 m
AGTTCTCAGTTCCCGGTTCTCAGTTCTCAGTCAAGACCAGTACAGCTCACGCGGCGCGGTTCTTAATTGAGCTGATCAGTCCGATAAGAACCTCCCATTAGCGCCTCCAAACGGATTGTGAAACATCTGCCGACCTCGCGCTGTGATCAGCAACCACAAGAAATGGTCGGTTTTCACTGGGAACTGAGAACCGGGAACTGAGAACTGGGTCCTATGACATCGGTAACCACCGCCTCCCGCGGCCACATAGTAGAATCGCCCTCAATGGCTCCCGAAACTCTGGTAGCGACCTCCCGCCGCGCGGTGGAACTGGAACGCGCTCTACGCAGCGTCATCCGCGGCCAGGATGACGTGCTGCGCCTGGCGTTGGTCTCCATCTTCGCTAAAGGCCACCTGCTGATCGAAGGGGCTCCAGGAGTCGGCAAGACCACGCTCGGCCAGGCGCTAGCCCGGGCCATCGACTGCAGCTTCCAGCGCGTGCAGTTTACCAGCGACATGTTGCCCTCCGACGTGCTGGGCATTTCTATTTACTCCGCGATCGAGCAGAAATTCGAGTTCAAACGCGGACCGGTCTTCGCCAATGTGCTGTTAGCCGACGAGATTAACCGGACAACGCCCAAGACGCAGTCTGCGCTGCTCGAAGCCATGAACGAAGGGCAGATTACGATGGACGCCCATTCCTATCCGCTGCCGCAGCCGTTCCTGGTTATCGCCACCCAGAATCCGATTGAGCACCACGGCACGTACCCTCTGCCCGAGTCGCAACTCGACCGCTTCCTGATGCGGGTGCGCATGGGGTATCCAGACGGCGACGCGGAGCGGGAGATCCTTCGCGCCGAGGCTGGCTCCACCCAGCTCGAACGCCTCCGCCCCGTGCTGAACGCCGCCGACGTGCTCGACATCCAGCACGCCGTAACGCAGGTGCACGTGGACGAAGCGCTGATCACTTACGCGCTGGCGATCGTGCGCAAAACCCGCGAGTCTGACCATCTTTCTCTGGGCGTGTCGCCACGCGGCTCGCAGATGTTCTACCACGCCGCCCAGGCCATGGCCTTCCTCGACGGCCGCGATTATTGCACTCCCGAAGACTTCAAGCCGCTGGCCGTCGCGGTCTTCGCTCACCGTGTGGTGGTCAGCTCCCTGTACGCTTCCACGCTGAAAAAGTCAGAGCAGGCCGAGCAGGTGCTGCGCGAGATTGTGGAGAGCGTGGCAGTGCCGGTCTAGGTGCTGGAAGTTGCGAGTTCCTGGCGACTTTGCAGTAGAGCTTTTAACCGCGAAGCTCGCAAAGAAAGCCGCAAAGGACGCAAAGTGAGTCAGCAACCGGGCGAGCGATCCTACGGAGCCGATCCCCCGTAGCTCTATAATCTCGGGCTATGGCATTTCTGCGTTTCTTGATGCTGCTCGCGCTTGTCGTTTGGCTCGGCGGGCTGATCTTTCTCGCCTTCGTCGTCGCGCCCACCGCGTTCACACCGGACCTTTTGCCGACGCGTCATCTCGCCGGAACGATCGTTGGCCGCTCGCTCGGTGCGCTGCACTGGATGGGAATTGTTTCGGGGATCGTTTTTTTGATCGCGTCGGCGGTTTACAACCGGATGACCGTGGGGAACGCGCGGCCGCTGGCCACTCGTCACCTGCTGATCGCTCTGATGCTGCTATTGACCGTAGTCTCGCAGTTCGCCATTTCGCCCAAGATGCTCGCCCTGCGCGCCGAAGCCGGTGTGATCGACAACGTCCCGCTGGACAGCCCACTGCGTATCGAGTTCAACCGCCTGCACGTCTGGTCGGAGAAGTTCGAGCAGGGAGTATTTCTGCTGGGATTGGCTGCGCTCTTCCTGACCGCCCGCGCGCTGCACTAGAGGTGTAGCAGCGTCCCTTGGACCTTCGCTCCAGGCAGGGTCTCGCCTCATTCTGGAATTCATCGACAGCGGCGTCCGCCTCGCATGATTTATTCTGTTTGTTTCAGCATCACTCGAATCTCGCAACCTGTGAGCGGCGACCTGTCGCCTTCATACTGAGAACTGAGAACTGAGAACCGGGAACTGAGAACTTAAAATGAAAACCGGCATCATCGGCCTGCCCCAGGTAGGCAAAACATCGTTGTTTCGCATCCTGACCAAGGCAAATCTTTCCGAACAGGCGTACTCCAACCCGCGCGAGGCGCATGTGGGTGTCGCCAAGGTTCCGGACGAGCGCCTCGACAAACTGGCTGCGCTCTACAACCCCAAAAAGCTGACGCACGCCTCGGTCGAGTACGTGGACGTCGGCGCCATCGGCCAGGACGCACTGAAAGAGACTGCCTACATCGGCCATCTGCGCAACGTGGACGCGCTCATCCATGTGGTACGGGCCTTCGACGACCCCGCCGTCCCGCACGTGGGCGCGATCGACCCGTTGCGCGACATCAAGAATGTCGAGTTTGACCTCATGGTCAGCGATCTCGGCCAGATCGAAAAGCGGCTCGAGCGCCTGGAAAAAGATCTAAAGAAAATGCGCACGCCCGAACTCGAGCGAGAAAACGAGTTGATGATCCAGGCTAAGGCCCACCTTGAAACCGAAAAGCCGCTGCGCGAAATGGAGATGACCCCCGAGGACAAAAAGCGCCTCCGGGGATTCATGTTTCTGAGCGAGAAGCCGATCCTCTACGTGCTTAATATTGGCGAGAGCACCGAACTGGGTAAAGACCTGGAAGCGGCGGTCGCGAAATACAAGCTGACGGAAGTGGCCGCGCGTCTGAATGCCGGGGGAAGTGCGATCTGCGGCAAGGTCGAAGCCGAGCTTTCAGAGATGTCCGACGAAGATGCCGCCGAATTCCTGGGCAGCTATGGACTGACGGAAAGCGGCCTGGCGCGCCTGATCCGCACCAGCTATCACCTGCTCGGATTGATCTCCTTCTTTACCACCGGCGAAGACGAATGCCGCGCCTGGACCATTCCTGTGAACACGCGTGCCGTGAACGCCGCCGGCGCGATCCACTCCGATCTGGAAAAGCACTTCATCCGCGGCGAGACCATCCGCTGGGATCAGTTACTGGAAGCCGGTTCCGAAGCCAACGCCCGCGCCAAGGGGACGCTGCGGCTTGAAGGCAAGGACTACATCGTGCAGGACGGGGATGTGATGCACATCAGGCATAGTGGCTAGTTCTCAGTTCCCGGTTCTCAGTTCTCGGTTGTTTGCGCCGCAGCTTCGGGCTCACAGCGTGCCTTGATCACCTTCAGGACATTTCGGCAACGGTTCCGAAAATCTGGAAACCTCGCTCCACACCTGATAGGCTTGCAACTCCGCATGCATCCCATTACAACCAGCCTGCTGCTCGGCCTGACCGCGGCGATGGCCAATGTGTTCGGCGGCACCATCATTGTCCAGCGCCATTGGGAGCGGCGTTACCTGAAATACTTCATCGCGCTGGGCGCCGGATTCATGCTGGCGACCGCCCTGCTGGAAGTGGTCCCCGAAAGTCTGAAATTAAGGGGCAAGGACGCAGCCTACCTCGTGCTGGCCGGTTATCTCATCATCCATTTCTTCGAGCACACGCTCGCGCCCCACTTCCATTTCGGTGAAGAGGTTCACAGCGACGAATTTGTTCACGCGCATAAAGGTTATTCCGTGCTGCTGGGCCTGACCATCCACACCTTCTTCGACGGCATCGCGATCGCATCCGGCTTCCTGGTCTCGAACTGGCTGGGCTGGATCATTTTTCTGGCCGTCTTCCTGCACAAGATTCCGGAAGGTTTTACCGTCGCCTCGGTCATGCTGGCCAGCGGCCGGAGCCGCGCCACCGCATGGTGGGCTTCGGCCCTGCTGGGCGCGGCTACCATGGCAGGAGTTCTTGTCATGGCAATCTTCCGCCACCAGGTGAGCGCCGGCCTTCCGCTGGCCGCAGGCGTCACCATCTACGTCGCTGCGTCGGACCTGATGCCGGAGGTCAACAAAGAGCCGGGTGTGAAGATGGCGCTGGTAGTTTTCCTAGGCGTGGGTTTGATGTTTTTGCTGGACCATTTCTTTCACGTGCACTGAGGCAGTACCCAGTACCTAGTACTCGGTACCCAGTAACACCGACAGCCACTATTCGCGGAGAGAAGCAATTAACCCGTTCAAGATGCGCCCCACCTCGTGAACTTTCTCAAGCAGCGCTGCGGTCGGAGGATGATCGATGTATCCGAGCCGCTCCGCGATGAGCAGCTGAGTTTCAAGTTCGGCAAGTGAACCGGCTGAGTGGCGCAGGAAATGCAGAAATTCCCGATGGCTATAATGCGCTTGCCCCTCTGCGATATTGCTTGGCACTGAAACCGCTGCTCGACGGATCTGATCTGTCAGACTGTAGACTTCTCTCTTAGGAAAGGTGTCGGTAACTTTGTACACGTCTGTAACAAGGTCCATGGCCTTCTGCCAAACCACCAGGTCCTTGTAATGCTGCGCCATCTGTCGCTTTCCCCGTTGACAACTCCTCGCCTGCACTGGGTACTGGGTACTGACCACTGGGTACTATCATTCCACCTGATGCTTCGCCGTGTAGCCCTCGCGAGCGTAGACGATGACCTTCACATCCTTGCCCTTCTGGTCGTGGATCTTGAGCGGGCCACCATCGGGACCTTGCAACTCAACTTTCAGCTTGCGGTAGGTGCCGTCGAACTTGGTATTGGTCGGGTGGTAGGTGAGGCTGTACTGGTTGCGGATGTCGGCGGCGATGTCGTGGAAGATCCCCGGCAGTTCTCCTTCGAAGCGTGGGTTGTAAAACCGTCCGCCGGTCAAGCGAGCGAAGGTGTTGAGTTGGTTGTCGGCCTGAAGCCAGTCGGTAGTTTGAATCCCGCCAGCGTATCCATGCGCCTCCATCCATTCACGTAACTCGCGCCCGATGCTGACCGAGTAGATGGTCGTGTCGCGCGTAGATTTAACTTTCTTCAGAATCTGGTCGAGGTTGAGCTTGCTGAATGTGTCGCGACCTGAAGACACCAGAATTATGTACTTCTTGCCCTCGATGCGATCCACACGATCCAGCGTATCGAACAGCGCGTCAAACAGGTTGCGCTCGGAGAATCCGGGAATGCGCAGCATATTCAAGGCGCCTAGGATGGCGCGCTTGTCCTGGGTGAAGTCCACCAGTATCTGGGGCTTCATGTCATACGAAACGACCGCCACCCAATCTTCCTTTTTCAGCCCGCTGGCAAACGTGTAGGAAGCGTTGAGCGCGTCGTACATGTAGGTGGAACTGACGGCGGCAAACTCGATCAGCAGCACCGCGGTGATTGGCGCCTCGGACTGGTTGAAGTTCGCGACCTTCTGTTCCACGCCGTCTTCGAGGATCTTGAAATTGTCTTTGTGCAGGCCGGGAATGAACTGGCCGTCCTTGGTCGTCACCAACACGTCGAGACTGACCAGCGGCACGTCGACTTTGATCGAGTAGTCGGGCATACCCTCGATCTTTTTCGGCCTTTCGGGAGGGGGTGGCGGAGGCTCTTCTTTTTTCTTTGGGATGACGTAAGGTCCGACATCGGTCTGCGGACCACCGGCGGCGGGCGGAGTGTCTTGCTTGTTGGGGTTTGCCGGAGGCTGCTGGGAGGTATCCTGGGCGCGGACCAAGGTCCGAACGCCGACCGTCACAAACAAGACAAGAGCCAATATCGTCAATCTCTTAGGGAGAGTCGGGAGGTTGGGGTTCCGTCCCTGAAACACGCCTGAAAGCATGGAAGTCCTCGAAAAATCCTGTGCTAGTATAGATGCAAGAACTCCGCAGTTGGGATATTTTGCGGGCCTTAACCAAGACCTCCTCTGCTGGCAAAACAACTGACAAGACGCGGAGTCTAATGGAATAGGCAGGCTGTTTTTCCGCCTCCGGGACTATACATGGGGAAAGTTGTACGCTCAGTCGCCGGCCTTTTGTGTCTCACGTGTTCCGCCTGGATCACAGCACAGAACCAACCTTCGCCCGCCATCATGCCGCTCGATCAGATCCACGAAGGCATGCGCGGCACCGCCTACACGGTCTTCCAGGGCACGAAGCCCGAACCGATGGAGGTGGAGGTCCTGGGCGTGCTGCACAACGTGAATGGTCCCAGGGGCGACATCATCCTGGTGCGGTTGCACGGGACCAAGCCAGAATATACGGGCGTAGTGGCCGGCATGAGCGGCAGCCCGGTGTACTTCGACGGCAAGCTGGCCGGCGCGCTCGCCTTCCGCATCGGAGAGTTCTCGAAGGAGCCGATCGCCGGCGTGACTCCGATCGAAAGAATGCTGGAGATTGACGCGCTGGATCAGCGTCCCGCGCCCGGACCGGCTCCCGCGAATACTGTCCAGCCAAGCGTGACCACTCGCACCGCCAGTCCGGGTGAAAACGCCTCCCTGTCGCTCCAGAGTTACAGCAATTATCTGAAGCCGATCGAAGCTCCGCTGGTGTTCACGGGCTTCTCGGAAGAGACGCTGCGTCTCTACGCATCGCAATTCGCGGCAGCGGGAATCGTTCCGGTGATGGGCATTGGCTCCGCGAGCGATCGCAAGCAGCCAGAGCCGATCGAGCCTGGATCCGCCGTCAGCGCCGTTCTGGTGCGAGGCGATATGGATGTCGCCGCCACCTGCACTGTCACTTACATCGATCCCCAGCGCCTGCTCGCTTGTGGACACCCGTTGATGCAGTTCGGCCGAGTGGACTTGCCCATGACCAAGGCCAATGTTCTGGCCACACTGGCGTCCCCACTCAACGCATTCAAGATCGTCAACACCACCGAGACGGTCGGGGCGTTCGTGCAGGACCGCCACAGCGGCATCCTCGGGCAGATAGGCAAAGAGCCGAAGATGATCCCAGTCACAGTCACCGTTCGCGGAGGGCAGGCGAGCAAGGAATTCCATTACGAGATCCTCAACAACGCCCGCCTCAGCCCGGTGGCCATGATGGCGACGGTGTTCAACGCGCTCCACGGGACTAACGACTACGGCGATGACATCACCTACCGGATGAACGGGGCGCTCCGCGTGAAGGGATATCCGGACGTCACCCTGCGCAACATGTTTGCCCCCATGGACAGCGGCCAGCCGGCGGCAGCACTGGCAGCGGCCACCATCGGCGAACGCTTCGGACGCATCTATGACAATCCTTACGACGCTCCCGAGATTCAGGGCGTCAAGCTGGATTTCGATCTGGTGCGCGAGCGGCGTTCGGCGCGCCTGGAAGCTTCACGCGCGGACGCGACCGAGGCTCGCCCCGGCGACCAGATCATGGTGGAGATAGTGCTCCGCCCCTATCGGGGCGAACGACTGGTGCGGCAGATTCCGATCCGGATTCCGACGTCGGCTTCGAAAGGAATGCTTCGCATCCTGGTGAGTGACGGAGACACGCTCGACCGCATGCGCCGCGGCATGCCGCTGGCGAATCGCAAGCTCGGGCTCGCGTCGACTATCGCTCTGCTGAACAAAGAGCATGCAAACAATCGCGTGTATGTCTCCCTGCTCGAGGCTGACCCCGAAGCCATGGTCGCCGACAAGGTGATGCCGACGCTGCCGCTCTCCGTCATGAATGTGATGGATAACATGCGGGGCACGCAGGAGATGGTCGTGCTCAATGAATCGTCGGTGAATGAAGCTTCGACCGAACCGCTGGATTACGTGGTCGCGGGCGCCCAGATGTTGATGGTCGTCGTGAAGTAGGTTCTTGTAGCGCCGGCGACCCGCCGAGGCGGCGCTACAATCAAGCTGCATGATGCGCTGCAACTTTCCACACCCTTGCGCTGAATCGAGGACTCAATTTGGCTCGTAAGACTTCCGCCTTGCTCTTTGCCCTTCTTTCCCCCATCGCCCTCGCCGAGGGCACCCGCACCTGGGAACAATCCAAGTTTGACGAGTTCGTGAAAGGAACTCCGAAGGGAGTGTCCCTCCGCAGCACGGGAGGCCTCGAACTCGCGCCCGCGTTCAAGACGCTCGCGACCCTGCCTTCGACGTACATTTGGGCCATCGCATCGGACGCGGCCGGCAATATCTATGCCGCTGCCGGATCGCCGGCGCGCGTCTATCGCATCACGCCAGATGGCCAGAGCACAGCGATCTTCGAGCCGCAGGAACTTCAGGTGCAGTCGCTGATCGTGGACAAGAACGGCACGGTGTACGCGGCCACCGCCCCCGATGGAAAGGTGTACCGCATCGCGGCGAAGGGTTCGTCCGGCAATGCGGCGAAAGCTGACGCGAAGTCTTCCTCGCCTTCGTGGAGCGCGACGCCCTATTTCGATCCCGGCACAAAGTACATCTGGGACATCGCTCTCGATGGCGCCGGCAATCTGTTCGTCGCGACCGGCGATCACGGAGAGATTTACAAGGTCACACCCACCGGGCAGCACGCGCTCTTCTTCAAGAGCGATGAAGTCCACATTCGCGTCCTCGCGCTCGATCCGAAGGGGAATGTGATTGCCGGTTCCGACGGGAGCGGCCTGATCTATCGCATCGCGCCGAATGGCGAAGCGTTTGTGCTTTACAGTGCGCCGAAAAAAGAGATCACGTCGCTCGCCCTTGATAGCGCCGGCAACATCTATGCCGCGGGAGCGGGGGAAAAGCGTCCTGGCCCCATCGGGCCGGGGGCCATGGTCACGATCATGGCGCCTCCTGCGCCCACTCAGCCCGGAGCCGGTGCGCCGCTCATCACCATCAATCCCGCTCCAGGTTTTGGAGTTTCGCCATTTCCAGCGCCGGGACTGGGCGCGGCTGGCGGATCGGAGATCTATCGTATTGCTCCGGACGGGTCCCCGATGCGGCTGTGGAGTTCGCGCGAGGATCTGGTTTACGCCCTGGGCTTCGATCAGCGCGGACGCTTGCTGGCGGCCACTGGAAATCGCGGCCACATCTTCGCCATCAACGGGGTGGATGATTTCACCGACCTGGTGAAGGCGAGCGGCACACAGATCACAGCCTTCGCCGGCGCACCCGGCGGGGGACTCTACGCTTCGAGCAGCAACCTGGGCAAGGTTTTTCTCCTGGGTTCCGGACCCGAAACCGAAGGCACCTACGAAAGCGACGTCTTGGACGCCCGCGTGTTCTCGCGCTGGGGACGCGCCAGCGTGCGCTCCGCCGGCAATGCCGAACTCTATGCGCGCAGCGGCAACGTGGATAATCCCGACCGCAACTGGAGTCCGTGGACTCCGGTTGATCTCGCGACCGGCGCCGAACTCAAAGTGCCGCCCGCGCGCTTTGTGCAGTGGAAGTCGGTACTGCATGCGGGCAATCCCGCTCCGCGCGTGGACGCCGTTCTGCTCTACTACCTTCCCAAGAACGTTGCCCCGCAGGTGGACGACATCACTGTGCAGCCGGGATACCGCTATCAGCCGATTCCACACGTCACCGGGACCGACCCGCAGGCACCGGGACAGCCGCGCTTCGATCCTCCGCCACCCAGCGTGCGCGACCGCGACTCGATCGGAATCCGCTGGGCGGTCCACGACGACAACGACGACCAGCTCGAGTATTCCTTGTACTACCGCGGCGATGGCGAATCGCGCTGGCTGCTGCTGAAAAACAATCTGAGCGATCGCTACTATTCTTTCGACGCCAGCCTGTTGCCCGACGGCGGCTACACCGCGATGGTCGAGGCGTCCGACGCCCCCTCGCATTCACCCGGCGAGGCGCTCGGCGCGCAACGCGAGAGTTCCCGCTTCGAGGTTGACACCACGCCTCCCGTCATTACCGCGCTCAGTGCCACGGCCGAAGGCAATCAGCTACGAGTTCACTTTCGCGCGAGCGATTCGTTCTCGCCCATCAAGCGGGCGGAGTATTCTCTCGATGCCGGCGACTGGCAGTTTGTGGAGCCGGTGGGACAGTTGTCCGATTCGAAAACCGAAGACTACGACTTCCGCGTGCCGTTGACTGCGGCTACGGCTGCGCCTGCGGGATCGGCGTCCGTTTCAAACGATCACGTAGTGGTAGTCCGCGCGTATGACCGGTTCGATAATTTGGCGACAGCGAAGGTTGTGATTCGAGGGAAATAGGCTTGGGCTTCACGCCTGCGAGCAAACCTGGTTTGGTGTGGCGCGTGTGCTTTGCAGCTTGCGGAAAAAGCCTGGGTTCGTATCAGGGCATCGCTTCAGCGATGCCGAAAGTCGTGCGTTTCCAATGGCCCCTTCAGGGGCTGAGGTTGGCACTCCAACTTTTCTCGCAGGCTTCGCGCTGCGGTGAGCGCATTCTTTTATCGCGGGCTTCAGCCCCCGAGGTCCCGCTTTGGTCATCACGGCGGGGGCGGGACGCCCTCGCGACAGCCGGCGAGGACGCCGGCGCTACGGTTTTGATCTATCTCTCCGCGAAGATGATGGACGAATTGGTATTGGCTGGATCCACGTTCATCATCACAAAGTGCTGTACCACGTCGCCCGACTGCTTCGGGTTATCGAGCAGATAGATTACATATTTGGCGGCAGTTGGTTGGGTCAGCGTGATCGTACCGGTGCCGTCCAATTTCACGCTGTAAGTTCCTGCCAGTAGCTCAGGGTTTGGATCACCGGTCGCATCTTGCGTACCTGCAACCGTAAAATTCGGCACCACTGAGGTCATCAGCAGGTTCATGGCAACCTGGCTTACTCCTGAAGTTCCGGAGTTGCCCGTGGCAGCCTCGAAAGAGCCCGCCAGCTCCGAAGGCGCAAAATTAGACCCCGGCTGCTGATCCATCGTGCCGGTGTACACCGCCTGGCTGGATTGATCGAGCAGGAAGCCGCGGTTGGCGGCGCTCAGGTACAACACGAAGTGTACAGCCGGGCTCAGCAAGTCCACGGTGTAGCGACCATTGCCGCTCGCGGTATAGGTAGAGTTGAAGGTCTTCGCGGCGACGATAGTGCCGGCATTGTTTGCGTCGTAGCTGGCCGAGATATTTCCGTTTCCATCGCCTCTTGCGGTCGTCAACGAAACCAGCGTGTTCGATCCCGTACTGTCCACTCCGGTAAGATTGGAAACCGAAAAGTTATTTAAGGCACTCTTGTCGTAGGTTGGGGTCGGATCCTGGAAGACGATCGTGCCTGACACTGCGTTGTTGGAAGTTACATCGTTTGAGATCGCAAACAAGGTCAGCGGATTATTAGCATTCTGCGTCTTACCGCCAACCACGTAGACGGCGAATTGGTAAGTCGTGCCGTTGGCGACAAGCGTCAACGATCCGCTGCCGTCCGGCAAAATACTGTATTGGCTGAGAGCGGGATCGAAACCGCTATTCGAAGTGGCGAAGCCGTTGTCGTTGATGTCCAGCTGGCCCGTGGGTGCGATACCCTCGACCCCGTCGGCTTGGAACACACCGGCATATCCGATCCGCTTACCACCGATGTCCGTGCCGGTGAATCCGAAAGCAAACGACCCCAAAAGCGCGCTGTCTTTGAAAACCTGGCTGGCTGGACCTGCCTGCGCAATGACACCCGAGCCACGAGCGCTCGAGTCGAACTCGATCATCTGGCCATCGCCACCCGCGTTCAGTACTACTTTGTACGTGCGCACGTTGACTGCACATGCGCCCCCGCTCGTATGCAGGATTAGGGTGCCGTGATCATTGGCATCCAGGGAGTAGCTGCTCGTGCCAAGGATGGCGCAGTGCTTGTGAACGCCTGCGGTGAGTTCGTCTTGCGCGCCGCCCTGAATGGTTCCGTCGTCGTTCGCGACGAAGTTGCCGGCGATCGCAAGCGGCTTGTTGGCGCTGTCATAACCGGAGAAGCGGAATGCGTATGGACCTGCTAGCCGAGAGATCACAATCGTAGTTTTCGCCTTGCCGCTCCAGTTCGGTGGATCAATGGTGGAGGTCGCCTGAACGGACACATTCGCCGGATTGGGGATTCCGCCCGGAGCAGTGTAGAGTCCGTTCGCATCGACCATCCCACAAGGACCCGCAGGACAGTCGGTAATCGTCCAGGTGACAGTCTGCGGCGCCGCGTCCGGCGTCACCGACGCTGAGAACTGCTGCTTCAGGCCAATTCCGACACTGGCTGGCCCCGGGGTCACCGTTACGGTGATGGGGAGCACCGTGATCTCGAGTGTGTCCGACTTGGTAGGGTTGGCGACGGAAGTGGCGGTAATATCGACCTTAGCTGGAACCGGTGGCGTGGAGGGCGCCGTGTAAAGGCCGTTCGAACTGAGCGTCCCGCAAGCCGCCGTGCACGCGACACCACTCTGGTCCAGACTCCACGTCACAGCGGTGTTGTCGGTTCCCGTCACCTTCGCTGTGAACTGGAGAGTGAGGGTTACACCAACAACGTTCTGGCCCTGAGGGGCACTGACCGTTACCGTGATCTGCGCTCCGGTATGGCCGCCGCCACCCGTCGCACATCCGGCGCAAAGCGCCACACTCAGCAACGCCACCGCGAACAGCACATTCTTTATCATCATGAAATCTCTTTGACCCAAATCGGGAAGGAACCCATCCTAAACTGTCCCCTGAGGACCCCAAGCGCGAACTTACGCTGGCTTTGGGGTTCTTAGCTCCTTTTGGTGCAGCCGGAAGGCCAATTCGCTATTCAAATCAGTAAGATACAAATGTGCCTGAATCCAGAGCACTTGCCTGCGAGAGGGTAGGCGTGGGACGGGGGGTAGTATAGCGCCGTGTGCAACAATTTGCACCTGGGAGCGAGAGTTCTACCTTGATTTTGCGGGCGTGACGGCGGCGGCGCGGGTTGCCTTCTCGATCAGCGGAAGCAGGTTGGAAGCCGCGATCCCCAGGGTGCCGCCGGAGAATCCGTCAAGGTACGCGGCGTTTATGCCGACGACTTGGCCGCGCGTGTTCAGGACCGGCCCGCCGCTGCCGCCGCGCGCGGTGGGGGCGTCGTAGATCAGCTTGTCGCCGGAGACGTCGCCGATGTGTCCAAAAGTGGCCGAAGGCCGGATGAGCGAGAGCGCGGCCAGTTCGCCCGCTGTGCCGGCGTCGTCCTGACGCGACGATAAGCGCTCGTAAACCGCGGCTGGCGACTTGGCGACCATGCCGGTAACTCCCATGGGATAGGCGAGCACGCTGATTGGCTCACCGACATGTGGTGGCGCGGGCGCCAAGGGTAAGGGCCGTAATTTTTCCGTGAACGCCGTCTGCTCGATGCGCAGGACGGCGAGGTCTCCGTGTTTGGCCAGCACTACCGGCTGCAACACCACCGGCACGGGCGACCCGGGAAAGTAGGCTTCCAGTTTTTCGAGCACGGGCGTCGCCCCATGGCGCAAGGCGATGGCGGCTTCGCGGTCTCCGTACCAGGGCTCGGCGACGTGGCGATTGGTCGCGATCAGGCCCGGCGCTACGATGAATCCCGTGCCGGCCACGCGGGCGTGAATGGGCGCTGTGCTCGGATCACCGGAGACGCGATAGACGCCGTAGATGTAAGCGACCGATTCGCGCGCATCGTCAACCGCAGCGGATGAGAACGCTCCCTGCCGCTCCAGATCCTCCACCTGCCGGGAAAGCTGATGCACCTGCCGCTCGAGACTGGAGGTCTCGGGAGGAGCGTAGTAGTGCGCCATTACTCCGGCTCCGACCAGCGCCAGCACGCCCAGCAACCCCTGCACGAAGCGTTGCCAGGTTTCGACGACCTGCGAATCCTTGGACTCTGAATCGAACATGAACGGATTGCCGCTTTGGCCCGGGCGCAGGAGGGAGGATCCGGGCAGCCAGCCTCTATGCTGCCGGAATCGGAGGCAGGGTTGTAGGGTACCGAAGTCGGGGAAACTTTTCGTGACGAACGTAACCTGATGCTGCGCGGGGGGAGGCGAGGGTGTTAAAAAGCCCCCAGTCTGTCGCTGACGGCTGAACGCTGAGTGCTCGCCTTTACACCCGCTCCACTTCGCGCACGGTTCGTTCGTTGGCCACGTTCCCTGTGTTCAAGGTCGTCGCGGGCTCAAAGAGCAACAGCCAGCATTCTTCGTCCGCCACGGGCTTATGCTCGACGCCGCGCGGCACGACGATAAACTCGCCTTCCTCGATCCACTCGTGGCGGTCGCGAAATTCCATGCGAAACCGCCCCTTCACCACCAGAAACATTTCGTCTTCGTTTTCGTGATGGTGAAACACGAATTCGCCCTTGAGCTTGTCGAACTTCACGTACTGTCCGTTGAGCTCGGCGCCGATATAGGGTTTCCAGTATTCGGTGATCTCCGAGAATTTTTCGGCGATGTTGACTTTGGACATTTGGGACCTCTTCGCGGAAGGTTCTGCCCCGGCGCGTGTGAGATTTTGATTGCGTCTGGGCGACAACGGTCGCAGGAAATCTGGCCGTAGCCTCCAAAAATACATCCAAAAAACTGTCTTCTAACCGAAGCATTGCTTGGGTTATTATAGTTGTGTGGGTTCGCTCAGGTTGGCGGAGTTCTATTTGTCGCCTATTCGAACGATCACTTGCCGCGTCATGTACACGGCTTTCGCAGGTGATACGGAGGCAATTGTCGATCTTCGGTTGGACGGGACCGTTGCATTGGCGGAACGGAACGATGCCATCCGGCCCGCCAATGCCAAGCGGCAGGACGTGAAGAAAATTTTGAACGCTGCGGCTCTGCACTTTGAGGAGCTCGCAGAGTTATGGGAGGCCATACATGGCGAAGCATGAGATCGTTGGACATAAGATCGCCCGACACAAGATCGGGACTACCGAGGCCGAGATCGATCGCGCCATCGATCGCGCCAAGAGCCTGCAAAACGAGCCGCGCGTGACAGAAGTGGAGTATAGGCCGGGATCGGGATTGGACCTGCTCATTCTCAAATTGAGCGATGGCCATCGGCACATGATCCCACGCGAAGACTTGCAGGGTCTGCGGTCGGCCACGAAAGAGCAGATAGCACAGGTAGAAATTCTCGGCAATGGAACCGGCCTCCATTGGCCGGCGCTCAACCTCGACTACTACGTTCCCAGCTTGCTTCGGCGCATCTATGGCAACAAGAAATGGATGGCGGAGATCGGACGCAGCGGAGGATCCGTTAAAAGCGCTGCCAAGAAAAGGGCGGCGCGGGTTAATGGGTTGAAGGGCGGACGGCCTCGAGGGAGAGAAGTTCATGCTGCGGGCGACTAGCCCCGGGGAATGACTCACACTCTGAACGGCTTGGGGGAAGGACCTAAAGAATATTCCAATCCGCATCGGTGTCAACCAACAAAGAGCGGGAGCGCTTCTACTCGGGGCCGCATTTCTAACGCCCTGTGGGGCAACAAAAAAGCCGCCAGCTTCACGCTGACGGCCTTTTCTTAGAACTTAGAACTGAGAACTGAGAACTGGGAACTAACTCTCGTACAGCAGCACGCCTTCCGCCTTCTCCGAATCCACCGGACGGTAGTACAGCTTGTTGTCCTCGAGGAAGACCTCGATGAACGCCGGCCGGGTGGTGATCGTGCCCTGGATCAGAGCTTCCGACAGCGGGTCTTCAATGTACTTCTGCAACGCACGACGCAGCGGACGCGCTCCGTAGCTGCGGTCGGTGAGCGTCTGATTCAGGATCCACTTCTTGGCTTCGTCGGCCACCGTCACCGTGATCGAACGCTGCGCGAGGTTCTGGTTCAACTGGTTGACCATGAGTTCCAGAATCTGGATCAGGTCGGTCTCGCTGAGCGCCATGAACAGGATGATTTCGTCCACGCGGTTCAGGAACTCGGGATTGAAGGTGCGCTTGACCTCGCTCTTCACCAGGTCTTCGATCTTCTCGGAGACCATGTCTTCTTTCGACGACTGGAAGCCGAGACCCTCGCGCTTCATCAGGTGCCGGGCGCCGATATTCGACGTCATGATCACGATGGCGTTCTTGAAGTCAACCGTGGTACCGAGGCCGTCGGTCAACTGGCCGTCTTCAAACACCTGCAACAGGATGTTGAACACATCCGGGTGCGCCTTTTCGATTTCGTCGAGCAGCACGACGGAATAGGGGGCGCGCTTCACGCGCTCGGTGAGCTGGCCGCCCTCTTCGTAGCCTACGTATCCCGGAGGCGAACCGATCAGCTTCGAGACTGAGTGCTTCTCCATGAATTCCGACATGTCGAAGCGGACCAGAGCTTTGTCGCTGCCAAACATGAAGTGCGCCAAGGTGCGGGCCACTTCGGTTTTGCCGACGCCGGTCGGCCCGAGGAACAGGAACGATCCGATGGGGCGGTTCGGGCTCTTCAACCCAGCCCGGCTGCGGCGGATGGCGCGGGCCAGGGCGCTGATGGCCTTGTCCTGCGAGATGATCCGCTTATGCAGCTCTTCTTCAATGCGCAGCAGCTTCTGCGTTTCTTCTTCTTTAATCGAGGTGATGGGCACGCCCGTCCAGCGCGATACCACGTCCTCGATGTCCTCCCGACCGACGACGCCGGTGGAGGATTCATCGAGGTGGTATTTTTCGCGAAGAGCACGCAGGTTCTCGCGCTCTTTGCGTTCTTCGTCCGAGTAGAAGCGCGCCTTCTCGAACTCGTGGTTCGCGATGGCGTTCTCCATCCGGTGGACGATGAACTTGATCCGCTTCTGGACTTCCGTCAATTCTTCCGGCAACGAGGTCTGGCGCAGCTTCACGCGCGCACCCGCCTCGTCGATTAAGTCGATTGCCTTATCCGGCAGGAAGCGATCCGGGATGTACCGGCTCGAGTGCGATACCGAAAAGTTGATGGCGTCGTCGGTATAAGTGACGGCGTGGAACTTCTCGTAGCGCTCCTTGATCCCGTTCAGGATCTTGACCGCATCGGCCTCGTTCGGCGGCGGAACCTTAACGGCCTGAAAACGCCGCTCCAGCGACCGGTCTTTCTCGATCGACTTGCGGTACTCGCCCGGCGTGGTGGCGCCGATACACTGAATTTCGCCGCGCGAGAGCGCCGGCTTCAGAATGTTAGCGGCATCGAGCGAGCCTTCCGCCGATCCGGCGCCGACGAGCGTGTGCAGCTCGTCAATGAAGATGATGGAATTCTGCGACTCCATCAGTTCTTTCATGATGGTCTTGAGGCGCTCTTCAAACTGTCCGCGATACTTGGTTCCGGCGACGATGAGTGACAGGTCCAAGGCCAGGATGCGCTTGTCGGCCAGGAATGAAGGAACTTCACCGTCGGCAATGCGCTGTGCGAGGCCTTCGACGATGGCGGTCTTGCCCACGCCTGACTCGCCAATCAGCAACCGATTGTTCTTGGTGCGGCGGCACAGGATCTGTACCACGCGTTCGACTTCGCCCTCGCGTCCGACCAGCGGATCGAGTTGGTTGTCCATGGCGGCCTGCGTCAGGTCGCGCGAGAATTCGCTCAAGAGAGAAGATTCGCGCTGCCCGCGCTGCGGCTGCGCTTTTTCCTGACTGGTGCGCGCCAGTTCTTCCCGGATCGTCGAAAGCCGGAGTCCGCGCTCATGCAGGATCTCGGCGGCAAAGCACTTTTCTTCCCGCAGCAGTCCTAGCAGCAGGTGTTCGGTTCCGATGTGCTTGTGCGAAAGCCGTTCTGCTTCTTCAGCGGCGTAGGCCAACACGCGCTTGCACTCATTGCTCAAAGGGAGATCAACCGAGGTCGAAACTTTTTCCCGGATCGTGGTGTGACCTTCGATCTGCTTGCGGATCGATTCCACCGACGCGTGCGAGCGCAGGAAACGGTTCGTCAGGGCCTTATCTTCTCTCAGCAGTCCGAGCAGCAGGTGTTCGGTCTCGATGTAGGGAGAGCCGAACTGGCTGGCCTCGTACCGCGCAAAGAAGATGACGCGCCTGGCCTTCTCCGTGTAGCGTTCGAACATATACCCATTACCCCCTGAGCTCTTGCCGAGAACCGAGGCTGCCTGCTCGCTCTCCCCTCAACCGAAACCTCATTATGCAATCAATCGTCCAACAACCCAAACGATATCACTGTTAACAGTAACACCGGATGGCGCTCTCGCCGGGTACTTTGGTTTGCCCATTCAGCCCCAGCCTGTCTTTCCTCACGCCCGAAGCGACTCCGGCGCCACTTCTTCCATTCTGCCCTGATCCAAGCGCAACACTCTATGGCACCGTCGTGCAAAAGCCAGATTGTGAGTCGCGATCAGCGACGTCAATTGATGCTCGCGATGCAGCCGCGCGATCAATTCAAAAACCACTTCCGCGGTGCGTCCGTCGAGATCGCCGGTCGGCTCATCCGCCAGCAAAATTTGCGGCTTGGGGATCCG
>ORMF011470997.1_pt1 | contig 18031 bp, 21 predicted proteins | sample 1779871 | NCBI WGS metagenome assembly ORMF01 (sample SAMEA104232316, study PRJEB22302) | groundwater metagenome | biome: forest; feature: aquifer; material: groundwater | place: USA | collected 2011-08-07 | depth 5.4 m
AAGGCTTGTGACCTGCGGCGTCACCAGTGGCCCCATGATCAATCTCGACCTTCGCTTTATCTTCGTCCGGCAGCTCTCGATTGCCGGCTGTTACATGGGCGGGTTGAATGAACTCAAGCGAGTGATTCGCCGCATGGAACGAAAGAAGCTCAAGCCCGTCGTTGACAAGGTCTTTCCCCTCCGTGAGGCCCGCGCAGCGCTTGAGCGGATGCAGTCGCGCGCCAACTTCGGCAAAATCATTTTGGTGCCGTAAATACCTTCGTGGTCCACTCTAAAATCCAGCTCTCCGCCATCCGGTTGATGGTGCAGGCATCCTTTTCCTTTTTCGTCATGGCCCTTTGCGTCAAGTGGGCGAGCGCCACGCTCCCAAGCCTCGAAATCGTTTTCTTCCGCAGCCTTATCGGAAGCGCTATGGTCTTTGCGCTAATCTTAAGAAAACACGCGCCGGTCCTGGGACGGGAACGCGGCACGATGACGCTTCGCCGCATCACCGGATTTCTGGCGCTGACCCTTTTCTTTTATACCATCGCCCATCTCCCCCTCGCCACCGCCGTCATGCTCAATTACACCGGCCCCATTTTTGCCGCCATTTTTTCCGTTATCTTCCTCAAAGAACAAGTCAGCCTGAGGCTTTTATCGATGATCCTCATCGCATTTGCCGGCGTGTATTTCCTGGTAAACGGCTCGAACCTGAATTCCGCCCAACCGCTGACACCGGCCTCTTTCCTGCCTCATTTTCAATGGAATCTGTACTATTTCCTGGGGCTTCTCTCCGCCATTTTCGCAGCCATCGCCTATATTTCAATCCGCGCCGTCCGGCACAGCGAATCACCGCTCACTGTCATTTTTTATTTCACGGCAATTTCCACCATCGGCTCTCTTTTTTACCTTCCGTTTGGATTTAAATGGCCAGGGTTTCAAGAATGGCTGGCGTTGGCGGGGGTCGGAGTGGGTTCTTTTTATGGCCAAATTTGGATGACCATTGCGCTGCGGCGGGCGCCGGCGGCGCTGCTCAGTCCTTTTTCCTACCTGACTCCCCTTTTATCTTTTCTCTTTGGGATCATTTTCTGGAAAGAGCGCCTGACGTGGGTTTCGTTGCTTGGGGTTTTTCTGATCATCCTGGGAGGCTCCCTTGTTTCTTACTTTGAAACCAGGAGAGAGCCGGAGAGCGGCTGAAGGACCGCCGGACTACGATTCGGTCGTGTAGGCGGGATCTTGTTTGACGTTCTTGAAGGCAAGAAAAAGGTAAACCGAAGTGATGAGGAAACTCGCGAAGAAGTTGCGTGAGAGCAAATTGAGAAAGGGCACAACGCCGCTTACCGTTTGAAAAACAAACCACGGCGTGATGGCAAAAATACTGATTTTAAAAATAGCATCATAGGAAAGACGGGGTTTTGAAAGAAAGTTGATCAAAAGCCCGACCCACGAATAAAAGAGTGCCGCAAGAAGCTTCCACACGAAAAAGAAAAAGAAGACGGCAACAAACATCAAGCCGTAGAGCCAGGGCTTGAGCACGTTGTAGAATTTTTGAATCGCTTCCGCATCGACCTTCGCCGGCGACACCGCCTGGTTCGCCTCTTGGGATGGTTTTGTCAGATCATAAGTTCTCAGCGAGCCGGCGCCTTGTTCCGAGACAAAAATTTTCTTAGACGTCACCAGAACGGAACTTTTGCCCATTTCCTCAGGCGTCACCTCGCTCTTGGACATATCAAAGGTAATGAGCGGACCAAATTTGGAATGGGTCATGACGTAGGGGCTGGGCTTGTCAATCGAAATGCCTTCCGGTGTCCAGGTAATAACGGGCATGTCGGCTTTCATCCAGCTCACAATGTCATCCACAAGGGGCATAATACGGAAAACAAAGATAAAGAAGAAGACGACCGTAAAGATCAAACAAAGATAAAGCAGGTAGAGGAAACATTTGGAAAGCGGCGAACGGCCGGCTTGCCGGTAAAAATTAAAATTGAACAGGGCTTGAAGGGGTGCTGTTAAGAGGGTCATTTATTCATGCACAAGTTTAAGTACTTCGAGTTTGATTTTGCCCGCCGGAACCTGGATCTCGGCTTTGTCGCCGGGTTCTTTTCCGAGGAGCCCCTTGCCAATGGGCGAGGTCACGGAAATTCTGCCTTTGCTAAAATCGGCCTCGTCTTGAGCCACAAGAGTGTAGCGAAACACTTCTTGAGTGTCGAGATTTTTTATTTCAAGCGTGGCGCCTAGGTAGGCCTTGTCCTGCGGCAAATCCCTCGGGTCAACGATTTGCGCCTGGCCCAGACGCATTTCCAAATTAACGATGCGTGATTCCAGTTGGTGCTTCGCCTCTTTCGCCGTTTCATATTCGGAATTTTCGCGAAGGTCGCCCAACGCACGGGCGTGCTCCAGTTGATCGGCCACCTCACGGCGTTTTTTCGTTTTAAGGAAGGTCAATTCCTCAACCAGTTTCTCGTAGCCTTCTCTTGTCAGAATCACTTTGTCCATTTATTTAGGCCCCCACATATTTCGCATAAAGGCTTTTGGCCTGTCCGGCATCTTCTGTCCCCTTGACGATTGCTCTTCCGTTGGAAAAAACCGTAATCTCATAAGGACTCAGCGAAATCTTCAGAAGGTAATCGTTGAACCGGACATCGACCTTGCCCGCCAATTTTGTCGCAAGCGATTCAAAATCAAGTTTGTCCTTTGTGCTCGTATAAATTTGAACCGCATTGCGGCCGCACAGCCTCACGGTCCGGCTTCCGGCTTCGCGCGTAAGATAAGGATATTCCCGGTCACGGCAGCCCGAGCACGGAGACGCCTTTAAATGATCGACCGATATCGATTGAAATTGACGGCTCCATAAATCAACCTTCCATAGTTTCCGGTCCACCGCTTCTTTTTTGGCGGCAAGGATTTTGATCGCCTCCGTCGCTTGAAACGACGCGATGAGATGGGCTACCGGAGCAAGGATGCCGGCTTGGTCACACGTTTGTGCGCTGGCCGGCGGGGGGGCCTCTCCGAAAAGGCAGCGTAAGCATGGGCCCTCGTGAGGCATAATCACATAGGACATGCCTTCCGTGCTGACGGCCCCGCCATAAATCCAGGGAATCCGGTGCTTCAAGCAGTAATCGTTGATAAGGAACCTGGTTTCAAAATTGTCAGTCCCATCGATAATGAGGTCAGCCTCGGCAAGCAGCTCCTCTACCGTATCGGGATTCAGATCCGAGGGATTGGCGTCGATCCGGATTTCAGAATTAACTTTTTCGAGTTGTTGTTTTGCGGCAATCGCCTTGGGAAGATTTTCGCGGACGTCCTTTTCATCGAAGAGAACCTGGCGCTGAAGATTATTCATTTCGAGAAAATCACGGTCAATCAAAATGAGGCGGCCGACGCCGGCGCGGGCAAGTAGGTTGGAAGAAACGGAACCAAGTGCACCCAGACCGATCACGGTGACAGTGGATTCGTCGAGCCGCCGCTGGCCGTCGCGGCCGATCTCTTTTAAGATGAATTGACGTTCGTAGCGCGAGAATTCTTTCATTATTTCAGGACCACCACTGATCCGTAAAGGAGGCTTAGCCCCAGCACAAGATTCAGGCTCATCAGACGGACATAAATTGTGTGTAGGCGGTCAAACTCCGCTTTGACGGTGTTATTTGTCGACAAGGCATCCAACGTCGGGATTTGTTCTTTGAGAGACTGCATCCGTGGGGTAAGGTAAAAAGCATAAAACGAAGCGAGAAGGCCCATCACGAGAAGGATGACAAGAAGAACGCCCAGCCGTTCCTGATGTTGCCGGACAAAACGAAAAGAAAGGAGCAGGGTCATGGCCAGAATAAAGAAACAAAAAAATTCGATCGTGTTCAGGCGTTTCAGGATTTTCCCGACGATCTCTCCCGCAACAGCCTTTGAGGCCATGGAACCGTGAGCAGCGGGCGCGGCCACGGAGATAAAAGCAATGCCTCCGATCCAAAGGGCAAGCGCCAAATAATGCAGCCACTGAATGAAGTACCAAAGGCCAGCGGCTAACATCTTACCCTCATTTTCTTTTCCGATAAGTTCCGATGGAAAGAATCCGGGCCAAATTGGCCTTGGGGTTTAAGGCGGGCACAAGGGCCCCGTCGCGGGCTGTCAAAAGGGTCGAAAGGCCGGGACCGTGTCCGGCCAGCGTGCTGTTAGAGTGGACCACAATGCCGATCGTCACCGCACCCTTGCGGAACGTGCGCCCGTAAGAATGATCGTGGTCCATCACGGCGACAAGATCCCCGAAACAAATCTTATCAAGATGGAACCGTTTTACGGCCTGCGGGTCGTGCGTCATGATGTCGCAATCGCCTGTGCCGATATTGTTGTGTCCCATTCCCGATCCCATCAATTCCGCCGGGACAACGGTCGTGACCCCGACTTCAAGTTTATGGCCGGGAAGGACACGCACCGGCAGCCGGTGAAAGACCGCAGGATCTAAATTATAAATTTTGATTTGGGGAAAATCAGTGAGCTTTAACCCCTGACCGAATCCTTCGATCAGGATTTTGTCTTCAAGGTTTAATTTGGCAAGCGTCGCACCGTCAAAATCAAGCGTGACGTGTTCCACGCCGCCATGATGACCGGTCACAACTCCCTTCCGGCCCTTGACATCGCCGGAAACAATCCGCGCCGTGTTGCCGACGCAGGCGAGAAAATTAAATCCCATGTTTGAACGCGAGCTGCGTTTTTCTTCATCTAAAATTACGGAAACACCGGGCTCGATGTGGTCGCCTTCCCAGGCAAAAGTGTTGTCCCCGGTCTGGACATTGTAGACAATGCCTCCCGTGCTTGGCAGAGCGAAAGGTTGTCCGTCGTGGGAGAGTTCAAATTCGGCCCATTGGGCGGCGTTGGCGACGCGTCCCTGGACCGCAATCCTGACCAACCGGTCTTCATTCGTGCGGATCTTTGTCATAAGAAGCGGCATTTTAACATATTCAAGCCTTCGGCTACACTACACTTTGTTCGCAATTGGCCGACAATATGGGAAAAAGGAGTTAGGCATGCCGGTTAAATCCAAAAAAGGTTTTACGCTTGTGGAGCTTACGATTGTTATTGCCATTATCGGAATTTTGGCGGCCATCGCCATCACCAACCTTTTGCGCGTCCGGATGAACGCCAACGAAGGGATCATGAAAAAAGAACTGAAGACTTTCAGCTCAGCCAACGAAAGTTACCGCGCCGCCCAGGTCCCGGTCAACTATGCCGCTACCATTACGGACCTGACAACCGCCGCCCCTCCTTATTTGGACCCCACCTGGAACAACAATCAGCGCAAGGGTTACCAAATTACTTATTCGACGGGAGCGCCCGGCAGTAACACATATTCGATGTTTGCCGACGCCTTGCCCAACCTTGCAACGACCGATTATTGCATCGATCAAACAGGCGTGGTTTCTGCGGGCGGATCAGGAAACGCTGCCGGATGCCAGGGCGGCATCCCGATTTCGTCTTAAGAGTCTGGTTCGCGGGACTATTTTTGGATCTTGTTGAACTTCGATCCTTCCAGCGTAAGGTTGTACATCAAACCTTTTTGCCCGAGGACAAACCCAAGAATGGGTTGATTCGTCTGGGTCGTGTCCACTTCCCCATTCGCGCCAATCGTCACAAGCGCCACCGAACCATCAACGCCCACTTCCCAGCCTTCTCCCTCGCGGAAATTTTTGAGGGCGTAATCCTGCATAAAGAGGAGATAAACGCTTTTGACCTGTGCCCCTAATTGGAAACCAAACGATCCGCCGATCGTGTTGTAATACTCTGCCGTTTTACCATTCATACGCAACGCGCCTTCTCCGTATTCGCCGCCAATCCCAATACCACCCTTGATCACTTTCGGCAGAACAAGGATGCCTTTTGCTTCTTTTAAGAGACTTTTTGCTGCGGGGACTTCGTTTTCAAAGCGTTCAAGCGCTGTATCAACGCTTGCATCAATTTCTCGCGCGGATTTCGCATAAGAAACGGGGACGATAACGAGGCTCCCTATCAATCCGGCCAGCATTAAAAATAATGTCTTTGTTCTCATTTTGATGTTCCTCCTTTAAGGTTTTAGATTGAATAATCCCCGGCAAAAAATTTTATTTCTTTCGGCTTCACAAAAACCTCATCCTCCTTTTTCAGTTTGAGCGCAAGGTAACGTTCTTGAGACAACTCGACTTGGATGGAATCCCCCGATTCATTGATCAGTTCGACCCTGACCAGCGGTCCGGCGGCATTGATGAATTTTACCGTTGCGCGAAAAGAGCTGCTGCCGGGCTTGCGGTCGATATCCAGGAGATGGGGGCGGATATAAACCTTGGCTGTCTTGCTGCCGGATTTGACCCCGCCCACCTCAATCGAAGTGTTGGCCAAGTAAGCCTTTCCTTCTTCCATCCGGCAATGGAAAAGATTAACGTTCCCCAAAAAGTTGTACACAAAAGGATTGGCGGGTTGATGGTAAACTTCATCCGGCGTGCCGATCTGTTCAATTCTTCCCTCGTTCATGACCACGATCCGGTTGGCCACCTCCAGCGCCTCTTCCTGGTCGTGCGTGACAAAAACGCTTGTCATATGAAGTTTGTCGTGCAGGTCCCGGAGCCATTTGCGCAGTTCCTGCCGCACACGCGCATCCAGAGCGCCGAAGGGTTCATCCAAGAGGAGCACCTTGGGTTCGATGGCCAAAGCGCGGGCCAGTGCAATCCGTTGGCGCTGGCCTCCCGAAAGCTGGGAGGGATAACGCTTCGCCATGCCTTCCAGCCGGACAAGTCTTAAGAGCCCGTGGACTTTGTCATTAATTTCTTTCGCGGACGGCCTTAATTTTCGCGGCCGGACATTTAAACCAAACGCGACATTGTCAAAAACCGTCATGTGACGAAACAGCGCGTAATGCTGAAAGACAAAACCCACGCGCCTTTCCCGTGCATTTTGGTCGACCACGTCATCCCCTCGCAATAAAACCTTGCCCTCATCGGCCAGCGCAAGGCCGGCGATAATCCGCAGAAGCGTGGTTTTGCCGGAACCAGAAGGACCGAGCAGCGCGACGAGTTCGCCCGTCTCAATTTTTAAATCAATTTTTTTCAGGGCCGTAAAATCGCCGAATTTTTTGACGAGGCCCTGGATCTCAATGCTCATCTGAAACCTCTTTATACATTTGCCGTTCGACCAAACGTTTGGCGATTAAAGTCAAAATGGCCAAGAACATAAGAAGCGAGGCCACTGCAAAAGCGGGCGTAAATTGGTATTCATTATAAAGGATTTCAACATGAAGCGGGATGGTGTTCGTCAGTCCCCGGATATGCCCTGAAACAACGGAGACCGCTCCAAATTCTCCCATCGCCCTGGCGTTGCATAGAATGACTCCGTAAAGCAGGCCCCATTTGATATTTGGGAGCGTCACGCGAAAAAAGGTCTGCCATCCGTTAGCGCCCATGATCACGGCGGCGCTCTCTTCCTCGGTGCCTTGGGACTGCATCAGAGGGATAAGTTCTCGGGCCACAAAAGGAAATGTCACAAAAACCGTTGCGAGCACGATGCCCGGCAAGGCAAAAATGATTTTGAGATCATGCGCCTGCAGCCAGGGACCCAACAACCCCTGGGCGCCGAAGATCAGCACATAAATCAGTCCCGAGATCACGGGCGAGACGGTGAACGGAAGGTCAATCAAGGTCATCAGGACTTTCTTCCCCCAAAAATCAAATTTCGTAACCGCCCAGGCCGCTGCGATTCCAAAAAGGGTATTGAGCGGGACCGCGATTGCCGCTGTCAATAAGGTCAAGCGGATGGCGGAGAGGGCATCCGGCTGAAGCAGCGACCGGACATAGACCCCCAATCCTTTTCCAAAGGCATTCACGAGGACCACCCCGATGGGCAAGACAAGAAAAAGGGTGAGGTAACCTAAGGCTAAAATGATGAGTGTCCGCCGGACCCACAGCGGTTCCGTGAGATTGGACTTTCGGATCGCCTCCATTTAAAGATTCTCCTGATAACGCCGGCTCCAGGCATGAAAAAAATTGATTAGGAGCAAAAGGATAAACGACGCCACCAGCATCACGACAGCAATGGAGGTTGCCCCTGCATAATCGTACTGCTCGAGTTTGGTCATGATGAGCAAAGGTGCAATCTCGGTTTTTAAAGGCATGTTGCCGGCGATGAAAACAACCGAACCATATTCCCCCAGAGCCCTAGCAAAGGCCAGTGTCGTTCCCGTGAGAAGAGCGGGAAACAGCGTTGGGAAAATGACGCGGAGAAAACTTTGCAAACGATTGGCGCCGAGACTTTCGGCCGCTTCTTCGATTTCAACATCCAGGTCCTGCAAAACCGGCTCAATGGTTCTGACAACAAAGGGCAGGCCGATGAAGGTAAGCGCAAGGACGATCCCAAACGGCGAGAAAGCGGATTTGATTCCAACTTTGTAAAGAAATTGACCCATCCATCCGGTGGGCGAGTAAAGGGTCGTGAGGCAGATACCGGCAACGGCGGTCGGTAACGCAAAGGGGAAATCGACAAAGGCATCGACAAACTTTTTCCCACGGAATTCATAGCGCACCAGGACCCACGCTACCAAGAGCCCGAAGACAGCATTAATCAAAGCGCTAATTAAGGAGGTGGTGAAACTGAGTTTGAGGGCGGCAAGTGTCCGGACCGAAACGAGAGTTCCCCAAAAGGCCTGCCAGTTCAGCGTCGCGGTTTTGAAAAAGAGCATCGAGAGCGGAAAAAGGACAATCACGCTCAGATAGAAAAGGGTAAAACCCAAACTCAGTTTAAACCCGGGAAGCAGGCTGTATTGTTTGAGACGCATTTGTTTTTAGCTCAAATAAATTTGGTCAAAAGTACCACCGTCGGCAAAATGCTTCGTTTGCGCTTTTTGCCATCCTCCGAAATCGTTAATGGTCACAAGTTCGATTTTCGGAAAACGTTCGGCGTATTTTTCGGCAACTGCTTGGGAACGGGGGCGATAGTAATGTTTGGCGACAATTTCCTGGCCTTCTTCCGTGTACAAAAAATCCAGATAGGCTTTCGCCGCAGCTTCGGTTCCATGCTTCTTCGCCACTTTGTCCACGACCGTTACGGGAGGTTCGGCCAAAATGCTTAGGGAAGGCGTGACAATTTCAAAGTGATTTTTGCCAATTTCATGAACGGCAAGAAAGGCCTCGTTCTCCCAGGCAATCAAGACATCGCCGATGCCGCGCTCCACAAACGTGGTCGTCGATCCCCGCGCGCCAGCATCCAAAACGGAGACGTTCTTGTAAAGGGTTTTGACAAATTCTTTGACCTGGGTTTCGTCATTCCCAAATTTCTTTTGCGCATAGGCCCAAGCAGCTAAATAATTCCATCGCGCGCCGCCGGAAGTTTTCGGATTGGGGGTAATGACCTCAACACCCGGCTTGACCAAATCATCCCAGTCCTTGATTCCCTTCGGATTGCCTTTCGGAACCAAAAAGACAATCGTGGACGTGTAAGGTGCGCTGTTATCGGGAAGTTGGGTTTGCCAATTCTGGGAAATCAAATCTCCTTTTTGATACAAAGCATCCACGTCAAAGGCCAGTGCAAGCGTCACCACATCCGCATCCAGGCCGTCGATGACGGCCCTCGCCTGTTTGCCGGAGCCGCCATGAGACTGATTGATCGTGACGGTTTGACCGGTCTTTTCTTTCCACTGCTTTGCAAAAGCTCCGTTAACCTCCTGGTAAAGTTCCCGCGTTGGATCATAGGAAACATTCAGCAGCGTGATCGTTCCCTTTTCCTCGGCAAGAACCGGTAGGGTAAAACTTTGCATAAGCACTAAACCCAAAAAAATTAAATTCATCCATTTTGTAACCATGACTTAAGGTCTCCTTCGTCCAGAATTTTTTGAGTCGTTAAAAACCGAGCTGAAAGCGCGCTAAAATCGCATTTTCATTTTTTCGGTTCCCGCCCGCAGCAGCGCCGCCGTCAAAGAAAGTGCTTTCGAAATCGGTCATGAATTTCAGGTTCTTATTCAAATACCAATTCAAACCCACGGTCCATGCGATGGCCCTTTCCACTGCACTGGCACTGCTGGCGTAACGCGGAAATGCGTCATGGTCCAGATTCAGCCAGCTCAAACGAGAGGCAAGTTCAAAAGCACCCCATGTTTTTTTATCGATATCAAAATTGTTGCGTGGGACAATACCGTTATAAGAGACATTCTCACCGGTCAACACATAGGATCCGGCGATTTGCCAGGCCCAATGTGTCAGCCGCGTCGCAAACGGTCCTGATTTAAAACGCTGTGACGAGACGACCCCTTCCCCCATGAAACCAAGGGGGCCGTTGTAATAATAGGCTTGCGGGGCAATCCTAAAACGCCCCCCATCCGATAAAGTCGTCGAAGAATAGCTGAAAATGGTTTGCTGTCCGCCGGACCGGAAGGTGGGCAAATTGAGCGCGGTCGACGAACCATGACTGGCGCCGGCACTTCCCGCAATGCCGACTCCAAGTCCGCTCAGCCAATCTTCCGAGCTGTTTTTAAACGGCTCCATAAAAATGCGGCCGACGAACTCTTTATCATCGTGATTGTCAGTATCAGCGCTGGTTCCATCCGCCACACCATTAAAATAACCCGCGTCATAATTCAGAACCCCATCAAAAAGTTCACCGTGCAAATCAATACCCACGTCACGGTTGGGGACTAAATTTGAAGCGAGCGAATCTTCAACAAAGAGTTTGTTGGCATCCGTCTGGCGCCGCTCCAAACCCAGCGGAGACTTAAATTTTCCGACACGGAGTGAAGCTTTCGGCCAATATTTAAAATCGATATAGGCGTCTTGAAGACTGACGGATCCCCCGCCAAAATCGGGCATCAGCCGAAAATCGAAATATTTGAAGAGCGTCCCTTCGAATGTTGGCCGGACACGCCTAAGCAAATAAGTATTGGAACCACTTGACGTGTTGTCGTCAATAAAAAATCTTCCGTCGGCCTGGACCTGTCCGCGCAGTCTCAAAATAAAAGCAGAGTCCCTGGATTTAAGAGAAAACCCTTCCTTGCCCGCAACCACAATGGGGGTTTCAGAATCTCTCTTTATCTGGATTTCCTGGTCCACTTCTTTTAAACGCTTTAGCCGCTGGACTTCTTTTTCAAGCTCAGCCAGCCGTTGTTCAATGCTTTTACCAGAAGCGGTAAAACCCTCGGCATGGATCAGGCCGCTGCCTCCCAACAGCAAACTGCTTATCACCCCTAATGAGATTAACAACCGTGATGTTCTCATGACGATTTCTCCTTTTATCGTTGATTATGGGAACTTCCGGTTATCCGGTGAGCTCGTTTTGTGGACTTTGATCGTAATCGTGCCGAAAGCCAAGCGATGCAAAGAGTCGCCGATGTCCTTCAAAATTTCTTCGTTAATAGTCTTTCTTGTTTTTTCCAAGCGACTTATGTCTTCTCCTCTGCCCACTCAAAATCTAAATGAAATACATGGAGGCGGATGTTTGATTTTTAACGCGCTCAATCATGTCCTGCAAGTTGGTTCGATCCAAAATTTTTGCCGTCGCTTCCTGCAAATCTTTCATCGCAATTCGAACGGCACAAGTTTCTTCATCTCGGCAATCGTCGCATTTCTGATAAGCGGTCTGACTCAAACAGGGCAGCGGGGCTAAGGGCCCTTCTAAAACACGCATCACATTTCCGAGTTGGATACGCTCCGGCGACCGGGCAAGAGAATAACCTCCCCCCTTACCTTTTTTACTTTGAAGCATGCCGTAATTTTTCAATTCCAGAAGAATGACTTCGAGAAATTTCTGAGGTATCTTTTCCTTTTTGGCCAGCGCCGAAATAAGAAGCGGCTGATGGCGGCCGTAGTCTTCTGCAAGTGCAACAAGAGCCTTAAGAGCATACTTAGTCTTCTTGGAGATCATAATTACACAAAGTCTATAGGCTTAATAGACTATTGTCAACGGGGTTTATAAATAAAAGAGCCACAGTCATAAACGACTGTGGCTCTTTGCCTTATATGGTAGCGGGGCCAGCACTTGCGCTGATGCGCAAGTATTACGCCGTGAGGAGCTTGAAGCTCCTCTACGGGTTCTGGCCCACGACTACATCAAATAAAAGTCCCGACTGGGCTAAGGCCCAATCGGGACTTTTATTGGTAGCGGGGCCAGGATTTGAACCTGGGACCTTTGGGTTATGAGCCCAACGAGCTACCGGACTGCTCCACCCCGCGCCGATGGGATTGAATGAACTAGGAAGGTAACTTGAGGCCCATTGTACGAGATCCCCTGCCCCATTTCAACACTTAACCCAAGCCGCCCCCCATGCCTTTTAGCGGATTTCCTGACGGGGGTAGACAACTTCGCCTTCTGTTAAAGGCGGCGCATTGCTTTGCGCTGTCGCCGGCGGTGGATTTTGAGGAGCCGTTGGAGCAGGTATGGTCTCAGGAGCCTGCTCCTCGGATTTAGGTTTTTTCTTTTTCTCTTCCGGGACAAGCCTGTAAATCATTTCGCCCGGTTTCACAAGGCCCAGTTCGCGGCGGATGACTTTCTCAAGATACTCGACATCATTTTTCAAAAGATTGCGCTCTGCCTGCAGCGCCTGAATTTTTGTATCGAGATCGGTCAGCTCGCGCGTGATACGGTCTTCTTCAATCTTTAAGTCGCGATAACGCGAAAGGGTGGGAAAATAAATCCAGAAAAAAATAAGCAAAACACCTACACCAATCCAAATGATAAAGAAATTTTTTTTCAAAGTTTCTTGCCGGCATAGACGGCTTTCTTGCCAAGCGCCTCTTCAATGCGAAGGAGCTGATTGTACTTGGCGATGCGGTCCGTACGCGAGGTAGATCCCGTCTTGATTTGTCCGCATGAAAGCGCGACCGCAAGATCGGCGATGGTGGTGTCCTCAGTCTCACCGCTCCGGTGGCTCATCACGGCCGTATAATGGTTTTTTTGAGCAAGTTTTACAGCCTCGATCGTTTCGGTTAATGTGCCGATTTGGTTCACTTTGATCAAAATCGAATTAGCCACGCCTTCTTTAATGCCGCGCGAAAGCCGCTTGGTGTTCGTAACAAAGAGGTCATCCCCCACCAGCTGGGTCCGCTTCCCCAGTCGCTCGGTAAGGAGCCGCCAGCCTTCCCAATCGTCCTCAGCGACACCGTCTTCGATGGAAAAAATCGGGTACTTGTCGCAAAGTCTTGCATAAAAATCCACCATCTCAGCGGCTGTTTTGATGGATTCTTTTTCTGCGCGTAGCACGTACTTTCCTGGATTTTTGTTTCCGCCGGTCTTATCCTGCCCATAAAAACTGGAGCTGGCGGGATCCAGCGCAATCTTCACCTGTTCGCCCGCTTCGAAACCGGCCTTTTCGATCGCCTCCACAATCACATCCAACGCCTCTTCATTGGATTTTAGGTCCGGGGCAAACCCGCCCTCATCTCCCACCGCGGTGGAGAGTTTTCGGTCATGAAGGATTTTTTTTAGCCGGTGAAAAACTTCGGTACCCATGCGCAGGGCCTCAGAAAAAGTAGGCGCTCCAAAGGGCATAATCATGAATTCCTGAAGGTCGACATTATTATCCGCATGGACACCGCCATTGATGATGTTCATCATGGGAACGGGAAGAAGATTGGCAGAGGCCCCGCCGATGGATTCATAAAGCGCAACACCGCGCGATTTCGCGGCAGCATGAGCCGCGGCCAGCGAAACGCCAAGAATGGCATTGGCACCGAGTTTGGATTTATTTTCCGTCCCGTCGAGTGAAATCAGCAGCCGGTCGATTTCCTCCTGCTGCCCGGCATCTTTTCCGAGCAGGGCTTTTTGGATAAAGGCCTCGACATTTTGTACGGCCTTGCGCACGCCTTTTCCCAAGTAGCGTTGGGGATCGCCGTCACGAAGTTCGACCGCCTCATGTTCGCCGGTGGAAGCCCCGCTCGGGACCGCCGCACGGCCGAGGATGCCATTTTCCAGGAAGATATCCACTTCCACGGTGGGGTTGCCCCTAGAATCGAGAATTTCACGGGCTTTTATTTTTGCAATTTTGAAGGAGGAAGCCATGGCTACAAAGTCCTTTCTGGTTAAGAGACAAAGATTGCAAATTATAGGCAAACGAGGGGTTTTTGTCCACAGACCCGGCGTCCGGGGAAATGTTCTGTAATTGCCGGGTCTAATTTGCAATTTTCCGAAACGTCGTGTAACTTTCTGTTGGCTCTTTAAACACACTGTTTTGAACCGAAAACGCAAACCTCAAGTAATTGAGGGACGCAAAGCCTACAGATCCTAGAAAGGGGACGGCTGGGCTGCCGAAATTCAAAATGAAAAAATGGACCTCGTTTGCCATCTTGTCACTTGTTTTCGCTTTCGTTTTTCTCGCTTTTTCACCTTGTCTTATGAGCGAATCCGCTTCCTCCGATAAACTTTCGGAACTGGGAACGGGTGATTCCCCGGTCGAACACAATACACTCGCCGCTCCACTCTTCCTGGCAGATTTCAATACGGTAGGTTTCGCAGGGACGCATTCTCTCCTGCGGGAGCAGTTCACGCCGGGGACCAAAGGGGATATCCTCTTCCAGCAGCTGGCTGACGGCGGTATTCGCCTGCGCTACCGGGCTTTAAAGGAAGAGGCGTCTTTTTTTTGGCTTTTCGAAAAAGGGATGGACTTGAGGAATCGCTGGTTGCGCGTGCGCTATTCCGGGTTGCAAGTGCCCAGGCGCGTGGCGCTTGAATTTGACAAGAGCAAATCAAGAAACGGCTCTAAATTTTTAGTTTATCTGGAAGATACCCTTGTAGGCGAGGAGATTTTTTTCAAGCTCCCCGACGGTATTTCCTTCTCGAACGTTGAAACGATTCGTTTGGTCATCAACCCTGAAGACATCCTGCGGCAGAATGGAGACTTCGTCATCCGGGACCTGGAATTATTGCCGGAGGGAAAGAACCCGTTGGCGGGACCGCCCACGGACCTTAAGCGTTTTGATTGGTATGCGCAGCCTTTTGAGCCTGAAAATCAGGCCTCCTTCAACACCCACCAAAGCTTCTAAAAAACAACGGGACGCAGTGAGTTAAGAATTGACTCTTCACTCGCTGCGTCCCTTTGTTTATCTTAAAGAATTCTTCAGCTCGGACCCGGCGCTAAACGCGGGGACTTTACGAGCCTTGATTTGAATGCTTTCCCCAGTCTTCGGATTGCGCCCGATGCGCGCCTTCCGATTCTTCACGGAAAAACTCCCAAATCCGACGAGAGAGACTCTCTGGCCTTTTTTGAGGGCGCCCTTGATGGATTCAAATGCGGCATTCAAGGTTTCCCACGATTTGGCTTTTGAGAGCTTCGTCCGTTTTGCAATTTCATTGGCAAGTTCGGCTTTGTTCACTAGAGGATCCTCCTTTCCTTTGTCAGTATTGCTTCCACTCTTCATGAGCGTCGCGTTGAAGTAAATCAACGACCGCTTGGTGCGGATCTTTATCATGAAAAAGAATATTGTAAACTTCTCCCATAATGGGAAGAGACAGATTTAGGCGCTTGCAGAGTTCGTGGACGCTCTCCGCTGTATCAACACCTTCGGCCACCATCTCCATCCCTTTTAAAATTTCTTTGATTTTTTTGCCCTGCCCCAATTCACGCCCCACCCGTAGATTGCGCCCATGCTGAGAAAAACAGGTTGTAACGAGGTCGCCCAGCCCGGAAAGGCCGAAAAAAGTATTGGGGTTGGCCTGCATCCGGATGCCCAGGCGCGTCATTTCCAAAAGGCCGCGCGAGATGAGCCCGGATTTCGTATTGTCGCCGAATTTCAGACCGTCGCAGACACCGGCAGCAATGGCGATGACATTTTTGAGCGCGCCACCTAGTTCCGTCCCCACCACATCGGTTTGAACGTAAATCCTGAAATAGGTATCCATAAAGGCGGATTGCACTTTGGAGGCATCGGCCTCATTCTTGGAAGCCGCCACCACCAGCGTAGGGATGTTGCGCGCCACCTCTTCGGCATGAGACGGACCGGAGAGAATCACGAGCGGGACCTTTTCCCCCAGAATGGAATGGATGATCTCGGAAGGCCGCAAACAGGTTTTCTTCTCGATCCCCTTGGCCACGCTCACAAAGATTTTTCCCGTGTATTTGAGGCTCTTGACCTTGAATAGGATGTTGCGCAGGAATTGGGTCGGGATGGCCAACACAATGATATCGGAAGATTCCACCGCCTCTTTCAGGTCGGAACTGATTTTAATTTCTTTGGCGAGCGGAACACCGGGAAGGAACTTCACATTTTCGCGTTTGTCGGCGAGGACCTTGGCGTAATCGGGGAAGGCGGACCAGAGGAGGATGTCGTTTTTACACCGCGCATTGACGACCGCAAGCGCCGTTCCCCAGCCGCCGTCTCCTAAAACTGTCACCCGATATTTTTGTGCCATTCGACAATCCTAAATGGTTAACGCCTGCGCGAGGCAGGAGCCGCGAAAATCCCTTGCGGCACAAGGGCCGGAAGGGAGGCGTAACTTATCACACGAGCGAATGAAGTGTCACGATTTTTTTCACTTCTTCGGGAACGCGAACAGGCCGCAGGTCACGGCCGACAAAAACATGAACCGAAAATCCGGTTGCTAGAAGTTTATCGGTCGCCTTGTTCAAAACCTGATACTCAAATTTTATGGAGGTCTTACCAAATTCGCTCACGCTCGTACGGATGAGGAGCAAATCATCATAAGTGGAGGGAGCCAGATATTTCGCGCCGGTTTCGATGACGGGAAGGAACACGCCTTTTTTTTCGCATTCGGTATAAGGCCAGCCGAGTTCTCTGAAATATTCCGTGCGTGCCGCCTCAAACCAAACGAAGATGTTGGCGTAATAGCTAATGGCCATTTTGTCCGTGTCGGCATAACGCACTCGGTATTCGAAATCGAAGTATTTCATCGTTTCCAAAGGCGATAAAGGAACATCGCGAGAAGACCCCCGGCAACATCGGCCGCCCAATCAAGAAAGGAGGCCGTCCGGCCCGGTACAAAGGCCTGTGAGATCTCGGTGGCCATACCCATCAACAGGCACCAGCCCAGCGCATACAAGAGGGGCCGGGAATGCAGCCGGGACGATTTAGCTCCCAGAAAGGCGTGAACGGTAAAAAGGAAAAGAATGAAGTACTCGATGCCGTGCACCGCCTTGTCGTTGATTTCGGTGAAAAAGATCGGAATTTTTTCCGGCGGGAGGATCGCGCTTTGATAGACGAAAAAACTGTAGGCCCAAAAAGGAAACCAGCCCAATCCCCAGCGCAGCATGGGAGAGGGAACGTTGGAGCCGGGATTAGAAGGATTCTCGGATGTGTTCAAAGAGGTTCTTTTTCTTCGCCTGGGGTTTGTCGCGGCGGCCTTTGGCAAATTCCTGAAGTAATTTGCGCTCCGCCTCTGTCAACTTGACGGGGACCTCGATTTCGATCTGGACAAATTCATCCCCCCGAGCATGGTGATTTGAAAGAGAAGGGACGCCCTCGTTTTTGATTTTAAAAATTTTTCCGGCGGGGGTCCCGGCCGGAATTTTAAGCGGAGCTTGGCCTTCCAGCGTCGGCACGGAAATTTCACCGCCGAGCGCCGCCACGGTAAAGGGAATCAATACCTCACAAAAAATATGTTCCTCGCGGCGCTCAAAAACAGAATGCGGCTTCACGTGGATGGCGATGTAAAGATCGCCGCGGCCTCCGCTTTTGTCGCCGGCCTCTCCCTCGCCGGAGAGTTTCAAGCGTGAATCCCCGTCCACTCCGGGCGGGATTTTGATGCTCAGTTTCCGCAATTTTTGAACACGGCCCTCGCCGCGGCAGGCATGGCAGGGGTTTTCAATTCGCTGGCCCTCCCCCCGGCCGCGGGGACACGTACGCCGCAGCGTGAAAAAACCCTGTGAAACGCGAAGCTCTCCCCTTCCACCACATTCGGCACATGTCGTGCGCTTGGAGCCCGGCTCGGCCCCTGAGCCTTGGCACTCAGCACAGGTCTCGCGGCGAGGAATCTCAAGGGCAGCCTCGCGGCCTTTTAAGACTTCTTCCAGCGTGATCTCAACACCCATCTCCAGATCGGCGCCACGGCGGCCACGGGTCCCGCGGCTGCTCCGTCCTCCGAAGAAATCATCGAAGAGATCGCCAAA
>ORMF011913078.1_pt1 | contig 18031 bp, 9 predicted proteins | sample 1779871 | NCBI WGS metagenome assembly ORMF01 (sample SAMEA104232316, study PRJEB22302) | groundwater metagenome | biome: forest; feature: aquifer; material: groundwater | place: USA | collected 2011-08-07 | depth 5.4 m
CACACGCCGGGCCTGCCGCTCGCACGCGGCGCGTGCGCCGCCCTCGCCCGCAATGACGATGTGCACCGGTCGCGACAGGCCCTGCGCGACGAGCGGGGCAGCCGAGATCAACAGGTCGACGCCTTTGTTCGGCTCGATGCGGCCGGCGAAGGTGATCCTCACGGTCTCGTCGGGGCGATCCCGCCGTTCGCTGCCCATGGGGGCCTGCGACAATGCCGGCGCCATAAATGGAAGGTGGTGCAACCGCTCCACGGTAACGCCATGGCGGGCGTACTGGCGACGCATGTGTGCCGAGTGAACAACGACGGCGGCGCACGAGCGGAGCGTGCGCAATCTCCGCACCTGGCGGCGGTAGTCCGCGAACATCGTCCGCGGGCTCAGTCCACCGCATCGACGCGGGAAGTACGCAACCAGACATCGCGGACCGAACACACGATCGCAAGGGTGCCGCGAGGGCCACGCGAAACGCTTGAGGCCGCTGATGCAGCTCCCGTGATACCCGTGCAGGAAGAACACCGTCGGCGCGAGACCAACGAGAGCCTCCTCGAGACCAGGGTCTCCGAGACCGTGCGCATACACGAGGTCGGGACACCACCGACGCACGTGCTCGACGACACCGTTCGCGCCATGCTGCTCGACGCTGTACACGGGAAGCGTGGCGCCACCCTCGCAAGTCAGCGAAGCCCAAGCGTCTTCGCCACCGTGCTCGCACGCGATGGCAAGCGTGTGCCCCGCACGTCGGAGTGCCGGGACCACGTGGCCGAGATACGTTTCGAGGCCTCCGACGTGGTGGGTAGTGTGTGTGACGATGGCGATCTTCACGGACGTCCCGGACGACAGTGTCGGCTGCCCTTTTGCATGGTGGCCATAATGGTATGCTCTCTTAGATTCGAGCTAACCCCCATGCCCATACATTCCTCATCGACGACGATGCCCCGCCCCTGGCCGCTGCGACTAGTCATAGCGCTCCTCGCGCTGGCCCACGTGCCCCAGGTGTCCAGCTATTACTACTGGCTGTGGCAGGAACCGCACTACCAGTTCTTTCCCGCGCTGATGCTCGCCGTTGCGTTCCTCGTCGGCCAGCGCCTTCGACAGTGCGGCGCCGTCGAGGGTGCGCCACCCGCCGTGACCGCGGCCCTCCTCGGATTCCACGGCGTAGTGCTCGCCATCGCGTTCCTGTTCGGCTCGCCGTGGCTGGCCGCGTCCAACGCCCTGCTGCTCTTAGTCTCGGTCGTCGCAATCGCCGGCGGGCCGTTCCTTCTCCGCCGCCTCGCGACGGCGATGCTGCCCTTGGTGCTCCTCGTCCGCCCACCGTTATCGCTCGACCAGCAGCTCATGACCCGGCTGCAGCTCATGACCTCGCACTGGGCGAGCGTCGTGCTGGACGCGCTCGGGACCATGCACTGCCACGCCGGCAACGTCATCCGCTCCGGTGGGCGCGAGTACTTCGTCGAGGAGGCGTGTAGCGGTATCAACTCGCTGCTGGCGATCTTGTCGGCTGGCCTGGTCTACCTGATCTGGAACCGCCGTGGGGTGCTGATCTCCACGCTGCTCCTCGTCGCGGCAATCTGGTGGGTGCTCGTCGTCAACGTCGCGCGTGTGGTCGCCGTCGTGATCCTGAACAGTAAATACGACCTCCCCATCGTCGACGGCTGGTTGCACGAAGCCCTCGGCATGACGCTCTTCGTCGGCGCGCTGCTGCTCATCTGGAGCAGCGAGCAACTCGTGACCCTGTGCCTTCCCGACGCGTGGGCGCGTACCATCGCCACCCCGCCAGTCGCGCAGGGAGCAACGGAGTGGGTCGGCCCCGGACTCGGATGGGCGTCAGCGGCCGGGCTCGTCGTCCTTCCGCTCCTCGTGGGAGTCGGGCATCTCCTATTCGCCGTGGCGACACCAGCCGACGCGGACGTCGCGGGGGCGATCCCCCCCCTCGGAAGATCCGTGCTCGCCGAACAGGTCGGTGGGTGGCAGGTCGCTGAGCACCAAGAGCACACTCGCGACCGCGGGTCGATCAATGGTCAGTTCTCTCAGGAGTGGGTCCTCAAGGCGGGGGGCCGCTCCGTCCAGCTCTCGCTCGACTACCTCTTCAGCGAGCGCCACGACCTTGCGATCTGCTACCGCGGGCGAGGCTGGACCGTGACCGAGCGCGGGTCGTACCCGATGGCTCCCGACGCACCGACCAACACCATCGGCGAGCTCGTGCTGTCGGTGCCCGCAGGTCGTCACTCCGTCGTCGACTTCGTTCATTTCGATGACCGGCTGGAATTGCAGAACGATGAGCTGATCACGGCCGGTGAGCGCCTGTCGAAGCGCCTGTTCCTCCTCAACCAGCTGCTCGCCGGACTCGCAATCACGGCGCCCCCGACAGGGCGGAGGATTTATCAGCTACAGGTTGTCGCACGCGGCCTTCAGCCGTTTCCGCCCGAGGAGCGCGCCCGCTTACGCGACCTGCTCACCGCGTCGTTCCGCTCCATCTGCGCGCGTTGGCCCACCGCGAAGGATGGCGGAAGATGATGATCGCGCGCGACCTCTGGATCGGCATCGTCGGCGGCGCGCCTGCGCTGCTCGCCACGCTCGGAGTAGTCGGGCTGTCGATCGCCGGGTTCAACCGCCGCACGACCCTCGAGGTCCGCTACGCGGACGAGGGTGAGCTCGCCCTCGAGGAGAAACGCTTCGGCCACGCGGAAATGTGCTTCGAGCGCCTACTGGACCTCGGCACCGACAAGCCGAAGGCCCAGTTCGGCCTCGCACGGACCTACTATGCGAAGGACGACAAGCCCCGCGCGATGGCGCTCGTCCAACAGCTAGCCCCGCCCAACACCAAGGGCTACGGTCCGGCGCATCGGTGGCTGGGCGACTACCTGCTATCGCAGGCCAAGGCGTCGCCGACCTTCGAGTTGTCCGCCTTCGCGCACTATCAGCACGCCTTGGAGGACGATCCCAATTCGCCGGACACACACCGGCGACTGCTCGTGATGCTCCAGCGCCAGGGCGACTACGCGCGCGCCGAGCGCCACATCGCCGAGCTCGAGCGCCTGAACTCCCTGGACCTGTACGTCAAGGCGCACTTTTACTGGCAGTGGAGCAATCGGCTCGGCACCACCGAACCGGGACAAGCGCAGTTGCTCCGGCAACGTGCCCTCGACCAAATTGGCGCCGCCGTCTCCGGCCTCGAGCACAACGTCGCGAGGTCGCCCGACGACCATGGGACGCGGCTCAAGCTCGCGTCCATTTACGCGATCCAGAAGAAGTACGCCGAATCCGAGATCCTACTGGTCGAGGGGCGCAAGCGGTCCGACCTCCCGGCGTATCGTGAGGCGCTGGGCAACGTGTACTTGGCCTGGTCCAACTCACTCGCCGAAGACGAGGCCGCGAGTTCGAAGCGACTCGCACTGTTGCTCCGAGCGCTGCAGCTCGTCCCGAACAGCCCGCACGCCTACAGCCAGCTGGCGGAACTTGGCGAGCTCGAGGGCGAGGCCGCCTTACAGGCACGCACCGCTCTGCAGCAGAAGCTCGTCGACCACCCCCAGCCTGCACTGATCCACCTGCTCTTGGCGCAACTCGCGTGGAACCGCAGCGACGAAGCCCAGGCCTTGTTTCACATGGAGCGCGCACAGCAGATCGAGAGCCCGCTTGCGCCAGCCGTCATCAACAACCTCGCGTACTACCTGGCGCACAAGAGCGAACCGGATTATCCGAAGGCGCTCGCGCTGATCGAACCGCTGGTGGCGAAGTACCCCAAGGAGCTCCGGTTCCTCGACACGCGCGGCCGCGTCTACGCCAAGCTTCGGCGAGACAAAGAGGCGTTGATGGACCTCGAGAAGGCTGCGCCCGCCGTCCGTGACAAGCACAGTCTGTATCTCGCGTTGTCAGGGATCTACGAGCGGCTCGGCATGGGCGAGCAGGCGATGGAATACGCGAAGGCGGCAGCCGCCGCGAAGCGCAAGCCCAAGCGCTAGCTGCGGTGCGTCACGCGCCGCGCGTGAGGTGACCCCTCACGCGCTCGATCGGATAGTGCGGCTCCGTAACACCCTGGGGACCGCGCCCGCTTCGAACGGGCCAGTCCTCACGATCCGCCACCTGAGCGACGTCCGCGTCGGACGTCCCAAGCAGCAGCGCGGCCTGGGACAAGGCGATCCACTGCCGATCGAGCGCAGCGGCAGACTGCACGTTTTGGGACTCGATGACGGCCGCAGGCGAAGCAGCCACGGCCAGACGCGCCCGTCCCTCGGGGATCGCGTCCGGCAGCGCGCGTTTCTTGGATCGCGTCTGGTAGCGGTGGTAGTAGAGGTGATTCACGCCGTAGTACGGGTGCGAGCTGTATGCCGTGGGCACGTCAACCGTGTTGAGGATCACGCCGACCGACCGCGCCGAGGTGTTACGGATCATCTCGGCCGCAAGCACGGCCTGCTCGCGCTGGGTGTGGAACGAACGCACGACGAACAGCACATGCGGCAGGTGGCTCATCAAGATCGCGGGGTCCGCCACTGCGTTCATCGGCGGGGCGTCGAACACGACCCAGTCGTAACTCGCGGTCGCCCGCTCTACGAACGCCCGCATCGACTCCGAGCCAAGCAACTCCGCGGGATTGTGCGGCGACGGGCCCGAAGCCAGTACGTCCAGGTTCGCAACCGGCGAAACGCACACCGAGCCCAGGCCCGTGGCCGATCCATTCGCGGCGAGAAGAGTAGACAGCCCCTCGTCGTCCTCGAGCCCCATGATCGAGGCCTGGCGCGGCCGGCGCATGTCCGCATCGACCAGCAGCACGCGATCTCCGCGCTGGGCAAGAGAGATCGCGATGTTGCTGGCTACGAGCGACTTGCCGTCGCCGGGAGTTGCGCTCGTAATCAGGATCGTGCGGTTGTGGTCCGGGGGCAACGAGAAATTCAGACCCGTACGAATCGTGCGGAAGGACTCTGCGACGGCCGAGTTCGCGTCGTACAGTGCTACCTGCTCGGCGGGCACTTTCATAACCTGCTTGCCGATCGCAATCCGCGTGATCTTCGCAATGCGCGGGACAAAGCCGATCACGGGCAAGCCGAGGAGCTTCTCGATCTCCTCCTTACTCTTGACGGTGTTGTCGAGCACGTCGAGCAGGAACGCCAGCACAGCACCGATGAACACGCCCGCCGCGAGGCCCAGCAGCAGATTCATCGGGATGTTGGGCCAGATCGGCAGACGCGCGGCGCGAGCGCGCTCGATGATGAAGATGTTCTCGTCCTCGCGGCCGGTCGCCCGCGCGAGGTCGATCTGCTCGATCCGCTTGCACACGCCGTCATAGGCATCGCGCAGCGTGCTGGCCTCCTGCTGCAGCATCGTCAGCTTGACGCGCTTGTTGTTGATCTCCGTGATTTGAGTCTCGAGGTCGGTGACCTGCTTCGTGAGCTCAGCCTCCTGGGCCACCAGATACTTGAGTTCGAGCGACGTGCGGTCGGCCTGGAGCTTGAGTTCCTCGGCAAACTTCTTGCGGAGGAACTGGAGCTGGGGCTTGGCCTTCTGCACCTCTGGATGTTCCTCGTTGTACGTCGCGCGCAGCCGCTCCATGTTCGACTCAGACTGGAGGAGCTGGATACGCAGTTGCTCGAGCATTGGATCCAGCCTCATGCCCGGGTTCACGAGCACCGCGTCCTCCCGTCCGGCGAGCAAGGCGGCGAGCGCTTCCTTCGCCTGTCGCTCCACTTGGACCGAGCCGAGCCGCGAGCGATGCTGGTCGAGCTGCGAGGTCAAGGCCGTCTCCGAGCCAATCGTGCTCGTCATACGGTGCGTGGCGAGGTACTCCTGGTACTTCTCGTGTGCGGCCTCAACGCGGGGCTGCATGTCCGCGGCCTTTTCACGCAGTTGCTTCAAACCGACGTCGGACACGCCATGAGTGCGCTCCCGCGTGTCATCGATGTACGATTCAACGACGGCGTTGGCAACGCGCGCCGCGAACTCCGCGTCGCTCGAGTTGAACGAGACGTTGAAGAGCCGGCTTTCCTTGCCGAGCGTGACAGCCGTGCCTTTGTTGATCAGCGAGATCAGCGCGTCCTTACTCGCTGCCAGCGGCTGTCCTGGCATTCGCTGGATACCCAGGCGCGCAAGGGTGAGGCGCGCGATTCGCTCGCTGCGCAGGAGGGCAAGCTGCGTGTTGTAGTAGCTCGTAGCGTGGCCGAAGTTCTCGCCACCGTAGATGTCCGTCGCGTTGACGATGTTGGGCTTCTGCGGCTCGATCAGGATCTGTGCGACCGACTCGTACACCGGCGTCAGCTGGAATGTGTAGAGTGCTGCGCCGGTGAACGTCAGAACCGTGACCGCGACCACGAGCCACATCCGCGTGCGGATCACCTTGAACAAGTGCGATAGATCGAACGGGTCGTCCTGCTCGGCGTGAAACGGCCCGAGCGGCGGAGCCGTACGCATCGGCGCACTCGGCATGGCGTAAACGAGCGCGCCATTGCCGGGAGGCGCCGGCAGAGTGGGGTCGCGAGGAGTCGGGACGTAGTCGGACATGGTGGTCCTAGTTGAAGCCCCCGGTCGGAACACCGGGGATGCGTCCCTTGATGATGTCCCACGTCTCGCCGATGGCGAAGCGCGAGCCCGTTTGCGGCACGACGATCGTATCCCCGGCCGCGAGGATGACATCCGAGGCCTGCCCGGCCGCGATCTCCTCCATGTCGAGCTTGTGGATCTCGAAGTTGCCGTCCGACTTCCGCCGACGCAGCCACACTTCCGACGCCGAGGCCTGGCGCGGAATCACACCGCCCGCATTCGCGACGAGCTCGAACGCCGTCATCTCGGTGCGCAGCGCGTACGGACCGGGCTTGTAGACGTAGCCGATGACGAGCACTTTGTCGGCCTCGGGCACGTGGATCGTGTCGCCGGCCTCGATCATCATCATCTGACCGCCGTTGCTCTTCACGAGCATCTGCTCGAGGTTCACGAGGAACTGCTCGGCACCGCCGTCACGCGTCGCACGTACGACGATCGCATTGCGGCCCGCCTCGGCCGCCAACCCTGAAGCCAGCGATAACGCCTCCACGAGCGACACGCGGTTGCGCGGAATGACGAAGGTGCCGCGCTTGCTCACGGCGCCGGCCACGTTGATCGACTTGCTCCGGTACTGGTCGATTTGCACGGTCACCTGGGGTGCGCGCAGGAATCGCTTCATCGCCTGGATCACGGCGGCGCGCGCCTGTTGGGTCGTGAGACCCTTGACCTTGACGTCGTTCGCGAGTGGCAGCGAGATGTTCCCGGACTGGCTAACCTCGAGCGACAACTTCGTCGTCTCGCCCGGCTTGACGAGGTCGTCGATACAAACACCGATCAGATCGCGAGCGCCGAGCGTGTAGTCCTCGTCGGGACCGATCTCCATCGTGGGCACGATGAGCGGGGTCCTGGTCAACGCCGGCTCGGTCGCAGAGCTCATGTCGCCGACCTTGATGTTCCGGTTGACGGACGGCGTCTCGTCCGCATCGGGGATCGTCGTCGACGCACAGCCGCCGACGACGCATAGGCCGACCGCCAGGATCGCTCGACTCACTCGTCGCATGGGAGGTCTCTCGCTACGGAGGTGTTCGCACCTGCAGTATGGGTCCAGGCGAAGCGCCGCAACGGATTCGCTCGACCACATCATGGGATGATTGTCCCATTTTTCGCGAGGCGCGGTCAAGCCTCAGGCGACTGGAACCGGATTCGCTTCCCTCCCACCGACACCAGCGTCCCTGAGCCGACGAGTGGGCGACTCAGGAGATCGGTTCGGGATTGGTGTGGGATCGCGGGTCCGCTCCGCCGCGCAAGGTCGCGGCCCAATGCGGCACCTCGCCTCGGTTCGCTAGGCGGCGGCAGCGCCTGCCCGCTGGGCACGGCGCCGACGGTAGGCCATCAGGCCAACGCACCCGCTCGCGAGCACCAGCGTCGACGGCTCCGGCACGGCCGCGGGCGAGTAGTGGTCTACCATCGCACCGACGTCCTTGTCCGTGTCCAAGGTCCCGCTCGACGACACCCCATACGCCAACAGATACTTGCCCGTGTGGCTCGTGGCGAAAATCACCGACGATAGAGAAAAGGACGTCACGCCCGTATTGCGAAACGCCCACTCGCCCACCGAGCTCGACGTCATCGACGACGTGAACAAGGTGTCGACGCTGATGGTGAACGTCGCAACCGATACCCAGGACCCCACGTCGACGACGAAGTCGCCGTCGGCATCCACATCGATCACCAACGCCCAGAAGAACTGCTCGGTGCCGTCCGACGCGGAGAGATTCTCGGTGAAGATCCGCATGTTGTAAGTGATGGTATCGGCCGTTCCGGACGTATGGTCGTAGAACTGGTAGATACCGCTGGCTTCCCCTACGCCGGTGGAGCTTCCCGTGACCAGGGTCGAGAAGTCCGTGGTGACGCCGTCGAAGTGGAAGGCCGTGTTGACTTCCGCCGCGGTCGCGGTGTCGCCCTTGGTGGCCATCCAACCGTGATAGGTCGTCGATGCGGGCACCGGCGATCCGATCGTCGTCGTACCCCAGTCATACGGATCGAACGGAGCCGTATCGTCGTAGGTGTCCACTCCGACGTCGCCGAACGTGAGCCAACCGGTCAGGCTGCCCGCCTCAAACTCCGCGTTGTCGATCGCGTCGGCGGAGCTCGTGGTCGGGACGGCGAGCATCCAGGACGCCGCACACACCACCACCCACTTCGGGATGTTGCGCATAGTGGCCATGTTAGAGGCCGTTCGACCGGTGTGCAACAAAAAACAGGCCTCCCTTTCGTGGCAATTGTATCGACGGTCTCGCTCACTGCCGGGTCATCGGTCGCCGTTGCCGTTGGGTTCCCGTGCGGCGGCAATCAGCGGAGAGAGCGACCGGGCGCGGCCCGGCTCCAGAGCCATCGCACGCTCGAAGTCCGCGAGGGCATGCGCTCGGCTCCCCGCCGCGAGGTGCAACTCGCCGCGCAGCGCGAATGCGCTCGCGTGGCGCGCCTGGACGGCGAGCAGCCGGTCGAGAGTCGAGAGGGCGTCGCCCGCCCGTCCGCACCGGACGGAGCACACGGCGAGCCCCCACAGCGCACTCGGTTCGTCCGGAGTGCGCGCCAGCACGGTGCGATAGTCCCCGACGGCGTCTTCATCGCGGCCGAGCCTCGCGAACGCGTGCCCGCGCGCCAGGCGTGTCGCGAGATCGTCCGGCCGGAGGACGAGAGCGAGGTCGCGAGCATCGAGCTCGTCCGTGAAGCGACCGTCGCGCAGCGCCGCCGCGGCGAGATCACGCAGCTCCTGGGCGGCAGCGTCGCGGGCGACGGGGCCGGCCTCGAAGCGGGGATGCAAGCGGCCGAGCCGGACGAGGTGCTCAACCATCGCGTGCCGCTCGCCGCGCAGGCGCGCGATTTCCGCCCAGCTCAGAAGCAACATCGAGTCCGTCGGATCGAGCTCGGCAACCCTCGCCAGTTCGCGCAACGCGTCGTCGAGTCGTCCGTCGCGAATCGCCCACCCCGCAATCAGGTGGTAAGCGCACATGCGGAAGTACACCTCGTGCGGATGGGTCGTCTGGATCGCACCCGCCACACGTAGCTCACGAACCGCGCGCTCGACCTGGCCGGTCGCGTGAAGAGCGCGGCCGAGCCCGACTCGCGCCTTCACACAGTCGGGGCGCATGGCGATCACGCGCTCGAGCAGCGGAATCGCCTCGCGAAAGTGCCCGTCGTACACGAGGGCGTGGGCATAGCAGGCCAACGGCGCGTAGCTATTGGGGCGGCAAGCGGCGTCGAACGCCAGGCCGTCCGAGATGCTCGTCCAGCGTCCATGCGCGTTCATCGTGATCGCGGCGAGGAAGGTCGCGCCGCCCGCGATCGCGGCGGTGCCAACGCGGCGAACGCGAGGGGACCTGGACCACGGCCGCGCGGCCACGAGCGCCAGCAGCCACACCAGGCCGGCCACGTACGGGAGAGCGAGCCGGTTCGCTGCGAAGACTCCGACAGGCACGATCAGATTGCCCACGACCGCGGTGTGTCCGAGGCAAATCGCGAGCGGAATGGCGGCGGCGTGGCGCCGCCTCGTCGCGATCACGAACGCGAGGATCGCGAACGCCAGCAGCGCCGCGCCGACGACGGGTTCGAGGGCCCATTCGGGCGGGGTGTCGGGGTGGTGGAAGAACTGCGTATCCGGCCACACAACGAGGCGGGCGTACGTCGCCACCACCGCGAACCCGCCCGGAAGTCGCTCGACCATGCCCAACGGCTCAAGAGGATTGCCCACCTCCTCGGTCACGACTGGGACATCCATCTTGATCAGCCCACCGAGGGCCACGTAGCGCCCAACGAGGAAGAGTGTCAAGGGTGCCGCGGCCAACAGCGATCCCGCGAGCGCGCCTCGTATTCGACTGCCCGCCGTGCGTTCGCGACGGTCCGCCATGGCCACGATCGTCGGCACCAGCAGGACGACCACGCCGTTTTCCTTGACGCCTACCGCCATCGCCGTCCAGGCGATCAGGGCGATCGCAACGCCCCACGGCATCGAGTCGCGATCGGAGATGCGTCGACAAGTACGTACGCACCCGACGATCGCGAGCCAGCACAGGAGATCCGACCGACCCACGACCTGCTGGATCAACGAGCCGCACACGGGATGGACGGCCACGACACCACCCGCGAGCCACGCCAACGTGGCTGGAACGTGATCGCGCAGCACGCTCGCGAGCTGCCACACGACGATCCAGAGAAGCCCGAGATTGATGGTCCGCTCGATCCCAAACGCACCGTGAGTCACGCGCCGGCTCGCGTGGAAAGTCAAGATGGTCAGGGGTCGATACAGGCGGTCCTGGCCGTCCTCCACGAACTCCCAGTAACTGTGCGTCCACAATCGCACCAAACCCTCGGGCTCAACGACGTCCCGATGACGGTTCAGGATCGCGTGGTCGTCCGGGAGCGGGGGCTTTGACAGGATCGAGAGGTGGACAAGCGCAACGAGCACGAGCACGACCGCCGGAAGCACCAAGGGACCTCGTGATGCGCCGGGTGGCGGTTCACCCGGTGCCTGTGCCTCGGACATGACGTCGGCCCTCGCGTTTGTTCGCCCCCCTGGGCAACGATACGCAAGCCTACGTCCCGCACAATTTGCTAGGCAAGGCGCGCGTGGTTCGCTAGACTCAGGTCAGATCTTACCCTCTCCCCTTTTGGGAGACCGTCATGCTCCGCGCACTGTCGACCCTCACCTGCGTCGCCCTCATCGTGCTCGCGCCCATTGTGCGCGCCCAGATTGTGGACCCGCCCGCCACGTCGCCGTTGACCGGCTTCGTCTACGACGTCGAAGGGCGCGTCGTGGTCGGAGCCGCGATCGAGCTCGTCAACCGTGCGAACGCTGTCCTAGCCCGGGAGATCACGGACGCCCGCGGTCGATTCGCGTTCGCCGAGGTCGACCGTGCTCGACTCTCGACCGGTGACCTCGCAGTGATGCTGGACAAGCGTCGGATCGACATCCCACCACGTGCGGTGAGTGGAGAGTCGATGGTCATCGTGATCTCGACTCCTGGCAACCCGATCCGGGTCACGGCGCTCGCGGCGGGCGAGACGGTCGTGAATCCGAACAAGGAAGAGGACGACGACAAGGCGGGATACTGGTGGTGGAGCTCCAGCAAGATCAAGCTCGCGCTGGGTGCGGGCGGACTCATCGCGCTGGCCGGTGGCACGTACCTGGTCGTCGACAACAACCTCGACGACGACGATGATCCGTTGACCAACCCGATCTTCGTTCGCGAAACCCCCATCACCCCGTAGCCCACGATCCGCGTGGTCACCAGCGGTACCGGTTACCAATCCGGTACCGCTTTTGTTTGGTCGCGTCTCGCGTGCCACCCGAACCTCAAAGCCCCGCCCCCCCTCCACCTTGACACGCCCTCGCCAGTCCGCGCAAACTACCGGCGCCTCGGTTCCTGCGATCGCGGAACACCGCCGCCCTACGGAGTCCGTCCTATGCGTGGCCCCTGCACGTCTCGCCCCACGACCCCCTTGCGCTGCGCGGCCCGCCTGACCGCCCTCGCGTGCGCCGTCCTGGTCGCCGCGTGCGGCACGGTGTCCGATTTCGCCTCCGACGGCGGTCCCCGCGTCTACGGCGGCGTCCGGCAGTCCGGTCGAAATCTCTCCCGCCACATCGACCTCGGACACCCGATGTCGGCGCTCCTCACGGTCCTCGACTTCCCGTTTTCAGCCGTCTTCGACACGTTGCTCCTGCCCGCCTCGATCGCCAAGTCCGCCGGCGAGGTGGACCCCGTCGTCGAGAACGAGCGCGCGCTCCAGGCTGCCTACGCGCAACTCGCGATCGCACTCGCCAAGGGCCTCGAGAACGGTACCGCGAAGATCGCGGTGCTCGAGTTCACCGACCTCGGCGGCCGCGTCGGACCGGAGCTCCGGGCCAAGCTCGACGCCGGGCTGCGCAAGGCGCTCGAGGACACCGGGCGCGCGGGCCCACTCGTGCCCACGGACACGACCAAGAAGACCATGGCCGACAACGGCATCACGGCCCTCGACGATCCACTCGTGGTCCGCAGCCTCGGCCAACAGCTCGACGCGGGCTCGCTAGTTACCGCCACTTGCGACAAGTCCGACCTCAAGTTGACCCTCAAGGTCAGCCTCCGCTCCGCGCAGGACGGGCTCGAGCACGCGAACGCCTCGGCCGAGGTCACGCTGCTCGCCGAGAAGAAGTAGCCGCACCGGGCGGGACATGCTCCAGGACAAGGACCTCCCCGTCGCCTTCGCCGGCGGCATCTCCCGCCTCGAGAAGCTCATCGGAACCGGGGGCATGGCCGCCGTGTACGCGGCCACGGTCGACCTCGAGCGCTTCGACTTCGCCACCGTTATCGCCTACAACGAGATGAAGGTGGGCTCCTCGCGCACCGAACGCGCCGAGCACCTGGAGAGTCGCCTCGCCCGCTGGCGCAAGAAGTCCCACGCGGAGCTGCGCGCCGTCTGCGACCAGTACAACCTGCCCTACCCCCGCGAGGGCACGATCGCCGTCAAGGTGCTCCTCCCCCATCTCGCCAACCAAAGCGAACGCTTCGTCACCGAGTGGAAGGCGATGGTCGCGCTCTCCCACCCGAATCTGGTCCAGGTGTACGCCGGCGGTCACGACGAGCACCACGGCATGCACTACTACGCGATGGAGCTCCTCGAGGGCATCGTCGACGTCAGCCCACTATCGATCCACGAGCAGATCGACGTCTTCCGACAGGCCGCCGCCGGGCTCCAGTACCTCCACGACAACGGCCTCGTCCATCGCGACATCAAGCCCGCCAACATTGTCTGCACGCGCGATGATCTAGGCCAGATCCGGGCGCGCGTCACAGACCTCGGCATCGCCAAAGACATCACGCGCACCCAGGGCCTGACCATGACCAACTCGGTCATGGGCACGCCGTTCTACATGGCCCCGGAGCAGGCCAACTCGGCCCGCGCCGTCACGCACCTCTCAGACATCTACGCGCTCGGTGCCACGCTGTACTACTGGGTCTCCGGCCGCTCGCCGTATCAGGGACTCTCGCTCTACGTCGTGCTGGCCAAGCTCGCCACCGGCGACAAGCCCGAGCCCATCGCCTCCCTCGTCGGCAAGCGCGTCCCCGAAGGCCTCACGGTCCTCATCGACCACATGATGGACCCCGATCCGGCCCAGCGCCCGCCGGACATGAAGACCGTCATCGCCGTCGCCGACCAGCTCAAGCGCCTGTCCCGCACGCAGCTCATCCGCGCGCTCGCGCCGTCGACCGACCTTCCCCCGACGCTCGTGCACGCCCCCCACCAGGGCGACACCAACCGCATCGTGCCCGACACCGCGGTGCCGAAGCTCGACGTCGCCCCCGACGTGCCCATCGTGGACGCGCTCAGCTCGTCGCGGACGCGACACGCGATCCTCGGCTCTGTCACGCTGGCCATCGCGCTGGTGATCGGCGCCTGGTTCACCGGCGTGTTCGGCGGTCCCGTCGTTCCGACCTCGACCACGGACGGCTCCAAGACCGACCCGCTCGACACGCCGAACCCGAACGATGACGCCGCGGCGCGCCGCGCGTTCGCCGCACAGTTGGCTGCGGTCGACGCGAAGCTCCCCGCGCTCCTCGCCGCCGATGGCTTCGACTCGGCGGTCGCTGGGCTTCGCGACCTGGCCGCCGCCGCGGCCGCCGTGGGCGCCTCAGTCGAGGTGCGCGACCGCGTGAAGACCGTCGAGCTCGAACGCACGCGCCGCGCCGACGCGATCGAGGCCACGATCGAGAAAGCCCTCGGCGCCGACATCGCGGGCGTGACCGAGGCGATCGCTCTGCTCGCCAAGGTCGACCCCGGCCACCCGCGCCTCGCGAGCTTCCGCGAGAAGCTCGCCGTGCGCGAACGCGAGCAACGCGAGCTCGCCCGCCGTGCGGCCGACGCGGCGGACCTCGTCCAACGCATCGAGCGCCTCTTGCCCGCCAACCCCGCGGCCGCGGGACCGCTGATCGACGAGCTCACTCGGCTCGCGAGCGACCACCCGCGGCTCCCGTCGCTGCGCGAGTCCCTCGCCCGCGCCCAGGAGATGGCCGTGCGCGGCGACCAGGAGCGCACTCGCGCCCTCGCCGCCCGGCAAGCCTGGCTCGACGAGCGCACGCCGTGGCCCGACGAGCTTCTCGCCCGCCATTCCCTCGCAGACCCCGCGCCCGTCGCTCTCGCTCACGCAAGCCTCGCGCAGGGCGACACCCTGCGCGACGCCGGCACGCGTGACGACGCCGCGCGACGCTACGACGAAGCCGCGCGCCAGTTCGAGCAGGGACGCGCCGCCTGGCTCGAGCTCGCCCGCACGGCCGCAACCACGGCGCAGGCGCGCCTCGCCGAGATCGCGCGCACATGGGAGCAGGTCAAGCGCCGCCTGGATCAGGAGCCGACGTCGGCCATCGTCGACGCCGAGCAGGCCGCTGCCCAGGCCCGCGTGCTCGTCGGCCAGGGACACGCGCGTGAGGCCCTCGTCGCGTGCGGCGCGGCCGAGCCCGTGCTCGCCCAGGCCATCACCGACGCGGTGTTGTCCACGCGCGTGCGTTCGCGCTCGGCTGCGAAGGCCTGGGACGAGGTGGCCCGAGACCGAGGCCTCGCCTCGGTCCCGGCCGTGGCGAAGGAAGCCGCGGCCCACCTCGCCCAGGGCGACCGGGCCACGCAGCCGCTCGCGCAGATCGATGCCTGGCTTGCAGCCTCGGACGGCTTTGCGAAGGCCGTGGCCGAGGCCACGTACGCGCCGCCCAACCTGCCGTTCGCACTGCCGAAGGGGTGGTACTACCTCCGACAGAACCCCGAGGGGCACCACGAGGTGCAGTCCTCGCCCGATCGGGCGACGATGATCTGGATCGACCGGGGCCGGTTCCTGCGCGGAGGCTGCGACGCGACGCGTCTTGCGGCGATACACGGAACGCCGGCGGCATCGTTCACCGACGAGCTCCCCGAGCACGAGGTCGAGCTCGATCCCGTGTTCCTGGACAAGCACGAGGTCACGTGCGCACGCTTCGCGCGGTTCCTCGTGGATCGGCCCGAGTGGCGCCCCGGGGGCGCGAAAGCCGCGGCATTCCGCGACTACCTCTCGGGCTGGAACGGCACGTCGCCACCGGCCGGATGCGAGGACCACCCGGTCGTGTGGGTCCCGTGGGAGGCGGCCGCGGCGTTTGCGACCTGGGCCGAGAAACGCCTCCCCACCGAGGCCGAGTGGGAGCGCGCCGCTCGCGGCACCGATGGCCGCGCGTTCCCGTGGGGCAAGACGTTCGACGAGGGGCTGTGCAACTCGGCCACGCACTGGACGAAGAAGCTGATCCTCACGCCCGGCCAGCAGCGCGCGATGTTCCTGGAGGCCGTGTGGAAACCGGACGGCAGCCGAACCCTGACGATGCCGGTGGGCTCGTTCGCCTCGGGTGCGTCACCCATCGGCGCGCTCGACATGGCCGGCAATGCGATGGAGTGGGGCGCCGACGCCTACGCGACCGACTTCTACGCCCGCGCCGTGCGCGCCCCCGCGAATCCGTTGAACGCCGACGGCGGGGCACTGCGCGCCGTGCGCGGCGGCTCGTGGATGGACCCCATCGGCGCGCTGCGGACCACGGCACGGCAAGGTACTCTCGCCGAGCTCTGCGATCGCACGTTGGGGTTCCGCTGCGCGCGCTCGTCGGCGCGGAAGTAGGCGCACCCGTCACCGAGCGTTTCACAGGCCGGCATGGACATTTTCTAGCTTCGACTCCCTCTCGTGGCATCGGATTGGATTGCGACACGGTGTATTGGCCAACGACGCCTGCACCTCGTCGCGTAACGCAGCGCCATTTACCCTCCACACGTCGCATATGGTCCATTCGGAGCAAATGGCCAAAGCGCGTGGTGACAGCCAGAGACATGCTCTTGACAGGCTGTCAGACATCCCCTATATCGACACCGAGGGAAGAGATCTGCCATCGTGTCGCGAAACGAATGTCTCCATACCTCGTCCAACCTTCGGACGCTTGAGGTCATCTCCGGACTTCGAGCCACCTTGCTGAGGTCTCTATGACGTCCACCGTGAATCGTGGGGAGCTCGCTCGTCGATTTGACCGCCATGTTCTCGCCTGCTCGGCGATGGCGGGTACGGCGGTGTTGGGGCTCGCGCCTGCCCCAGCGAACGCCGACATCATTTCGGTCACCGGGTTATCCGTTCCGGTCCCGTCCGGCATGTCCGTGTCGTTCGACTTCGATGGTGGCGGCATCACGGATCTCGTGCTCGGCAGCTACCTCACGGGGTCCCCGTATTTGACGTACCTCTCCGGTCCCTACTCGACGGGAACACTCGTCCTTCCCGTTTACTCGTACTTCGGTGACTTCTATGTCGACAACGTCGCCGCCACCACGTCCATCGACCTCAGCGGAACGTTCAGCTCCGTCGGTTATGTTTACCCTGTCTCCTACGGCAATGTCCTGTACGACAGTTTCTATCCTTATGGCGAGTTCGCGGTCGGCGTAGGCGGGCCGGTTCCGGGCACGGCCACGGGCAACTACATCGGCTTCTACTTCTATTCTGAAGTCTATAGCAGCTTCAATTTCGGCTGGATCAGCTTGGACCTGGCCGGGTTCACCCCGACGATCACCGGCTTCGGCTTCGAGTCGTTCGCGCTCACGGCCATCGCCGCGGGTGCAGTCGCCGCCGTTCCCGAGCCCGCTTCAATGGGCCTGGCATCGCTCGCACTGGGTGCGGCCGGACTGGCGTCGTGGCGCCGCCGTCGGCTCGAACGCGAGACGCCAGAGGCCTAGCGCAAGCCCTCGACAATCGTCCTTATCGGCCCGTCGATCCGCTCGGATCCACGGGCCGATTGCGTTTCACGTCGCTGCCGCGCGCTCGCCCACCCGCCTCTGACGATACAGGGCCGGATCGACGGCACCACACATCTGCGCTACGTCGAGTCGATGCGGTGCCAGGAAGTCCGCGATGCGCGCGGCCGCGTCCGGTCCCCGGTCAATCAACTCTCTGTGGCCCACGCGCAGGACCGCGAAGTTCGGCTGGCTTCCTGCCCACGCCAGGACGCGCTCGAGCTGCGTGCGTAGCACCACACCCAGGCGTTCGTCGTCGATGGCGCCGCCCGGTCGACCGCGTCGCACCAACATCGCACGCTGTGAGGCGATGATCTCGGCGATGTCGCGCTCAAGCACGATCACGCGGTAGCGCGCGCTCGCTGGGAGGCGAGGAAGGTGTGCGTGAATGACCTTCACGGCCCTTCCGACGGCGCCCGCCACCCACGACGTGTCCGTGGCGAGCTGCTTCACCGCTTCGAGCTCGAAGTAGCCGTGCGGGTTGTCCTCGTCCGACGCGCGCTCGCCGTCGGTGAGGCACTCCAGTCCACCCGCAGCCAGCATCTGCATCACGAGGGACGTGCCCGAGCGCGGAAGTCCGGAGACCACCGTCACGAAGGCCTCGCCGGCCAACTCGGACGCACGAGGGGCTGCGGTCGCCTCCACGCCGCGCAGGCGGCCGGGATAGAGGACGTGGGCATTGGCGTCGCCTTGTTCGCATCCCCGATCCGCCTGTCCGACGTCGTCGCTCGCGGCCACGGGCGCC
>ORMF012366387.1_pt1 | contig 18023 bp, 14 predicted proteins | sample 1779871 | NCBI WGS metagenome assembly ORMF01 (sample SAMEA104232316, study PRJEB22302) | groundwater metagenome | biome: forest; feature: aquifer; material: groundwater | place: USA | collected 2011-08-07 | depth 5.4 m
AAGGGGATCTCAGAAGCAAGGCCGTTGCCGCCTTGCACCGGCTGCAGAAGCTCCCCCACTTGATACGGGGCTTCTTCCTCGACCCGCATCTGCGTTTTGTCGCCGCCTGATGCGTCCATCTACTTACGCACTGCTTAGTATCTGAGGAACCCCGACTACTACGATCAGCCCAAGCCCTATGTGGACGGCGTGGTCTACTACATGATGCCAGACATGTCCACCCGGCTGGCGGCCCTTCGCTCCAGCAAGGTCAGCCTGGCAAAAGACGTGGACGGTGGCAGCATCTTGGACGTAAAGAAGCTGTCCCCCAACTTCACACCATTTGTTTGTGAGGGCCAGTCTCCGGAGCACATATACATGCGCACGGACACAGCCCCCTTCAACGACGTGCGAGTGCGCCAGGCCATCGCCATGGCGATCAACCGCCAGGGTATGATTGACGCCATCTTCCAGGGAGAGGGCAGGCTGACTCCGGTGCTGCCCGGCGTGTTGCCCGGAGCCATGGTCATCGCCGATTTCCCGCCCGAAGTCCGCAAGTACCTTGAGTACCGTCCCGAAGAAGCCAGGGCCTTGTTGCGTCAGGTCGCTCCCAGCGGCCTCAAGGTCGAACTGCGGGGTACACCCAGGTATCCATCCCCCTACCCAGAGCTTATCCAGGCCGTGGCTGCGGACCTTCAGAAAGTGGGCTTCCAGGCGGATATTGACATGCAGGAGTATGGCGCCTATACGCGGACCACCCTTCTGGGCGACTACCCCCAGATGGCCCTGACCCACGGCTTGACCACTGCCGAGGCCGATGCCAAGGGTCTGCCGGGGTTCCACAGCCAGGCGGGGTGGGGGAACAACCGAAGCCACGTGACGGATGCCGCCCTGGACAAGATGATTGACCAATGGCTGGTCACCCTGGACGACCAGAAGCGCAAGTCCCTGGGCTGGGATATCCAGAAGTACGTGGTGGAGAAGGCATACCGGGTGGTCCTTCCCGTGCCCAATGACGCCCTATTCGTGCGACCCGAGGTTAAGGGCGCCACCTGGCGGTCCAGCGAGCGCATCGTTGGCCCCTGGCTAGCCCAGATATGGCTGGACCCGTAGCTTGTCCGCCCACCCGGCGGAGCAGGCGCAGCGCGGTTGCCCGGGTGGTCCGGTCCCCCCTTGACACGGCATGCAGTGGTGAGTAGCTTATGAGCATACTTCACAGAGTGAACGTGTGTCTTCCCACAAGCTCATCGGAGGAAAGGCGTATGTTGGCTTCCAGAAAGCTTGGCCTGGCAGGGGCAGCGGTGCTGCTCCTGTTCGCCGCGTGTAGCACTGCCCAGCCGGCCACCTCGACCACTACGTCAGCCCCGCGGGCGACTCCGCTGGCCACAGCGGCCCCGAAGGCCGGGCCGACCGCGGCGCCCACAGCCAGCCCTCAGACCGCACCCGCGGCCACTCCCAGGCCGCAAGGAATCCCCAAACCGGGAGGCACTCTGCGGTACCCCCTGCGCACCGATCCCCCGGTCTGGGATGTCCAGGCCACCACAGGTGGCTACCAGGACGCCCGCATCCAATACGACCTGGTGCACGAGTTCCTGTTTAACCGAGAGCCCCAGACCGACAAGGCCTGCCAGCGAGATATCACGCCGGAGCTCGCCCAGAGCTGGAAGTGGATTGATGACCTCACCTTTGAGCTCAAGATCTACCCCGGTGTGAAGTTCCACAACAAGTCCCCCATCAACGGCAGGGAGATGACTGCCGAAGACGTGGTCTTCAGCCTGAACCGGGCGTTCTACGTCATGCAGATCCGCGCCAGCAAGGGGTCTTCCGACCCCATTGACAAGCTGGTTGCGGTGGACCCGTACACCATCCGCTTCATCAATAAGGGACCCAATCCTGGTCTCGTGGAGGCTGGCCTGGCTAACTTCTACGGGGGCCATGTCTTGCCACGGGACCTGGCTAAGGCCGAGGACAAGTGGGAGGACCCCTACAAGTACTGGATTGGCACCGGCCCGTTCATGTTCAAGGAGTGGCGGCCCGGGATCAAGTCCATCCACGTGAAGAACCCCGACTACTGGCGAAAGGGCCTGCCGTATCTAGATGCCATCGAGTTCCTAGTGATGCCAGACCACTCCACGCGCGAGGCCGCTGTGAGAACGGGCCAGCTCGACCTGTGGAACTGGGAGTTGGAGCCCATGTCGGCGGAGACCCTACGTGTTACGGCGCCCAAGGTCATCCTCCAGGAGTGCCCGCCCCCTGTCGGTTTCGGCGGCATATATCTCAGGCAGGACAAGCCGCCCTTCAACGATGTCCGCGTGCGCCGCGCGTTCTCCATGGCGATGGACCGGGACGGCATACTTAACAGCATTCTCGGAGGACACGGGTACATCGGGGGCACGTGGCCGCCGGCACACCCTTGGTACATGAAGCGGGATGACTTCCCGCCAGAGGTGAAGAAGTACCTGGAGTACCGCCCGGACGAGGCCAAGAAGCTTCTGGCCGAGGCGGGCTATAGCCAGGGGCTGACGGTTACCCTGTCCACCACGCCACGTTGGGGCATCATGTACACGGCTGGCGTCGAGTCCGTTGTGGCCAGCGCCGCGAAAGCGGGTTTCAACGTGAAACCGAAATTCGTGGAGTATACCCAGTTCATGGCCAGCACTATCGCCCGGAAGTGGCCGGAGGACGAGCAGGCGGCCCTGGCGAATATTGGCCGCGACAGCCCGTGGCGCGATGTACTGACCTTCCACACCAAAGGCCAGCCCGCGGACAACAAGGGGTACGCCAGCGATCCGGAGTACGACAAGCTGGCCGAGGAGTTCATGGTCACCGTGGACGAGGCCAAACAGCGTGAGCTCATCCGCCGGATCCAGATAATGTCTGTGGACAAGGCCTTCTGGGTGCTGCCACCCCGCGCCGCTGCCTTCTCGGCCCACCAGCCCTGGGTCAAGGGCTACAACTTCTCCGGAGACGGCTACTGGTCATCTGCCGTGTTTGGAGGTATCTGGCTAGACAAGTAGCTGCTTGCCAGGTCGGCAGAGTCTACCATGCGTAGGCCGGCGGCTGGGGGCCCGCCGGGCTTCATCGCTCGACACCCCCTTGACATGGCGCCTGGACGTGTGTAGTTTATTGGCATACTTGGCAGGATAAACGTGCGTTTTGCGACGCAGCGAATCGGGAGAATGATATGCGCATCGCTGGCAAACTAGGTCTGGTAGGGGCGGTGGTGGTGCTGCTCTTTGCAGCGTGCACCTCGGCGCAGCAGGCGACCTCAACCCCGACCTCTGTCCCCAGAGCTACGGCAGCACCCACGGCGACACCCCCGTCCGGAACGGTGGCGTCCGCCACGGCTACACCGCAACCAGTGAGCACGGCCAAGCCCCAGACCACGGCCCAAGTGGCGCCCAAGTCTGGAGGCACTTTGCGCTACCCGCTACGGACCGACCCCGCGGTATGGGATGGCCAGGCGGCCAGCGGCGGCTACCAGGATACCCGAGTACAGTACAACCTGGTGCATGAGATGCTTTTCACTCTGGAGCTGCCGGGAGAGAAGAGCTGCAAGCTCGAAGTGAACCCGGAGCTGGCTGAGAGCTGGAAGTGGATAGATGATCTCACCCTGGAGGTGAAGGTGCACCAGGGTGTCAAGTTCCAAAACAAGGCGCCAGTCAATGGCCGCGAGATGACCGCCGAAGACGTTGTCTTCGGATTGAGGCGAGCGTTCTTCACCTACCCCATTCGAGCCATCCAGGGATTGGCCGATCCCATTAAGGACAAAGAGAAGGGTATCGTAGCCACTGACCGCTATACTGTGCGGTTCATTAGCAGTGCCCCGAACCCGGGCCTCATTCAAGCGGGCCTGTCCAACAGCTACGGCGCGGTGGCGTTGCCGGCGGGCGTTTGGCCGGAGAAGGACAAGTGGGAAGACCCCGCCAAGTACTGGATCGGTACAGGCCCCTTCCAGTTCTCCGCGTGGACTCCGGGTGTAAAAACAGTTGTGGAGAAGAACCCTAGCTACTGGCAGAAGGGCCTTCCCTATCTGGACCGCATCGAGTTCGTCGTCATATCCGATTCCTCGACCCGCGAGGCCGCCGTGCGCTCGGGCAAGCTGGACATCTGGAACTGGGAGCTAACTCCGATGTCAGCGGACACGCTGCGCAAGACAGCGCCCCAGGTCATCCTCCAGGAGTGCTCTCCCCCCAGCGGTTTTGGCGGCATGTATCTGCGGCAGGACCGCCCTCCCTTCAACGATGTGCGCGTCCGCAGGGCCTACTCTATGGCGATTGACCGGGATGCGCTCCTCAAGACCGTCCTCCAGGGGCATGGCTTCATTGGCGGCATCTGGCCACCCAACCACCCCTGGTACCTCAACAGGGAAGACCTGCCACCAGAGATCAGGAAGTATCTCGAATACCACCCGGACGAGAGCAAGAAGCTCCTGGCCGAGGCGGGATTCCCCAACGGCCTGACCATGGTCCTGGCCACCACGGCACGGTGGGGAAGCGCCTACACGTCCACAGTCGAGGCCCTCGTGGACATGGCAGGGAAGGCAGGCTTCACAGTGAAGCCCAAGTTCGTGGAGTACAGCCAGTTCATGGCTGGCACCATTGCCCGCAAGTGGCCGGACGACGAGGACGTGGCCCTGGCCCCCATCTCCCGGAGCAATCCCTACCGTGATGCCCTGACCTTCCACACCAAGGGGCAGGCGGCGGAGAACAAGGGCTACGCCAGCAACGCCGAGTATGACAAGCTGGCTGAGCAGTTCATGGTCACCGTGGACGAGGCCAAGGCTAGGGAGATCTTGCGACAGCTCCAGATAGTTGCAGCGGATCAGGTACTGTGGGTACGCCCCCCGTACACTGCGGCCAACTCAGCCCACCAGCCCTGGGTCAAGGGATACGCCTTCTCAGGGGACGCCTACTACGGCTCGTCCATGTTCCGGGACATCTGGTTCGACAAATAGCGCATTAGGGCATGAGGGAAGGGCGGCCCCATATCCGGGGCCGCCCTTCGCTTTTCCGGCGGCAACCCACTTGACAGTAGGAGAGCCAGTCAGTAAAGTCTTGACATACTCCCGCCCCATCGGTCGCGGGTAGCCGTTTTTCCAACACACCAAGACAACAGGAGGTGGCTACAGTGTTCAACACAAAGCTGAGCGCTGCATTGGTGCTGACGGCACTAGTGTTCGCTGCCTGCACGTCCGCGCAGCGGGCTACTTCAACGCCGACATCTATCCCGCGGGCAACAGCCGCCCCCACTGCCACGCCCAAGGCCGGCGCAACGGCTCCATTGGCGACGGTCACGCCGCAACCCGGTGCGACGGTCACAGCCAAAGTCACCCCCAAATACGGGGGTACGTTACGCTATCCACTGCGCACTGACCCTGCCGTATGGGACGGCCAGGCGAACTCCGGGGGCTACCAGGACACCCGGGTCCAGTACAACCTGATCCACGAAATGCCTTTCACCATGGAGCTACCGGGGGAGAAGGCATGCACCATGGAGGTGAACCCGGAGTTGGCCGAAAGCTGGAAGTGGGTAGATGATCTGACCCTGGACGTGAAGATCCATCAGGGAGTGAAGTACCACAATAAGGCTCCGGTCAATGGCCGGGAGCTCACATCCGAGGACATTGTCTTTGGCATCAGGCGGGCCTTCTTTACGTGGCCAATCAGGGCCAGCCTGGGACAGTCCGAGCCCCTCAAGGACAAGGAAAAGGGCATCGTGGCCCTCGACCGCTACACGGTGCGCTTCATCAACAGTTCCCCCAACCCTGGACTCGTAGAGGCTGGCTTGGCCAACCGCTATGGTTCCGTAGCCATCGCCCCTGAGCTAGGCAAGGCCGAGGACAAGTGGGAGGACCCCAAGAAGTACTGGGTGGGGACAGGTCCCTTCGTGTTTGTGGACTGGATTCCCGGTGTGAAGTCCACAGTGGAGAAGAACCCCAACTACTGGCGGCAGGGCAAGCCCTACCTGGACAAGATCGAATTCGTGGTCATGTCGGACTCGTCTACTCGCGAGGCCGCCATGCGTGCGGGCAAGCTAGACATGTGGAACTGGGAGCTGACGCCCACGTCGGCGGAGACCCTGCAACGGACAGCACCACAGCTCGTCCTCCAGGAGTGCCCACCCCCCAGCGGTTTCGGCGGCATTTACCTGAGACAGGACAGGGCGCCCTTCAACGATGTGCGAGTGCGCCGGGCCTTCTCCATGGCCATTGACCGGGACTCCATCCTGAAGACTGTGCTCCGGGGCCACGGCTACATTGGCGGTATCTGGCCCCCCAACCATCCCTGGTACCTGGTGAGAGAGGACTTGCCCCCAGAGACCAGAAAGTACCTGGAGTACCGCCCGGACGAGAGCAAGAAGCTCCTGGCGGAAGCAGGGTTCCCCAACGGCATGACCATGGCGCTGTCCACAACGCCCAGGTGGGGCAGCACCTACACCTCTACTGTGGAAGCCGTCGTGGACATGGCAGCCAAGGCAGGCTTCACTGTAAAGCCCAAGTTCGTGGAGTATGCCCAGTACATGGCTGGCACCATCGCCCGCAAGTGGCCCCAGGACGAGGATGCTGCGCTGGCGCCTATCTCTCGGGACACACCCTACCGGGATGTGCTTAGCTTCCACACCAACGGGCAGGCTGCGGAGAACAAGGGGTTCGCCAGCAATGCGCAGTATGACAAGCTGGCCGAGGAGTTCATGCGCACTACGAATGAGGCCAAGGCCAAGGCGCTGCTGACCCAGCTTCAGATCCTGGCGGTGGACCAGGTGCTGTGGGTACGGCCACCCCACACTGCTGCGTTCTCGGCCCACCAGCCGTGGGTGAAGGGCTATGCCTTCTCCGGTGACTCCTACTTCGCCTCTGCGATGTTCGGGGACGTCTGGCTAGATAGGTAGCAGGCACAACCGCTGATGCAAGGGCGGCCCTAGACCCGAGTCGGGACCGCCCTTCGCGTTCGAGGGCATTCCTAAATGGTCGTGTACCTACCGCCTAGTGTGCCGTCTCAGAAGTTGACCACACAATGCAATTGGCCTTAGAGACCCGCTCATGGTTCGACAGGCTCACCACGAGCGGCGTGGTAGCCCGCTCACCCTGAGCCTGTCGAAGGGCGAGCGCTCAATGCTATGTATTTCGGAGACGCGACACTAGAGGGTGCCGTCTAAGGGGCGCCACGGGACAACGCAGCGAGAGTGCCCCATTGCCGGAACGGCCAGTAGACGACCCACGCCTTGCCCACCATGTTCTCCTCGGGCAGCAGTCCCCAAATGTGGGAGTCGCTGCTCTGGTTCCTATTGTCCCCCAGGACAAAGTAATAGCCAGGGGGCACCTGCCGGGAGGCCAGGCGGTAGTTCACCGGCTCTCGGATGTACGGCTCCGAAAGGGCGGTCCCGTTGACATAGACCTTGCCGCCTTCCGCCGAAACCGTGTCCCCGGGCACTGCGACGATACGCTTGATGTAGTCCTGGTTCCCCGGGTTGAACACGCCTCCCCCTTCGCTCCGTGCTGGAGGCAGAAACACAACCACTTCCCCCTGGCGAGGTGCGTGGAAAACGAAAACATCCCCATCCGCAGGAATCTCGCGCCATGGCAACAGCCAACGGGCCATGCCAGAGCTAAGCTTGGCGTAAACTATCTTGTTCACAAGTAGGCGCTGGCCGGAGTGCAGGGTTGGCTCCATGCTAGACCCTACCACCTGGAAGTTCTGCACCGTGGCCTGGAGCAGGGCAAACACCAGCAGCGCCAGTGCTATGGTCTCCAGCACCTCCCAGACCTTGAACTTGGTGCGCTCCGAGCGAGCGGAGTCAAAGCCGCTTTCACGCGCTTGGGGAACCGGGCGTTGTTCATCCATCTACATGCTCCATCAACGAGATTATAAGGCGGCGACGGTGACATGCGCCAGTGCAGGTGGGGGTCCCAAGCCACCGGACCAGGTACGGCCGGCCTTCTCCCTTCACCTGCTGAGGGGGCAATCGCTGGCTTCGGGCCGCCATTGTAGGCGACTTGGGCGGGGCGACGGCTTTGCTATGCTGCCCGACTACAAGCTACAATATGCCAGGCCGTGACTGATAACGATGAAGCCGAGCTCATTGCCCAGAGCCAACGGGGGGATATGGATGCCTTCAACACGTTGGTGCTCCGGTATCAGAGGCCGGTCTACGGCCTGGCGTTACGTCTGGCTGGTGACGTAGCTACAGCGGAAGACGCGACACAAGAAGCGTTCATTTCCGCATTCGAAGGCATAAAGAGCTTTCGCGGCGGCAGCTTTCGTGCCTGGCTTTTCCGCATAGTTGCCAACGCTGTGTTCACCCAGATGCGCCGGTCCAAGCGCCATCCCGCCCAGTCCCTCGAGTCTACTATGGAGGCCACCGGCTGGTCACCCTCGGGCGGGCCTGACCCGCAAGACCTGGCTTTGGACAAAGAGCGGGCCACGGAGCTGGCCAAGGGCCTCCTCTCTTTGCCGCCGGACTTCCGGCTCGCGGTGCTTCTGCGAGACGTAGAGGGTCTGAGCTACGAGGAGATAGCTGAGACAACCAAAACATCTCTGGGCACCGTCAAGTCGCGCATCGCGCGCGGCCGCGCGCTCCTCCGGGACTACCTCCTCGCTCGCCGGGAACTTTTCCCCACTCTCCGGCGTCATGAATAGTGAGGCGAAGAAGCCATGATGCGCTTGATTAGGAAATCTGACTGTGACCGGGCCTCGGGGACGCTATCTCCTTACCTGGATGGTTACCTAGCGGCGAACGACGTGGCCTGGCTGGAAACCCACCTATCCCAATGCCATCGCTGTAGCGATGAGCTGGCCTCGCTGCGGGCCACGGTTTCCCTGCTGGGGCAGATGCCGCAGGCGGCGGCCCGAAGGTCTTTCCTGTTGCGGCCCCGACCCGCGCCGGTGCCAGTTCCCGTACCGGCATGGGGCTGGCGTGGGCTACGCTTCGGCACAGCCATGGCTACCATTCTGGTCGTCGCTGTGGTCACCGCTAATGTGTTGGGAGTGGTCAGCCCGCGCCCAGCGGCATCGCCGGCACCTCCACTGCCACTGGCCGACCGCGCGCTCGCTACTCCGGCTGCTCCGGCGGGTGTCGCAGGCCCGCTCGGCGCGGCAGGTCCCGCTGACGCCGCAGGACCTCTCGGTGCACCAGGTCCAGAAGCTGTCAGCCGCATGGCCGAACAGTCTGACCAGCCCATGGGCGGCCAGGCGTTGCGCGAGACCCTGACCGCGACCGCCCCCTACTCTACCGACACCGCTCTCCCGTCTGCTGCCGGGGCAAAGAAGGCACCTTCATCGGTGCCCACTCCGGAGCCTACGACGCCTCCGGTCCTGTTGGCCGTCCCTACACCGGGTGAGGAGCGAATGAGCGAGGAGCTGAGCGAAGCGTCAACCCAGACGTTGCCACTTGCATCGCCCACTTCGCCAGGTCGTGGTCTGTGGCCAAGGTCGTGGTGGCCTGCGGAGGCTGCCCTGATAGGCGTCTGGCTGGTGCTGGCAGCGCTCACGGCCCATGTGTGGCGGCTGCGTCGGAAGGGAGGTCAGTCTGGGTAATAGAGCTGCGGCCATTGCTTCGTACTAACCACGCAAGGGTGAAGAAGAGTAAGGAGGACAAGAATATGAAAAGACGTTGGCTGTACCTCGGCCCGGCGTTGGCCTTGGGCTTGGTCGCGGTGGCCTGCCAGGGCAGTCCGGCGGCCAACCCTACCTCGGCCCAGCCGAATGGCGGAGCCCCGAGCTCCAGCACCTCCGGCAGCCCGCTGGCTTCGGCGGGCGTGGCCTTAGCCGGCGAAAAGGCCAGCTCGTACGTCCTGGCGGCGGCGACCGGGCAACAGATGGGCGTCTGGGTATCCGGTGAAGGGAAGGTCCGTGTCGTGCCCGATGTGGCGCTGGTCAATCTGGGCATCGAGGTACAAGCGACCACGGTGGCGGAGGCAAACCGCAAGGCCTCTGACGCTATGAACGCCGTGATGGCCACCCTTCGTCAGGCGGGCATCGCTGACAAGGACATCCAGACCAACTATTTCAACATCTCCCCGCAGACACGGTGGGTGGAGGACCGAATCAAGGGCGGGGGACATACCGAGATCATCGGCTACACGGTCTCCAACCAGGTCACCGCCAGGATCAGGGATCTCGCAAAGGTTGGCAGTGTGATTGATGCTGCGGCCACAGCCGCGGGCGATTTCACCCGCATTCATGGCATCAGCTTCACTGTGGACAACACCGCGCTTGCCATCAACCAGGCGCGGGAGGCCGCAGTCAAGGACGCCATGGCCAAGGCGCAGCAGATGGCCACCGTGGCTGGCGTTGCACTGGGCAAGGCAGTGTACATCAGCGAGTCTCAGGCTACGCCTCCCCCCGTCTACCGCGCCATGTTCGAGGCCAAGGCAGCCTTCGCAGCAGAAGCCATGGCCCCTACCCCCATTAGCGGCGGCGAGCAGGAGGTGGCGGTCAACGTCCAGATGGTATTCCCCATTCAGTGAGGCCGGCCTAGTTTCATGGTGTGAGGGGCCCTTGTGGGCCCCTCATTCTTTCCTCCACCAGGGTCCTGATGTCGTTTGACAGTCTGCTATCTATCAGATAGACTCAGACTGTCTCAATGTTTTCGCCAGGCAATGTTTCACAGGCGAAGAAAGGGAGGGATGGGAAGGTGGGTGCGGGGAGGGAATTCCGGCTGGGCTACATTCGAGGGCCAGGCATCATGGCTCTGGTCTTGGACGTTGCCCAGGAGAACGACTTCTTCAAGACAGAAGGCGTCCGTGTGCGCCTTGTCCGTTGCACCATGGAGGAGCTCGACGAAGGCCTGGCTAGCGGATCGTTAGACATGGTGCGCCGGGGCCCTGACGCGGACATGGTGAATTCCCTGGCTCGGGGCGGTACTATCAAAGTGGTGGCGGCCGTAGCCAACAGGCCGGTGGGCGAGTTGGTTACACATCCCAACTACCGGTCCCTCACAGATCTCAGAGGCAAGTCCCTGGCCGTCATCCATCCCCGCCTGGGGAGCACGGCATTCTTGAGGCACCTTTTGTGGCAAAGCGGGGTCAATTCACGGGACTACACCCTGGACACTGCCGGAGGAACACCTCAGAGGTATGTTGCACTCACGTCAGGCCGAGTGGCAGGGGCTATGCTCTCTCCACCAGAGGCATGGCAGGCCAAACAAGACGGTTTCAGGGTGCTGGCCAGCTTGCCCATCTGCTACCCGGCAGCGATCTCCACCTCTTTCCAGGTGGACTGCGCCACAGCCGAGCGCAGGCGGGGGGTAGTCGTAGGCTTTCTCAGGGCGCTGGTCAGGGCCCACCGCTGGGTGTATTCGCCGGAGAACAACCAGGCCGTGCTCGCTGGCCTACAGCGACTGGGTTACACCAGACAACAGGCCCACAAGGACTACGCTTTCTTCATTGGCAGTCGGGTGCTGGCAAGTGACTGCGCCGTGAGCAAGGCCGCGATGGAGCAAATGGTTGACCTATTGACAGACATCGGCGAGCTGAGGCGTCCAGCCCCTAACCCCGGCTACTTCGTTGATTCATCCTTTCTCGAGGACGCGGTGGCCGAGCTTCCCGCGAAATGCGTTACCGTGTAACATCCTTCAAAGCTGACAGGCCTCGTGTTGGCGAGACGCCTTAATCTGGCGTCCGGATATTCCACTCGTTTCGCGGGGGGCTTGTAGCCGCACTAGATTGACTGGCCGAAGGCTGTGCGCTACTATAGGCCATATTCGTTTGACGCCTGACGGTAATTGACATAACTGAGACCCAGCAGCACCTATCTTTACCCCCAAAAGGAGGGCTACCGTGGCCCACCTAACCCTTTGCCCTAGAGAGCTGACACTCTCTAACTCTGGCGGCGGCAACGAGCCAGCCTATTCCTTGGCCCAAATCACACAGAGACCCCTGGAGTGGGACCGAGTGGTCAAGACATCTCACTTGGTCAACTGCTGGTACAACTGGCAGTGTCTGTTCAATGTGTATGCCAAGGATGGACTGGTGCTCCGCGAGGAACAGGTAGGTACATACCCCCCGCCCCATGACGAGGCCGTCCCAGACTTGAACCCGCGGGGCTGCCAGAAGGGCGCTTGCTTCAGCCACGCCCTGTATGCCCCGGGACGACTCAAGTACCCTCTAAAGCGACTTGGGCCGAGAGGCGCCGGAAGATGGCAGCGTGTGAGCTGGGACCAGGCCCTCGCGGAGGTGGCCGACAAGATCGTCAGCGTCCTGGTCAAGGACGGGAACGAGCAGGTCCTGTTCATGGAAGGCACCGCCTACGGAGGGAGCAGCGGTCTCGGGTCCCACCTCGTGGTGAGCGCCCTGGACCTGCCGGTGTTCAACATCGCGGTGGACACCGCCGACGAGCACGCCGGCGCCGCCGTCACTTGGGGCAAGACATTGGTCTGCGACTCGGTTGATAACTGGTTCTACGCGGACATGCTCCTGGTCTGGGGAAGCAACCCGGCGTATACTCATATCGCCAATTTCCATTACCTCGCCGAGGCCCGCTATCACGGGACCAAGATCGTGGCCATATCCCCGGACTACAATGCCTCCGCCCCCTTCGCCGACGAGTGGGTCCCAGTCAACATCGGCAGCGACGCGGCCCTGGCCCTGGCTATGTGCCAGGTCATTGTGGAGAAGGGACTGCACAAGGCCGACTTCGTGCGGGAGCAGACCGACCTGCCCCTCCTTGTCCGTTCAGACAACCGCAAGTTCCTCACCCAGAAGGACGTGCAGCGTGGTGGACGGGACAACGTGTTCTACTTCTTCGACGAGCGCACCAAGAAGGTGGTTGAAGCGCCCTTCCGCACACTCGACCTGGGTGGAGTGCAGCCTGCGCTGGCAGGTGAATACGAGGTTGGCACCCTGAACGGGAAGGTGCGTGTGAGGCCGGCCTTTGAGCTGCTAAAGGAGCACCTCAAGGCATACACGCCGCAGGCGGCATCAAAGACGACGGGCGTATCTCCCACCCTCATAGAGGGCCTCGCCACAGAGGTCGCCGCCGCCAAGGGTGTGGTCAACGTGACTAGCGGGGTGTGGGGCAAGTACTACCACGGCGACCTCATCGAGCGCGCCCAAATACTGCTCTTTGCCCTATGTGGCCACTTTGGGCGGAAGGGCGCCACGTTCAACGCCTACTCTATGCTGGTCCCGGACTCCAGTGTCTCTTCGCTGATGAGACAGGGCTCCGATGCGCTGGTGGCCGCGGAAAGCAGCGACCCGCGGTTTGCCGCCTGGCGCGAGCAGGCTTACACCGATGAAATGGTATTCTTTGAGTACCTCTCCGCCAACACCGCGCGGGGCGCTTCCGTCAACCCGGTCTTGTTCTACAACAACTTCGCCGGCCTGCTGGAGAAGACAGTCAAGGCGAATAGCTGGGATGCGACCCTCAAGCGCCCAGTGCAGGAGTACCTCGACGAATCGCTCAAACAGGGATGGCAGGTGGCCGTGCCCAAGCCGGGCAAGCCCCCCAAGGTGCTGCTGGAGTTCGGCGGCCAGTTCCTCCGGCGCTCCCGGAGCACAGAAGGCCTGGTCAAGACCCTGCTTCCCCAGGTCGAGCTTCTCGTCAGCATTGACTGCCGCATGGGCACCGGCGCATTGTATGCTGACTACATCTTGCCCGCCGCCCAGGGATACGAGAAGGATACCATCCGGGTCAACACCAGCTCGTACTGCCCCTACCTCCACGCCGGCAACAAGGTGACGCAACCCGTCGGCGAGGCTAAAGCAGAGTGGGAGATCTTTTGCCGTTTGGCCAAGGCTATCGGCGAACGGGCCAAAGCCCAGGGTGTCGCGTCTTTCACTGACCGCTATGGTAAGGAGCGCCGGTTGGACACGCTCTTCGACCAGGTCACCGGTCAAGGGTTGTATCTGGAGGACGAAGAAGAGTCGGTAGCCCGGGACTTCTACAGCAACTGCACCAACGTAGAGCAGATGGAGTGGGAAGAGTTCAAGGAGAAGGGACTTGCTGGCTTCACCGCTACCGGCACCATCCAGCCCACAAACGCCTGCGAAATAGTGCCCGGCGAGACCATCGTCCCTCTGACGCACCACACCAGGAAAAAGCAGCCTTACCCCACGTACACCCGGCGCATGCAGTTCTACATTGACCACGACTGGTTCATCGAGCTGGGTGAGGCCTTCCCGGCCCATAAGGACAATCCCCGGATGGGTGGCGAGTATCCCCTACAGCTCACCGGCGCCCACGCTCGGTGGAGCATCCATAGCAGCCTGGTGGACAATCCGCTGATGTTGCGCCTACAGCGCGCTGGGCCTCTGATGCTGGTGAGCCCAACTGATGCCGGGTCCCGAGGCATTGCCGACGGGGACGAGGTCGAGGTATTCAACGATATGGCCACATTCCGCATACCGGTGGGCATATCAGCGTCGGTCAGGCCGGGGCAGGTGATTGTCTATCACGGCTGGGAGAACTTCCAGTTCGTTGACAAGAAGCACTTCAAAGGGGTCATCCCCACACCGATAAACCCAGTGGAGCTGGTTGGCGGCTACTACCACATCCGGCCTGCGGAGCGCTACGCCTGCCAGCCCGGCGCCGCTGACCGGGGCACGCGAGTTGACATAAGGAAGGCCACGTAGACCGTAGGGGCGACCCGGCGGGTCGCCCCTACTGATGATTCAGGAAATGGTCGGGGCGGTCGTGACGTACGGCGTACACGGTGGGCGCTGTCTGGGGCCTTTAGCACTGCGGGTGAACTCCCGGCCAGTGGGGCCGAGACTTTGATCAGCAAACCCGCCAATCTGCGGGGAATCCTCTGGCTACCTATGGCATTTGTGCCTGAGGGGGAGTGGCAAGACAGAAGAGACCGCACCGTTTTGTCTGGCCCTATTCACCCCTGCCACAAAAAGGGGGGCGGCGCCCGCGCATCCGTGGCATGAACTGACGGCGCACGAAAACGACACCCATGTTCCACCCGTTGGGTGGGCTTACGAAAGACGCGGTAACAGTTTGCCGTTGAATCTTGCGCTGTCGAGGGTGCCAGCGTTGAGGGCTTCCTTCAGTTTGGACTTGACGTCCTTTACCGGAATTCGAGCGAACTCGCCTCTCGAGAGCACTTGGGCTAGACTAGCAAGCCGTGTTACCGTCAGGTTTCGAAGGTCGTAGTGTAGCTTGTTAACGTCAATATCTGGGGTTTCGCCTTCCGTCTGGTCCGCGATGATGCCCAGCGAGGCGAGCCCGGAGCCGTCAAAGACGGCGTAGTCGAAGACGTCTAGTCCGTCCCTGGTGGCAGCCAAGGCAATCGCAACGCGTTCTTTGTCGGCTTCTGTCTTAAGTTCAAAGACTGACAGGGCGTTATCCGTGGTTCTAAGATCGCAAAGGGCGTCACCCTGTAGCTCGCCAGCAGGCAGCCAATCGAGGTCAGGATATTTGTACCAACGTCGCTGGCTAACCTGCCTTAGGAAGCGCGCCATCGTTGGGTTGCTTGCAACTGGTCTAGGACTAGCTGGAGATTTCGTCTCAGCACGGCGGAACGCTCCCGCCCTATCGCTCTACGGATGGCCCCAATGGCTGCAGGATCATCTAATGCCGCGATTCCTAAAGATGCCGCGTCCCTAATTCGCGGGTCAGGTGATTCCAGTTTATACAATAGTAGCGTTAGCCTGCTTCGAAGCGACCGAGGGTCGACGGTGGAGCCGATTTGCCGCAAAGCTTCCGCCGCAACCTCAGCGTTGACTCGTTCGAACTGCATCAGCCTATTGATCGCACTGATGGCGACATCCCCATACGTCCGGACAACCGCGTGAAGCTTCCGCGAGAAGGTAGATTCCATACCATCAGCGAAGACCTCGTCCACTGCTTCAACAAAAGTTGTCTTGAGCCTTCTGACCAAATAGGCTTCAAGACGCGCGTTAGATGGGTCAAGCCCTGTTGCCGCTTCCGTCGGTGGCTTGACATGGTAAACCCCTCCGGCGGTGAGACTGTCAGCCTGAGGCAAGAGAAAGGCCGCGGCCTCAGCCACATCAACCCACTTTGTCTTTCCGCGACCCGATGGTAGCCGCAGGTAACAGTTCCGGGCCGAAGGGTCGACCAAGCAGTAAGCTTCCAGTCCTCCCCCCGTTCCACCGGCCAGGTTCGTGAAAATCAACTCGGGCAACCCGAGGTCTTTGGCGGTTACAGCGCGACCGTATTCTTCTGGTGGCTGATATGTCATGACTTGTTCGAACGGTCCGAGCGAACCCATACCGCGGGGCCAAGGAGCGCCGCCGGTCTCCGCCGAGGGGCTGATAGCTGTACGCTTGCCTTGTAGCGATGGGGGGGGTGAGGCTGTCGCCGAACCGTTCAAGGAATATCTCCCCGGTTTGCTATTTCACGTCCGAGGCTCACCAGTTCTTCAAAGACGGAGCGAATCTTATCCTTGGGAATTTCACCCGATAACTCCGCCGCTGTATTTATGTCCAACTCGAGCCTGCAGCCAAATTGCAGAGGCCCGCTGGATAAGGTCGCGCCTAGCTCCGCCCCGACAGCCAGTTGGACGAATCCGGCTTGCATGACAGACCACTTGGTTAGCCGATTGATCTTCAAACCACCGACGCCCGATGCTGACATTCGGGGACGATTGATCTGATATAAGAAGTCCGAAGAGTTGCTCGGGTCGATCGGAATGCTGGGAAGCAAGCGCGATAGCTCTGTGTGTCCCGTTTGACGGTCAGCAACGGGTCTAAGCAAGACCGCGCCAAACGCCAACCGGGTCGCCGCTGGACAAATGTCCAGCCACTTCAGCGCAACCTTCAAGAATGGGTCCAGCGCATGAGGGAACGGTCCCATCGTCAGGAGTCGTTCGGGCACTTCGTCTGGAGACCCTAGCGCCACCAGAAAATTCCAGTCGACCCGCCCTGGCTGGATAACCAAAGCAAGTCGCTTCCCTTCGAAAACGCCCACCTGTTGAAGCTGGCCCGCCCTGGGACGGCTGGTCGTCTCCTCAGGCCCTTCGCCAACCACTTTGCCCCACCAAGACTCCGTTCCGGCAACTTCTGCACCCGGAAGGATGAAGGTGGTGGCCCTGAGGCTTCCAGCTTCCCACTTGCTGCCACCTGGTAGCGGGTCTAGTTCCTGAGGCATGTCGCCGACTCCCTCATGGGCCAATCGAATCGGTAATTGACCCCAAACCTTGCTAGAGCCTCAATAGTATAAGATAGCAGAACCGGAAGACCTAGTGTATGCACTTCCAAATCTAATGCAAAAGCAAGTCCTTTTGACAACGTCAATTTAGCACGTTCTGGCCCTAGGATACAAGAACAAGCACAGCCGTCCCATTTTCCGAGCGACACGACGCTGCTCCAAGGCCGCGTTCGGCACTGGGCTACTCTTTAAGCTCATAGGAACCGCAGACGGGGAAGTAATGGTCGGGGCGGGCAGATTCGAACTGCCGACCTCTTGGTCCCAAACCAAGCGCGCTAGCCACTGCGCTACGCCCCGGCTTTACCCACTATAGATTGGGCTAGGCCCAAGGTCAAGGTATCCCTCACCCTGTCCCGTTCGCTCGCGTCTGTTCAATGCCTGCTCCCGATTGGCCAGCCGCTTGTGCCACCTGCCCCTTGTCCATCACCGCACACATGTTCTATCATCTTACACACACCTTGCTCAAGGAGGTCCTCCATGCCACGATGCGCCCCCAGGCTCGGCCCAGGCGTCCTCATCAACAACACCGTCGCCTTTCGCCACGAGCGCTCCTCCCCCGGCGTGGCTTCCCCCTCTCCGTGTCGGAAAGGGGGCCAGGCGCCGTCCTGAGCCGAAGCCCTGAGCGCAGCGAAGGGTCAGCGAAGGAGGGAGAGGTCCGTCTTTCGCTGCTATCACCTCGCCCTCGCCCACAAACAATCAAAGGTTCAGGCCATTCTTGAAGCTAAATTCCGCGAAACTCTGGAAAAACAATCAAACAGGAGTAGTAGGGCGAGCCACCGGCTCGCCCTACCCCTTAATCCGTGGACAATCGTCGGGTGAAGCCTCGCGGCTGGACCTTGGGCCTGTTTTGGGCTGAGGCGGTCAGGCGAGAGGGTCTCGCAACCTCCCACGGGGTCTCCCGGGACGGCCATTCCCCGTCTTGCCGGTGTC
>ORMF011806655.1_pt1 | contig 18020 bp, 20 predicted proteins | sample 1779871 | NCBI WGS metagenome assembly ORMF01 (sample SAMEA104232316, study PRJEB22302) | groundwater metagenome | biome: forest; feature: aquifer; material: groundwater | place: USA | collected 2011-08-07 | depth 5.4 m
CCCGGCCGCCGCCGCCTGCGGCAGCTTTGATAATCACGGGATAGCCGATGCGCCTAGCTGTTTTAAGCGCTTCTTCTTTGTTTTTGATGGCGGACATGCTGCCGGGAATGATCGGAACACCGGCTTTGCGCACCAGCTCTTTGGCAGTGACCTTGTCTCCCATCAGGCGGATAGATGAGGAGGAGGGTCCGATAAAGTTGATGTTGCACGACTCGCAGATTTCGGCAAAATGGGCGTTTTGGGACAAAAATCCATAGCCCGGGTGGATGCCGTCAACATCGGTAATCTCTGCAGCGCTGACGATGGCTGGGATATTCAGGTAGCTTTGCTCCGCTTTTGCCCCGCCTACGCAGACCGCTTCATCAGCCAGGCGCACATGCAGGCTGTTGCGGTCAGCTTCGGAGTAAATAGCCACGGTCCGGATATTGAGCTCTTTGCAGGCTCGGATCACCCGGACGGCAATTTCACCGCGATTAGCAATCAGGATTTTTGAGAACACTGGAGAAGACTTACGCTTTCGGCTCTACCGCAAAGAGCGGTTGGCCAAACTCAATAGGTGTGCCGCTGTCTACCAGAACCTCAACGATTTGCCCGGCAACTTCAGACTTGATCTCATTCATCAGCTTCATGGCTTCGATAATGCAAACCACCTGGCCTACTTCAATGTCTTGACCTACTTCGGCAAAGGCAGGCGCATCCGGAGCCGGCGCGCGATAGAAGGTCCCCACCATAGGTGACTTGATGATGATTCGCCTGCCCTCATCTGCTGAAACAGCAGCCTTGCCGCCGCCTGAAGCCTGTGCCTGGAAAGGCTGCGCGGTGCCGGTGACATACTCAACCAATTGCGGCGTTGGATTGGAGGAAGCTTTCTTAAGGCGGATACGCAGGCCCTGATGCTCCATTTCAAGCTCAACCAGGCCCCGGCTTTCCATTAACTGAAGCATTTCTTCGATCAGCCGGAAGGCTTCACGCTCAGATGACTTCAGCCGCTTCTCCACATTGACCTCGCTGTTAAACGGTTGCTACGTTAAATACGGGAAACATAACCGCCGGTGCGGGTATCTACGCGGATAAAATCACCAGTGTCGATAAAAAGAGGCACCTGAATAGTAGCCCCGGTTTCAAGCTTCGCCGGCTTCATACCCCCCTTGGATGTGTCGCCGCGGATTCCCGGCTCGGTGGACTCAATATGCACATCCACAAACATGGGCGGCTGGATGCCGATCATCTCTCCATCGTGGAACTGGCCTTCCAGCTCCATGTTTTCCTTGATAAAGCCGGCAGTTGTGCCCAAGGTTTCAGCAGACACCTGGACTTCTTCATAGGTCTTGCTGTCCATTAAATGGAAGGTATCAGCGGTCCGGTAAAGATATTGCAGGGTGCGCTTCTCTATATACGCTTCCTGAAACTTTTCGCCGGCCCGGAAAGTACGCTCAACAACGCCTCCGTCGCGCATGCGGCGCAGCTTGGTACGCACAAAAGCACCCCCCTTGCCAGGCTTTACATGCTGGAATTCGACAATAATCCATAATTGGCCATCCATGACAATGGCCTCGCCTGCCTTAAACTCTCCTGTTGAAATCATCGTACCACCTTAAGTTGGGTAAATGGAATCGATATTGTACGAAGCTTGAACGCTTCGGTCAACTACCTAACGCTTGCGGCGCTTGACAGGGGCTTTACGGGCCGAAAGCTTCTTCTGCGCATGCACAACAGCTGCAGGCATAGGCTTGGATGCAGAGGCGGCAACCAGCGCTTCTAAGCCCAAACGGTAGCTGGCAGCGCCAAAACCGCTGATTTGGCCCAGGCAAACCGGCGCAATCAATGAGGTGTGCCGGAAACTTTCGCGGGCTGCTACGTTTGACAGATGCACCTCAACCGTGGGAATGCCCACCGCTTCAATCGCATCGCGGATCGCCACGCTGGTATGGGTATAAGCGGCTGCATTGATCAAGATGCCGTCGTATAAACCGCGCCCTGAGCCGATGGCGGTAACAATCTCCCCCTCATGATTGGACTGAACGATTTTAAGGATCACACCCTGCGCAGTGGCCAGCTTCATCAAGTCGCGGGTGATCGTGTTTAAGTCTGCCGGCCCATAAATAGCGGGCTGGCGGGAACCTAACAGTTGTAAATTCGGGCCATGGATAACCAGGATCTTCATTCTTTGCTCCTTAAGCGTTGCCTGACGGCTTTGTTTGCGCTTCCTCAATCAGCATAACAGGAATGCCGTCGCGGATAGGATAGCGCCTGCCACACTGCACACAGACCAAGCCTTCTCCCTCAAGCTTTACCTCGGTCTTGCACAAGGGACAGGCCAAAATCTCAAGCAATTTCGCGTCGATCATGAAATAGCCTCCTCTGGCGGGTGATGGGCGCCGCCGATCTTCTCTATGTTGGTCACGGCCTGCTCAACATCCTTGAGCGCCTTCTCGGCCTGATCATACTGGCTGTTGGCGTTGCGTAAATGCCCGCCGACTTTCCTGAATTCCTCCTGGGCAAAATTGCGGACCTGACCTGCCAATGACTGCAGCGATGCCAGCACTTCCTCAGCCCGGTGCTCGATTTCCAGGCCGCGCATTCCCTGGGCGATGGTGATCAAATAGGCCCAAAAAGTAAGCGGCGAAGTCAGAAAAACGTTCATCGACTGTGCATACTCATACAGGCCGCCGTCTTCGGTGAAATCCTTGTTCGCGACCAGCTCGTAAAAGACAGCTTCTGAAGAAATAACCATCAAGGCAAAATTATAGGTCCCTTCCTGGGGCCGGATGTACTGCTTGACCTCATCAATTTTCTGGCGCACCTTACGTTTGAACTCAGTCCGGAGCGCCGGCCGCTGTTTCTCATCCGCTTCACGCAGGCGCTTGTAATCCTCTATTTGCAGTTTCGAATCCACAGGAATCAATTTCTCCCCCAAGCGGATGGCAAATTCCACCTTCTTGCCATCTGAAAAGGTGTATTCTTCCTCATACTGTTTCGGCAGCTTATCAGCCAGCAGGTTGCGCACAATCACTTCCCCGAGTTCGCCGCGCAGCTGCTGCGGCTTAAGCAGGTCATTGAGTTCGCCTACTTTTCCTTGAAGTCCGGCCAGCCCCTCTATTTGGGTCTGTACTTTACCGAAACCCTTATTTATTTCCATGATCTGTTGAAGCGATTCTTGCCGCTGTCGAGCCAGCTCGCCTTCTTTCTGCTGAATGAGTTGCTCACGCTGTTGAGTGGCGTGCTCAAAGGGTGCGAGCTTGGCCCGGATTAGCTCATCGAAGCCGCGCGTCTTGAACTCTTGAAGCTCGGTTTTAAGCTCCATAGCCGTGGAGTTCAAGACTGTGCTTGATGACTTAAGTGCCGCTGCCTCGCGGACCACATAAATGAGTCCGATGAGAACCGCTAATAAAGCAATAGCGCCTAATAACATCAAGGGGTAGCGACCCCCGATGATTTGCTTAAATAGCGCATGCGCAATTGATACAAAGCATCCTGAAGCAGCTTGCTCTCATCCACCGACAGGTTGCCGCGCGTTTTTTCCTCGATAATGCCTAAAACGTCGATCAGGTACTTGGCTTGCTGCAAGTTTGCTGCCTGGCGGCGGGTGACCGGATGCGGCATCTCCCCCAAAGCAATAAGCGCTTCCATCGCCAAGCCTGATACAAACAGGTCAAAGCGCGCTTCAGGCATGCCTTCATGCGCGTCACGCCCAGGAGGAACCTGGGGAGCCGCCTGAGGCCCGGCTTGCTGCTTAGCGGGTGCCGCCGGCTGGGGAGCCGCTTGCTTTTCTTTCTCTGCCTGTTCTTTCCAGGACTCATCAACGCGTTTTTTGATAATTGGCTCAGACATTGTGTTATCTCCGCTTAAACGATCCGAACGCCTGCAAAACCAATGGCGGAATCCGTATCTCCGCCAGCTTCTGCACTCGTTGCGTAGCTGGTTAATTGAACTTGCTCTGCACCAAATAAGCGCGATGCTGAAAGAACAGCAGACACCGCATTGGCAGCGCACATCCGGATGCCCCTTTCCCTGACCATGCGCATCACTGCCTCGCCATCCAAGCGCTTTACCTGCTCTAAAATGGCCTGATCTTGTTCTACAACCACCGCTTGCGGTTCATAGTGGGAAAAATTAGCACTCGCAATAAGCAGCACAGGTTCTTCAACCATGCGCACAACCTGGGCCACCGCCTGCGCAAACAAGCCAAGCTCTACTGCGTCGTCAGAACCCACGACAACAGGGACAATCGAAAGGTTGGCAGGCCCAAGGTGCTGTAAAAACGGCAAAATGGCTTCAATTGAATGTTCTCCCTGCTGGGCCCAAGCATCGCTTTCCAGGAAAGCGCAGCGCTGGCGCAAAGCATCGCACAGCTGCTCATCCACCGGAACGTCGCCCAGCGGTGTGCGGTACCAGCCGCGCGCCATCAAGCTCCACGGCATCCAGCTGCCGGTATGGGAAGGGCCTACAATAATGCACCGCCTGGGAATCTGGGTGCGCGATAAAACTGAAGCTGACACTTTGCCACAATGGGCAAAGCTTCCATGAGGGACAACAACCGCCTGCGCAGGCTTAGCCTGCCCGTGATAATCGATGGCTGAGTCCATGGCTTCGCGCAATAACTCCGCGGATGCAGGATAAAAATAGCCGCAAACCGCCATCCGGCGGATGCGCGAAACAACATCAACCGCTTTAGTTGTTTTGGTGTGCGTGTCCATTAGGTGAGATAACCACCTGGGCTCTCTGATTCATAGTGATGTAATGGCGCGCCGCTTGATTGACCATCGGCACGGTAACTGCGTTCACTTCATTTTCATACGTCCGCCAGGCGTCAAAGCCTAAGCCGTACAATTCATCCAACGTAGCACGCTTGGCCAGACCCACCAAATGCTGAAGGTCCATGCGGTGCTGACCAATCAAATACCGCTTGGCCTGGTCCACTTCCTCTTGGGTAAACCCGTCAGCTACCGCCAACTGCAATTGTTCATTGAGCAATGAAAGGACTTTTGTCTGCTCCTCCGGTTTTGTCGCTGCATAAACCAAAAGATAGCCCGGGTCCCAGCCAGGCACATGCGAAGCGCCTAAGGTATAAGAAAGCCCGTGCTTTTCGCGCACTGATTGGAACAGGCGCCCCGCCATGCCTGAAAGCACGCTAGCCACAATATCCAAAGCCTGTCTTTCCTGCCCCTTAAGGCTGGTACCCCTAAACCCCAGCATGATCAGCGCCTGGGCGCGGTCCATCGTGCCTTTTGCCTCAAGGATCTGTGTGAGCGAATCCTCTTTAAGCTGTTGCGGCCAGGCAGACGCCTGCGCCGGCATGCGGGCGAAAGTTTGTTTAAGCTGCTCGTCAACCGCCTGCTCATTCACAGCGCCAAAAACCGTAACCACCATGTTCGACGGCACCAACCACTGCCGGGCAAACGCCTTGCATTGCTGCGCGTTAAAAGAAGCCACTTTCTCCGCCGTGCCTAAAGGATGCAGCCGGTACGGGTGGCTGCCAAAAAGCGTCTTGCGCAGGAGCCTGCCGCCTACCTCAAAAATTTCATCTTCCTGGGATTGCAGGTCTTTAACAATCAGCTGCTTCTGAATGGCCAGCTCTTTGTCATCGAAAATAGATTCGGTAACCATCTCATGCGCCAGGGCAATGGCGGAAGGCGCATCAGAAGCCAATACCTGCAGCATAATGCCAAAGCCGTCGCGCCCGCTAAAGGGTGCGAGGGTTCCGCCCCACGATTCCACTATCTGCGCAATTTCAACAGCCGAATGGTGTTTAGTGCCCCGGGCAAGCATCTGGGCAACCAAATTCGACAGGCCTTGGGTTTCATCCGTCTCAACGCGCACGCCGCCATGAAAAGCAACAACCACCCCCACAATGGGCAGCGAGCGGTCAACACCCAATAAAGCGGTTGCTCCGTTGGCAAGCACGGTTTTCTTAGTTGTTATCGATGCGGTTTTTACAGGTATATTTTTTTCTAAAGCGATGTTTTTATCAGGGAAAATCACCGCCTGCGTCATGGTTTCAAAGGTGCAGTATTGGCGAGCAGCGCGCTGAACATCCGCAGCCGATACCCGGGCGATGCGCTCAACATATTTTCGTGAGAACAGCGGGTCTCCGGTTGAACTAAGCGAATTCGCCAAATCCCCCGCCTTCGCTTCAATGGTCTGCAGCCCGAAAAGATAGTCAGCCGTGACCTGCCGTTTTGCTTTTTCCACTTCCGCCGGGCTGACACCCTGCGTTTTAATCGATTCAATCAGTTTCTTGGCCCCTTCAATGGCGGGTTCAACTTTTTCCGGATCAGTTCTTAAAGAAATGCCAAAAATCCCCGGATCATACGGCGTGTAATTCCAGGAAGCTATGCTGTAAGCTTTTTCCTCTCGGCGCACGAGCGTCTCATAAAGCCGGGAGCTTTGGCCCCTGCCTAAAATACTTGCCAGCACATCCAAAGGATAGACATCGGGATCTGACAGGCGCACCGATGAAAACCCGACAAGCGCGTAAGCAGCCTGCACCGGAAGCTGGAGTGAAACTGTTTTAGCGGTGGCTGCCGGCGGCTCTGTAGGAATAAGCTGCTGCAAAGGATCCCCGGTTCCGCGGGCCCATTGGCCGAAAATTTCTTTGAATAATTCAGGCATTTTCTTGCCGTCGATGTCGCCCACGCAAGCGATAGTGATGTTTTGCGGCTGGTACTCGGCAGCATAGATGCCTGCCATATCTTGAACCGTCAGTTTTTCCAGCAAAGGCTGGTAGCCCAGGATGGGGTGGCGGTAAGGATGCTCAAGATAATGGCGGCTCCAGAACATCTGGCTTAGCCGCCTGTCGGGGTCATCGAGATTCATCTGGATCTCGGAAATGATTACGGCGCGTTCCTTATCAAACTCTTTTTGGTCAAACACCGCATGCTGCAGGATATCTGCCAACATGCCGAGCGCTTCTTTCAGGTATTTGGATTCGACAAAGAGGGTAACACCGGTGGTGTCCATGGAGGTAAATGCATTGATGCTGCCGCCGTAGCGCCTGACTTCCTGGTCGATCGTGCCGGGTACGCGGGAGGTTGTGCCTTTAAAGAGCATGTGCTCGATAAAATGGGTAACCCCTGTCCCCAGTAATTTGCCTTCAGCGCGCATGCCGCCTTTGATGCGCGCCTCAATGGCAACCAACGGCTGCCGGGAGTCTGTCTCCCAAACACTCTGCAAACCGTTATCGAGTTGCAGTTGGGAAACATCCGGATGGGTGGCAGGGGAATCTTGGGATTGTTGATCGGCAACTGTGGAAGATGGGCACATGGTCTCTCCAAGAAAAAGGGCCGCCAACAGTAGGACGGCCCAATAAGCTTTAGGCCCTATACGCGGCCCGCTTAAATGAATTGTGTGATGGCTCGTGCGGAGAAAAGATCGCACCGGCGGCTTACTGCGATGAGCTGCTGCGCGGTGGGCCTTCCGACCGGACGCGGCGGCTGATAGCCTGCCGCATTTCACGGCGTTTGCGCTCACTGGGCTTTTCATAATGTTTCTTAGCCTTGAGCGCCTTAAGGATCCCTTCGCGCTCAAGCATACGCTTAAAGCGCCGTAAGGCTTTCTCCAATGATTCGTCGTCACGTACTTCAACACGCGGCATTATAGGTTCCTTCCTCAAATTAAGCGGTATTATACGCCCAGCCAAAAAACCTGTCAACGGTTTCTAATATAGACTTATCTTATTATACGACAAGGGGTTATAAACTGGATAAAAACCAGGCGCCCGGCGCATTAAGGGGAAGAAGGTGCCCAGCCAAAGCGCCCGATAAGCGGGACAAAAACACATTCACCCAATACCCGCTGTTTAATGCCTTCTTTTGTTTTTTCCAAAACAAGCAGCGTCTGTACCTGCTGGGTACCAACAGGCAATACCAGGCGCCCTGCTGATTTCAACTGATCAAGCAGCGGCTGCGGAAGCTCCGGTGAAGCAGCGCTGACAATAATCGCGTCATAGGGTGCCTGTGCTGGATAACCCAGTGTTCCGTCACCCACTTTTAAAGTGACGTTGGCGGCGTTAAGCATTTTAAGGCGGTTCGCCGCTGATGCTGACAACTCCGCAATCCGCTCAATGCTGAAAACCTCTGAAACCAGCAATGATAAAAGCGCCGTCTGGTAGCCTGAGCCGGTGCCTATTTCCAAAACACGCTCATCCCCTTTCAAGCGCAGCGCGCCTACCATCAAACCCACAATAAAAGGCTGGCTGATGGTCTGATCGCACCCGATAGGAATCGGATGGTCTAAGTAAGCTTGCGAGCGGTATTCGTCAGGGATAAAAAGTTCGCGCGGGATTTTCAGGAAAGCATCCAGGACGCGTTCATCCTCAATGCCGCGCCCTCGCAGCTGTTGCTCAACCATCCGCTGTCTTTCTTCAACAAAATCCATCACCCGAAAATCAAATGGCGGAGAATAAGCGCCGCGAACCTCAAGCCGTCCACAACCGGCCGGATGTGGCTGTGCTGGTTCTTTGCGTAAATCGTGCGGATGGGCACGGACACGATCTTCCATTTTTTCGCAGATGCTTTCAGAAGCAACTCCGTCTCTATTTCAAAATGCCTGGTTTTAACAGGCACATTATCCAGGACTTCCTTGCGGATCATGCGAAAGCCGCATTGGCTGTCTGGAATTGCCTGCCGCGCCATACTCGAAACAAGCAATGACATCAACCGGTTGGTGCGCAAGCGGATCAGAGGCATACCGGCACCGTTAGCCATGCGGTTGCCCACAACGATGCCTGCATGCTGTACCTCTCCCGCCCGGATAAGGTGCGTGATTTCATCGGGGTCGTGCTGGCCGTCGCTGTCTAAAGTAACCACTCCGTCGTAGCCCATGCGGCGCACATACTCAAAGCCGGTCTGCAATGCTTGGCCTTTGCCGCGGTTGCTCAGGTGGCTGATCACCACAGCGCCTGCCTTTGAAGCCTGTTCAGCGGTCTTATCTGTCGAACCGTCATCAACCACCACCCCATCGAACCCCAACTCCTTGATACGGCGGGCAATCGGGCCTATGGTTTCCCCCGCATTAAACGCAGGAACCAGGATGCAATAGCGCCCTAAAACCTTCTCTTTCTGTGCTGTTGTCCGGAAATCTTCGCTCATGAGTGGTATGACCATCAGGTTTGAAAAGCGGCCTGGAACATCAGCCACTGATCAGAGTAACGCTTCAACATTGCTTCCACAGGACGTGTATAGGCAAAAACCAAATCTTCCACCGCCTGTTTTGCCGGAGATTCTTTTGCCGGCCATAAAGCAGGCTCGCAGATAAGCCGAAAACGCCACCAGCCTTCCCGAACCAGAAACACCGGAACAATGGGCGCTTGGCTGCGCAGGCTTAAGACCGCCGGACCCCGGGGAACAATCATCGTTGCCTGCCCAACACGCACGGGAATGCCGTCTCCCATAAAATCACGGTCCGCCAGCAATCCCAATAAACGCCCGCGGGATAAAGCCTTAAGGCTCTCCCGTGCCACGTTACCGTCAAGAGCAATCACCTCGGCGCCGTAGCGCTTGCGCTGCGTATCAAAAAGCAAATCCAAGCGCCGATCTGCATGCGGCAGGGCAACCGCCGATGTAGAAAAACCCAACTTTTGGAGAACCCTTGACCCTAACTCCCAATTGCCCAAATGCGCCGTCAACACAATCACTCCCCGGTTTTGCCGAAAAGCTTTCTCCAGGTGATCCAAGCCTTCTGTAACCACTAACGGCTCCTTAAGCCGGTGCATGGCAAATGTTTCAAACAAATAGAATCCAAAATTACAAAACAGTTGCCTGGAAGCCGCACCAAACGACTCAGGCGCCTTGCCTGTCAGTTGCGAAAGATTCCGGCACACTTGTTTGCGGATAGCCGGGCGAAACAGCCACACGACCCGGGATGCGGTTTTCGCCAGAGAATACCCCACCTGCATAGGCAAGAAGCTGCTTAACCCCTCTACTGCACGATAACCCCAAACGCCGGCATGGTTTTTTTCTTCACGCTGCATCAGCGAAATGAGCTATCAAAACGGCCGTCAGCTATGTTTTGTTTACTTTTATCAGCCAGGCTGCACAACAAAGCAGCAATATCCAAGGAAGCATCGGGGTGGGCTGACTGCGCAGCACGCAAGCGCATGGCTGCCAACTGTTCAGGGTTATCCAATATGTCGCGCACAATTTGGCGCACCATAGCTGGTGTTTCTGCCTGAAGTGCTGCCCCCTGCGAGAGCAGAAAGCGCGCATTGTACGATTCCTGACCGGGAATCGGGTTGACCATCACCAGCGGCAGCTGTTTGCACAGCGCTTCTGACGTGGTCATGCCTCCTGGTTTGCTTACAAGAACAGTGGCCACATCCATCAACTGGGCAATCCGGTCTGTAAAGTCCAAAACAACCACACGGTGGCGGAATACCCGTTTGCGCAGCCAAGCAACCAACCGCTTGTTGTTTCCCGCCACAAGCACCAATTGACAGGCATGCGGCAAAATGTCCAAACTAGCCACCACTTCCCGCAATTGGCCCAACCCACTTCCGCCGCCCATAATAAGGATCATCGGCTGGGTTGGATCCAGCCCAAAATCTTGCATCACCTCATGGCGGGAAGCCTGTTGCCTGAAAGACAAGCTTGTTGGGATCCCGAGTGCCTGCACTTTTTCAGCCGCAATGCCGCGGGTAATAAAACGCTGCTTTACTTGCTGGGAAGGCACAACATACACATCCACTTCCGGCTGCTCATGAAACCAGTAAAGATGCGGCGCATAATCGGTAAGCACGCCCACCAGCGGAATGCGCAACCCCTGCCTGCATTTAAAATCAGCCACCATGCCACACGGATAGGCCTGCGTGCACGCAATGACATCGGGACGGACTTCTTCTATAAGCTGCTGAAGCTTCTTTGCCTGGTAGCGGTAAAGCAACTGCTGAAAAAATTTGACGCGCCGGTAAACGCTGGGGTTATCGTAAAGGTATTCCCAGATATCCGGCTGATGGCGGATCAAAGACAGGTAAGTGCGGGAAATGGTCCAGCGCACAAAACGGCTGGCATAACGGAATGCATCGACATTGACAATGGTTGCTGAGGGATCGCGGGCGCGAAGGGTTTGCTCAATGGCTTGACTGGCACGATAATGGCCGGACCCGGTTGTTACTACGTGCATCAAAAGCACACGCCGTCCGGCCATGTTTAGCCTCTCCTTTTAAGAGGCTTTTAAGAAAAAGAAGCGCTAATCTTCCATTTGCAAGACCTTGGCGATGCGCTTGATGGCTTCTTTCAACCGGTGATCGGGTTCAACCAGGGCAAATCGCACATGCCCTTCCCCGTACTCACCAAAGCCGCTGCCTGGAGCCGCCACAACCCCTGCTTCCTGAACCAGCAAAGTGGCAAACTCCAATGACGTCAGCGCACTGAACTTAAGCGGGATCTTCGCCCAAACATAAAAAGTCCCTTTGGGGCTCGGCACATCCCACCCAATTCGCTTAAGGCCCTGCAAAAATAAAGTCCTCCGCTTACCGTACGTGTCCACCACGTACCGGACATAGTCCTGTGGCCCCAATAAGGCTTCAATAGCCGCCCACTGGACCGCGGGGAAAATCCCAAAATCCATGTAGCCCTTGATCTTGGCCAAAGAAGCCAAGACATCTGCATTGCCTACAGCAAACCCCAATCGAAGGCCCGGCAAACAATAAGATTTCGAAAGCGTATGAAACTCAACCGCCACCTCTCTTGAGCCAGGCACTTCAAGAATACTTGGCGCACGCGGCCCCTCGTAAACAAAGTCCGAATACGCAAAATCATGGATAACCAAAATCTTATGCTGTCTTGCCCAGGCAACCACTTGCCTGAAGAACTTAAGGCTTGCTACCCCCGCTGTCGGATTGTGCGGGTAGCTTAAAAATAAAAGTTTCGATTGCCGCAACACGCCTGCGGGAATGGAGCTTAAATCAGGCAAGTAACCGCCTTCGTGATGGATGGGGATGTTGTAGAGAATACCGCCGGCCAACACCACCCCGTTAAAATGGACCGGATAAGTGGGGTTCGGAACCAGGGCGATATCATCATGATTCAACAAAGCAAAAGACAAGTGAGAGATGCCTTCCTTGGAACCGATAAGCGGCAACACCTCTTTTACAGGGTCTAAAACAACATGAAACTTCCGGCGGTACCACTGGGCAACAGCCTCGTTAAGCTTTTTCTCAACAACGCCTCCCTTGCGGGAATAGTGGTGATTTTCAGGCTTTTTTGATTGGCGCACCAATTCATCCACCACATTCTGCGGCGGGGGTAAGTCCGGGTTGCCCATCCCTAAGTCGATCACATCCATACCGCGGGCTTTGGCCTTGGACTTCAATTCATCCAGGATAGCGAACAAATAAAGCGGCAAGCGCTTCAACCGGTTTGCTTCCTGAAATAAACGGCGGCTTTGCCGGGCGTGTTCCCGCCGGGTGCGCTCGCGAAGCTCTTGCTGGATACGGCGAATAGCTGGTGGTGTTTTTGGTTTAATTCTAGGCCGTGACGGCATTGTAATTTTTATTCTCCATGGCATCAACCGCATGATAAGAGCTTCGGACAAAAGCTCCTGACCTTACCCACTTAAAACCGATATTATAGGCACGCTGCTCGTAATCAGCAAATCGTTCAGGGCTGATATATTCCATCACCGGCAGATGGGTGGCTGAGGGCCTCAAATACTGGCCGATAGTCAAATGCGTCGCCCCTGCCTGCCTAAGGTCGATTAAGGCCTGCTCCACTTCACTGACGGTTTCGCCTAAGCCCACCATGATACTCGACTTAATGAACGCTGCCGACAGCTTGGCCGCCGCCATTTGCAGCACTAAAAGCGACCGGCGGTAATCCGCTTGAGGCCGAAGCAGCGGTGAGAGCCGTTCGATCGTTTCAATATTATGGGCAAACACTTCCGGCTGGCCCTGGCCCATGACTTGCTCAATAAGTTCTTCACGGCCATGAAAATCAGGCACTAAAATTTCAACCGTAATGCTGGGGTTGCGGCTTCGCACCACGCGGATCACATCAACAAAATGGCCAGCCCCCTCGTCTTGTAAATCATCGCGGGCAACAGAAGTGATGACTACGTGGCGCAGCTTTAAGCGGTTGACCGCTTCGGCAACGCGCCAGGGCTCATCTGCCTCAACCGCCTGCGGCCGGCCGCTATCTACCGCGCAGAAATTGCAGCTTCGCGTACACGTATCCCCTAAAATCATAAAGGTCAGCTGCTTTTGGGAATAACATTCACGCAGATTAGGGCAAACCGCGCTTTCGCAAACCGTTGTCAGCTTAAGGCCGGAAACCAGCCCGCGGACCTCGGATGAGACCCCGTCAGGCGAAAACGGCTTTTTCATCCACCGCGGATAGCGCTGCATCAAACCGCGACTTTCACTGTTTTCATCTTGGCAATAATCGCTTCAGCCATCGCTTTGGTTCCCACCGCCGTTGGGTCATCGCGGTTGGGCTTCAAGTCGTAGGTAACAGCCTTACCTTCTTTCAAAACAGCGGCAACCGCGGTATCCAAGCGCTTGGCAGCTTCCTGCTCGCCTAGATACTCAAGCATCATGGCCGCTGATAAAATCATCGCAACCGGGTTGACTTTATTCAAGCCTGCATATTTGGGAGCACTACCGTGGACAGCTTCAAAAACAGCCACCCCGTCGCCGATATTCGCACCCGGAGCGACCCCTAAGCCTCCGACTAAGCCTGCGCAAAGGTCTGAGAGGATGTCGCCGTAAAGATTGGGAAGGACCAGGACGTCAAAATCTTGCGGCTTAAGCACCAGCTGCATGCAGGTGGCATCCACCAGCCGGTCTTCGCCGATTACCCTGCCTTGGTAGTCCTGGGCAATGCGGCGCGACGTTTCCATAAAAAGCCCATCGGTGAATTTCATGATGTTGGCTTTGTGTATGGCTGTCACTTTCTTACGGTTATGGGAGAGCGCGTACTCAAACGCATAGCGGATGATGCGCTCGGAAGCTGTTTTTGAAATCGGCTTAATGCTGATCGCCGCATCATCTGCGATGGGTTGTTTGGACCACTCTTTAAGCTGGGTGATCAACTGCTTGGTTTGCTGTTCATCGGCTGCAAACTCGATGCCGGCGTAAAGGTCTTCGGTATTTTCACGCACAATCACCAGGTTCACCCCTTGAAACGGGCTGGGAACGCCGGCAAACGTGCGGCACGGCCGCACGCAGGCAAAAAGGTTAAGCTGTTTGCGCAACGCTACGTTGACCGACCTAAACCCCTTGCCGATCGGTGTTGTGATCGGCCCATTGATCGCTGTGCGGTTATCGCGCACCGACTGCAGCGTCTCTTCAGGAAGCGGCGTGCCGAATTGCTTGATGGCCCCTTCTCCCGCTTGCCGCTCATCCCACTGAAAAGAAATGCCGGTTGCCTCCAAACAACGCCGCGCTGCCCAAGCCACCTCAGGCCCGATGCCGTCACCTGGAATAAACGTCACCCGATAAGCCATCTTTTTAGCTCACCTTTCGAAGCGGTTTTTTGGCTGCCCACGATTCCAGCCGTTTCAAACATTCGTCAATCGTTTGCATCGAGGTGGCGAAGCTAAACCGGACATAGCCCGGTGCACCGAAGCCTTCTCCGGGAACCGTGACAATCATCGCTTCATCAATCCACTTCTCGGCAAGGACGGCAGCTGAAAGCCCCAAACCGCTTACATTGCACCAGGCGTAAAAAGCACCCCCGGGCATCGTGCAGCGCAATCCTGGGATTTTGTTGAGCCCATTAACCAGCCGGTCGCGCCGCTCGGCAAATGCTTTTCGCATCACCGTCACAGGAGCCTGATCGCCGGTTAACGCAGCTAACGCCGCATCCTGGCTGATCGATGCTGGATTGGACGTGGAATGGCTCTGCACATTCGTCATCGCGTCAATCCAAGGCTGCGGCCCTAAAGCATAACCGATGCGCCAGCCGGTCATGCTATATGTTTTTGATACGCCGGCAACCAAAACTGTCTGGTCGATAATGGTTGGGTCCGCTTGAATAATCGAAACATGCTTATGCGGCGTGAAAACTAGCTGATCGTAAATCTCATCGCTTACAACGATAATACCGCTCTCACGGGCGATGGCTGCGATAGCCTTAAGCCGCGGTTCGTCAATCACCGCACCGGTTGGGTTTGACGGGCTGTTAAGTACGATTACTTTAGTAGCTGGATTGATTGCCCGGCGCAGGGCTTCCGGGTCAGGCAGAAAACCGTCTTTCTCATGGGTTTCAACAATAACCGGCTTAGCACCAGCCAAATGAACCAGCGGCGGGTAGCTGACCCAATAAGGCGAAAAAATAATTACTTCATCGCCAGGCTGGCACAGGGTTTGAAAAATATTAAACAGGGAATGCTTGGCCCCGCAGGAAACAAGCACCGAAGAGGCTGCGTAAGTAGTTTTGTACTGGCGATTGACGGAAGCAGCAATCGCTGCGCGCAGTTCGGGAGTGCCTGCAACCGGGGTATATTTGGTGCGGTCTTTTTGAATCGCTTCCACGCCCGCTTGCTTGATGTGCGCAGGCGTTGGAAAGTCAGGTTCGCCGGCAGTGAAATCCAAAACCGGCTTGCCTGCTTTGGCAAGGGCTTTTGCTTTAGCAGCCAGGGCTAATGTGGGAGAGCCTTCAACATGGCGAAGGCGCCCAGCCAAGCTAACCGCCTTCATTGAGGAGCTCAATTGGGAGCACTTCCCTTTTTCTTCTTGGTCCACATCGCGCGCAACCCGGATAAGAGCCCCTTCTTTTCCTCGGACTCTTTCGGCGCTTCAACTGCTTCCTTGGGCGCAGTTTTCGGCGCGTCAGGAGATTGCTTCACCTTAGACTTCGGTGAAGCTACCGTAATTGCCGGCAGCCGGCTGAAAGCAAGCAAAGCTTGTTGTGCGCCATCGCCGCGGCGCAGCGACAAGCGCATCACACGCGTATATCCGCCGGCAACATCGCCATAGCGCGGAGCAATGTCTGTAAAAAGCTGGCTTACCAGTGTTCTGTCCTGCAGCAGGCGAAATGCCTGGCGGCGCGCGTGAATGCTGCCCTCTTTGCCCAGGCTCACCAAACGATCTGCTAAGCGTTGGGCTGCTTTAGCGCGGGTAAGCGTGGTTCGGATTTGGCCGTGTAAAACCAAGCCCCTGACCAAGCTATTCAGAAGCGCTTGGCGCTCAGCGCTAGGCCTGGAGAGGTTTTTTGATTGAGTAGCATGACGCATTAAAGATCCTTAACGTGTTAGGAAGATTCGGCTGGGGATTCTTCAGCAGATCCCATGCCGAGCGACAAGCCCATGCCGTTTAACAGCTCTTCAATTTCCGTCAATGATTTCTTTCCAAAATTGCGGTACTTAAGCAGTTCTGCCGGCGACTTATCCACTAGCTCGCCGATGGTGAGGATTTTCGCTTCGCGCAGGCAGTTTGCCGAACGCACAGACAACTCAAGTTCTGAAATCGGGGTTTTTAGCTTCTCTTGAAGCTCTTCATTGATGCTAACCGGGGCGGCTTCTTCCGGCTCTTCGGGAAGCGTGCCGTAGTTGACGAACAAATCCAAATGGCGCTGAAGGATGTTGGACGCATAGAGCAGCGCGTCCTTCGGCGTCATCGCGCCGTTGGTCCAGACTTCAAGGTTCAAACGGTCATAGTCGGTGACTTGGCCCACACGCGTATCTTCAACGCTGAAGTTGATGCGTTTAACCGGCGAGAACAGGGCATCCACCGCAATGACCCCGATGGCCTGGCCTTCTTTCTTGTTCTTCTCGGCAGGCACATAACCACGGCCGCGGCTGACCTCCAGCTCCATGCGGAACTTAACCGGCTTGGTCAGGGTGCAGATCTGCAAATCCGGGTTGGCCACTTCAATGGTTTCATCGGTCTGCAAATCCGCTGCGGTCACAGGGCCTTTCTTGTCCTTCTCAATCACGATCGTCTTCGGCTGCCGTGAGTGCGAGCGCAGGACAAGCTGCTTAACATTCAAAACGATCTGGGTAACGTCTTCCAAAACACCCGGGACCGCGCTGAACTCATGCAGCACGCCGTCAATCTTGATGGACGTTACCGCAGCGCCTTCAATTGAAGAAATCAGCACGCGGCGAAGCCCGTTGCCGATCGTCATCCCGTAGCCGCGCTCAAAAGGCTCTGCTATAAACTTGGCGTACGTATCGGTAGCCGTGTCCTCATCGCAAATCAATCGCTTCGGGGTTGCAAAATCACGCCAAAGTGTTCCCATTCATGCCTCCGTTTGTTACTTAGAGTAAAGTTCTACAATCAGCTGTTCTTGAATGGCGACCCCAATATCCTCTTTTTGGGGCGACCGAAGAATGGTGCCTTTTAAGTGCTCCGCATCGAGTTGGATCCAGGCAGGCGCCGGACGGTCTTCCGTGCGCTTAAGGTTTTCTTTAATGCGCGCAGCCTGGCCGGTCTTGTTGGGTGCCACTTCAAAAACATCCCCTACTTTAACGGTGTAAGACGGGATATCCACCATGCGGTTGTTCACCCGGACAGCGCGGTGGCGCACCATTTCACGCCCTTCGCGCCTGGACGTGGCAAACCCGGAGCGGTAAAGCACGCTGTCCAAACGCCGCTCAAGCAGCTCAAGAAGCATCTGCCCAGTGACCCCTTTTGTCTTTTGGGCCACGCTGAAGTACCGGGCAAACTGGCGCTCAAGCACGCCATACATGCGCTTGACCTTTTGCTTTTCACGCAGCTGAATGCCATAGTCGGATAATTTAACGCGCAACTGCCCATGCTGCCCCGGCGGAAAAGAGCGCTTCTCAATGGCGCACTTCGGCGTGTAGCACCGAGTGCCCTTAAGAAACAGCTTCATTCCCTCTCGGCGACACAATCGACAGGATGGACCCGTGTATCTTGCCATTATGCTTTCATCCTTTCTTATACACGCCGCCGCTTGGGCGGCCGGCAACCATTATGCGCAATGGGGGTGACGTCTTTGATGACGGTAATGCTTAAGCCCGCCTGCGACAATGCGCGGATGGCTGACTCACGGCCCTGGCCCGGGCCTTTGACATAAACTTCCACTTCCTTTAAGCCGGCTTCAACCGCCTTTTTCGCC
>ORMF012293927.1_pt1 | contig 18017 bp, 17 predicted proteins | sample 1779871 | NCBI WGS metagenome assembly ORMF01 (sample SAMEA104232316, study PRJEB22302) | groundwater metagenome | biome: forest; feature: aquifer; material: groundwater | place: USA | collected 2011-08-07 | depth 5.4 m
GCTCGGCCGCATCGGGCTGACGAAGAGATTCAGAAGATTTTTGGACCAGACCTCTTCCAGAAAAGAGACCGAGATCCCCTGCTGCGCCCGGTAGAGGATATCCCAGAGGATCAGCGCGCCGAGAAAGAAGGTCGCAAATTTAGGGAGGTCCTGCCGGAAATTCCGAAGGTAGAGGGTGACGAATCCCCATAACATTAGGTCGAGCAGCGGCCAGAAGAAGATTTCGGTCATCCGGGGAAGGCTTCTCTTGTATAGATAGAGGTGCCGTTGGATGAGCGCCGCGATTCGGTAGAGCTTCATGAGGGATGTCCTCCTCTGGCCACCTTCAAAAAGACATCTTCCAGATTTTTCTCCCGGAAGAGGTCGAGGATTTCGGACGGGGTTCCGGTTGCCAAGACCTTTCCCTGATGCAAAAAAATAATCCGGTCGGAGATCTCCTCCATCTCCTTCATGTTGTGCGAAGTATAAAGGAGCGTGAGGCGGTTTCGATCGCGGATCGATCTAAGCAGGGTGCGCGTTTTATCGGCAATGTCGGGATCGAGGCTGGCGGTCGGCTCATCGAGAAAGAGGGTTTTCGGTTCATTGAGCAGCGATTTGATCAGTGACAGCCGGGTCAACTGGCCGGAAGACAGATTTCGCGTCAACGTATTTTTAAGTCGCCGGATTTCGAAGACATCGAGCAGCGCATCGATCCGGGCCGCCGGCCGGCGGACGCCGTAGAGTTTTGCAAAGACCATGAGATTTTCACGAAGGGTTAAAGAGGTCGGCATCGACACATACGTGGAGGAAAAATTGACCTGGTTGAGAATCTCCTCCCGGCCGGTCTCCAGATCAAGGCCGAGGATCCGGATCTCACCGGCGGTCGGCGTAACGAGGCCGAGCATCATTTGGATCAGGGTTGTTTTCCCCGCGCCGTTGGGGCCGAGCAGGCCTAAAATCTCCCCCTCTTCGACTGAAAATGAGACGTCGTTGACTGCAAGGGCGCCGTTGAACGATTTGGTCAGATGGCTGACTTCGATGACCCGGTTTCCCATTTTTTTACTATAGCATATCGGGTCGGCTGGAAGCGCACGGTGAAGATCAGAAACGGCTACTCAACCACGATCCGGCCCCGCATCGACCGGCCATGCAGCCCGCAGTAATAGTTGCACCGGACCGGTCCGAAGAAAGCTTTTCTGAACCGTTTTTCAGCGGCGAAGGGTTGGGATTCGAAGGCGCACGGCCCTTCGGTTGCATCACCGACGATGGAATGGGGAATATTATCGTCGTTGGTCCAGATCACTTGGCCGGCGAGGGGAACGTGGATGGTCGCAGGGGAGAAGGCCGAATCTCCCAGAATGGCGGCATTCAGAGGAATCGAGACTCGCCGGACCTGAGGATCGGAAGGAAAGTCACATCCCTGCACCGAGAGCGAAACCATGAAGGCCAGCCAAACGGCAAGTGGTTTCGCCGCCCCGATTTTAGGGTTGTCTTCTTTCGTCATCTTTTTTAAGATAGTCGAGATCATCAGAAAAGGATGCCATTTGAGCCGGTACTACCATGCATATAGCCAATATCTGAAAAGCCGCTTCCCGTGGAAAGTCTACAAGCTCCCCCTTGACGCCGGTTTTACCTGTCCGAACCGGGACGGCAAGGTGGCGTCGGGCGGTTGCACTTTCTGCAGCAATGCCAGCTTCAGCCCGAACAGCGGCGGCCCGGTGAAGTCGGTCCGCCGGCAGATCGAAGAGGGAATCGCGGTTTTTCGAAAACGGCGGTTCGGCGGCGAGCGGTTCATCGCCTATTTCCAGGCGTTCACCAACACCTATGCCGCTCCGGAAGAACTGGCGGCTCTTTACGAAGAGGCCCTCTCCTTCCCTGAGGTGGTCGGCCTGGCGATCGGAACCCGGTCCGATTGCCTTGACGAGGCGACACTTGGCCTTCTGGAGGAGATGCAAAAGAGAACGGCTCTCTTCCTGGAGGTGGGGCTGCAATCGAGCCATGATGAAACGCTCCGCCGGGTCAACCGCGGCCATACGTTTTCCGACTTTATTGACGCCGTCCATCGGATCAAAGCGCGGAACCTCTACCTTTCAACCCACCTGATCCTCGGCCTTCCGGGAGAAGACCGGGCGATGATGCTCGATACGGTCCATAGGATTTCTGCCCTGCCGATCGATGCGATTAAGCTGACCCATCTTTATATCCCTCACCAGGCCCCTCTCGCTTCTCTCTATCGTAGGGGAGGCCTTCCGCTCTTTACCCTCCCCGACTATCTTACCCTCGTCTGCGACGTTTTAGAGCGCCTTCCCCGGCATTTTGTGATCGAACGGCTGATGGGAGAGCTCGACGGCCCCGACATTCTCGCCCCGCTGTGGGGAAAGCACAAAGGGGAAATTCTTCAGATGCTCGAAGCGGAATTTGCCCGCCGGGGAACCTATCAGGGGATTCTCGCCTGATTCACGGCGGGTGGGTCAAGAAAGATTACACCGGGAAGGGCGCCAAAGCAACTGCCGTTCGGTCCCGTAGGAGGGTACCTAAGAAAAAGTTGCAGACCGCGCTTTTAATATGTTAAGTTTTCCAGGGTCTGTTTCTATCCGGACTGTGCGACTTGTCTATTAACCTGAGGAGGATGATCATGAAACAGTTCCTATTCATGCTCGTAAGTGCTTTGATGATGATGGAAATAACGGCCTATGCCGCTCCGATCGGTGTTCCCGGCGCCACCGCGGGCGCCAACAAATCGATCGTCGGGACGGAAGTCAACTTTCTCTTCGGCCGGGACCTCGACGGATCGGGTGAGATCGAAAGCCTGGAGGCCTTCGCAAAAGGGGAGATCGGCATCAATGACCGCGTTGACCTCGTCGTGCGGCTTGGTTTTGGCCAGTTTGATATCGATTCGTTGGGGATCCATACCGATGTGGGTCCGGCGTTCGGACTGGGGTTTAAAACGACCTGGGCCGCGATTCCAGACGCCAATATCAAGATCGGCACCGTTGCCCAGACCGTACAGCTCCGGGCCAAAGACGGCGGAGATCGGTTTTCCTTTACAGAGTATGACCTGGCCATCGGGGCCTATTTTGACGTTCCAAGCAGCCGGGCTCAGCGCTCCGGAGAGGTCATGTTACTTCCCTATGGCGGCCTTGTTTTCTCCGGGGTGGACAGAAATGGACGCGCCGCGGAAGAAGATGCTTTCGGTCTTTTTGTGGGGCTGGCAATGAAAATCGGGGGCAACGTTCATGTCGGAATCGAACTTCGGATTCCGGAACAGACCGCGCTTTCAGTCCAAGCCGGTATCGCCTTTTAGCCTTTTTTGACCGCGGTGTTTGAATCAGGAAATCAATTCGGGCGCCGACGGGGGGCCGGCCAAGGCCTCCCAGTCGCTCCCGCCTCGAAAAAAGAGCGCCATCCACTAGGGCGGGCGGATGGAGAAAATTTTTCTGTTGTAATCGAATCAGGAAGGGGCATCCATGGCGCATCGAAAGCCGATGGTGGCCTCCTTCCGGTAGGGGGCGACAGCATACCGCTTTGTGGTCCGGGTGTCGTTCATGCTGTTGTCCCACGAACCCCCGCGAAGGGTCTTCGTCATTCCTTCATCCGGTCCTTTGGGAAGGGTGACCTGCCCTTCTTTGTAAAAAAATTCGCTGTACCAATCGAAGACCCATTCCAGTACATTCCCGGACATATCATATAAACCAAACGGACTCCGTCCCGCCTCGTATCCCCCGACCGGGGAGGTGTAGGTAAATCCGTCCTCCCCCCCCCGGATATTCGCGGAGCCTTCGATAAATCGCTCTCCCCAGGGCCACTGCCGCTGGTCCTCTCCCCGGGCGGCATGTTCCCCCTCCGCTTCGGTCGGCAATCGTTTTTCACTCCACCCGCAATAGGCGTTGGCGTCAAACCAGGAAACGCCGACCGCCGGGAGGGCCGGCTGAAAGAGGACGGAGACGTCGTCAAAAAAAACCATCACCTCCTGCCGATGCCGGCGGGTCTCCTCCACAAATTTCTGGTATTGGGCGTTGCTGACCTCATAGAGGTCGATAAAGTATGAATGAATGGTGACCTCCCGGGGCGGCTTCTCATCGAACTCACCGATTTCGGTCTGGGTTCCCATCCAAAAGATTCCTTCCGAGATAAAAACCATCGGGGCGTGGTCTTTTCCGAGTTTCGCAATTCGCAGATGTGTAAAACGGGACGGATCGACGGGAGGGGCTTTAACGACCTGCGTTTGGCGGCTCCGTGCCTCTTCACGTTCGGACCGGATCTCCTTGACGCGGATCACGGAATAAATCATCATTATCGACAAAACGATTCCAAGGCCAATCAGGATGGATGTCTCTTTCATCATCTCACTTTATCATGGGGCCGCAGTGGGATTCAATGAAAACCATCCGGAAGCCTTTTCTATCTGATAAGCGACCTGCGGCCGCATCGCACCGTTTACCCGACTGCCTTTTTGACATCTTCCGGAGAGGGTGTTACGATCTTCTCTTCCGATAAAGATCGACGGTTTGATGGGTTTTTTCAAGTGATGAAACAATCAGTGCTTTTTATCCTCTTCGGATTGGCAGCCGTTTCAGGCCCGCTCTTCCACCCGTCGCTCTTTTTCCCCTCTCTTCCTCTTTTCCTTTCAGAGGCGATCTCCCAACCGGGTGTGACCGCCTTCGTTTCAGTTTTGGCCGGCTCCGGGCATCCCGGGTTACAGGACGGAGCAAGCCGTTCGGCGCGCTTTCATTGGCCGACCGGCATGGCGGCAGACCGCCATGGAAACTGGTTTATCGCCGATTACGGCAATCATGTCATCCGTCAGATCAATCAATTCGGAATCGTGACCACTTTTGCCGGCCGCGGCGCCGGGGGATTTTCCGATGGAATCGGTCGCGTGGCCATGTTCAACGGACCCAACGCCATCGCCATCGATCGGGATGGGAACCTTTTTGTATCCGATGCCGGAAATTTTCGGATTCGCAAGGTCGCTCCCAACGGACAGGTCACCACCTTTGCGGGATCCGGCAGCGAAGGAAACAATGAAGGTCCCGCCCTCCAGGCCGAGTTTATTTATCCGGCCGGGGTGGCCCTGGACCGAACCGGCGCCCTCTATGTGGCGGACCGGGGAGCGCACCGGATCAAGCGGATCAGTCCGGAGGGGATCGTCATGATTACAGCCGGAACGGGAGAGCCGGGGAATGTAGGCGGCACCGGCGTTCTGGCCAAGTTCCATGATCCGGTCGGCATCGCCATTGATGAGGTCGACAACATTTATATCGCCGATTCGGGCTCTCACACGATCCGGCGAATCGATCAGGCGGGGGTGGTGATCACGGTCGCCGGGTCGGGCAGCCCCGGCTATCGGGATGGACTTCGAGAACAGGCCCAGTTTTCCCGGCCGACCGGTGTGGTATTGGACCGCGAAGGGAATCTCATTGTGACCGACAGCGGAAATCAACGTATTCGGAAAATCAAATTGCCGGAAGGTCGGGTGACGACGCTGGCGGGAAACGGCCGGCGGAGTAACCTGAACGGCCCGGCCGGCGCTGCGGGATTTGACTCTCCGACCGGGATCTATGCCGACCCCCTCGGCCAGATCTACATCGCCGATTCGGCCAATCACCAAATCCGCTGGCTGACCCTGGGGCCATTTCCGGTCGCTCTCTCCGCCTTCTTACAGATTCGAAATCAGGGACGATTTTAAGATCAGCCTTTCTTTTTCATGAAAGGCGAAACGGTGGGTTTTTAATTCAGGTTTGGATCAGGAGGCATGGTCGCATAGAATGCCCATCCGGGACCGAGTCGCCGCATCATCTGCGGCCAGAGAACGGTCGGATCGGCATCGAAAATCAAGGTTGAATCAGCGGGGAGCATCTGCCAGGCGCCCGCTTTTATCTCGGATTCCAGTTGGCCCGGAGACCAGCCGGCATATCCCAGGTAGCAGCGGACCTCTCCATCGGGTCCCAAGGCATCGGGTGTTTTTAAGCTCTCCAGATCTTTTGCAACAAAAACCCCGTCGATGATCGGGTTCTCTTCAGAAATGCCGCGGCAGAGAATCAGCATCCCATTTTTGGCAACCGGGCCTCCGGTATAAACCCGTTCCGTCCCTGCCAAATCGGGAAAATCATCAATCAGCGTAGAGACAGATACCTCCGTGGGCCGATTGACTACGACGCCGAGTGCCCCTTCCGGGCCATACTCACAGAGCAGAACCACCGTTTGCCGGAAATTCGGATCGTTGAGCATCGGCATGGCAATCAGGAGGTTTCCCCGGAAAATCCCCTGTTTTAATTCCTGCTCCAATGAAACCTCCTGTTTGTGGTCATCGTATTCGATACTCGCTGCTTACTTCTATACTAACAGGCTGTTGAAAAAGTATCTCTTTATGCGTTAGGCTGTCATTCCCGCGAAAGCGGGAATCCAGAAGTCATTGATATAAAATAAACTGGATTCCCGACTAAATATTCGGGAATGACGGATTCAGGGTTTTTCAACACCCTGCTAATATACTAACCTGCCGGATAGCGGATGGCAAGAGGCTTGATTTAAAATTTATCGAAGAAGGTACTCCTAGAAAGGATCCAGGGAAATCACCGATCAAATGATTTAAATGGGTGACTGATCTTACGGATTAGAAGGGGGGGCAATCTGTGATCTTTGCAAAAGATAAGTCAAGGCCGGGCGAAAAGAAGGCTATTCCCCCGCGCCTCCTTCGCCGTAAATGCGATAGTCGAGCTCGGGGAAGAGGTTGTCTTTTTCCTCCAGCTCTTTCAGGAAAATTTCATTGATTCGATCGGAAAGGATCTCTTCATATAACCGGGTGAAGCGAGCGATGTGCTCATGGGTCCTTTTGATGGCATAAGAGACGGCTGTGCCGGTCTTTAGAATAAAAGCCCAGTCGGACGCCTGCGCCAGCAGGAGCTCGCGCGCCGATTGGTTGAGGGCGCGCTTGCGAAGGCTGTCCGACTGCGGGAAGCGCTGCGCCATCTCCACCATCCTGTCGGCCGCTTTGTGAAGATGGCGGTAGATCCAATCGTTGCTCCCTTCGAGCCAGACCTCATTGTAGCCTTTGTATCCCCAGCTGCACATCGGCGGAGCGGCGACCTGATTTTTTGGGTTTTCCTTCAAATATTCGCTCGGCGTCGTCAGCCGGAACGTTTTCTGATCGTAGGCCGTTTTTCGGATCAGAAAATCGATCCATTGCGGACCCTCGAACCACCAGTGTCCGAAAAGCTCCGCATCGTACGGGGCCACGACAATCGGTTTTCGGCCAATCGTCTCGCGCAGGTACTCGATCTGTTTTTCCCGGTTGAACATAAAGTTGCCGGCATGCTCCGCCGTTTTTTCCATCGCCCAGGCGCGGTTGTACGGTTCTTTGTGGTTGGTCTTTCCCGTGATCCGGTAGTATTTGATTCCGGTCGAGATCCGAATGCCATCCTGATGGATGTAAGGTTTGATGTAATTAAAATCGAGATCAAATCCGACGTCCCGGTAGAAATCGCGATAAACGAAGTCGCCCGGATATCCCTGCTCGGCGCTCCAGACCTGTTTGGAAGATTCGATGTCCCGGGCGAAGGCGGCCACTTTGGACCGGCAGTAAATCGGCGCGTACACGCCGTATTTGGGGCGGGGAGCAGCGTGAAGGAGGGCGTGGGAGTCGACCAGAAAAAAGCGGATCCCCGCAGCGGCCAGATGTGCATCGAGACCGGGATAATAGCCGCATTCGGGAAGCCAGATTCCGCGCGGACGCCTACCAAAATGCCGCAGATATTCCCTTGCGCCGATTTCGATCTGCGCCCGAACGGCATTCGGGTTCACCGCCATCAGGGGAAGAAAGCCGTGCGTCGCCGCCGAGGTGATCAGCTCGACGACCCCTTCGTCCTGAAAGGCGCGAAAAGCGCTGAGAAGGTTGCCCCGGTAACGATCTGCAAAAGTAGCGCGGGCATTCTTAAATTGCTCGAAGTACATTCGGGCGAGCGAATGAAATTCCGGCTGGGTTCGGGTGCGATGGATCTCCTTTTCGGCCAGCTCGATTAGCCGCTCGATGTGATGGAGGTAGCGGCGCTGAAGGAGGGGATCGCTGAGCATCGCCGCAAGGGTCGGGGTGATCGAGAGGGTGATCCGAAACGGAACCTGGTCGTGGATCAGCCTCTCGAAAATATCAATCAGTGGAATATAAGTTTCGGTGATTGCTTCAAAAAGCCAATCTTCCTCGAGAAACTCGGGGTGCTCCGGGTGGCGGACGAAAGGAAGATGAGAATGGAGAACGATGGAGAGATACCCTTTTTCCACGATCAGGCCTCCTCCCTTCTGAACAGGCTTCCAGGAAAGAGATACGATCCCCCGGCGTCGGCTTCTTTTTCAGCTTCATTGAGCGGAAGCCGTCTCCCCTCGTCGAATGGGGCCGCTATGACTCCTTGGTCCCATTCCACCGTCCACCACTCCTCGTCGAATCGGGGAGAGGGGGCATTCGGCGGCGTATGGCCGGCATTAGACCGGGCGATGGTGGCGAACGTCCCGGCGCGGGACCTCATTCCGATATCGACCAGAACCGTTCGCTCGGGGCGGCCGACTTCGATATACCAATTCCCGATCCGCTGATAGAGCTCAATGTCCCAAAAGTAAGTTAAGTCTTTCGCCTCGGTGACGTCATAAACCCGGAGGGTCAGGTGCGCTTCCCGGTCGCCGGCCCGGCGGTTCGCCTCCCCGAGGGCGTCAGAAGTCACCTCCCAGTAAGCGTAGACCCACTCGGGATCTCGGACCAGTAGGACAATCCGGTTTTCACCATACTCTCTGGGAATTTCTACATACGGGGATTCCGCGGTTTTTTGGAGTGTCGGGGTGACGTTGAAGATCACTTTTTCATCATGGGCTTCCCCTTCTCCGGCATGGCCTGCCAATGCCGGTTTATCTTCTTTTTTCTTTTGAACGCCAATGTTTGCCTTGGGATCCGGAGCGGGCGCCTCCGACGCGCGATCTTCATTCCGGAAAAGCGGAAGAAGGAGATCAATGATCTCCTTCTTTTTGAGGCTCGGCCGAAGCCTCATCCCTTGGTTCTTTGCCAATGATCGCAGGGAGGCGATCGTCTTCTTTTCGAGTTCCTTCCGTGTCATGGGCGCGCTACTTTGTGGCGGCAGTAAGGACAGGCCGACCAATCGGGCTGGAGTAATTTTCCACAGGAAGAGCAGACATAGGGAGAGGCCGACCCGCAGTACGGACAAATCAGGAAATCGATATGAATCGACCGGCTGCACTGCGGGCAACGGCTCTTAAAGAGTTCCTCCATCTCAACGACGCGGTTCACCTCTTCCAGCGTCGTGATCCCTTGCGCCACCTTTTTGAGGCCGTCTTCTTCCATAGACGTCATCCCGACGACCCCTCCCGTAGACCGGAGTTCCTGATCGGTGGCGCCGGTCGAAATGAGCTCCTTGATCTTGTTGGAGAGGGTGAAGACTTCAAAGATTCCGATGCGGCCTCGGAACCCGGTATAGCTGCAGAGACTGCAGCCGTTTTCTCGGAGCGCCGCCGGGGCGCCGGATGAAGAAGGGGCGATGACTTTGCATTCAGGGCAGAGTTTTCGGACGAGGCGTTGAGCGATGATGCCGACAACGGCCGACGCAACCAGATAGCGGGGGATACCGATATCGACCAGCCGCGTGATCGTCGAGACGGCGTCGTTTGTGTGAACGGTGGAGAGGACCAGATGACCCGTCATCGCCGCCCGGAATGCAATTTCGGCCGTTTCCAGATCTCGGATTTCTCCGACCAGGATAATATTGGGGTCCTGGCGTAAAATCGACCGGAGCGACGCGGCAAACGTCAGGCCGATGTCGGGATTAATCTGGACCTGGTTGATCCCCTCGATCGTGTACTCCACCGGGTCTTCCACCGTGGTGAGGTTGGTGGTCTCGGACTTGAGGGCGTTGATGACGGCATAGAGCGTGGTGGTCTTTCCGCTCCCGGTTGGACCGGTCACCAGAATGATTCCCTTTTTCTTGTTGATCATCTGACGGATGAGCGTGACATCTTTCTCAAGCAGTCCCACCTGGTCCAACTCGATCACCCGCTTCGATTGATCCAAAATGCGAAGCACGGCCTTTTCTCCAAAGTGAGTCGGCAACGTTGAAACACGCAGATCGATTTCGCGTCCTTCCGCAATCACGCGGACCGCACCGTCTTGCGGAAGACGCCGTTCCGCGATGTCGAGCTTCGCCAAAATTTTAATGCGTGAGATCAGCGGATTTTGCACCCATTTCGGGAGGCGCATGTCTTCCTTTAGAAGACCATCGATCCGAAACCGGATTTTGAACTCATTCTGGCCCGGTTCAATGTGAATGTCGCTCGCACGTAATTTGATTGCTTTGCTTATAATTAGGTTGGTCAATTGGATGACCGGGGCCAGCCGACTTCGCTCCTCCAGGGAACGGGTCTCCGCGCCGTGCAGGTCGGTTTCGGAGAGATCGGGAGCGATTTGAATCGATCCGGTGTCGAACTCTTTTGCAGAGGCTTGAACGATTTTTTCAACGGAGCTGTCGAGTTGGTAATTCTCTTCAATGGTTTCAAGGATTTCTTTTCGTGTCGCCATCACCGGGTCAATGGCCATACCCGCATAAAATCGAAGGTCATTGATCGATTCATAATCGAGCGGATCGACCATCGCAACGGTCAATTTCTTATTCCGGATCTCCAACGGAACGGCCAGGTGGCGTCTGGCCAGTACCTCGGGAATGATCATGAAAAGGCTCGGATCAATCTGGAGGGAGAGGAGCTTGACATATTTCATTCCGATCAGGGCGGCCAGCGATTGGGCCATTTGGCTCTCCGAAATCAGTTGGAGCTGAATGAGGACCTCCCCCAGCCGCTTTCCGCTTTTTTTTTGTTCTTCCAATCCCCGTTTTAAGTTACCTGGAGTCAAAAGACCGGATTCAACCATAAGCTCTCCCATCCGTTTTTTCCCCATCGGATTTGCTGGAGGCACTTCCTTCATCTATTCCTCACAAAGAGCGCGAGAGTGGGATACAAAAGATTGAAAAAATAGTGACGACCGCTAAATGATATCTTATTCTATAGAGCCGAAAAATCAAAGTCAACCGAAGTCCAGTCCTGTCCATTCGGAACGTAGACCCTCTGTACGGCAGAGATAAACGCCAATGCCTCTGGCGTCTCTTCGCCATAATTAGAATTCAGGCTGTTTGCTTGACAGCTCTATCGGGTTCGGCTACTCTCGCGGCATGCATGAAAGACGAAGCGCGCCGAGGGTCGGTTTTAACCTGAGAGTCCATGTGATTCAAAACGGGCGCCAGCCGATTGATCTTCTTCGGGCCAATATCAGTTGGGGGGGACTGGGGGGTTACACGCGAGATCTGATTGAGGAGGGAGAATCGGTCTTGATCGAAATCTTTTTTGTGATTCGTTCAGGGGAAACTGTTTCAGAAAAAATATCGGGAAAGGTGGCCTGGGCCCATCAGGACGGAAATTTTAATGCCTTCGGCATCGCATTTTCAGATTTGGCCGCCGGCACTCATCCTCAGCTGGTTTCTTACCTTCAATACACCGATCAGTTTGACTAAATCTTTTCACGTCCTTCTTCTACCCAGATTTTCTGCTCCCGTTCCATGGCATGTTCTATATGCTTCTGGAATTCCTCCTCGTCCTGCTGCATCTGAAGAAAGGTCTGATAATGAACACGTGCTTCCGATTTCCGGCCCATTTTTTCATAGACGAGTCCCAGGTAGTAATGGGCAATAAAAAGATCGCGATTCAGTTGGATGGTGTTATTCCAGGCGCGTATTGCAGCCGGAATGTCCCTGGCTTTATAGTAGGCACACCCAAGGCTAAGATGCGTCTCGCTCCATTCAGGATGCTGGCGAAGGACCTCTTCGTACTCCCGGATCGACTCCGCCCAGTTGCCGAGGTTAAAGTAGGCTGACGCCAGATTGTTTCTCGCTTCACCAAACCGGGGGTGAATTTGAAGGGCGGCTTGATATTCGGAAACAGCCCGCTGGTAACTCTCTTCCTGTGTCCAGAACCACCCCTTTGAAAAGTGGCCATACGCCGAGTCAGGAGCCATCTCGATAATCTTTTGAAGGGTTGTCCTGTTTTCTTCCAGATTTTTGTTTTGTAATACTTTTTCAAATAATTTTTCAACCTGATCCTCTTTTCCCCAAACAGGCTGAAAAGTGCTGAGAACGGACAACATCACTAAAAGGCCATAATAAAATCTGTTCTTCATCTCTCCCTCCCTCAATAAAGGTTTCTACGAGAGGAACAAAAAAAAGAGTCGATCGGCGGCGCCGAGTCATAAGAGCGGTTTCTGAATCTAAAGATAACAAAGATCGGCGGACTGTCAAGTAAGGGAGGGGCCTTTAAGGACGTGGCACAGGAATGGAGGGAGCGTTATCGGTTGTGACAGACAAGGCAAAGGGTGGCGGAAGGAACCCGGAGGAACGGGCGGATTTTCTCGCTGTGCGGGTTGTGACAGCTGTCACATTGGACCATCCCGGAAGTGGTCCGGACTAAACTGGACAAGACTTCAGGTGAAGAGACTTTTGATTCGGGAAGATCAAGGTAAGAGGAGGCGCCGGTTGCCGGAAGGGTCAACCCATCGGCATGCCGATCCGGCAATGTCCAATATCGAGAAAGGGTGACGGTCGGATTTTCGGGAATGAACTGGCCGTTCGGTTTTCTAGGATAGGTGATTGAGATCGGGTGGTCTACCCTGCTCAGCGGGGGAGCGCCTCTTTGTCCGATCGTCCCATCCCACGGCACATTTGCCTCGGCGCCTAGACGGGGCTGGTCTACATTGATGCCGTGCATGTCTTTTCCCAGAGCGCCGTCGTGGCATGCCAGACAGGTGAGAGAAGAGCCGGTTGGATGATTGTAGGGCTGCTTCTCAGACGGAATCGTGGAGGCGACGTTATAAGGTTTGGCTCCTTTGGGTATCCAGAGAGGAGGGACGGGCGCCTGCGCCGCAGGGGAGGTTCCCGCAGCGGGATTTGACGCTGCTTCGCCCGCGACGGGTTGCCAGGGGATGGCGTCGGTATGACAGACCGTGCAGGAGTTGGAACCGGAAACGGAAGGGACAAGCAGATTGTGACGGGATTGAAGCACCTCGTCAATTGGAGAGGCATCGGAGGCAATCGTGGTGTTTACAGCAAGGATCATCAAGAAGAGAATCTGGACAGGCTTTCTCATCTTTTCCACTTTTCGCGTTGCTCCCAAAGCGGGGTTGTCATTTGGAAATCCCGATTTTGCTCTGAACAATCCCGGCCAATTCCTCCGCCATTTTTGAGATCATCTTCCGGTCTTCTCCTTCAATCATGATCCGAAGGAGCGGTTCGGTCCCGGAGTACCGAACCAGAATCCGTCCCTGGTTTTTTAATTTTTCCTCGCAATCTGAAATTGCTTTCTGCATTTCCGGAATTTCGGAGAGATCCAACTTCTTTTGAACTCTGACGTTTGTCAGGACCTGCGGGAGAGCCGTCATGCAGTCGACGATCTTGGAGACCGTTTTCCCTGTTCTTTTCATCAAAGAAAGGAGTTGCAGGGCGGTAATCAACCCGTCCCCCGTCGTATTATAATCGAGGAAGATGAAATGGCCGGACTGCTCTCCCCCGAGGTTGTACCCCTCCTTCATCATTCTTTCCAAAACATACCGGTCGCCGACCGGCGTTCGAACGACCTGGATTCCCTCGGAGCGAAGGGCAATTTCAACCCCCATGTTGCTCATCAAGGTGGTAACCAGCGTTTTTCCTTTCAGCGCTTTTTCCTGGTGGAGAGCAAGGGCGAAGGCGACCAGGAGGGCGTCGCCATCCACGACAGTTCCTTTTTCATCGACGAAGACGGCGCGATCGGCATCTCCATCATGGGCGATGCCGATCGCGGCCTGGTGCTCAACAACCTTCTTCTGCAAGTCTTGAGGATAAAGGGCTCCGCAGTTGTGGTTGATATTGGTCCCATTCGGATTGTCGCTCAGAACGATCACCTCGGCCCCTAGTTCTTTCAGGACCATGGGGGTGACTTTGTAAGCGGCGCCCTGGGCGCAATCGACCACGATCTTAAGTCCTTGAAAGTCGAGCCCCTTGGGGAGCGAATTTTTGACGAATTCAATGTATCTTCCTTCCCCGTCATCAATCCGGAACGCCTTGCCGATCTCGCCTGCCGTCGGACGGATCGCGTCGATCTCGCCGGAAAAGATCAACGATTCGATCTGGCGCTCCATTTCGTCCGGGAGCTTTAACCCCTCTTTGGAGAAAAATTTGATGCCGTTGTCTTCAAAGGGATTGTGAGAAGCGGAAATCATCACGCCGGCGTCCACCCGCAGGCTTCGTGCCAGAAACGCGACGGCCGGGGTGGGAAGAGGACCGACCAGAAGAACGTCGACTCCCATCGAGCAGATTCCGGAGGTTAACGCCGACTCCAGCATATATCCGGAGAGACGGGTATCTTTGCCGATGACGATCCGATGCCGTCCCGCCTTGTTCTTGAAAATGTGGGCGGCGGCGCGGCCCAGTTTCATCGCCATCTCTCCCGTCATCGGCTCGACATTGGCGATGCCGCGGACGCCGTCGGTTCCAAAAAGCTTTCGCATGGTCATCCCTAATTCTTCGATGGAGGGGGCGCTTCAGCATGCCCCCCGTGTCCGTCTGAAGGCTGATCATGCGAAGAGGCTTGCTGGAGGCGCTCTTTATTGATCTTTATCTTTGCTTTTCCTTTGAGTTGGTCGATTTCCGAATTAATCATGACCCCTCGCAGACCCTGGAGTTGAGCGGGGGTCAACTCTTGAAAATTTTTCGGCTCTTTTGTTTCGAGAACTTTGATCACATGATATCCGAAAGGGCTGCGCACCGGCTTACTGATCTCGTCCGGCTTCATCGAAAAAGCAGCGTCGGCGAAAGGTTTGACCATTCGATCTTTGGTAAAAAAACCGAGGTCTCCCCCCCGGCTCGCGCTTCCGGGATCGAGCGATTTCTCTTTGGCCAGAGCCGCGAAATCGCCCCCCCCCTCCAGTTTTTTCTTAACATCTTTGGCTTCTTCTTCGGTCTTCACCAAGATATGGCTTGCGTGAATCTCACGAAAATCGGCCCGGTTTTTCTCGTAATATTTTTTCATCTCGGCGTCGGTGATTTTTTCAGTGGCAATGTGATTCACGACCTCATTGATGACCACCTCTTTGGTGAGTTCATCGATCCGGTCTTTGACCTCTTTCTTTTTCTCAATGCCAAGGCGCTTTCCCTCCTGATTTAAGACTTCGCGGGCAATGAGGATGTCGAGTAACTCCTCTTTTCCTTCAGGAGAATCGAAGTTGCCTTGCCCTTCACCTGTAAGCCGCTCCATCCGCTTCTCAAACTCACTGGTCGCAATAGAGGTTCCGTTGACATTGGCAATTTCGCCCTCTGTTTCGGCTCGAAGCATCTGTTTTGTCCCAGGGGAGAAGAGAAGAGAAAAGAAAAAGAGAATGAAGGCAATTCGTTTTAAAGACATGATGACCTCCAAATGATAAAATTTTGGTTTATTGTACCCGGTTATCGAAGAAAGATCAACGAAAATTCCGACGAAACGGGAACCGATCTAGGGAGGAAACTTCTTTTTTTTGGGTTGAGAGACCCCGCTTAAAAAATTCCCGCTTCCCGTTGAAGCCAGCGGATGTAAGGGATGATTTCGTTGATCTCCTCCGGGGTCACCCCAATTTTAGGCATGTCGCCGAAATTCCAATGGTGGGCCCGAACCCCATTTTGCGGGGCCATTCGAAACGCGACATCTGCATGGTGATTCGGCTCATAGATTTTTGAGAGAAAGGTCGGTCCGCGATCGGTCCCCTTTGCACCCATCCCATGGCACCCCGCGCAGTTATTATTAAAGAGTTTCTCTCCTCCGGCCAGTTCAGGTGGGGCTTTCGGAGCAGGGCCGGAGGAAGGGCTTTTGGAATTATTACAGGAGAGGAGCGCGGCCACAGCAAGGACGATAAAGAAAAAGTTCATTGATTTCATGTCAAGACTCCGCTGAAAACGGTTTATCATACTAAGGAGATGCACGCGCTGTCAAATATACGGCCATACGGCGCCCGGGCCTTCTTTGGAGAGAACCTTCAGACTTTTTTAAAGCCGGTTGAGCCGTTCCAGGTGACCTTGACTCTCTCCAGGCTCCCCGATAAGATGGGTAGTATGACTGCTAAATATCCTATTAAAGTAGGCCCTGGCGCGAAAGGTTACGGCGCTCCGCTTAAAAGGCGCTTGGGCCTCACGCAGAACGCCGTTACCGTATTAAATAAAAGATATTTAAAGAAAAATGGTCAGGGGCAACCCGTCGAGACTCCGGACCAAATGTTCCGACGTGTGGCGGAGAATATCGCCGCAGCCGACGCGCGCTACCATCCTTCTAATGTCCCCCGGACGGCCCAAACATTTTATGACCTGCTCGCCGCGCTTGAATTTCTCCCGAATTCTCCTACGCTGATGAACGCAGGAAGAGAGCTGCAGCAACTTTCAGCCTGTTTTGTGCTGCCGGTAGCCGATTCGCTCGAATCGATCTTTGACGCCGTTAAGAATACGGCCCTCATACACCAGAGCGGCGGCGGGACCGGCTTTTCATTTTCGCGGATCCGCCCGAAAAATGATCCGGTTCTTTCCACCTCGGGGGTGGCTTCCGGCCCGGTGTCCTTCATGCGGGTCTTCAATGTGGCGACGGAGGTGATCAAGCAGGGGGGGACCCGGCGGGGGGCCAACATGGGGATCCTTCGGGTGGACCATCCCGACATCATGGAATTTATTCGGGTGAAGGAAGATCCAAAGGAGATGATCAACTTCAACCTCTCCGTTGCCGTAACGGAGCGATTTATGGAGGCGGTTCAGAGAAACGAGACCTATCGGCTGATTAATCCTCGGACGAAAAAGGGGGTCGCGCGACTTTTCGCCAAAAAGGTTTTTGATCAAATCATCCGGTCGGCCTGGCAAACCGGAGAGCCGGGAATTATTTTTCTCGACCGGATGAACCAGCATAACCCCACTCCCTCCCTGGGAGCGTATGAAGCAACCAACCCCTGCGGGGAGCAGCCGCTTCTCCCTTACGAATCGTGTAATCTGGGGTCGATCAACCTCGTCAGGATGTATTCCAGAAAGGGGAGACTCAAAACGATTGATTACCCCAAATTGCAGGCCACGGTTTGGAAAGCGGTTCATTTTCTGGACAATGTGATCGATCAGAATCGATATCCTCTTCCAGAAATTGCAGCCGCAACCTACCGAACGAGAAAGATCGGTTTGGGAGTCATGGGATTTGCCGATCTTTTAATCGAATTAAACGTTCCTTACAATTCTACCGAGGCGTTGGCGGTGGCCCATGAAATAATGGCTTTTATTAAGCGAGAGGCCAGGGAGGCCTCTGCTTTTCTCGCAAAAGAGCGGGGCGTCTTCCCTGTGTTTGACGGAAGTATTTACGCGCAACAGGGAATTCATCTCCGTAATGCGACGACGACAACCATCGCGCCGACCGGAACTATCAGCATCATTGCAGGCTGCTCCAGCGGCATCGAACCCCTCTATGCGCTTTCTTATTCTCGTCGTGTTTTAGGAGGGATTCGCCTCCCTGAAATGAATACCCGGTTGCTTCAGATCGCCAAGAAAAAGGGATTTTACAGCGAAAAGCTGTTTTCTAAAATTACAGCGACCGGATCAGTTCAGGGGATGAAGGGGGTTCCCAAGGAAATTCAGCAGCTTTTTGTGGCCGCACATGATATCTCGCCCGATTTTCATACGAAGATGCAAGCGGTTTTCCAAAAATATACCGACAATGGCGTTTCGAAGACAGTCAATTTTCCGAAGGAAGCGACTTCCAAAGAGGTGGAGCGTGTCTTTCTCCGTGCGTATGAAGAAGGATGCAAAGGGGTGACAATTTTCCGTGATGGCAGCCGGCAAGAGCAGGTCCTGGCTTGCTCACAAACCGGTTACTGCTGATGTGCCAAGGAATGTCTCACGAGTCGTCCATCCGTCTTGACAAAAAATAGAACCTTCATTATGCTCCCCCCTAAGTTTTCGGGGGGGGGGGGGGCGGGAAAA
>ORMF012136666.1_pt1 | contig 18016 bp, 17 predicted proteins | sample 1779871 | NCBI WGS metagenome assembly ORMF01 (sample SAMEA104232316, study PRJEB22302) | groundwater metagenome | biome: forest; feature: aquifer; material: groundwater | place: USA | collected 2011-08-07 | depth 5.4 m
GCGGCAACTACATCCATTACGGCGTGCGCGAGCATGCCATGGCCGCCGCCATGAATGGCCTCGCGCTGCACGGCGGCATCGTCCCCTACGGCGGCACGTTCCTGGTCTTCACCGACTACTGCCGGCCGGCGATCCGTCTCTCCGCCATCATGGGCCAGCGCGTGGTCTACGTGATGACGCACGACTCGATCGGTCTCGGGGAGGACGGGCCGACGCACCAGCCGATCGAGCATCTGGCCGCCCTGCGCGCCATGCCGAACCTCAATGTGTTCCGCCCGGCCGACCCGATCGAAACCGCCGAATGCTGGGAGCTGGCCCTCAGGTCGAGTGCCACACCCTCGATCCTGGCGTTGACGCGGCAGGCCGTGCCAGCGTTTAGGTCGGGTGGCGCCGAGAACCTGTGCGCCAGGGGCGCCTACGTGCTGGCGGAGACGGCCGGCAAGACGCGAGACGTGACCATCCTGGCGACCGGCTCGGAGGTGGGCGTGGCCATGGAGGCGCGCGAGCAGCTGGGCAAGGACGGCATCGAGGCGGCCGTGGTGTCGATGCCGTGCTGGCAACTGTTCGCTGCGCAGCCCGTTGCCTATCGCGAGGCGGTGCTGGGGTCTGCACCGCGCGTGGCCGTCGAAGCGGCCATCGAATTCGGCTGGGAGCGGTGGCTCGGCGAGGGCGGCGTCTTCATCGGCATGGAGGGCTTCGGCGCCTCCGCGCCCGCGCCCAAGCTCTACGAGCACTTCGGCATCACGCCGGCCAAGGTTGCCGACGCGGCCCGCAAGCTGCTAAGTCGATGATGGATTTCGACAAGCTCAAAAACCCAATGACCGCACGTGCAAAGCTCGCGCCAGAGCAGCAACTGACGATCGAGGAGTTCCTCGCCTTCACCGAGACGCGGCCGGACGAGGAGCGCTGGGAGCTGATCGAAGGGGTGGCGATCATGAACCCATCGCCAGTTGAGCACCATCAGATGGTCGTCGCGAACATTGTAACCTATCTGATGACGTACAAGTTGCGCACCGGTGCCAGCTGGTTTCCCATGCCAGGCGTGGGCACGCGGGTGCCCATCTCGCCCCGCAGCTTGCCGCAGCCGGATGTCTTCGTGAAGGAGGCGGCAGCCACCGACTTGCCCGTGACCGACGACGCGCTCGTATTGTTCGAGGTGCTCTCACGCAGCAATACCAAGGTAGACCAGGCTTGGCGGCGCAAGGTCTATGCCAGCGTAGCGAATTGCCGGCACTATGTAACGGTATCGCTCAAGACCGTGGAGGTCGACGCTTACGATCGCGACAGCGCCTGGAGGCAGCGCACCCTCATGAGCCTTGCAGATGCCCTTGCCCTGCCGGCGCTTGGCCTCTCCATACCTCTGGCGGACATCTATCGCTGGACGCCCCTTGGTCAGGGCATGGAGGCATGATCTGCCGGCGATAGAGTTCCTCGCGCGCAACGGAGGCCCCAATCTCGATGATGGACCTCGACAAGCTCAAGACCACGGCAGGCGTGGACGTGAGGGGCAAGCGCGTGCTGGTGCGCGCCGACCTCAACGTGCCGGTGAAGGACGGCAAGGTCGGCGACGCGACGCGGCTCGAGCGGCTGGTGCCGGGCCTGCTGGACCTGGCCGGGCGCGGCGCCAAGGTCGTCGTCATCTCGCATTTCGGACGGCCGAAGGGCGGGCCCGATGCTCAGTTCAGCCTCGAGCCGGTCGCCGACAAGCTGGCTCAGCTGATCGGCAAACCGGTTGCCTTCGCCGGCGACTGCATCGGCGAGCCGGCCGCCAAGGTCGTCGCGGCGATGCAGGATGGCGATGTGGCGGTGCTGGAGAACCTGCGCTTCCACAAGGGCGAGGAGAAGAACGATCCCGAGTTCGCCGAGGCGCTGGCCAGGCTCGGCGACATCTTCGTCGGCGATGCCTTCTCCACCGCGCATCGGGCGCACGCCTCCACCGATGCCATCACGCGCCTGCTGCCGTCCTATGCCGGCCCGCTGCTGATGGAGGAGATCCACGCGCTGGTGAGCGTGCTGGAGAAACCGGCGCGGCCCACAGCCGCTGTCATCGGCGGCGCCAAGGTGTCGACCAAGATCGCGGTGCTCACCAATCTGGCGGCCAAGGTCGACAAGCTCATCGTCGGCGGCGCCATGGCCAATACGTTCTTCCTCGCCGAGGGGGTCGCCATCGGCAAGTCGCTGGCCGAGCCCGACCACACCAAGACGGCCCTCGAGATCATGCATGCCGCCAAGGCGCGCCACTGCGAGGTGGTGCTGCCGCGCGACGTGGTGGTGGCAGCGAAGCTCGAGGCTGGAGCGGCCTCGCGCGTGGTGCCCGTGCTCGAGACGCCCGCCGACCAGATGATCCTCGACGTCGGGCCGAAGACGGTCGCGCACTACGCGGGGCTAGTGGGCGGCTGCAGGACGCTGCTGTGGAACGGCCCGCTCGGCGCCTTCGAGGTCGCCCCGTTCGGGGAGGGCACGTTTGCGCTGGCGCGCGCGGCGGCCGCCCAGACCAAGGCCGGCAAGCTCATCTCGGTGGCGGGCGGTGGGGATACGGTCGCCGCGCTCAATGCAGCGGGCGTAACGGGAGAGTTCACCTACGTTTCAACGGCCGGCGGCGCGTTCCTCGAATGGCTGGAGGGGCGCACGCTGCCGGGCATTGCCGCGCTCACAAGGGCCCGGTCCTGAGCCAAGTCGTCCGCCGTCCGGCGTCCTGCGTCAGACCAATTCCATCCTGAGCTGTCGCCCCACCACATGAGCCGCACGTGTCAGCGTCGCGAGCGTCACGGATTCGTTCGCGGGATCGAGCAGCCGATCGAGTTGCGCACGGCTCGTGTGCATCCGCTTGGCAAGGGCGGACTTGGTCAATCCCTGCTCGCGCATGAGGGCCTCGAGCTGGCGCGCGATCACACGCTTGATGGCGCGCGCGGTCACTTCCTCGTAGATGCCGTCCTCCTTCAGATAGTCGTCGTGGGACGAACCAATCCTGCCCTTCTTGTCTTTCATGTCACCTCCTTCATGCGTTTGGTTGCCAGATCGAGATCGCCCTTGGGCGTCTTCTGCGTCTTCTTCATGAACCCGTGCAGGAGGATCATCTGGCCGCCATGGACACAGAAGATGACGCGAGTGATCCGCCCGCTATGGAGTTCACTGCGCACCTCCCAAAGTCCTTTGCCGAGCGGCCGGCAGAGCGGCATACCGATGGGCCAGGAGAATTCGACATCCTTGATGTCCTCGCCGATGACCTTGCGATCCCCGGGAGCAAGGGTCCTCAACCACTCTCGAACGGGCTCCCGACCAGAGGGCAAAGCGAAAAAGACCGCGGGAAGACGCTTCACAATTCATTCCTTACAGGGTGTGCACCAAAATTGATACAATCTTGCAAGCCTACTCAGGGCCGAGGTCAACGCGGTCTGCGAGCAGAGTCGAGCAGATCAAGGGCTTGGCGGCATTTGTGATGTCGCCAGAAAGCCTCGTTAACAAGTAGACTACTAGAAGACTTGCGGATTTGGCCGGGTGCGGGCGGCGTCCGATGCGGGTTGGTGCGTTGTGCGATAAACTGGAAACAGCATGATAACGCGCCGAGACTTTCTGCAGGTGGCTGCCGCTACCGCCGCCATTGCCGGTTTTGGGAGCGGCCTCGGCCGTGCGGCGGCACAAGGTGCGCTGCGCCAGGACGATCTGCTGCGGTTCGTGCCCAAGGGCCAGCTCACCATCCTGCACATGGCCGACTGCCACGCGCAGCTGAAGCCGCTCTACTACCGCGAGCCCTCGCTCAACCTCGGCGTCGGGGCGGCCAGAGGCAAGCTCCCGCACCTCACCGGCTCCGATCTGCTCAACGCGTTCAGCATCGAGGAGCGGTCGCCCAACGCCTACATGCTGAGCTCGGACGACTACGAGGCGCTGGCCAAGACCTACGGCCGCGTCGGCGGCATGGATCGCATGGCGGCCCTGGTCAAGGCGATCCGGGCCGAGCGGGGCGAGGAGCGCGTGTTGCTGCTCGACGGCGGCGACAGCCTGCAGGGCTCCTACACGGCGCTCGAGAGCAAGGGCGCGGACATGATTTCCGTCCTCGACGCCCTGGGCGTGGAGGCAACGACCGGCCACTGGGAGTTCACGCTCGGTGCCGGCCGCATCGGCGAATTCTTCGGCGGCGTCGACCGGCCGGGATCGTCGGGGCTCGCCTTTCTCGCCGGCAATGTGCGCGATGCCGACTTCGACGAGCCGGTGTTCCGTGCCACGCGCCTGTTCGAGAAGGGTGGCGTTGCGGTGGCGGTGATCGGCCAGGCGTTCCCCTACACGCGCATTGCCAACCCGCGCTGGCTGGTGCCCGCCTGGTCGTTCGGCATCCGCGAGGCGCAGCTGCGAAGCTCGGTCGCCGAGGCGCGCGCGCAGGGTGCGCAGGTGGTGGTAATGCTGTCGCACAACGGCTTCGACGTGGATGCCAAGCTGGCGAGCCGCGTCGAGGGCATCGATGTCATCCTGACCGCCCACACGCACGATGCCCTGCCGCAGCCGGTGCGAGTTGGAAACACGCTGCTCATCGCGTCCGGCTCGCATGGAAAATTCCTGTCGCGGCTCGATCTCGAGGTCGACGGCACGGGCGTGCGGGACGTCTCCTACGGCCTGATCCCGGTGCTGGCGGATGCGATTGCGCCCGACCCGGACATGCGCGCGCTGATTGCCGGCATCCGCGCCCCGCACCAGGCGATGCTGGCGACCGAGCTTGCCCGTACCGAGGGGCTGCTGTTCCGCCGCGGCACCTTCGCCGGCACCTTCGACGATCTCATCTGCGATGCGCTGCTGACCGTGCGCGATGCCGAGATCGCGCTCTCGCCGGGCTTCCGCTGGGGCGGCACGCTGATCGCCGGCCAGGCGGTGACGTGGGAGGACGTCTACAACGCCACCGCCATCACCTATCCCGCGGCCTATCGCACGCTCATGAAGGGTGAGACGCTCAAGCTGATCCTGGAGGAGGTCGCCGACAACCTGTTCAACCCCGATCCCTATTACCAGCAGGGCGGCGACATGGTGCGCGTCGGCGGCATGGGCTACACCATCAATGTCGATGCCGCCATGGGCAGCCGCATCGCCAACCTGCACCTCCTGGGCTCCGGCACGGCGATCGAGGCCGAGAAGGCGTACGTGGTGGCAGGCTGGGGCTCGGTCAACGAGGGCGTCGAAGGGCCGCCGATCTGGGACGTCCTCGCCGGCCATCTCAAACGCCGGCAGGTGCTCTCGCCGCAACCGCGCAAATCAGTCAAGATCGTGCGTGCCGGCGGCTGACCGGCGGCTTGCCGGCGCGCTGCCGGCACCCTAACTCAGCAGCAACATTCTGCGGGCGCAAGGCATGCTCACACAACTTTACATACACCTCGGCGTCGCGCTGGCGGGGCTCGTGAGCTTCCTGTCGCCCTGCGTGCTGCCGCTGGTGCCGCCGTATCTAGGCTATCTCAGCGGCAGCACCATCGAGCAGATGACGGACAAGCGGGGCATCGAGGACCACGTGTGGCGGCGCGTGGTGCTGGCCTCGGTGTGCTTCGTGCTGGGCTTCACCACCGTGTTCGTGGCGCTGGGGGCCGGCGCCTCCGTGCTCGGCCAGTGGGTGCAGGACCACAAGGCTGAGCTGTCGATCGTCGCCGGGCTGGTCATCATCGCGTTCGGGCTGCACTTCCTGGGCCTTCTGCGCCTGTCCCTGCTCTACCGGGAGGCGCGCTTTCATACCCGCGTGGAGGGGGCGAGCCTGGTGGGCGCCTTCGTCATGGGCCTCTCCTTCGCCTTCGGCTGGACGCCGTGCATCGGCCCGGTGCTGGCCACCGTGCTGGCGGTGGCCGCCAACGAGGCGAGCCTCGGGGCCGGCGTGCGCCTGCTGCTCGTTTACTCGCTGGGACTCGGCATACCGTTCGTGCTGGCGGCAGTGGCGATCGGGCCCTTCATTGCCTTCCTGCAGCGTTTCCGCCGCCATCTCGGCCGCGTCGAGATGGTGATGGGGCTGCTGCTGGTGGCGACCGGCGTGCTGATGCTGACCGGCTCGCTCAACTGGTTCGGGCAGTGGATGATCGACCACGTTCCCGTGCTGTCGCGCATCGAGGAGCTGTTCACGTCGACCAAACTGCAGACCGAGATCATGAAGGAGGGCGCAAAGTGACGGCGGCGCCGGAGCCGGCGGCTCAGCCTGCGCGCACCCCGATCGCGCTCACCATCGCCGGCTCGGACAGCTCGGGGGGGGCCGGCATCCAGGCGGACCTCAAGACCTTCTCGGCCTTCGGCGTCTACGGCGCCTCGGTGATCACCGCCCTGACGGCGCAGAACACGCGCGGCGTGGCCGCGGTCGAGCCGATCGCAGCGTCGTTCGTGCTGGCGCAGATGGAGGCGGTGCTCGCCGACCTCGACATCGGCGCCATCAAGACGGGGATGCTGGCCAATGCCGGCATCGTCGCCGCCGTGGCCCAGTCGCTGCGCGGCGCTGGGCGAAGGCTGATCGTCGTCGATCCCGTCATGGTGGCAACCAGCGGCGATGTCCTGCTTGCACCGGACGCCGTCGAGGCGCTCAAGCGCGAGCTGATCCCGCTCGCCACGCTGATCACGCCCAACCTGCCCGAGGCGGCCCGCCTGCTGGGCGCGCGCGCGGCCGCGGACGACGCGGAGGCTGTGGCGCAAGCCAAGGCGCTGCGGTTCCTCGGCTGCGGTGCCGTGCTGCTCAAGGGCGGGCACGCCAGCGGCGACACGGCGGTCGACTACTTGTGCGACGGCACCGGCATCGAGCGCTTCGTGCTGCCGCGCCTCGATACGCCCCATACGCACGGAACGGGCTGCACGCTGTCGGCGGCCATTGCGGCGCTGCTCGCGCAGAAGGTGGGACTGAGGGAGGCTGTCGGCCGCGCCAAAGCCTTTGTGTGGCAGGCCCTGCAGGCGGGGCGCGCGCTCGGTGTCGGGAAGGGCCGGGGACCGGTCGATCCCCTGTTTGCCATTCGCCGCGCTCCGCCGCCCGCCTGATCCCGCGCGGTCACACCGAGAAGCCTCCCTTGCGCATTGGCCTGAAATGCTTTTGCTGAACCCTGCTCGGTTCTGCATGATGCGAGGCAGTGAGGATTGGGGTCCCCGATGAGGAAAAGAACGACAGCGGCCGCCCTCGTGTTGTGGGCCGGCATGACGGCAGGCGCCGCGGCCGGCCCGATCGAGGAGCTGACGGGCTATTGGACCGGCGGCGGCACCGTGCTGCTTCCAGAGCGCGTGACCGAGAAGGTCAAGTGCGCCGTCATCTACAAGGTCGGCGGAGGCGGGACGCTGATCAAGCAGACCATCCGCTGCGCCAGCGCCGACTACAATATCAACGCCGTGGCCGAGCTGCGCGTGAACGGAAGCCAGGTTGCGGGCAACTGGGAGGAGAAAACCTACTCGGCCACCGGCCAGGTGTCGGGACGCTATACGGGGAGCAGCTTCGTGCTGTCGATCCAGGGCGGCAACTTCACGGCGGCGATGGACCTCGGCCTGACCAGCTCCTGCAAGCAGACGATCAGGATCCAGCCCAAGGGCCTCGAGATCAAACGCATCACCATGAATCTGGCGAAGTGCTGAGGCCTTCGCTCGGGCTCGCCGACATCCCCTGTCCCGGCCCTGTCCCGGCCCTGTCCCGGCATCGATGAAGGTGTCGCAGGTTCGTCGTGGCCGCCCCCCAGGATGTCGGGACTGACGAGCTCCTGCTCCGGCAATCGAGTGTGGCGCACTTGTCACGGTCCTCTAGCCGATCGTCCGGACCCCGTTGATCGGCCAAAGATAATTTGGGAGAAGGAAAGACGGTGAGGGACGAGCCGTGGAACGACGCACGGCTCATGGGGGAGAGCAGAGCCCGCGTAATCCAGGGACACGGGTTCCGCTCAATGCGAAGACCGGTCCGGCCCAGCCGGACCGGTTTTTTCACGCCTGAGACTTTTCCCAAAATTGCTGCGACGCGAGCACCGGCACGATCTCGAAATCGACGAGGTCCTGCCAGCGGGCGGCCCACACCTGCACGAGAGCGGCATCCGGCGCATCCATGATCTGGAAGCAGCGCGCCCCGCCGGGCTCCATCCAGCTGGCGTGATAGACGACGCCCTCGGGCAGCATGCGGCCCAGCTGCTTGAACCGCTCGCCGGCCGGCTTCGGGTCGCCACCTTTGAAGTGCTCTATGACCATGAACAGCATGGCCGGGATTATAGCTGGGGAGTTGTCGCGGCCAAATCGGCCCGTTCGCTTGACAGGCGCCGCAAGCCGGCGCTTGTGAGCCAAGACGCGCACTCGCATCGGAGGTCCCCATGGCCGCGCGGCAGCCGACATTCGGCGACATCCTGGCGGCCCGACGCCGGCTCGGGCAACTGGCCTGCCGCACGCCGCTGATCGAGCACCCCGCGCTCAATGCGCTGGTCGGCGCGCGCGTGCTGCTCAAGGCGGAGAACCTGCAGCGGGTCGGCGCCTTCAAGTTCCGCGGCGCCTACAACAAGGTGGCGCAGGTGGACCGGGCGGCCTACCCCGGCGGCGTGGTGGCTTGCTCGTCCGGCAATCACGCGCAGGGTGTGGCGGCGGCGGCCACGCTGATGGGCTTCCGGTCGGCGATCGTGATGCCGGCCGATGCGCCGCGTCTCAAGATCGAGCGCACGCGCGCGTTCGGCGCCGAGGTGGTGGCCTATGACCGCGTCAGGGAGGACCGCGACGCGATCGCGCGCGAGCTGTGCACGACGCGCGGCGCTGCCTATGTGCATCCCTTCGACGACCCCGACGTGATCGCCGGCCAGGGCACTGCGGGCCTCGAGATGATGGAGCAGGCGGAGGCGATCGGCGCCGTCCCCGAGATCGTGCTGGTGGGGGCGTCGGGCGGCGGGCTGATCAGCGGCGTCTCGATCGCGGTGAAGGAGAAGAGCCCCGCGACAGTCATCTATTCGGTCGAGCCGGCCGGGTTCGACGATCTCGCGCGCTCGCTCAAGGGCGGCGCACGCGAGCGCAACGCGGCGCTGTCGGGCTCGATCTGCGACGCGCTGCTGGCGGCGACGCCGGGCGAGCTCACCTTCGAGGTGTTGCGGCGCAACCTCGCCGGCGGTTTGGCCGTGACCGACGAGGAAGCCAAGGCTGCCGTGCGCTACGCCTTCGAGGAGCTCAAGCTCGTGCTCGAGCCGGGCGGCGCCGTGTCGCTGGCGGCCATTCTCGCCGGCAAGCTGCCGCTGAGGGGCAGGACGGTGGCAGCCGTGCTCTCGGGCGGCAATATCGATCCATCCCTGTTCGCCGAGATCATCCAGGACCGGCGCCGGGCGGCATGAGCCCCACGGCCGCCGCGCGCGAGGGGCGCTCCTTCGCGCTGCGCGTCTCGCTGCTGTTTGCGGCCATCTTTCTGGTCGCTGGGACCAGTCTGCCTTACCTGCCGGTGTGGCTCGATTGGGCGGGCCTGGGGCCACGCGAGATTGCCATCATCACGGCTGCGCCGCTGCTCGTGCGCGTTGCGGTAACGCCGGTCATCGCCATGGCCGCGGACCGGGCCGGCGACCACCGCCGCTTCCTGATCGGGCTGTCGTGGGTCGGGCTCGCGGCGCTGATCGCGCTGGCGCAAGCGCGCGGCTTCTGGCCGATCCTCGGCTGCATCCTGCTCTTTGCGCTCGCCTGGACGACGGTGATGCCGCTCACCGAGACCGTTGCCATGAGCGGGGTGAGGGCCGTTGGCCTCGATTACGGGCGCATGCGGCTGTGGGGCTCGCTCAGCTTCATCGCCGCGAGCCTCTACGGCGGCTGGGTGGTTCAGGAGATGGGGCCTGCATCGGCGGTCTGGCTCATCGTTGCCGGCATGGCGCTGACGACTGCAGCCGCGCATGGCCTGGCGCGGCCGACGGGGCTCGGCCGCCTCGAGGCGGCAACCAGCCCACCGCGGCTCGAGCTTGCCGGCGCGCTCGGGCTGCTGCGGTCGCGCATCTTTCTTGTGTTCCTGCTGGCGACCGGCGCGGTGCAGGCCGCGCACGCGGTGCTGTACACCTTCGGCACCCTGCACTGGCGCGCGCTCGGCCTTTCGACCGCGTGGTGCGGAACGCTGTGGGCGGTCGGCATCGTCGCCGAGGTTGGCCTCTTCGCCCACTCACGGGCGGTGGTGGCGCGCGTCGGCGCGGTCGAGCTCATTGTGCTGGGCGCCGCCGCTGCCTTGCTGCGCTGGCTGGCGATGGGTTTCGACCCGCCGCTCGCCCTCCTCGTCGGCCTGCAGGTGTTGCACGCGCTGACGTATGGCGCCGCACACCTGGGGGCCATCCACTTCATGGCGCGAGCGGTGCCGGAGGTGCAGGCCGGCACGGCGCAGGCGCTCTATGCCTCGGTCACCGGCGGCATTGCCATGGGCGGCGCCATGCTGGCCGCAGGCCCGCTCTACGCCAATTTCGGCGGGCGCGCCTACTGGGCGATGGCGGCGCTGGCGGCCGTCGCGCTGGCGGCGAGCCTTGCACTCCAACGGACCCGGGCAGATCATGAACGCAGCTGGCGCGGGCAATGAGCGGTTGGCGCTCAAATGGCTGCCCCCGCCGGAACACGGGCCTTTGGCGTTTGAGGCCGCAGCCGGCGACCTCAAAAGGCGAGCCGCACGGATGTGACATTATGCCAGTCGTAGTGGTGGCAGGTTCCGACATTTTCGAGGTCCGCGGCAGGCGGGTGATGCTCGACGCACGCGTTGCCCAATCGTTCGGTACGGAGACCAAGCGGATCAATGAGGCCGTCGCGCGCAATCCCGACAAGTTCGATGAGACGCACACGTTGCAGCTGTCGTCGGCAGAGCACGAGGCTTTGAGGTCGCAGGTTGCGACCTCAAACGCGGGAAGGGGCGGGGCGAGATATCCGCCCCATGTGTTCACTATCAAAGGCCTCGCGCGTCTTGCGACAGTGCTCAATTCCAACGAGGCATTGCGCGCCACCGACTTGATTATCGATACGTTCTTGACGGTCCACGAGCAGGTGGCAGAGGGCCGGTCGCGAATCGCCATCCCGGAGCCGTCCCAGTACCGATCATCTCCAGAGGGGCGCAAGGCGCTTCAGAAATTCAGGGCACGCCTTGTGACTGCCCTTACGGCGCTCCTTGATACCGTCGTCGACGTGCAAAACAAGCGGACCGCGCGCGAAGTCGGACAGAAGCTCGGCTCCGAGGCGCTCCAGCATATTCAGCAGAGACTGCGCACGAGGGGCCTGGAAAATGCCAAGCTCGAAGCCGATACGAGCCTGCTTTTGGCCCAGGCCGAACAGATTCTCGCGGCAACTCGCAAGACACATGCTGAAGCCGACGGCATCGACATACACAATCTCGAGCGCCGTATGGATGTGGTGAAGAGGCTCATCGACATGAGCAAAGATCTCGAGCCAGCAGAATTCGTGGAGTTGCTGGACACGTTTGAAGGCAAGTCCGATCTCAAGCTGATCGGGCCACCCAAGAGTGACGAGGCCAGAAAGAGCTAGCAGGGCTCAGCCCCACAGCTGAGGCTCGGGCGGATGCACGAGCGCGCCGTCGTAGCGCAGCGCGGGCGCGCGATCGCGGGCCAGCAGCAGCGGCCCGTCGAGGTCGACCCAGTCGACGCCCTGGGCGAGGAGCAGCGCCGGCGCCATGGCGAGCGAGGTCGACACCATGCAGCCGACCATGATCCTGAAGCCGCGCGCGCGTGCTTCTCTGGCCAGGGCCAGGGCCTCGGTGAGTCCGCCGGCCTTGTCGAGCTTGATGTTGATGGCGTCGTAGCGGCCGGCGAGTGCGTCGAGGCCGGCGCGGTCGTGGATCGACTCGTCGGCGCAAATTGGCACAGGCCGCGGGCCGGCGAGCGCGGCATCGGCGCCGGCGGGGAGCGGCTGCTCGATCAGCTCGACGCGGGTCTCGGCGGCCACCTGCAGGAGGGTAGGCAGCAGGTCGGGCGTCCAGGCCTCGTTGGCGTCGGCGATCAGCCGCGTGCCGGGGCAGGCGGCGCGGATGAGGCGCAGGCGCTCGGCGTCGCCCGCGCCGGCGAGCTTCAGCTTCAGGAGCGGCATGCTGCGCGCGGCCGCGGCCGCCTTGGCGGCCATGGCCTCCGCCGTGTCCAGGCCGAGGGTGTAGGCGGTCGTGAGGGGCCGCAGCGGGGCGAGGCCCGCAAGCGCCGCGGCGGACGTGCCGGACCGCTTCGCCTCGCAGTCCCACAGCGCGCAGTCGAGCGCGTTGCGGGCAGCGCCCGCCGGCATTTGCCGCAACAGACCCGCGCGATCGGCCAGGACCCCGCGCATGCCGAGGATCGCCCCGCGCACGCCGTCGACCGTCTCGCCGTAGCGGGCATAGGGCACGCACTCGCCGCGGCCGGTGGCGACGCCGTCGCTCACCTGCGCGACCACGACGGTCGCCTCGCGCTTTGCCCCGCGCGCAATGACGAACTCGCCGGCGATCGGCCAGGTCTCGACGGCAACCTCGATGCTCAGGTTCGGCATGCAAGCTCCCAGAGCCAACGCCCACGCCTCAACGAAATTCCATATCCCAGTTAACCAGCGAGGCTGAGGTCAATGCCTTGTTGCGGCCGAGGGCACACCGTTTGCAAGCGCACGTGCTGACGGTGAACTGGGGGCAAGAGGGCGCTCCACAATGAAGCGAGGCACAACCGGCGGCGGGGCAACCGCGCCCCAGACGCGGCGCTATTTCGCGCTCGACGCGTTCAGGGGCCTTGCGGCGATCGGCGTCGCCATCTTCCATTTCCGCTGGACGCACCCGGAGCTGAGCTCCTGCCCGCTGTTCGACCGCCTGTTCAACACGCTCGACTTCTTCTTCGTGCTCAGCGGCTTCGTGCTGGCGCATGCGTATCTGTCCAAGCCCCTGCCGCTCGGCACTTTCGTCTGGCGCCGCCTGGCGCGGCTCTACCCGCTGCACGTCTTCGCGCTGCTGATGTTTCTCGCCCTGCAGCTGGGCAAGCTGGCGGTCACGTCGCTGGGGATGTCGAGCCGCAACGAGGCGTTCGACGGCATGAACGCGCTCAACTTCATCGACACCCTGTTCCTGCTGCAATCGACCGGGCTGCTCTGGCACGAGATCGCCTGGAACTATCCGGCCTGGACCATCTCCACGGAGCTGTTCTCGGCCGTCGCGATCTATGCGCTGGTGGCGCACTTCGGGCGGCGGGCGGTCGAGCCGATCTGTGCTGCGATCGTCCTGGTGTGCATCGCCTACGTGTACGAATTCGCCGTGCAGCCGAGCGACTACGGCCCGAACGCGCTGATCCGCACGCTGTGTGGGCTGGCGATCGGCTGCCTGGTCTATCGTCTGCACGTCCGCTTTCAACCCATCCGCGGGCCGGTGTGGGGGACGATCGCCGAGGTTTTCGTCATCCTCTTAGCCTACCTGCTGCTGCGCAGCCCCGCCACCAAACCCGTCTGGTATCTCGTCACGTTCGGCATGGCCGCCGTGATCTACGTCTTTGCCGCCGAGCGGGGCCTGTTGAGCCAGGCGCTCAGGAGGCTGCAGCTCTATCGGCTCGGCACCGGGAGCTACTCGATCTATCTCAATCATGCCCTGGTCGGCGCCATCTTCTCCAAGGTGTTCCTCGGCATCGCGCCGAGGCTCGGCATCACGGGAACCATGAGCGCGGTGGTCTACGTGCTGACGTTCGTCGGGCTTCTCATGATCTACTCGCACTTCACGCTGCGCTACATCGAAAGGCCCGGCCGGGCGCTGTGGCTGCAAGCCGGGCCGCTGATCGCCGAGCTGGTGCGCGCGCGAGCCCAGCCGCGCCCGTCGCCCGTGTTCCTCGCCCGCAAGGAGCGCGTGATCGCAGCAGCCGGCATTCACGCCTTGAGCAGGCGCGTGGCGGCCTCGTCCGGCGTCAGGGTACCCGAAAGTATGGCGTCTGCCAGCTGATCGAGGCCGGGCCCGCCGCCCTCCTTGACGCGCTTGGAGAGCCGCTCGGCGGCGGCGCGGGCGATGAGATAGCGGGCGCGGCGCCGGCGGCGGGCGTGCGCACCCTCGGCCAGGCGGTGTGCGCCGATCTCGTCGATGGCGGCAGCGAGGGCCTCGATGCCGGCCCCCGAGGTCGCCGTGGTCTTGAGCACGGGCACGTCGGCGCGCTCGTGCGAGCGCAGCGACAGCGCCCCCTTGAGTTGGAACACGGCGCGGTCGGCGCCCTCGCGGTCGGCCTTGTTGACGACCATGATGTCGGCGATCTCGATCAGCCCGGCCTTCATGGCCTGGATGTCGTCGCCGAGGCCCGGCGCGGTGACGAGCACGCGCACGTCGGCCACCTCGGCCACATCGATCTCGCTCTGTCCGGTGCCGACCGTCTCGATCAGGATCAGGTCCTTGCCGGCGGCATCGAGCGCGTCGATCACGCGCACGGCGGCGGGGCACAGGCCGCCGAGGTGGCCGCGGCTGGCGAGCGAGCGCATGAACACGCCGTCATCGTCGAGCGTCGCCGTCATGCGGATGCGGTCGCCGAGGATGGCGCCCCCGGAGACGGGGCTCGACGGGTCGACGGCGATGATGCCGACCGTCTTGCCCTGGCTGCGTACATGGCGGGTATAGGCGTTGACGAGCGTCGATTTCCCCGCCCCGGGCGGCCCGGTGAAGCCGATGACCAGCGCGGTGCCCAGGTGCGGCTGCATGGCCTGCAGCAGGCGCGGCGCCGCCGGCGACAGCCGCTCGAGCTCGGTGACCGCGCGCGAGATGGCGCGCCGCTCGCCGCCGCGCATGCGCTTCAGCAGGGAGGCGAGGTCGGCCAGGTCTTCAGCCAGGGGGGTTTTTTTGGCGCGCGCCATGGGAGCCTGATACTGGGGCGCGCGATGGCGCGCAATGGCAAGCGCCGATCAGTCCCCAGGTGGGCAAGGGAGCCGGCGCTCCGCTGCTTGGCCTCGCCGCCCCGGGTCAGCGAGACCGCTCGGACCACCAGGTGTCGACATCGAAGCCGGCGAGGGGGTGCTGCTCCGGGTAGCGCAGATGGCTCCATTGCGCCACCCACACCTTGGGCAGATGGAACAGCGGGATCACATAGTCGCCGGACATCAGCACGCGATCGAAGGCGCGCACGGCGGCCGTGAACTCCTCCGTCGAGCCGGCCTGCAGCAGCGCCTCGATCATGGCATCGGCAGCCGGGTTCTGGACGCCCGGATAGTTGAGCGAGCCCTCTATGGTAGCGGCCTTGCTGCTCCAGCGGTTGATCTGCTCGTTGCCGGGCGACAGCGACGCGTTCCAGGTCCACTGGATCATGTCGAAATCGGAGGTCTTGAGGCGCGACCAGTATTGGGCAGTGTCGACCTGGCGCACGCGCAGGGCGATGCCGAGCCGCTTGAGCGTTTCGGCGTAGCTCAGCATCACCCGCTCCTGCTGCCTTGTCCGCGCCAGGAACTCGAAGGCAAGCGGAGCGCCGCCCTTGACCAGCTGACCGCTCTCGAGCGCGTAGCCGGCTTGCGTGAGCAGCTTGTAGGCGGCTTGCAGGTTGGCGCGGTTGCCGCCGATGCCGTCGGTGATGGGCAGCTGGAAGGCTCCGTCGAGCACCTCGGGCTTCACGTATCGGGCGAAGGGGGCCAGCAGCGCACGCTCGCCCGCATCCGCAGGCCGGCCGTGCGAGGAAAGCTCGGAGCGGTCGAAGAAGCTCTGGGTGCGCTTATAGACCCCGTTGAAGAGGCTGCGGTTGATCCACTCGGCGTCGAACAGCAGGATGAAGGCGCGGCGCACGCGTTGATCGGCGAACATCGGCTTGCGCGTATTGAAGGCGAGGGCCGACATGCCGGCCGGCAAGCGTGTCTCGAACTCGCGCTTGAGGACGCGGCCGTCGGCGACGGCCGGGAAGCCATAGCCCTCGATCCAGCGGCCGGCGTCGTCCTCTACCCTCAGGTCGATCTCGCCCGCCTTGAAGGCCTCGAACATGGAGGCGGCATCGCGAAAATACTCGAGGCGGATCTCCTCGAAATTGAAGCGCCCGCGCGTGACGGGAAGCTCGCGCGCCCACCAGTCGGGGTTGCGGCGGAAGGTGAGGGAGCGCCCGACGTCGACGCGGGCGACGGTGTAGGGGCCGCTGCCGAGCGGAGGCTCCAGCGTGGTGCGCTCGAAGGTTTCGGCCTCGAGCTTGTGGCGCGGCAGGATCGGCATCAGCGCCAGGATCAGGGGGATCTCGCGGTCGCCCGCCGCCTCGAACTGGAAGCGCACGCTGCGCGGGCCGGTCTTTTCGGCCTTCGTCACCTTGGCGTAGTGCGAGCGGTGGAAGGGCAGGCCCTTGTCCTTCAGAAGCGCGTGGCTGAAGAGCACGTCCCCCGGCGTGATCGGCGCGCCGTCGGCGAAGCGGGCCTCTGCGCGCAGATAAAAGGTGATGGAGCTTCGGTCGTCGGGCAGCTCGGCGCTCTCGGCGATCAAGCCATAGAGCGTGAACGGCTCATCGCCGCTGCGCGCCATCAGGCTCTCGTAGACGTACTCGCGCAGGTAGGGAGGCGTCACGCCCTTGAAGATGAAGGGATTGAGGCTGTCGAAGATGCCGAGCTCCCCGAGCACCAGGCGGCCGCCCTTGGGGGCGGCAGGGTTCACATAGGGAAAGTGCTGGAACCCCGGCGGATGCTTGGGCGTCCCATGCATGGCGATGGCGTGCACCGGCTCGCCCGCAGCCGCGGGCGTCAGCAGCAGGCAGGCGAGGAGCAAGGCGAGGGCTGACTTGACGTGCGGCATTTCGCGCTGGGAAAGCTCCGGGGGCATCGCCAATCATCGGCGCGCCAACCTTGGGCTCGAGCGCGCATTGCCGGTACTCTCTAGCATATGCTGGCCGATAGCATGGCAGATCGCGCATTTGACGGCGCCGTTGCACCCTGGCAACGTCAACCGAAGATCGACCCGGCTTTGCCGCGCTGCCACGGGGCCGTGTCACGGGATTGCCGCATTCCGGCCATTAGTGCCGGGCACGCGCAATGAGGCGCGCAAAAATCCAATAATCGGGGGCGCCAAGCAGCCTCGCAGGGAAAGGTCGAGAGCAAAATGGCAAATGACGTTTTGGAGTTCGCAAGGGCCGCGGGGCTTCGGCATGCGGGTGCCGTGACAGTGGCTCTGGCGTTGGGCATCGCGGGCTTGATGGGCAGTGCCACCGCCCAGCAGCCGGCCCCCGCTCCCAAGAAGGCGCCGGCCGCGCCGGCGCAGAAGGGCGCGCCAGCTGCAGCTGCAGCTGCGCCCGCCGCCCCCCAGAGCGCATGGGTGAAGCTGTGCGAGAAGGCAACGGCTGTCACCAAGAACAAGGAGGGTAAGGATGAGAAGAAGGACCTCAACATCTGCCTGACGCATCATGAGCGCCTCGATGGCAACTCCGGCATGGTGCTGGTGTCGGCGGCGGTGCGGCAGGTCGAGGGCCAGGACAAGCAGGCCTTCATGGTGATGGTGCCGCTCGGCATGCTGCTGCAGGCCGGCATGCGTGCCAACCTCTACCCCAAGGACGTTTGGGAGAAGGCGCAGAAGAAGGAGAAGATCGACGAGACCAAGCTCAAGTCCATCAAGCTGGTCTATACGCTGTGCCATCCCGCCGGCTGCACGGCCGAAACGGAGTTGACGCCCGAGCTTCTCAGCGACCTGAAGACCGACGGCGGGCTGGTCGTATTCGCCATCAACGCGGCGGGGGCGCCCGTCGGCTTCCCGGTGCCGCTCGTCGGCTTCGACCAGTCCTATGCCGGCGCGCCTGTGGACGCCCAGAAGTATAGCGAGGCGCGCAAGGCCCTGATGCAGCAGATCGCAGCGCGTCAGCACCAGATGGCCGAGGAGCACAAGAAGAAACAGGAGGAGGAAGGCCAACAGCCAGCAGCCCCTCCCGCCAAGGCGGCACCCAAGGCGCAGCCGGCGAAGAAATAGCTCCTTGCTGAATCTGCAGGTTTTCGTGGCCAGTCGCGACCCGCGGCTGGCCACGAACGTCTTGGATGACTGTGGAAGCAGCAGGGTTTGCAGGCTCAATGCGGCTGCTGCAGGAACAGCGGCCGGTAGGTGCCGTCCTCGGCGACCGCGAACAGCTCGCCCACCTGTGGATGGCGTAGCGGCTCGCCCGAGGGGTCGGGCAGCAGGTTCTGCTCGGACACGTAGGCGATGTAC
>ORMF011964707.1_pt1 | contig 18009 bp, 15 predicted proteins | sample 1779871 | NCBI WGS metagenome assembly ORMF01 (sample SAMEA104232316, study PRJEB22302) | groundwater metagenome | biome: forest; feature: aquifer; material: groundwater | place: USA | collected 2011-08-07 | depth 5.4 m
AATATTTTAAAGGAAAAAATGCCCGTTCTCTTCAAGACGCAAAATCACACACAATCAAGCACGGCCATATTGTGGATCAAAATGGAGATATTGCGGATGAAGTGCTCGTCAGTATTTTTCGAGCGCCTAATTCTTATACCGCCGAAGATATGGTTGAAATTAATGCACATGGAGGTTTGGCACCTCTTAGAAAAATTTTGGATTTGCTTTTGCACGCCGGAGCACGAATGGCGGAACCCGGCGAATTTACAAAACGGGCATTTTTAAACGGCCGGATGGATCTGACGCAAGCGGAGGCGGTGTTGGATACGATCCGCGCTAAAACGGATTTGCAGCTTAAGGCCGCGATGGCACAGCTTCACGGCTCGCTCACACGCTCGCTCCATAGTATTAAAGATGATCTCATGAAAATATATGCGCACATGGAAGCCTATCTAGATTTTCCGGACGAACATTTAGATGTGTATTCAAGCCGTGAATTCTTCGCACGTTATGAATCAGCTGAAAAAAAGATTGGAACACTATTGGATTCGTTTGCGCGCGGAGAAATTGTGCGCGAAGGCGTATTGGTTGTGATTGTCGGGAAGCCTAATGTCGGAAAATCCTCTCTTTTGAACGCGCTTCTAGAGCGGGAGCGTGCGCTTGTCTCAGAAATTCCGGGAACCACTCGGGATGCGCTTGAAGAAACCATCAATATTAATGGTATTCCTGTGCGGTTGGTGGATACGGCAGGGTTTTTTAAAAGCGAAGATACGTTGGTGAAAGCAAGCGTAGAGCGGACGCGGCAATATTTATCGGAAGGCGACCTTTTCCTTTTTGTTCTGGACGCAAAAGACGGGTTCTCAGAGGAAGAGCAAAAGATTTTAAATGAGTTAAAAAACAAAAAAGTGATTTTGACCATCAACAAAGTTGATTTAATCGCTAATTCTCATGATTTGAGCGAAAAAGAAACAGATCGCTTCATAAAACAGAACTTAAATGGTGATTTTTCATTTCCATTTGTCACAAAACCCCAATTTGTTTCCGCAAAAACTAAAAAAGGTATACGCGAACTCGAACAAACGGTAGCGGAAGCCCTCTCATGCGGAAAAATTGAGTGTGAATCAGTATTTGTAACACGCTTGAGACACAAATGCGCACTCGAGCAGGCCGGGGACGCTCTTTCTAAGAGCAAAGAGACATTCCTTGCTAGGGAATCGCTCGAATTTGTCATTCTAGACTTGAAGAAAGCCTTAGATTCGCTCCGGGAAATCGTTGGGGAGGTTTACAGCGAAGATTTGCTTGATGTTATCTTCAAAGAATTCTGCATCGGGAAATGAAACGCTAAAATTTCTTAGAAATTTAGTTTTTTTTGTTGACACTAATATATTTGCTGATAGAATTCATTTTGTTGATCCAATTGTTCTTTGACGTGTCGTGACGAAATAAAAAAATAAAAATTTTCGTATGGCTGAGTGAGAAATGACTTGCTTCATCGGTATTCATTATATGTTTTCTCAAGATTGAAAAGAAAAAATGGACTGGATCAGTGCAAAGCTGATCCCGTCCTTTTTTTTCCTTAATGTCCTCAGCGCTATCAATAAATTATCAATGCACATTTCCTCAAATTGATCACGTAAGAATGCGGCACTCAAAGGGTTCAATCCAAACAAAAATTACATCGATCAAACTTAATTACATTTAGAGTTAAAGATTTTTCACAATACGTCGATTTTCTGGCTACAGGCACTAGATATGGTGGTAGGTAGTATTTTATAGTACAATATGTGCTACCTGCCGAGTTCACTCAGACACATTGAATAGGGAGATTTACAAATGGGAACAAAAATTCAAAAAATAAAACAGGTACGAAAGGGCTCAGAAGGATTTCAAGAATCTTCTGAATTAGAAAATGGATCTCGTTCTAGTGCACGCAAGGGAATCCATATTCCACGCCGCTACACTCAAGAAGGCATTCACCCCTATGACCAGATTGAGTGGACTCGCCGTTCAACAGCTATTGCCAACCCCGATGGTTCGGTTGTTTTCAAAATGGATGATGTCGAAATTCCAAAGTCGTGGTCTCAGCTCGCTACCGATATTATTGTTTCCAAATATTTTCGTAAAGCCGGTGTAAATGGTGGAAGTGAAACAAGTGTCCGCCAAGTTGTGAAACGAATTGCGCATTCAATTCGAACAGGCGGTGAAGAACTCGGCGGATACTTCGCGACTCCTCAAGATGCCGAAGCATTTGAAATGGAACTTACACATCTTCTTGTCACGCAGAAATCCGCGTTTAATTCTCCCGTTTGGTTTAATTGCGGTCTCTTCCATGAATATGGAATTAACGGAAGCGGCGGCAATTGGTTTTGGAATCAGAAAACTGATTCAATGGAAATGACCACAGATTCTTATTCTCATCCGCAATGTTCCGCATGTTTCATTCAATCCGTTCAAGATGATTTGATGTCGATCTTTGGACTCGTGCAATCAGAAGCGCGTCTTTTCAAATTTGGTTCAGGAACCGGCACTAATTTTTCACGGCTTCGCGGACAACAGGAAAAACTTTCAGGCGGCGGAACTTCTTCAGGTCTTATGTCTTTCCTTGAGGTGTTAGACCGCGGTGCAGGTGCCACAAAATCCGGCGGTACAACCCGTCGCGCTGCCAAGATGGTTTGTTTGGATATCGATCATCCTGAAATCCTGAACTTTATTAATTGGAAAGTGAGAGAAGAGAAAAAAGTCCGCGCATTAATTGCAGCGGGATATCCTTCAGACTTTAACGGGGAAGCGTACCGGACAGTTTCGGGGCAGAACTCCAATAATTCAATCCGCATTCCTGACGAATTTATGAAAGCAACTTTAAGCGGCGGCAAATGGCAAACCACCATGCGCACGACAGGCGCTGTTTGCGATACTTATGATGCAAAAGAATTGTTCGACCAGCTTTCAAAAGCGGCTTGGGAATGTGCGGATCCGGGCGTTCAATTTGATACGACGATTAATGATTGGCACACATGTTCCGCCACAGACCGTATTCATGCCTCAAATCCATGTTCTGAATATATGTTTTTAGATGACAGTGCTTGCAACCTGGCTTCTATTAACTTAATGGAGTTTTTAAATGCAGACGGTACGTTTGATGTAGAAGGTTTCCGGCATGCGGTTCGTGTTTTTATTCTCGCGCAGGAAATCCTTGTTGATTTTGCTTCGTACCCCACTAAGCTCATCGGCCAAAACAGTCATGATTACAGACCGCTCGGTTTGGGATATGCAAACTTGGGAACGCTTCTCATGGTCAACGGAATTCCGTATGACAGTCCCGAAGGTGTTGCGATTTGCGGCGCCATCACGGCAATCATGACAGGACATGCGTACCGTGTTTCTGCGGAGATTGCGAATCATAAAGGCCCGTTTCCCGGATTTCCAAAAAACCGTGACTCCATGCTTCGTGTGATGGAGAAACATAAGAATGCGGTTTACGAAATTAGTTCAGAGCATTGTCCGTCTCATTTGCTGAAGGCCGCGCAGGAAGATTGGAATGAAGCGGTTGCGTTTGGAAAAAGGTACGGATACCGAAATGCTCAATCCACTGTAATTGCTCCGACCGGCACGATCGGACTTTTGATGGATTGTGATACCACCGGTATTGAACCTGATTTTGCGTTGATTAAATTTAAAAAACTTGCAGGCGGCGGATATTTTAAAATTGTGAATCAATCCGTCCCTCAGGCGCTCAAGCATCTCGGTTATTCGGACGCGCAGGCACATGAAATTGTGGAATATGTCGTGGGGACATGTTCTCTTAAGAATGCGCCGTGGGTGAATGAGAATGCGCTTTTGGAAAAAGGATTCACTGCGGAAGATTTCTTAAAAATAGAAGCTGCGCTTCCGTGCATCTTTGAACTCGATCAAGCTTTTGCGGCTTGGATTCTTGGTGAAGACACGCTTAAGCGTTTAGGATATAAACCCGAGCAATATCAATCACCTACATTTAATCTGCTTCAGGAAATTGGTTTTTCTAAAGCTGAAATTGAAGAAGCGGGTCGGATTATTTGTGGCAGCATGACGGTGGAAGGCGCGCCGCATCTTAAGGCAGAGCATTTGCCTGTTTTTGATTGCGCAAATAAATGCGGGAAATACGGAAAGCGTTTTATTCAGCCGATGGCACACGTTCACATGATGGCAGCGGCGCAACCGTTTATTTCGGGCGCTATTTCAAAAACCGTCAACATTCCAAGCGAGTCTACGGTAGACGATGTAAAAAATATTTATGTGGAAGGCTGGAAAAAGGGTTTGAAAGCGGTCGCGCTTTACCGGGATGGCTGTAAAGCGTCTCAACCTTTAAGTTCCAATTCGGAAAAAGGAGCTGAGAAAGAAACGAAAACAGAAATTCAAGCGGCTACTCCGCAAAGACGCCGGCTTCCGAAAAAACGAAGCGGGTTTACACAGGAAGCAAAAGTTTCCGGCCATAAAATTTATCTCAGAACGGGTGAATATGAGAACGGAGAGCTCGGTGAAATTTTTGTGGATATGCATAAAGAAGGCGCCGCATTTCGAAGTCTCATGAATTGTTTCGCGATTGCGATTTCGCTTGGCCTTCAGCACGGAGTTCCTTTGAAAGAGTTTGTGGATGTTTTCACGTTCACTCGTTTTGAACCGCAAGGTCCTGTAGACCATCCCAACATTAAATATGCAACTTCCGTCATTGATTATGTTTTCCGCGTTCTTGGAATGGAGTATTTAGGCAGAACAGACTTTATCCACAAGCCTGTGGATGGAGATCATGTGCCGCAGCAGCAGCCAGTCAAAGGAGTTCGTTCTAAGGCACCGGCGAAGTCTTCTGTCGATAAAGAAGCTGCTCAAGCGAGCCAGTCTTCCAGTTCAGCCACAACAGCGGCAGAAACTGATCAAAAGATGGGAGCGGTACTAAGTGACCATTTAGCTCAGATGATGGGTGACGCGCCGGTTTGCAACGGCTGTGGGCATATTACCGTCCGCAATGGTTCCTGCTACAAATGTTTAAATTGCGGCAATAGTATCGGCTGTTCTTAATTTGTAGTTTTCTCCTTATTTATAGAGATCCCTCACCAAAGACAATTTGGTGAGGGATTTTTGTTTCTAAGCCAAAATGATATAATACTCGCCTTATGAATCTCTCTAGTCAAGGCAAGTGGGCTCTCGTGACAGGTGCTTCCTCAGGGATCGGAGAAGTGTTTGCCAAGCGTTTTGCCAAGGAAGGTTGGAACGTGGTGCTGATAGCCCGTTCGCTTGAGAAGCTGAACACGCTTGCCCAAACATTTCGTGATACCTATCACATTCAAGCACTTGTGATTCAGGCGGATTTAAGCCAAGCAGGCTCATGCGCGAAGGTTTTCCGGGAAGTTCAGTCTAAAGGAATTCATGTTGATTCGCTGGTTAATAATGCGGGATTTGGAGCGGTCGGTGCTTTTTTAAATATTGATTGCGCTCGCCAACTTGAAATGATTGACCTTAACGTGAAAGCGCTCCTTTACCTCACGCATCTTTTTCTGCCGGCCATGGTTGAGCGAAAAAGCGGAAGTGTCATTAATGTATCTTCGACGGCAAGTTTTCAGGCCGTTCCCAACCTTGCAACTTATTCCGCAACGAAAGCATTTGTGACTTTATTTACGGAAGCGCTTTGGGCGGAATACAGAAAAACCGGCGTACGAATTATGAATTTATGCCCCGGAAGCACAAAAACCAATTTTGGCCGGGTTGCCGGAAAAAAAGAAGCTGTGAATGACCGGCGCCCGATACAAACATCAGAACAGGTGGTTGAGAGCACTTTCCGGGCTATGGAACAGGATGAGCCAACCATTGTGACCAATCCTTTTGACAATACGCTCCGGTTTTTTGAACGTTTCCTCCCAAGAAAATGGGTCATACTGGCAACAGGAATTGCGGGAAAACGGATGGGATACCAAGCATGAAAACAGTTTTATATTTAGGTGATGGTCCGAAAGAAGGGCCGGCCTGTTACTTGCTCGGCATTTTAAAATATGCGAAGTTTTCAATTACGCACATTGAACCTTCTAAAAAGTTAACAGGTTCTCTGATGCGCCGTTCTTTTTCTTTGATTATTTTAAGTGATTATCCGAGACGTAATTTGAGTTTGGCTGCGATGCAATGGATAGAGTGCGAAGTTAAAAAGGGAAGCGGACTCATTATGATCGGCGGATGGGGATCTTTTAACGGATTAAACCAAGGTTACAAAAAAAGTATGATCGAAAATATTTTACCGGTCACCTGTCTTAATCGGGATGATCGGCACAATCTCGCAAGCGGTGCCCTTGTTCAGCGTTCACCAATTTCCAGTTCGATTTTACAGGGCATTTCATTTAAACCGTCTCCTGTTCTGATTGGTTACAATGAAGTTCGTGCGAAGAAAAATACGCAGGTTCTTTTGAAAGTTAAGGAAAATGTTTCGCACAAACAAAATCCGCTTTTGGTAGTCGGAAAATATGGACTTGGAAAAACCGCTGCGTTTACAACCGATCTCGCACCGCACTGGTGCGGAGGATTGGTCGATTGGGGACAAAAAAGAATGCGTCTTCAGGTAGATCAAAATATCCGAATCGAAGTTGGAAATTTATACGTTCAATTTTTTTCAAAACTTTTAAAGGAGCTTGCGAAGTAGCGAGGTATTTATGAAAATCGGAGTGGTGTTAAGCGGTTCAGGGTTTAAAGACGGTTCAGAAATTAGAGAAGCCGTGTTAACCTTGCTTGCAATTTCAAAATTGGGCGCAGAAGCGCTTTGCATAGCGCCTGATGTGATGCAGACGGACGTGACTAATAACTTAAGCGGAAAACCTGCCAATGAAAAGCGGAATGTTCTCGTTGAATCCGCGCGGATTGCCCGCGGGCAAATTAAATCCACAAAAGAAGTCAATCCGAATGAAATCGACGCCTTGATTTTTCCGGGCGGATACGGCGTCGCTAAGAATCTTTCAACATTTGCAAAAGACGGTGCCGGTTGTCGTGTGGAGCCGAGCGTTGAAGTGCTCACAAAAAGAATTCATGAACAGGGCAAGCCGCTTGTTTTATTTGTATCGCTCCTGCAATGGCTGCAAAAATTTTTGAAGGTAAAGGAATCGCGCTTACGATTGGCGACGATCCGGCAACAGCGAAGCAAATTGAGCAGATGGGACAGAGACATGAAGTAAAAGGAGCTCGGGAAGTATGTATCGATAAAAAGAATAAAATTGTTTCAACCCCTGCTTATATGTGCGACGCCAAGCTCTCAGATATTGCGGCCGGCATTGAAAGACTAGTCGCCGAAGTTATTTCTTTGATTCCACAATCGGTTGCAAAATAATGATGAGCGCGTACACGTTATGGGATTAAAAGGTTTACGCAATTTTCTTTTCTGGTCGCTTGTTATTTTGTATCTCTTCTTAGCGCCTTCAATCACCTTCCATGCTTTAGGCTATGTGTTTGAGCCGAAGAGCCTCAGTTTTGTAAAGACAGGAATTATTTCAATCCATTCTGAACCCCAAAATGCCAATGTATTTCTGAACGGCCGTTTATTTTCCCAGAAAACCCCTGTTGCCATGACAAGATTAATTCCCGGCCGCTATAGTTTGGAAATTAGTTCGCCAAATTATCAAACATGGCATGAGGACTTTGACGTGCGCGGTGAAGAGGTGACGCGCGCAGAACATATTCTACTGGTCCCCGAGAAACCCGTTTTCTCAAACCAAGTGCCGTCACCTGTCCACGCTCTTGTTCCTTCGGCGGGAGAACGGTTTCTTTTTTTAGTTTCGCACGAGGAGGGCAAAATTTTATTAAACGCGTTTGATCTTAAGAAAAAGAAGCTGGTTCCCTTATTGAGTGAAAGCGATCCGGACGGAAACCATATTCACGCGCTCGAAATCGTTAGTTCTCGTGATGACCGGCGATTGATTCTGAAACTGGAAGGGAAAGAGTCGCCTATTTATATTTCTGCATTGATTTCGGAGAAACCAGAAATCCGCAATCTTTCTGAGGTGATTAGCGGATATATTTCAAAGGTCCGGATTCATCCGAAAGACTCGGATAAAATTTATTGTTTAAAAGATAAGGAGCTTCGGGTTCTTGATTTAAAAGAGCCCTCAGTTAAAGAAACGATTTTATTGAAAGATGTTCTGGATTTTGAAGCGATCGAAGATAAAATTTATCACACAACCTCCGGCGGATTCCTTTTTTCAACGGATTTGGATGGGAAACAAAAAAAGAATCTTCTCTCCGACGAAACTCTTCGACATCGCCTTTTCGAAGACGAAAAATTGGATCTTACCCGGATGTTTTTAACGGAAAATGAAAATGCTTTTTGGCTGAATCAGAATGGCACGCTTCTTACCAATCGGCTTCCGTATTTTTTGGATGAGAATGTGACGGGTGCGCGGCTTGTGGGAGATTCGAAAAAGCTGGTTTATTGGAAATCCCGTGAACTTTGGCTTTTAGATCTCACGGTTTCTGAGAAAGAAGAGAGTTTTCTTGAACGCGGTCCGAATAAAGTTCTGCTTTGGAAAAGCAACCGTCCGATTATGTCCGCGCAGATGATGAAGAACGGATATCACGCCCTTGTTTCAACGAATGAAGCAATTTTTCTTCTCGATTTACAAGGCTCTATTCCTGTCGGGAGAAACCAGTTTATGATCGAAAAATTTCATAAGAAAAATAAATCAAAAACATCTTTTTATTTTAATGATGATTCCGGCGACCTTTATTTAAAAGATTTTTCTGAGGATGGAAAGGCAAGCCTGCTCCGGATGAAATTAGCAGAATCGTCTCTTTTTTCATTTCCGTTTCATTTTAGGAGATCGTATTCTCCTCCCATTCGGATTGAGGTTAATTCCTGATGCATGCAAGAGGCGAAGCCCAAGAAAAACGTTATTTAATATGGCGACGGATCTTTGAGATCATTCCCGGGCTTGCCAGCTGGTCAATTTTGCTTTCCGTTGTCGTTCTCGCGTTTGTGAATCCCATTAAGGGCATGATTTTTGTCATTTGTTTTTATCTTTTTTGGTTATTTAGATTGATTTACATGACGACACTTCTGGTCGCTTCTTATACGGTTTTAAATCAGGAGCAGGGGACACATTGGGCCGAACGCTGCCAGGATTTGCTCGAACCAAACGGCGCGCTTAAGAAAATAGAAGAAAAAATTGTTTCTCTTTCCCGCGGAGTTCGTTCGCTCAAAAGTTCTGAAGAAAAAGTTTCCGCACGTCGCACGCTCCATTCCGAAAAGAGATACGTCAAACAATTAAAACGCTTTGTTGCATCCGGCACGCAATTTATGGATTACCGTTCGCTTTATCAAGTTGTTATTTTCCCTAATTACAAAGAGGATGTCGGTGTTCTAAACGCGGCGCTAGAGGCACTTTCGCGTTCCAATTATCCCTTGGACCGTTTTATTGTGGTGATGGCTTTTGAGGGAAGAGAAGGAGAGCCCGCAAAGAGAAGAGCCAAACAAATTTTAGAACGTTTCGGAAACAAATTTTATCATTTAATGGCCACCTTCCATCCTTCCGGACTTCCGAATGAACGTGCTGTGAAGGGCGCGAATGCCACTTGGGCAGCGAGACAGGTAAAAGAGTTTTTACTCGAGAAAAATATTCCGCTCGAAAGTGTGCTCGCATCTTGTTTTGATGCCGACACATGCGTTGCGCCCGAATATTTTGGATGTTTGACTTATAATTTTTTAATTCGTCCGCATCGTTTGCTGTGCAGTTTTCAACCAATTCCTGTTTATCACAACAACATCTGGGAAGCGCCGCCTTTCGCGCGCGTGATGGAAACAAGTTCTTCTTACTGGCAATTGATTGAATCCGCGAATCCGGATCATTTGGTGACTTTCTCAAGTCATAGCATGAGTTTTCAATCGCTCGTGCAGGCTGATTATTGGCCCGTCGATATGATTTCAGACGATTCCGCAATTTTCTGGCGCTGCTACCTTCATTATAAAGGGAAGTATAAAGCCATTCCTCTTCCCGTTACTCTTTCTATGAATATGGTGGTAGGCGCCAATTGGTTTGATACGTTCCGAAAAATATATATTCAAAAAAGAAGATGGGCTTGGGGAATTGAAAATTTTCCAATGGTGATGGTGGGCTTCCTCCGCGAAAAAGAAATTCCTTTCTTTGAAAAAGTAAGACATGGGTTTAAAATGCTTGAAAGCCATGTGTCTTGGGCAACCTGGGGACTCATGCTGACTTTCTTTGGCTGGCTACCGCTTTTGCAAAGCGGACGGGAATACGGTCTTTCGGTCGTTTCTTTCTATCTTCCAAAGATTACGGAAGTCATATTTAATTTGGCAGGAATTTCACTGGTGATTTCGATTGCGCTTGGGTTTTTGATTACACCAAAAAAACCGCCGCATGTTTCTAAATTGCGTAATTTTGCATTCCTATTACAATGGTTTGTGCCTCTGCTTTTGCCGGCGATGCTCGCACTTCCCGCTCTGGATGCTCAAACACGGCTTCTCATGGGACGTTATTTGAATTTTGAAGTAACTAAAAAGGTTTAAAAGTGCCTCTATTTAATCGGTCTCAGAAAATTGTTTTGGTGATTCTAGTTTGCGTTCTACTTCTGTTTGTATCCGCAAATGTGGTTGCGCGCATTGTCATGCCTGACATTCTTCAAAAAGAGATTTCAACAGTTTTGGATGTTCCGGTCAAAGTAAGCCACGCCGGAGTTAATTTCTTAAGCGCTTCTTTATGGATGAAAGATCTTGAGATTCAGAATATCCCGGATTCAAAACACCCCATTTTTCTTTCCGCGAAAAGAATGATCATCAATATCAGTTTCACAAGCTTGGTTGCGCGCCAACTTATTTTTCAAAGAGTTTATTTTGAAGAGCCCACACTCAATCTTGAGCGTGATGAAAAAGGGCGGCTTAATTTAAATGAATTTGAATCGCGCCTTCAGTCCCGGTTTAAGCCCAGATTTAAACTCGGGAAGGGCCACTTCTTTACGGGTTATGAAGTCGATCAATTTTCAATTAAGGGCGCATCCTTCCGCTATAATGACCGTTGGGCAAGCGAAGGTCCTAAGAAGTGGTTGGTTCATCATTTGGATTTTTCATTCTCCAATTTTTATTATCCACCCCAATTGATCGATCCTATCCCAACTTCGCTTTTTTTTAGCGCTAAAATCGAAGGAATCCGGGAGGGGAGCATTCTAATTTTAGGAAGCGGTAATTTTGTTGTTGGGGAGCGGAATTTTAAAATCCGTGGTGATTTTAAAAATATACATCTGCGGGGAATCAATCCGTTTTTTTCTGATTTTCCGATGACGATGATGGATGGCTATGCCAGTCTTCGTTCGGAAGCAATTTGTAAGAATGATTTTCTGGAAGTGAGCAGTCATATCAGGATAGATGAACTGAAGCTGGAAGAAAAACCAGGGTTTTCAAAAACCAAAATGGTTTTTGGTTATCCAAAGAAAGATGTGACTCAATTGTTTGAATCTATGGGGACGAGACCTTTTGATTTTGATTTTAAAATTGCGGGAGATTTTAATAATCCAAGATTTGATTTTGAAAAACTGATCGGAAATTCTATGTCGCAGGCCATTGAAGGGGGGCTTAAGAAAGCGTTTGATCAAATCGAGCAGAAAACGGCTCCTCCATTGGATGCTGCTGAACATCCGATTCAGCGCCGCACTTCGGGCTCAGGCAATCGTGATAAATCAAGCGCTTCTTTCAAAACAGCCGTAGAACGTTTAACGGGAATTAAACTCCCCGGTAATCCGGAGTCCAGTAATGACCGCTAAGGCAGGTTTTGTTTCTATTGTAGGCAGACCAAATGTAGGCAAATCCTCGCTCTTAAACCGTTTTATAGGTGAAAAATTAGCGGGAGTTTCTCCAAAACCCCAAACAACCCGCCAAAATATCCGGGGCATTTTAAGTGAAACGCGCGGGCAGATCGTTTTCTTAGATACGCCGGGGCTCCATTTTCCAAAAGACAAATTAGGGCACCGCATGATGTCGATGGCAAAATCGGCATATCTTGAAACGGATTTGATTTATTGGATGGTTTTTCCAGGTTTGCCCTCACAGGAGGAAAAGAGAATTCTTGAAGACTTAGAAAAAACAGGGAAACCAATCTTATTGCTTGTGAACAAAATTGACACCCTTCCCAAATCCAATATTTTGCCTGTTTTAGAGGCATATTATAAACTTTTTCCGTTTAAAACCATCTTCCCCATATCTGTTTCAAAAGGAGATAACTTAAAAGAGCTTTTAGATGAAACGTTTGAAGCCCTACCCGAAGGGCCTCCGCTTTTCCCGGAAGATATTACCTCAGACCAGACAGAACGGTTTATCGCTACGGAACTTATCCGCGAAAAAATTTTTCAACAGACGGCAAAAGAAATTCCTTATGCATCGGCAGTCGAAATTAATGAATTTAAAGAAAGAAGCGACAATCTGACGTTTATTGACGCCACCATTTATGTCGAGAAAACATCGCAGAAGAAAATTATGATCGGAAGTAAAGGGTTGGCGCTTAAAAAAATCGGTATGACAGCGAGAAGAGACCTCGAAATATTTTTAGGCAAAAAAGTTTTTTTACAGTTGTGGGTGAAGGCGAAAGAGGATTGGAAAGACGATGATCAGTTTTTGGGCCGCCTGGAGCAGGGCTATTCTGAATGAAGAATAAAATCAAGGCGCTTTTCTTTGATTTAGGCAATGTGCTGGTCATGTTTGACGCAGGCCGCGCATTAAAAAAATTCTCGAAGGCTTTCCACGTTTCTGAGGAAGTTTTATGGAAAGAACTTTTCCAATCTGATCTCGAACGTGCCTACACTCGAGGGGAAATCAGCTCTGAGGATTTTTTTAAAGGCCTTAAAAAAAAATTTCCAAATTCACTTTCATTTGAAGAATTTGAACATATCTGGAATGATATTTTCTGGAAGAATGAGGGGATGGAAGAGCTCGTCGAAGAGCTTTCTGAATCCTACAAGCTTTACCTCATCTCAAATACAAACCGTCTTCATTTTGATTACATCAAGAAAAACTTTCCCGTGCTGAAGCATTTTGACATTTGTTTTCCTTCTCATGAAGTAGGATCCCGGAAACCAGATCCTGAAATTTATTATCACGTGCTTCAAAAAACAGGGTTTAAACCGGAAGAGATTATTTATACGGATGATGTCGCCGAATTTATTCAAACAGCGCGGGATCTTGGAATACAAAGCGTCCTTTTTGCCTCTAAAGACCAGTTTGTATCAGAAATGAAAAAGCTCGGGGTCCATATTTAGGTTGCCTTTTCGTTTAGCCGATAAGTGTTCTGGAAGGGCGGTCCCGGGTGCTGAAAAGAATTGTTCTTACTTTGTTTGTGTTTTTTTGTCTGGTTTCTCCTTTAAAAGCGGAGGATTACTCCGATACATCCCGCTTTATTCAAGGATTCGGTAAAATTTTGTCGGCTCCATTTTATCTTCCGAGCGAAGTGTTAACCAAAACTTTTACTCAATTTCCGTTTGGAGTGGTAGGCGGCGCATTAACAGGAACGTACCGTACCACAACGACACTAATGGGCGGGCTTTGGGATATGGCGGGCGCAGCCGCTCCGTATGCAAAATATGCATTCCCATTCTTTCTTTAATTAAACGCGATGCCGAAGAAGTTTATTCCTATATTTTTGTTTGTTGCAATTATCGCCATTTTATTTTTAAATGGGTGTATTCGTCTGTGGGGCGGTGCCACGTATGTTCGGGCAAAGCCGGGGGACTATGAAGAAAAAACTTATGCAGTCGATACGGCCGAACTTTTAAATAAAAGTCAAAAAAATATTCAATCGTGAACCATTCAATCAAAGAACTTACTCAGAAAAAATGTAAACCCTGCGAAGGTGGTGTGTCGAAGCTTTCAAAGAAAGAAGCGGAAGAATATTTAATCAATCTGCCGGTTTGGAAATTAAATAACGATGCAACACTGATTCGGAGCGATTACCTCATGAAAGATTTTGATGCAGCAATCCATTTTATCAATCAAATCGCGAAGGTGTCGGACACGGAAGACCATCATCCCGATCTTCATTTGACCGGATACCGTAAATTTTCTATTGAACTCAGCACTCATGCGATCGGCGGACTTTCGGAAAATGATTTCATTTTAGCCGCTAAGATTGACGGGCTTCCCCGGGAACTCAAAAAATAATATGGCACGGAACAAATTTCGAATCCTGGATACCGCAGTGAGACTCATCGGAGAGCGGGGTGGGTTTCATCAAATCAGTGTTGATGAAATTTTGAAAGAAAGCAATGTTCAGAAAAGTAATTTTTATTACCATTTTAAAAATAAAGAAGAACTCGCGATTGCGGCACTAGATGCCATGATTCAAAAAGTTGAAGAGGATATTTGGCAGGGAATTTTAAAAGATAAATCGCTTTCTCCGAAGGAGCGGCTCGATAAGTTGGTGGATACGCTTGTGAAGCAATTTGAAACCAATCAGGGAAAAGTAGGGGATCCTTTCGCGAACTTGGTGGCAGAGCTCAAAAATCACCGCCCGGAATTTCAGCAGAAAGTAAGCGAATTTTTTATCCGTTATTCCGCGTATTTAGAAGGTGTCATTCAGGAGGGGATTGAAGAAGATGAATTTAGACAGTCCTTAATTCCGCGAGAAGCGGCAGAAGCTATTCTTTCCCAAATTGAAGGCGCTTATCTTTTAGCCCGCGCTTACCAGGAACCCTCCGCGCTCCGCCGGAATATTGAATTTCTAGTCAACATTCTTTCCGTTTAATCCGTAATCGGCTCCGGCCTCACTTCAATCAAATAAATTACGACTCCGCTTGTAATGACAAAAGCGGCGCCCACGAGCGACCCGACGGAAAATCGGTCTCTCCAAATCAAAACCCCTAAAATAAAAGAAAAGACAGGTGTCAGATAAGAAAACGGGCACACAATGGAAGGAGGCGCTTCACGGATTGATTTGGTTAAGAAGACTTGTCCAAAAAAAGATCCGATCACAATCCCCCCGATCGTGAGCCATTCCTGTGCATTCGGAATTTTAAATCCAAAATAAAGAAGCGGCAGTGATCCGAGTGTTGACACCATGGTGAAATAAAAAATAATAACGCTGGATGACTCTTCCTCGCTTGCAATCCGGATTGTAATATAAGCGAGCGCAGCCATGACGCCTGAGAGAAGTCCGATCATAATGGGAAAACTTTTAAATGAAAATTGCGGTCCCACCAGAAGATAAAGTCCGGTAAAACATAAAACCGTAAGCGTCCAAAGAACTTTTGAAATTTTTTCCTTTAATAAAAGTACCGAGATGAGGGCTACGAAAATGGGGGATGTGTAATTCAGAATAACGGCAACCCCGACATTCAGTTTTGAGATCGCATAAAAATTCATCGCAAGCGCAATGAAGCCGAAAATGCCGCGCATAAGAAGAAGTTTCAATTTTTTCCCGAAGAAAGATTCCTTTTCTTTGATGACAAGAACAGCCATCAAGAAAGATCCAAATAGGCTTCTCCAGAATACGATTTCGAAAGGCGGTAGGGTTTTGCTCGCGTATTTTACAAAACCTGTCATGGCTCCGAAGGAAAGCGAAGCAATGATCATATCGAGAATTCCTTGCGAAACCGCTTTTCTCCTCATGTTTCCTTTCCTTGAATCGCTACGGTGCCTGGTATAAAATCTTCGGCAGAACCACAAGTTTCTACACCTTATGACAAGTATTATCAAAACCGACCCTAAAGAATTCTCATCTTACCTTAAAGACGCTTCTCACTTTAAAGGGTTCGCCGACCGGCTGATTATTCCAGATACGGAAAAGGAGATTGCGGAAATTCTCAGGGATCACCACGAAAAGAAAATTCCCATCACTATTACGGGAAACCGAACGGGCCTAACAGGCGGCGCGGTGGCAGAAGGTGGAAGTATTTTGGCCACAGACCGGTTAAATCGGGTGAAAACACTTGAAAATAATTTTGCGATTGTAGAACCCGGCGTCACGCTCGCTTCTTTATTTGACGCGTTGGGCTCGAAGCAGAAACTTTATCCGCCGGACCCCGGTGAGTGGAAAGCATTTGTCGGTGGGACGGTTGCTACCAATGCATCCGGTCCTCGTGCATTTAAATATGGAACCACTCGGCGCTGGGTGAGACGTCTTCGCACGGTTCTAGCGACCGGGGAAGTGGTCGATATTCCAAGAGGCCGTTTTATGTCTGACTCATCCGGCAGAATTTATATCCCGCTTTCAAATGGTCAAATCAAAATGATTCATGTTCCTCACGAGGCGCCGCGCATTTCTAAAAGTGTGGTGGGATATTTTGGAGGAAGCCATATCGATTTAATCGATCTGTTGATTGGTTCCGAGGGAACTCTGGGCGTTGTGACGGAAATTGAAATCGAACTCATTCCTGCGCCCACAGACACTTTTATGCTGATGATTTTTTTCCCCTCTGAAAAGAATGCTTGGGATTTTTGTTCAGAAATTCGAAAACTTTCTATGATTGCCCGCCAAAATAACTCCGGCGAAATTTTAGAAGCACGATCTATTGAATATTTTGATGAAGGTTCGCTCAATTTTATGTTCAGCCATTATTTGAACATTCCGAGATCAGCGAAAGCCGCTATTTATATTGAACAGGAATGCAGAGATAAAAAACGAGAGCTTTTGGTTGATTGGTTTAATGTCATCCGAAGATCAAAAGGTTTTGCGGCGGATACTTGGCTTGCGAGTTCGGAGGATCAAAAAGAAGAATTCCGGGAATTTCGGCACATGCTTCCTGAATTGGTTAACCAATGGCTTCTTGAGCGCAATCAGCAAAAGATCGGAACTGATATGGCAGTTCCTCCGGCTCGATTTGAAGCGCTCATGAATTTTAAAAAAGATGCGCTTGGCCGCTCAGGTCTTCGGTATGTCACATTCGGTCATATCGGAGATAGTCACGTTCATTTAAATATGCTCCCTGAAAACGAACGGGAAAGAGTGATGGCAAAACGCCTTTATCTTGATTTTGCGCGCGAAGCGGTTAAATTAGGCGGCACCATTTCCGCCGAACACGGAATCGGAAAGATTAAGCGGGGTTATCTCCCGCTCATGCTCTCAAAAGGAGCGATTCATGAAATGGTAACGCTCAAAAAAGAATTTGATCCCGAATTGATTCTGAACCGCGGGAACTTGTTTACTGATGAAATGCTGAAGCTGATTTGATACAATTTACGCTTGAGGTGATGTGATGTTGATCGGATTAACAGGGAAAAATGGTTCGGGAAAAGGAGAGCTCGCAAAATTTCTCCGTGAAAAGAGTTTTGAATACCGTTCTCTCTCTGACGTGGTCCGGGAAGAGGCGAAGAAAAGAGGGAAGGCCATTACCCGGGAAAATTTGATTACCGTCGGAAACGATCTCCGGAAAAAATTTGGTTCCGGCGTTCTCGCCCACCGGCTTTTAGAAACTCTTGCGATCGATAAGCATTATGTGATTGATTCCATCCGTCATCCGGATGAAGTCGAGGTGCTTCGGTCTAAACATGGTTTTGTTCTCATTCAAGTTTCAGCGTCTCCCCGCGTTCGGTTTCAGCGTTTGAAAGCACGTAAAAGAGAAAATGACCCGACGACATTCCACGATTTTTTGAAAGTTGAAAAAGTAGAAAGCAAGAGTCATATTGGAAGCGATCAACAATTAAATCAAACCCTCGGACTTTCGGATTACACGATCGAAAATTCGGGAAGTCTCAAAGCATTTCATAAAAAGGCGGCCGAGCTCATGATGAAAATAGCGAAACAAGTAAAACGTCCGGGTTGGGATGAATATTTTATGGGAATTGCGAAAGTGGTTTCTCTTCGCTCCAATTGTGTCAAAAGAAAAGTAGCCGCTGTGATTGTGAAAGACAAACGAGTGATTTCTACGGGTTACAACGGAACGCCGCGCGGGGTTAAGAATTGTAACGAAGGCGGATGTCCGCGGTGTAACAGTTTTGCGAATTCCGGAACCAAACTGGAAGAGTGTTTGTGTTCGCATGGCGAAGAAAACGCGATCACTCAGTCCGCTTACCACGGTGTTAATATCAGC
>ORMF010049400.1_pt1 | contig 18007 bp, 14 predicted proteins | sample 1779871 | NCBI WGS metagenome assembly ORMF01 (sample SAMEA104232316, study PRJEB22302) | groundwater metagenome | biome: forest; feature: aquifer; material: groundwater | place: USA | collected 2011-08-07 | depth 5.4 m
ATCCACAACACCGTCTATGTGCCGGGACACTTCCACGGCACGGTGGTGAGTGGTACCACGCTTGCTTTCATGGGCCTGACCTACTACCTGATCCCGGTGTTGTTTCAGCGCGAAGTCATCATGCCGGGGCTGGCGAAAATACAGCCTTATCTGTTTGCCATCGGTACTGCGGTATTTGCGATTGCCCTGATGGGTGCAGGAACGCTTGGGGTGCCGCGCCGTCACTGGGATATCACCTTTGCCGGGCAGGCGCTGGGTTTTGAATTTCCCGGTATGGCGCAGATGATGATGGCCGTCGGCGAGATGGGTGGAGTATTGATGGTGCTGGGCGGTGCAGCTTTCTGTGTGATCGTGGTGGGTTCCATCCTGGTCGGCAAGCCGGTTCCCGCGAATGCCAAGAATATCGTGCCCCCCCCTGCCGATGCGGGCGGACACAAGGAAATCGGTATGGGTGGCTTCGAGGCACCGGGTACCTTCGTCCTGGCCATGGTGCTGTTTGTAACCCTCGTGCTCTACTACTTCATCAACTTCAAGTATCTGGCAACACTTTGGACGTTGGCCTGATGGGCGCAAGTTGACCTAAGGCGTGCCAAAACGGTGGGAGGTTTCTTCTCCCGCCGTTTTGGAGTTAAAGGCACAAGGTGTGGATGTTTCACGCCCAACCACTTGGGGTTTTTTATATGGGAACAGCTATTAAACAAGTTGCCGATTTGTTCAAGCTGAGAATCGGTATCGTCATCAGCTTCACGGCACTGGCTGGTGTGGCGGTAACGCCGGGTTCGCTGGCTGGCTGGAAAATTGCGCTGCTGGGGATTGCGGTATTGATCTCCTCCGCTAGCGCGGGCGCCTTCAATCAATATGTCGAGCGGGACATTGATGTGCGCATGGCGCGCACAAGCAAGCGGCCCTTTGTCACCGGCACGCTCAAGCACGGCCCGTTCTGGCTGTGCGTGATTCTTGCCATGCTGGCTGCATCAGTTTCGGCGGCGGGATTTGCACTCAATTCCGTTTCGGCACTGTTCGTGTTTCTGGGGGCGTTTTTCTATGCCGTGGTTTACACGGTGTGGCTGAAGCGCCGCACCTGGATGAATATCGTGATTGGCGGGCTGGCAGGCAGTTTCGCGGTGCTGGCCGGAGCCGCTGCGGTCAATCCGCAGCTAGGCACGCAGGCACTGATTCTGGCGGCAATATTGTTTTTATGGACACCGCCGCATTTCTGGAGTTTGGCGATCGCATATCACAAGGATTACGATGCCGCAAAAGTGCCCATGTTGCCGGTGGTGGTGGGTGACGAACGGGCAGCACGTGTTATTTTTGGCAGCACCGTGCTGCTGGTGGCGACTTCGCTGATGCCGGTGTTCTACGGCATGGGCTGGATTTATTTCATTGGTGCGGCGAGCGGTGGTGCGTATTTTCTGGTGAAAAGCGTACAGTTGATGCGTGCGCCAAATCGCGCAACAGCGATGTCGTGCTTCCATGCTTCACTCATGCAATTGAGTTTATTGCTGACCGCAGCGATGATAGACGCGTCTTTGTAGCTTTGCCGATGCGTCTATTGTTGTTGTGCCTGTTGGGGATGGCGGGAGCGGCGTTTGCCGCAGAGGGAAACGTTCAACCCGCAGCACCCGTCAAGTTCGATCAAAAATCTGCATTACAATTCAGCCAGGGTGTAGTCGGCAAGCAGGCAGGCGACTACACTTTGCTTGACCGCAACAGTCAGCCGGTCAGGCTTTCCAGTTATCGCGGCAAACCGGTGCTGGTGAGCTTTATCTACACCGGCTGCTCCGAAGTCTGTCCCGCCACCACGCAGTTTCTTGCCAAGGCAGTCAAATACATGCAGGACGCTCTTGGTGCAGACAGCTTCCAGGTGTTGACTGTCGGCTTCAATGCGCCTTGGGATTCGCCACAGGCGATGCGCGATTTTGCTTCACGGCAAAACATCAAGTTGCCGCACTGGGAATTTCTGAGTGCAGATGCTGTAACGATGCAAAACTTTACGCGTGACCTGGGATTCAGTTACGCCTATTCGGTCACAGGTTTCGATCATATTTCCCAGCTCACCTTGCTTGACCAGGAGGGCAAGGTTTATCGCCAGGTATATGGCGATAACTTCGAACTGCCTCAGATGGGCGAGCCGTTAAAAAAACTGGTTGGCAATGTGCAAACCCAGTATCCCGGTTGGGAAGGCTTGAGCAACCGTATCCGCTTGTTCTGTACTGTTTACGATCCTAAAACAGGAGCCTATACCACCGATTATTCGTTCTTTTTCAGCATGTTCATCAGTGTGGTGATGATTTTTGCCCTTGCCGCCTGGCTTATCCGTGAGTGGCGCCGCGTCCTGCGCCACAAACCTTCCAAGGCCAGCGAGGCCGTTTGAAATAAAGCCACCCCAGCCACCCTGTGCTCAGTTCTGAGTTCATGCAGGTTGTGCAATCATAACCATTCTGGTCGATGCATTGGTTTGTGTCCGTGCAGGCGTGATGAAACAATAATTGCAACCAGGAAAATCAGCTGTCATAATACCAATAGATATATTATTAATACATCATTTATAAAATGATTAATATGAGGTGGACATGATCAGGTTGATACAACGCATAGGGCAGCGCCTGTTGCTGAGGGTGGAAAAAGGATTCAATGCAATCTTTGGCCCTGAGTTGAATCCGCTGTACCAGCTCGGGGCCATCGCGTTTTTCCTGTTTTGGGTAGTATTGGGGAGCGGATTTTACCTTTACGCATTTTATCGCACCGGAGTAAGCGAGGCGTATTCCTCGGTCGATAAAATTACCCACGAACAATGGTACCTGGGCGGCATCATGCGCAGCCTGCACCGTTACGCCTCGGATGGCATGGTGATTGTGGTGCTGGTGCATATGGCGCGGAATTTTGTGATGAACCGCTTGAGCGGATTCCGCGCCTTTTCCTGGATCACCGGCATCGTGCTTCTGCTGCTGTTGATTATTTCCGGTATCAACGGTTACTGGCTGGTATGGGACAAGCTTGCACAATTCGTTGCCGTGGCCAGCACGGAATTCCTGGACTGGCTGCCGGTTTTCGTCTCCCCACTGGTGCGCAATTTCCTGACCCCGGACAGCATCAACGACCGTTTTTTCTCGCTGCTGTCTTTTGCGCACTTGGGCATCCCGCTTGGGATGCTGATTTTCATCATGATCCACACCCAGCGGGTGAGCAAAGCAAGGACCCGGCCTTCGAGGCAACTTGAGATTGGGCTAGGGCTAACACTGCTGGTGCTGGCTTTGGTTAAACCGGCATTGAGCCAGGGAGGCCAGGCTGACCTGAGCACGGTTGCCACTCAAATCAAGCTGGACTGGTTTTTCATGACCATCTATCCGTTGATGTATGCCTGGTCGCCGGGTCAGCTGTGGACGCTGGTCGGCGGCTGCCTGGCCTTGCTCCTGCTGCTGCCGTTGCTGGCACGCACCAAACGCAAGAAGGAAGGCTTCCAGATCACCACCGCACCGAGCATGCGCACCTTTACCGTCAAGCCGGACGAGACCGTGTTGGAAGCGGCGTTGCGTCAGGATGTCCGTTTGCCATACACGTGCCGCGATGGCGCCTGCGGAAATTGCAAGGGCGCCATTCTGCATGGAGCCGTGGATTATGGCGTGTACCAGGACGACGCCTTGAGTGAGCAGGACAAGCAGGCAGGCAAGGCACTGTTCTGCTGTGCCAAGCCCTTGTCCGACCTGGAAATCGAGTATTACGAAAATGAAACGCTGAAACAGGTACCGGTCAAGAACATGCGATGCCATGTACACAAAATGGTGCATGCCACGCCGGATGTAATGATCTTGTATTTAAAATTCCCGCAGGGCAAGAAACTGCAATTTTTTGCCGGCCAATATTTCGACATCCTGTTGGAGGACGGTGCACGCAGGAGCTTTTCGTTTGCCAATGCCCCGTATGATGATGAGTTCATCCAATTGCACGTCCGTCTTATTCCAGACGGGCGGTTCACCACACATGTGTTCACGCAAATGAAAGAGGGCGACGAACTGAACATCGAAGGCCCGCTTGGCACTTTCTTCCTGCATGAGGAAAGTGATAAACCAATAATTTTCGTGGCCGGCGCTACCGGCTTCGCACCGGTAAAGAGTATGCTGGATCAAGCTTTTCACACCGGTTCCAAGCGCCGTATGCTGTTATATTGGGGGGTAAGAATGCGCAAGGATTTGTACATGGCCGATTTGCCGGAGCGCTGGCAACAGGAGCACGACAATTTTACCTTTATTCCGGTGCTGTCCGAAGCGGCACCGGAGGATAACTGGCAGGGGCGCACCGGCTTGGTACACGAGGCCATTTTGCAGGATTTTCCCGATTTGAGCGGTTTCCAGATTTATTCCTGCGGCTCGTTGCAAATGGTGCAGGCGGCGCGCCCGGCTTTTATTGCGCAGGGCTTACCGGAGAATTCATGTTTCTCGGATGCCTTTACGATATCTTCACATAAAGCCGCGCAACTCGCGGCGGAGGTGTAATCATGAGCCAGCCACTGAAATATCTGGGGCAAGGGTTAGCCTACGCGCTGTTCGCCGTGGTGTTGGGATATTTCTCCACTTCACCCGAGTACACGCACTTGCCAGCGGATTACGCGCTGGTCAAGCTGAGCTTCAACCATGCTGCCCAGCGCAAAAAACCGTGCCACGAGCGCACCGACGCGGAACTGGCCAAGTTGGCACCCAATATGCGGATTCGCAAGGACTGCCCGCGTGAGCGCTCCGACGTGGTGGTGGAGTTGGAGATGGACGGCAAGCAGTTGTATCATGTCGTTTTGCCGCCGCCCGGCCTGTCGCACGATGGTGCCGCTTCAATATATCGCCGTCTGCGGGTGCCTGCAGGCACCCATCGTTTTGCGGCGCGCCTGAAGGATAAGGAAGAGGGCGATTTCAGCTTTGTGCGCGAGGAAAACATAACTCTTGCCGCCGGCAGGGTAATGGTGATTGATTTCAAGGCCGACGTTCCAGGCGCCCCCGGTTTTATATTCAAGAATTAGGACAGCATGACTACTTCCGCGGAAACAAATTCTCTTTACGATGCGCCACAGGATGCTGGGGGTGTGTATGCGTTGCCCACGCCGCACCAAGCCAGCCAGCGCCTCGCTGCCGGTTGGTTGTGGCTGAGTTTTTCCGCCCTGGTGGGCGCAGGTTTGTTCGCCCTGCTGGTAGTGATGGCGCGCACGCCTTACGTGTCCGAAATTTTTCCCACAGTGGATTTTTTCCGCAGCGCTCTGGTGGTGCACGTGGATTTGTCGGTGCTATTGTGGTTTTTTGCTTTCGCCGGCGTGCTGTGGGGTGCGGCTTCCCCGCCCAGATGGATGCCGCTCGGCTGGGTAGCGCTGTTGCTGGCGGTGGTGGGTGTGCTGGTGGTTGTGGTTTCGCCGTTTGTCAGCACCGGCGGGCCGCTCATGAACAACTACATCCCGGTGCTGGAAAACCGGGTTTTTCTCACCGGGCTGTTTCTGTTCGGTTGCGGTATTGGCCTGCTCGCCTTGCGTGCGCTGCTGACGATTCCCCTTACCGGATTTGGTGCAAATAAAAATGGCGGCATACTATGTTTCGGCCTGTACACCGCAGCGGTGGCGACGATAATGGCGCTCATTGCCTTTGCCTGGGCTTTTGCGACCATTCCGCCCATTGTGCGTGGACTGCCTTATTATGAGGCGCTGTTCTGGGGTGGCGGTCATGTGATGCAATTCGCCTATACCCTGCTGATGCTGGTGGGGTGGTTGTGGCTGGCAACCGAATGTGGCGCTCAACTGCCATTGACTCCCCGCGTATCGCTGGTACTGTTTGCCATCGGAGTTGCGCCGGTGCTGTTTACGCCGTTGATTTATGCTCTTTATGAGACCAATAGCGGCGACAACATGGAGATGTTCATCAAGATGATGAAAGTCGGCGGCAGCCTGGCGGCCATGCCGATTGGGTTGGCGGTGGCGCTTGCAGTGTGGAAGCGCGGCTATCCGGATGCTGTAGCGCGCCCGCTGTTCGCTGCCCTGGTGTGCTCGATCGCATTGTTCGCCGTGGGTGGCGGCATCAGCTTGATGATCAAGGACAGCAACACCATCATCACTGCCCACTACCACGGCACTGGCGGAGCAGTAAGCCTTGCTTTCATGGGGCTGGCTTTTGTGCTGCTGCCCAAACTGGGATTCCGCGTGCCTGATTTGAAGCTTGCCCTTTGGCAGCCCTATGTGTACGGCGGCGGACAATTGCTGCACATCATAGGGCTGCTGTGGTCGGGCGGGTATGGCGTGCAGCGCAAGGTCGCGGGGGCAGACCAGAATTTACACAGTTTCGGGCAGGTCGCGGGAATGGGATTGATGGGGATAGGCGGTTTAATCGCCGTGATCGGTGGTCTGATGTTCCTGGTGGTGGCGTTCCGCGCGATGAGGGGAAAAACACGTTAGCGCCACAGGCGGCTATTACGCCACACCCCTCGGTTTCGCAGCACTCGCTACGCCCCCTCTGGTTTTTACCAGCAACGCAGTTTGCATAGAATGCGCAAATATCTACAAAACCTGTTGCTGCGCCTGGAAAACGTATTCAATGCGCCGTTCGGCCAGGCATTAAACCCCTGGTACCATCTCGGCGCGATCACCTTTTTCCTGTTCTGGACCATCGTGGCAAGCGGGGTTTATCTCTACGCCTTTTACAGAACCGGGGTGGCGGAGGCATACCAGTCGGTCGAACGCCTTACCCATGATCAATGGTACGCCGGCGGCGTGATGCGCAGCCTGCACCGCTATGCTTCCGATGGCATGGTGGTGACGATGCTGCTGCATCTGTCGCGTAATTTCATTACCGGTCGCTTCCACAGCTTCCGCTGGTTTTCCTGGGTGAGCGGGGTGCTGCTGGTCTGGCTGGTCTACATTTGCGGCATCAACGGTTACTGGATGGTGTGGGACAGGCTGGCGCAGTTCATCGCGGTGGGTACTGCGGAGTGGTTCGACTGGCTCCCGCTGTTCAGCCAGCCGCTGGCGCGCAATTTCCTCGCGCAAGACGATGTCAATGACCGCTTCTTTACACTGCTGTCGTTTGCCCACATCACCATTCCGCTGGTGCTGCTGCTGTTCATGTGGATACATACCAAGCGCATGAACCATGCCGAAACCAACCCGCCCCTGCGCCTTGCGGCCGGCACGCTGCTGGCGCTGCTGGTGCTGGCGCTGATCAAACCGGCATTGAGCCATGCGCACGCCGATCTGGCGCTTGCGCCCGGTGCGATCCGGCTCGACTGGTTCTATCTGGCGCCGTACCCGCTGCTTTATATCTGGTCGCCTGGAGCAGTGTGGGCGCTGGCTGGCGGGATTACCCTGTTGCTGTTTTCGGTGCCGTGGCTTCTCAAGCCGCACACACGCCCTGCAGTGGCGGAGGTGCATCTGGACAATTGCAACGGTTGTTCAAACTGTGCCGAAGACTGTCCCTACTCGGCCATTATGATGCGCCCGCGCCAGGACGGCAGGCCTTACGCATTACAGCCGGTGGTGGATCCCAATTTGTGCGCGAGCTGCGGCATTTGCACCGGTGCCTGCCCTTATTCGATGCCGTTCCGCAGCGATGAACTGGTGAGCGGCATCGAGCTGCCGGGGCATGAGTTGGCGCAGCTGCGTGCTGATGTTGATCGAGCGCTGGCAGGGTTGCGCGGCGACGAGCGCGTTATGGTGTTTGGCTGCAACTGCGCTTACGATGTGCGCGCGTTGCAGTCGGAGGGAGTGGCTGTGCTATCGCTTCCCTGCGTCGGCATGCTGCCCCCGGCATTTATCGACTATGTGCTGCGCGACGCACGTGTCGATGGAGTGATGGTCGCCGGTTGCCGTGAAGGCGATTGCCAATACCGGCTCGGCATCCGCTGGACAAAGTTGCGCCTGGCGCGCGAACGAGTGCCGCATTTGCGCCGGCGCGTGCCGCTCCAGCGCATCGAACTCTGCTGGGCCGGTGCACAGGACGGGGAGCAGGCACGTGCAACGCTTGCCGCCCTGCGTGCGCGGGTCGCGCAACTGCCGCGGGGAACCATTCTGGAAGATGATGCGCGGGAGCATGAGCTCAAGCCCGGCGACAAAAACCAACCCGGTTACCGTCTGCACAGCCGGTAATGAAGTGTCACCAGAATGAGCAACAGGAGCGCCGCCGTGGCGTTATGCATCAGCACGAGAAAGAGCGGCAGGCTGTATGCCACGATAGCGATTCCCAGAGCAACTTGCAGCGTGAGCGCAGCAATCAGCAGCATGCCGCTGTGCCGCAGATTTTCCCGGAGCAGGCAGACTCCCAACCAGGCAAGGTAACAAAATACCAGCAATGCGGAGAAACGGTGCGTCATGTGCAAGGTCTGCTGCACTTCACCCTGGATGAAACTGCCGCCCTGCGCCGCATACAACACCTGAAACGGATTGAAGGCTGCCAGTGACGCGTGCTGCAGCCAACTGTCGCAGCCGGATGGGCCAGTGCAGCTCAAGGCAGCGAAATTCGCACTGGCCATGCCACCCAGCGCTATTTGTGACACGAGCAGCCCCAGCCCCAGCGACACCCGCCAGCGCAAACGTGAAGATTCAGCGTATTGGGGTGTGTATCCGAGATGCAATCGCCACAGCAACGCCAGCATTCCCAAACCGCCGAGCAGGTTGCCAAGTGCAATCGCCGGCAGGTGCGCATCGCGCGTCCATTTGCCGAGCGCGGCGAGAAAAGCAGTCAACCCCAACAGGGCCAGCGCAAGCGGAAAATCACCGGGTGCCACGCGGCGGCGGCGCCAAGCGAGTGAGGCAATGGCGAGAGCGGTAAAACCCATGGAACTTGCCGCGATGCGGTGAGTGGCATTCACCCAGTCCGGATGGGGAGGGGCAAGGCCAGCCAGATTGCGTCCATAACATGCGGGCCAGTCGGAGCAGCCCAAACCGGCGCCGGACAGGCGCATGTGGGCGCTTAGCAGGATGATCACCGCCATCAGCGCGAAGGTGAACAACACCAGGCTGTGGAATATACGATTGCCGTCTGTCATGTGAATTCAGAAGAACAATAAGGAAAGTCTTGTCTGGATATTGCAACCCGCAACCAAAAAAACGGCTTTTTGCTACGGAAATAATCTGTGGCTGGATCGCTTTTTCAGGGATTAAGGAAGGTAATTATTTGGGAAGTGGTTACCGCAAGAATCGAGATAATGACCAGGAAAACCAGGCTGCGGTATTTGAAGCGGCTGCCGTAGGCGTTCTCAAGACGGTCAAGCAACCAGTCTGATAAGAAATAAAGGCCAAGGGCGATCAGGGTGTAATAAAGGTAAGCCATGAATTATAAAAACCCGTCAGCATGCTACTCTCTTGGACATCGAGAGGATGCGCAATAATGAAACATGGAACGGTTTCTCCGGTGCTTAACGCAAGTTGCCGGGAACAGCTGCCTGTCCATACCATGCCACGCAAAAAAGACAAAGACGCACCGGGGAAACAGTACGCCATGTGTCCGCTTATGCAATTGCGAGAAACGTTCGCTGCATCGGTTTACCCGTTATCACAGCGAAAGTATCCAACGCACGGTTGTTTTCAAGTCCTCATCGGTAATCTTGCCTCTGTTTGCAGGCATAGGCATTTTGCCCCATACACCGGAACCGCCATTCGTCACTTTCTTGATCAGCTTGGCTTCTGCGTCGGCGTCACCTTTATATTTTGCGGCCACTTCCTTATAGGCAGGCCCGACGAGCTTCTTGTCCACGGCGTGGCAGCTCATGCAACCGGCTTTTTTTGCGTTTTCCAATCCATCGGCAAGCACTGGTGTGCTGAGGCAGCAAGCGGTAATTCCCGCAATGATCAAAACCCTTTTCATTTTATTACTCCACAAGGTTAAAAAATCTGATGGCAGCTGGCAAGCTGGCCTATTTCAGCTACGAGCATTTTGTGGCAAAACAACCATGCATTGGTTGATGCAAGTCAAATTTCGACAGGCCGGCGCTACCGGAAACATTTGCTCTCGATGATATGTGCTGGGAGCGGGAAATGGCAGGGCGGCAACCATGACAACTATAGACTGGGGCAACCTGGCAAAACAAGCAAACTGGTTGCCCGCTCCCTCTAACGAATGGTGCTACTTTGCGTTGACAGCATATTTGAATATAACCACTAAAGGAGTTGTTGCTGCGGCCCGACGATGGTTTGTAATCCCGGCAGGTTATTCAGTTCCACCGATTTTTTGCGTATGCTGATCAGACCGAGCCCCTGAAAGTGCGATAGTGTGCGGCTGACCGTTTCCAGTTTCATGCCGAGATAGCTGCCGATTTCCTGGCGTGTCATGCGCAAATGGAATGAGGTGGGCGAGTAACCGCGTGTGGCATAGCGCTGCGACAGGTTGAGCAGAAAGACAGCCAGACGTTCTTCCGCGCGCATCGAGCCGAGCAGCAGCATGATACCCTGGTCGCGCACAATTTCGCGGCTCAGGATGCGGTGCAGGTGGCGTTGCAGCGAGGGTAATTTGCGGCTGAGCTCTTCCAGCCGGACAAAGGGGATTTCGCATACTTCACTGTCTTCCAGGGCGATTGCGTCACAGGCATGTGCGTCGCTGCTGATGGCATCCATCCCGATGATTTCTCCGGCCATTTGGAAGCCGGTGACCTGCTCGCGGCCATCTTCATGCAGCACCTGGGTCTTGAAAAAACCGGTACGAATGGCATATAGCGACTGGAACTTCGCCCCGCTGCGGTACAGGTAATCGCCGCGCTGGTATGCGTGTTTCAGGCTGATTAAATCGTCCACCTGTTCCAGGTCGGCATGGGTGAGTTTCATGGGCAGGCATAACTCACGCAGGTTACAGCCGGAACAGGCGACTCTTAATGGGGTCAGGGTGACGGACTTTTGCACGTTTTCCTTGAGTTGGAGCCATATGATTTTTAGGTGCACATTATGACAGGGATTTTGACCTATATCAAACGCACGCTATGGCTAGCCAGCATAATTCCATAACCTAGTGAACCGGCGGAATGGCGTAATGTCCTCAAGCATAAAAGCATCACCCGAATTAGAAGTTGATCTGGAATTGATCCGCAGGCTGGACAAGAACGGCCCGCGTTACACGTCTTATCCTACTGCCGACCGTTTTGTCGAGGCGTTCAACGCCGAGAGCTACCGCAGCTGGGTGGCCAAGCGCGAGATTGGCGGTATCAACCGCCCACTTTCATTGTATGTGCATCTGCCGTTCTGCAATACGTTGTGTTTTTACTGCGCCTGTAACAAGATAATCACCAAGGATCGCAGCAAGGCGGAGGACTATGTTCGCTACCTGATCAAGGAGTTGTCCATGCAGGCTGCCTTGTTGGGCGAGGGGCAGCGCGTCGAGCAACTTCACTGGGGTGGCGGCACCCCGACCTTCCTCAGCGACGACCTGATGCGCCAACTGATGGGCGCTATCCGGCAGCATTTCAAGCTGGTGGAAAATGGCGAGTATTCCATTGAAATCGACCCGCGCAAGGTCAGCGACCAGACCATTATCCTGCTTGCGGAACTGGGTTTCAATCGCATCAGTATCGGCGTGCAGGACTTCGATCCGCAGGTGCAGCGCGCGGTAAACCGTATTCAGAGTGAGGCAGAAACGTTGCAGGTGATCCGTGCAGCGCGCGCCAACGGTTTCAAATCCGTCAGTCTCGATCTTATTTATGGGTTGCCCAAGCAGACCCTGACGGGCTTTAAGGCCACCCTGGAGAAGGTGATTGCCGCCAATCCGGATCGCATGTCCATCTACAACTATGCGCACATGCCCACCATTTTCAAACCGCAGCGCCGCATCCATGAGGAAGAATTGCCCGCGCCGCAGGTCAAGCTGGACATCCTCAGCCTGGCGGTCAGGATGCTGACTGATGCCGGTTATGTGTATATCGGCATGGATCACTTTGCCAAGCCGGACGACGAACTGGCGATAGCGCAGCGCCAAGGCAGGCTGCACCGTAATTTTCAGGGCTATTCCACGCATTCCGATTGCGACCTGGTGGCGATAGGGGTGAGTTCAATCGGCAAGATTGGCCCCACCTACAGCCAGAACTTCCGCGAACTGGAAGACTACTATGACGCGCTCGACCGCAACGAATTGCCCATCATGCGCGGCATGGAGTTGAATGCCGACGATCTGGTGCGCCGCGCCATCATCCAGGCCTTGATGTGCCATTTCGAGATTTCCAAGGAAGCTTTTAATATCGCCTACCTCATCGACTTCGACCACTACTTCGCCACCGAACTCGGTGAGTTGAAGGAATACGAACGCGAAGGGCTGCTCAAGCTCAGGCCGGATTGGATCAGTGTCACGCCCAAGGGGCGCATGTTAATCCGCAACATCTGCATGGTTTTCGACAAATATCTACGCACGAGACAGGAACATGCCAGCTATTCCAAGGTAATATAGCACCTTGGTTCAGTATTAAGGATGGCAATGAAATGCGTGGATGATTTCCGCTTGCGCTTTGGCAAGCAGGAACTGGTGCCGATCGTGATTGGCGGGATGGGCGTGGATATCTCGACCGCAGATCTTGCGCTGGAGGCTGCGCGTCTGGGCGGAATCGGCCACATTTCCGATGCCATGCTGCCCGCTGTTACGGATCGGCGCTACGACACCGATTTCGTCAAAGACAAACTCCAGCAGTACAAATATAACCTCGACAACCCTGACAAGTCTGCAGTGAAATTTGATCTCGGTCAGGTTGCCGAGGCCACGCGTCTGCACGTGAGCCATGCCATGGAAGCCAAGCGCGGCGAGGGCATGATTTTCATCAACTGCATGGAAAAACTCACCATGAACGCGCCGCGCGAGACCCTTGCCGTGCGCCTGCGCAGCGCGCTGGATGCCGGCATAGACGGCATCACGCTAGCCGCAGGGCTGCATCTTGGTTCGTTTGCGCTGATAGAAGACCACCCGCGTTTCCGCGATGCCAAGCTCGGCATCATCGTTTCCTCGCTGCGCGCGCTGCAACTGTTTCTGCGCAAGAATGCCAGAACCAACCGCCTGCCGGATTTTATCGTGGTGGAAGGCCCGCTTGCCGGTGGTCATCTGGGTTTCGGCATGGACTGGGCAAAATACGATTTGCGCACTATCGTGAATGAGATCCACCGCTATCTGCAAACCGAGCATCTGGATATTCCGCTCATTCCCGCCGGGGGAATTTTTACCGGCAGCGATGCCGTATCTTTCCTCGAGGAAGGCGCGGCAGCGGTGCAAGTGGCGACACGCTTTACCGTGGCACGTGAATGCGGCCTGCCGCGGGACGTGATGCAGGAATATTTCAAGGCCGGCGAAGACGATATCGTGGTCAACACCATCTCGCCCACCGGCTATCCGATGCGTATGCTGAAAAACACGCCGGCCATCGGCTCGGGCATCCGCCCCGGCTGCGAGTCCTACGGCTACCTGCTCGATGCCAGCGGCAATTGCGCTTACATTGATGCCTACAACCGCGAAGTGGCGGCGCACCCGGGCGCGAAAAATATCTCCGTGATGGACAAGACCTGCCTGTGCACCCACATGCGCAACTATAAGTGCTGGACCTGCGGACACTATACCTACCGGCTCAAGGACACCACGCGCCGCTTGCCGGACGGCAGCTACCAGGCACTCAGCGCTGAGCATATATTTCACGATTACCAGTTCAGCACCGACAACAAGATTGCTTTGCCGGATTAGCCCCATGCCTTGCATACAAACGCGGTAAACCCGCGCAAATGCTTCGCCCGGGCTAGCGACAACTCGCAGCATTCAGCAGGTTTGGGCTTCGTTTATAATCGCTCCATCATACTCAAGGAGCGGCGCCATGAATAAATTCCTCAAATATGGTTTGCTGGGCATAGGCGGTGCCGGCGTTCTGGCGGCGGCAGGCGTGGCTTATATCGCCGCGACTTTCAATCCCAATGATTACAAGGCGCAAGCCATCCAACTGGTGAAGGAAAAGAAGCAGCGCACCCTCAAACTGGATGGCGACATCAAGCTGACTTTCTTCCCCAGCATAGGCGCCGATATCGGCAAGGCTTCCCTGTCCGAATTCAGGAGCGAAAAGGAATTCGCCGCGCTTGACAGCGCCCATGTCTCGTTGGCGCTGCTGCCGCTGTTTTCCAGAAAAGTGGTGGTGGGCGAGGTGGCGGTCAGCGGCCTGAAGGTTACGCTGGTGAAGCTGAAAAACGGCAAGACCAATATTGACGACCTGCTGGAAAAAGACGATAGCAAGTCCGCAGGCGCACCAGCGAAGCCTGACAGCGGATTGTCTGCCTTTGGCATCGCTTCGGTGCGCGTGGAAAAAGCCGGACTGACTTACCGCGATGAAACCAGCGGTGCGCAATATGCGCTGAAAGACATCAATATAAAGACCGGACGCATTGCAGATGGAGTACCGGCAAAAATTGAATTTACCGCAGTGCTCAAGGCTGACCAACCCAGGTTGGACCTTGCCGCACAGCTGAAAACCACGCTCACTTTCGATCTGGAGAAGCTGGCCTACCGCCTGGAAGGGCTGGATTTGCAGGCTAAAGGTGCGGTGCCGGGCATTGACAATCTTGTGGCCAGCCTTTCATCGCCCATGCTGGAAGGCAATGCACAATCGTTCAAAACCAGTTCGCTGACATTGGGACTGGACATGAAGCAACCGGAACAGGCTTTCAGGGTGAGGCTGACATCGCCCGTGAATGGCAACCTTGAAATACCGCAATTCAACCTGTCCGATCTCACGATTGCGGTGAATGCCACGGGTGACAAGCTGCCGAACAAATCGGTCAGCAGCGAGATGAAGGGCAGCGTGCAGGTGGACGCCGGACGGCAGAGCGTGCAGGCCAATCTTGCGGGCGGCTTGCTGCAAAGCAGGGTTAAGGCCAAAGTGGCGCTGAACGGCTTTTCCAACCCGGCCATCCGCTTCGATGTGGACGTGGACCAGCTCGATGCCGACTTGTACCTGCCGAAGAAAGCCGAGGGCGCCCCCGCCAAGGCCGGTGCTGCGGCAGCGGAGCAGCCGCTTGACCTTTCCGCTCTGAGGAAGCTCAATCTGGATGGCAGCCTGCGCATCGGCACGCTCAAGGTCGCCAATATAAAATCGTCGCAGCTGCGCCTCGGCATGAAGGCGCACAATGGAGTGCTCGACATCAACCCGCTGTCCGCCAATCTGTATCAGGGCAGCATGAATGGCAGCGCCACGGTGAATGCCGCACCAGCCAAACCGGGCTTCGCCATCAATGAAAATCTCAGCGGCATTAGCATCGCGCCGTTGCTCAAGGATGCCGCCAACTTTGACATGCTGGAAGGCAAGGGCAATGTGTCGCTCAACCTCAATACGCAGGGTGATACCATAACTGCGCTCAAGCAAGCGCTCGGTGGCAGCATGGCACTGAACCTTGCGGATGGTGCGGTCAAGGGCATCAATATCGCCAGTAAATTGCGCGACGCGCAAGCCATGCTGGGCAAGGGTGGTGCGGCGCAGACCCAGGCGGCCAACAGGGATGAGAAAACCGACTTCAGCGAGTTCAAGGCCAGTTTCAAGGTGAACAACGGCGTGGCGCACAACGATGACCTCTCGCTGAAATCACCGCTGCTGCGCATTTCCGGCAACGGCGACATCAACATCGGCAACGACAGCATCAACTACCTGGCCAAGGCCACGCTGGCGAAAACGCTGGAAGGGCAGGGCAGCAAGGACAGCGCCGGCGGCATCACCGTGCCGGTGCATTTGAGCGGGCCATTCACCGACCTCAAATACACACTGGATTTCGGCGCGATGGTCAGCGAGGCGGCGAAGCAGAAGGTCGAGGCCAAGAAGGAAGAGGTGAAAGGCAGGCTGCTGGATCAACTCAAGGGTGGCCTGAAGGGCCTGTTTAAATAAACCCCGATGGGAGTGTGAGATTAGCCGCGCCCGCACAGAACAATCCATCCATGGGTGATTTTGCAACGCTCCTCATACACTGGCAACGCCGGCATGGCCGACACGGCTTGCCGTGGCAGGGTGCGGATGCCTACTGCGTGTGGCTGTCCGAGATCATGCTGCAGCAGACCCAGGTTGCCACCGTCATCCCCTATTACCGGCGTTTCGTAACAAGCTTCCCGGACCTCCCAGCGCTGGCGGCGGCGAGTGAAGACGAGGTGCTGGCGCACTGGAGCGGGCTGGGCTATTACTCGCGTGCGCGAAATTTGCACCGTGCGGCGCAGCTCATCATGCAGCAACATGGCGGAGCATTCCCGCGCAACTTCGACGAAATCCTTGCTCTGCCCGGCATAGGCCGTTCCACCGCTGCCGCCATCAGCGCCCTGGTGTTCCATGAGCGGCGTGCGATTCTCGATGGCAACGTCAAACGGGTACTGGCGCGCTACTGCTCCGTCGAAGGCTACACCGGCGAGAAAAAAATTGAGACGCAACTGTGGCAACAGGCCGAAACGCTGTTGCCAATGCGCGACATAGCGACTTACACGCAAGGCTTGATGGACCTGGGCGCAACAGTCTGCACGCGCAGCAAACCGCGATGCGCTCTTTGCCCGTTACGGGAGGAATGTGCGGCAAATCAAAGCGGACGTGTCGCGCAACTGCCCGCCCCGCGCCCGCGCAAAATGCTGCCGGAAAAACACAGCACTTTCCTGTTGCTGCTCAGCGGCTCCGACATCCTGCTGGAAAAGCGCCCCGGCAGCGGCATCTGGGGCGGCCTGTGGTGTCCGCCGCAGTTCGAGAACGAAGCGGCAGCGTTGGTCTGGTGCGCTCAACGAGGGATAGAATCCGTTCGCACTGATGCTTCGACAGGCTCAGCACAGGGTAAGCATGGCGTATCGAAGGGCCACGGACTCAAGCCCCGTTCTGGTTCGACACCTCACACCCACAGGGTGCGAGAACCTCTGCGAGGCCACGAACGGGGTAAGTATTCATGTGGAACACCCCCACCCTTCACGCACACCTTCACCCATTTCAAATTGCATATCGCGCCGCTGCTGCTGCAGGTCACGCACAAACCCCGGCAGATGCAGGAGCCGGGCAGGGTGTGGCTGGATATGAGGGATGCCTTGCGTGCCGCCATTCCCTCGCCGGTGCGCAAGCTGATCGAGAAAGTTATTTGAGGCTGAGTTTTGCAGCGCGAAGGTCTCAAGTGCACCACGAGTGTATCTTCGAGGTTCGAAGGAAACTACCCGGGAAAGAGGCTCGGATCAGGAATTACTAAGGAAGCGCTGTGAACAACCCCAAGACCATCATTGCGAGCGGTCTTTAGCCGCGAGCGAAGCGTGGCGGGAAGCAATCCAGAAAGCATCAAGGATCACATAGTTGTGGATCGCCACGTCGTTTCACTCCTCGCGATGACATACTTATTCGGCGTTTTCCCAAGTCATGTATTCTGCAAATCGCTAACTGTTGCACTTCAAACTTGAGCCAACGATTTTTTACTTTGCTGTTTTCGCGCTATCATGTACATAATTTGACAATACCGTGCCGTACCTATGAGTATGTTCAAAGTTCTTCAATTCAATATGCAGTTCGGCCAAAACTGGGACGATGCGGATCCCGACCACGCGCCTGTCAACCTTGAGCTGACCATCTCGGAAATTCTCAGCCACGATGCCGATGTTGTGATGCTGCAGGAAGTAGAACATGCCCTTCCCGGCGGCGTGCAGCTCCATCCCCCGCCTAATTACACCCGGCTGAGCGCGGCACTCAAGGGCTACCATAGTTATTTCTCATATCCGAAAGCCGACCCGCGCGAATTGCCTTTCGGCATAGGACTGGCCATTTTCTCAAAGACGCCATTGCGCGATACATTTCGGTACGATCTGCCGTCATCGCCTGTCACGTTCGAATTTCAGGGCGAAAAAAAAACACCCACCGACCGCCTTCTTATTGGCGCAAAAACCACGCTTGCCGGCCGCAAGGTCCGGATTTTCAACACGCATCTGCTGGCGTTCTTCATGCTCAAATCTACTTGCGTGGAGCGCACCATTCAGCGCGAACTCGTGCTCGAGCAGTTGCGCGCCGAACAAATGCCGACGCTGATCGGCGGTGACTTCAACGTCAGCCGGCATGA
>ORMF012236537.1_pt1 | contig 18007 bp, 12 predicted proteins | sample 1779871 | NCBI WGS metagenome assembly ORMF01 (sample SAMEA104232316, study PRJEB22302) | groundwater metagenome | biome: forest; feature: aquifer; material: groundwater | place: USA | collected 2011-08-07 | depth 5.4 m
CGCGTACACGGATATCGTGGGTCTGCGCGAGCATGTGCCGCTCGGCATCATGCGCGAAATGCACCGGTGGGGCGCCCACGCGATGGTCATCACGGTCATGCTCCACATGTTCCGGGTCTTTCTCACCGGGTCGTACAAACCGCCGCGCGAGTTCAACTGGTCGGTTGGCGTGATCATGCTCGTGCTCACGTTCCTGCTCTCGTTCACCGGGTATCTTCTGCCCTGGGATCAGCTGGCGATTTGGGCTATTACGGTCGGCTCCAACATGGCGCGCGCGACGCCGTTCCTCGGTCACGAAGGCCCCGGCGCAGCGTTGCTGCGCCTTGGTGATGTCCCGTTGATTCACGCGTACGACGACGCGCGCTTCGCACTGCTCGGCGGGTCGTTTGTCGGCGAAGGTGCGCTGCTGCGATTCTACGTCTTGCACTGCGTGGGTCTGCCACTCGGGATCGCCGTTCTGATGGCGGTGCACTTCTGGCGCGTCAGAAAAGACGGCGGAATCTCTGGGCCACTGTAGAACCTGAAGACCGACAGCGGCAGACGAAAGACCCTCGAAGTTCTAGAGTTCTCAGTTTCAACTTTGGCGGAGGGCGACTTGGGGTTCATCAAAGGCATCATCAACGCACTGGCCGACCCGCGGCTGTTCTTCATCCTGGCCGTACTCTCCCTGGTGATGCTCGTCTGGAAGCGCGAGAAGATCGTCGCGAATTCGGTCGGCTACGGGCTACTTGCGTTTCTGGGGCTGTTCTTCCTCTTCGGCATCTTCGATCAGAACTTCAAGCTGATCATCACCAAGCCCGACAACGTCCCTATCGTTGGCCTGATCTTTCTCCTCGTCTTCTTCGTGTGGTACGGCATGCGCGAGGCCGTGCTGAACGATCGCCGGATTACGGCGGGGAAGGGGCCGATTGAGAAGGAAGAATCGGACCGCGTCTGGGTCTGGCCGGATCTGGTCTACACGGAGCTCATCTCCCTGATCGTCTGCTCGGTCGTGCTGATCGTCTGGTCGATCCTCCTGAAGGCGCCGCTGGAGCAGCCGGCGAACCGGTCGCTGACGCCCAACCCTTCGAAGGCGCCCTGGTACTTCCTGGGACTGCAGGAGATGCTGGTGTACTTCGATCCGTGGCTGGCCGGCGTCGTGCTGCCGGGCCTGATCATCGTCGGCCTCATGGCGATCCCCTACATCGACAAGAACCCGAAGGGAAACGGCTACTACACCTTCAACGAGCGCAAGGCAGAGGTCACCCTGTTTTTGTTTGGGTTCGCCATTTTGTGGGTCTCGCTGATTGTGCTCGGGACGTTCCTACGCGGGCCCAACTGGAATTTCTTCGGTCCCTTCGAGTACTGGGACATCCACAAGCTCGAAGCGCTGACGAACGTCAATCTATCGGACTACGTGTGGGTGCGCGGGCTGCGGACGGGCCTGCCGTCGAACTGGTTCGTCCGAGAGATCGTCGGCATCCTGCTGGTGCTCGCGTATGTGCTGTTGCTACCGGTCTACCTTGGGCGGTCGTGGTTCAAGAGCTACTACGAGAAGATGGGCGCCTCGCGCTATTACGTCGGCGCCTTTCTGTTCGTGTCGATGATGTCGCTACCAATCAAGATGCTGCTGCGATGGATTTTCAACCTGAAGTACATCGTGGCAATTCCCGAGTTCTTCTTCAACATCTAATCTGCATATTGAGCCATGGCTGACAAGAAGAGCATCGGTCACGCGTATAACGTCGACTTCCTGAACGTGGTGTTCGCGGCGTCCAGCATATTCCTGCTCCTTTCGGTCGTCTGGATGGTCTGGGACGATTTCGACCGCGACTGGAAGAACACGCAACGGCGTTTTGCGGACCTCGAGTATCAGGTGACGCAGGCCAGCCGGGAACAGGCGGTCCGCGCGGTCGACAAGAACAAGCTGACGCAGCTCACGACCGCCCGTCAGGCGGCGGAGAAGAACGTTGCCGCCAATCGGCAGAAGGTCGACGAGCTGCAAGCCAAGCTGGCGGAGATCGACATCAGGCTGTTCCGGCAGCAGCAGGACGCCAACTTCGCCAAGGCGACCTACGACCACGATCGTTATGAATTCGAGGTGTTGCGCTCAGAGAAGGCCTCAAACGCGGAAGCGAAAGGCCAGGCCGTCCGCGAACGGGAGAAACGGCTCGCCACACTCAACCTCGACCTCGAGAAGGTGATCTCGGAAAAGGCGGCGGTTCAGAAGCAGCTGGGCCAGTACACCGGCGAGGTTGCCAGAATCGGCAAGGAGCTCGACGAGCTGATCGTGGAGCAAACGCGGCTGGACAAGCGGCTCGCGGTGCTGGCGCCGAGCGTGGTGAAGGACTACTTCCGCAACGCGCCGCTCGTCGACTTCCTCGCGCCGACGATCAAGGTGCAGCAGATCATCCTGCCCAACATCGTGGACGATGTGAACTTCACCAAAGTGCCAAAGATGGACCGCTGCGGCACGTGTCACCTCGCGATCGACAAGAAGGGCTACGAGAAGTACCCTCAGCCGTTCCGCACGCATTCGAATCTTTCGACCTACATCGGCAGCGACTCCCAGCACCCGATGGATCAGATCGGCTGCACCGTGTGCCACGAGGGCATGGGCCAGTCGGTCAATTTCCGCGACGTGGCGCACGCGCCATCCACCGACGCGCAGAAGAAAGAATGGGAACAGAAGTTCCATTGGGAACAGCCGCACCTGTGGGACTACCCGATGCTGCCGGTCAAGATGACCGAGGCGTCCTGCGCGAAGTGCCACAAGCGCGAAGTGTTCATCCCGAAAGCCGACGCGCTGAACGTCGCGTACGCGACCTACGAACGTGCCGGCTGCTATGCGTGTCACAAGACGAGGGGTTTCGAGAACCTGCGGAAGCCGGGGCCGACGCTCACGAAGATTCAGTCGAAGCTGACGCCCGAGTGGGTCAAGACCTGGGTGCGTAACCCGCGGGCGATCAAGCCGGCAACCTGGATGCCGCGGATTTGGTACAACTCGAACTCGAGCGCGCCTGAAGACGCGGTGAGAAACGAAGTGGAGATCAACGCTGCGGTGGCGTACCTCTTTGCGAACTCCGAGCCGTACTCGAACCTGGTCAAGAATCCACCGCGCGGCAATGCGAAGGCTGGCGAGCAAATCGTCAAGTCCGTGGGCTGCCAGGGTTGTCACGTTGTCGAAGGCAAGCGCGACGAGGTGGGGCCGCACCGGACATTCGGTCAACCCCTTGAGAACATCGGCAATAAGACGACCTACGAGTGGGTCTACAACTGGGTGCGGGAGCCGAAACACTACAACCCCGACACCTACATGCCTGACCTGCGGCTCACCGATGCGCAGGCCGCCGATGTCGCGACCTATCTGATGACGCTGAAGCAGGGCGGCGGCGACGCGGCCAAGGCGACGCCCGACCAGGCCGCCGTGGACGCGGTGCTCATCGACTATTTCAGGGCGGTGATGCCGTCTGCTGAGGCTCAGGCCGAGGTTGGAAAGCTCGATGCGGCAGCCAGGCAACAGGCGCTCGGGCAGCGCGTCATCGGCCGCTACGGCTGCTTCAGCTGTCACGAGATCAAGGGCTTCGAGAAGGCGCAGCCGATTGGCACCGAATTGTCGGAAGAAGGCAGCAAACTGGTGTCGCGGCTCGACTTTGCCTTCATTCACGACATTCCACATACGTCGAAGCTGCCGTGGTTCGACAGGAAGCTGCACGACCCGCGCGTCTTCGACCAGGGGCGCGTCCTTCAGCCCCTCGACAAGCTGCGCATGCCCAATTTCGACTTCTCGCAAGTGGAGATCGATCGGCTTGTCACGGCCATCATGAGCTTCCAGCGTGAGATTCAACCGCCGACGGCGATGCCCGTCAGGTCTGCGCGTGCCGACTTCCGCGGGCAGGGCCGCAACCTCGTACATCGGCGCAATTGTGTCGGCTGTCACATCATCGAGGGCGACGGAGGAGACTTCGCGAAGACAGTCGAGGATCCCTCACTTGCGCCCCCGATGCTGACGCCGGAAGGAGCCCGTGTGCAGCCGGATTGGCTCTATGCGTTCCTGCGCGCCCCCATCACGAGTCGGCCGTGGCTCAATGTCAGGATGCCGACCTTTGGCTTCGACGACCCCTCTGTGAATGGTGTCATCAGCTATTTTGGCGCCGTGTCGAATACGGTGGGACCATTCCAGACGCACCAGACCAGGACAGCCGCGAATACGGACGCTGGCGGCAAGCCGCTCTTCGACATTCTGCAGTGTCAGAAGTGCCACGTGCTGGGGGCTATTCCGAAGGATCAGCCGGTCTCGAGTCTGGCGCCGGACCTGCGCATGGCGGCCGATCGGCTGCAGCCAGAGTGGATCTTGGAGTGGCTGAGGAATCCGGGTGCAATCCTGCCTGGAACGAAGATGCCGCAGTTCTGGCCGGACCTTCCGAAGTCGCCCTATCCACAGTTCGGTGGAAGCGGCGAAGCCCAGATCAAGGCGATTCGCGACTACCTTCTGACACTGAGAGGTGGACCGACGCCGCGGACCGGGGCGCGAACCGCGAACTAATCTGGGCAGGCACGGCGGGCAGGACTGGCGGGGAAGAGTTCCTGCGCTTTACGTCAGCCCCTGCCTGCCTCGCCTCGCTTGCCGGCCCGGCCTGCCCGATATAATCAGGGATGCTCCGACCGTATCGCGGGCACCTGCCCCGGATTCATCCGACCGCCTACATCGATGACAGCGCGCAGGTGATTGGTGACGTTGACATTGGCGAGGAAAGCAGTGTCTGGATGTGCGTGGTTATCCGCGGAGATGTCCACAAGATCCGGATTGGCCGCCGCTCCAACGTCCAGGACGGGACCATCATTCACGTCATGAAAGACACGCACGCCACGATGATTGGCGATAACGTGACGATCGGTCACGCCGCCGTCGTCCATGGCTGCACGATTGAACACCGGTGCCTCATCGGGATGGGCGCGATTGTTCTGAACGGCGCGTGCATCGGGACTGGCTCGATCGTGGCGGCGGGTGCGCTCGTGGTCGAGGGCATGCAGGTGCCGTCCCGGTCGCTGGTGATGGGAATCCCGGCGAAGGTGAAGAGGATGCTCACGGACGCTGATGTCAAGGAGATCCAGATGTACGCCGATCGCTACGTGCAGTACCGTCTCGATTACATGGAGAAGACAGTCCTAATCCCCAACCCCCAACCCCTAGTTCCTAAACCCTAGCCCCGATGTCCACATACCCCGCGCGCGGCACACGAGACTTCCTCCCGGACGAAGTCCGCAGGCGGGAGTACGTGGTCCGCGTCGTGCGCGAGGTGTACGAGCGGTATGGCTTCGAACCGCTCGAGACACCAGCGTTCGAGAACATCGAGACGCTGCTCGGCAAGTACGGTGAAGAGGGCAATAAGCTCATTTTCAAGATCCTCAAGCGCGGGGAGCACGAAGCCAGCGGGGAAGCGGACCTGGCGCTGCGATATGATCTAACGGTTCCGCTCGCGCGCGTCGCGGCGCAGTATCAGCACGAGCTTCCGAAGTTCTTCAAGCGGTATCAAATTCAGCCGGTGTGGCGCGCGGAGCGTCCCGCGCGCGGCCGGTTCCGCGAGTTCTTCCAGTGTGATATAGACGCCCTCGGTTCCACTTCTCCGACGGTAGAAGTCGAGTTGCTGGCGGCAGTCAGTGATGTGCTCGTGCGTCTGGGATTCGAGAGCTTCAAGATCAGGCTGAATCATCGAAAGGTCCTGACCTCGATTCTGTCTGAGTTCGGAGTTCCAGCTGACTCCCAGGGCGACGCGCTGGTGGCCATCGATAAGCTCGATAAGATTGGCTCGGACGGAGTCGAGAAGGAACTGGCCGCCAGAAACCTCGACCCGGTGGCGGCGGCCAAATGCGTTGCCTTCTTTAGACAGGTTCAGCAGCTGCCGGATTCCCCGAAGGAAGGTTTGCTCTGGTTTCTGGATGCGGTTTCCGATGTTTCGGGTCGTGAAGAACTCAGGACGATCTTCGAACTCTCACAGCAGACACCGGCAGCCGGACGCGTCTACATCGACCCGAGCCTTGCGCGCGGGCTGTCATACTACACAGGCGCCATCATGGAGGTTGCGGTGTCGGATCTTGCCGGAAGCCTTGGCGGTGGCGGGCGGTACGACAACCTGATCGGCATGTTTCTGGGGCGCGATATTCCTGCCTGCGGATTCTCCCTCGGACTCGAACGCATCATTGGCGTGATGACCGAGCGGAACATGTTTCCCGCGAGGATCTCGCGCGGGGCCGTTGACGTGATGCTCACGTTTCTCTCGGACAACCTGCGCGGCGATGCGCTGAGGCTCGCCGGAGAACTGCGTGGCGAAAGCCTCCGTGTGGATGTCTATCCAGAGGCGAGCCGGAAGCTGGAGAAGGCGCTCAAGTACGCGTCGAGCCGGAGTGTTCCAGTGATGGTCATTCTCGGCGAGGATGAGCACGCCCGCGGCGAAGTCGCCGTACGGGATCTGCAGACGAGGCAGCAGGATACCGTGCCTCGTTCGAGCGCTGCGCAGACGATTGCGAGCCGCGTCCGCCTCGTCGAACCGAGAACGTTGAACACAGAACCTGGAACCTTGGCACCTTAGAACCTTCTGTAATGTCTGATTTCTATCGTTCCCACACCTGCGCCGTGTTGCGCATCGAGCATGTCGGCCAGCGCGTGCGCCTTGCCGGCTGGGTCAATCGAAAGCGCGATCATGGACAACTGCTGTTCATCGACCTTCGCGATCACTACGGCATCACGCAATGTGTGTTTACCCCCGACTCAACAGCATTTGCCGTGGCCGAGGGAATCAGGCTCGAAAGCGTGCTGAGCGTGACAGGCCGCGTGATTGCCCGTACGCAGGAGAATATCAATCCCGCGCTCCCGACCGGCCTCGTGGAGGTCGTCGTTGAGGCGATCGAGGTCCTCTCCGCGGCCGAACCGTTGCCTTTCCAGGTGGCGGGCACGCAGGAGATTCCTGAGGAGCAGCGCCTTCGCTACCGGTTTCTCGATCTTCGTCGCGAGAAGATCCATGCGAACATTGTTCTGCGATCAACAGTCATTGCGAGCATTCGGCAACGGATGCACGCGCAGGGTTTTCTCGAGTTCCAGACGCCGGTTCTGACGTCCAGCTCTCCCGAAGGCGCCCGCGACTACCTGGTGCCGAGCCGGATTCACCCTGGGAAGTTCTATGCGCTCCCGCAGGCGCCGCAGCAGTTCAAGCAGCTCCTCATGGTGGCGGGCTTCGATCGCTACTTTCAGATTGCGCCATGTTTTCGCGACGAGGATGCCCGCGCCGATCGCTCGCCTGGCGAGTTCTATCAGCTCGACGTCGAGCTCTCGTTCGTGACGCAGGAGGACGTGTTTGCCGCCATTGAGCCCGTGCTCGCCGGCGTGTTCGGCGAGTTTTCGGACAAGACGGTGTCGCCCGCGCCGTTTCCGCGCATCGCCTACGACGTGGCCATGACGATGTACGGGACGGACAAACCCGACCTGAGGAATCCGATCACAGCGGTGGACGTGACCCAGCTCTTCAGGGGATCGGAGTTCGTCGTGTTTGCCCGAGCGGTTGACGAAGGGGCTGTCGTCCGTGCGATTCGCGCGCCCGGCGCCGCGGATCGTTCCAGGAGCTTCTTCGACAAAGTCGTTGCACTGGGCGAGTCACTTGGACTCGGCGGGCTGGCCTACGTCGTGGCGAGCGAGACGCCGAAGGGACCGCTCGCCAAGTACCTGCCCGATGCACGCCGCGAGCAGCTGTTTCAGGCGATCGGCGTCGAGCGGGGCGATGCGGTCTTCTTCGCCAGCGGAACGCCCAAGAGCCTCATGCGTCCCGTGGATGGGCTGAGGACCCATTTGGCGCGCGAGCTTGGCCTGCTGGAAGAGGACGCCTATCGGTTTTGCTGGGTGACGGATTTCCCCTTCTACGAGCGCGACGCGGAAACGAATCAGATCGTCTTCAGCCACAACCCGTTTTCCATGCCGCAGGGCGGCCTGGACGCCCTCAATGGGAAGGATCCGCTGTCGATCAAAGCCTTTCAGTACGACATCGTGTGCAACGGCGTGGAGCTGTCGAGCGGAGCTATCCGGAATCACCGGCCCGATGTCATGTTGCGTGCGTTCGAGATCGCTGGGTACGGACCTCAGGAGGTCGAAAAACGCTTCGGCGGAATGCTCAATGCGTTCCGCTTCGGCGCCCCACCGCACGGCGGGCTCGCACCCGGCATCGATCGGATCGTGATGCTGCTGGCGCAGGAGCCCAACTTGCGTGAGGTGATTGCGTTCCCGATGACGCAGAACGCGGAAGACTTGTTGATGGGCGCCCCGGCGCCGGTCTCCGACAGGCAACTGAAGGAGCTCCATATCCGGACGGTCGACCACAGGAAGTGAACCACGGGGCTGCCCCAAACGATTGTGGGTGCGGCACTTATGGTCACGGGGCAAGGGACGGTATAATTGCTAGCTAAGTGTCTGCATTGAAAGGAGATAACGCGAAGCGCATCATCCTTCCGGAAGAGGGCCTCGAGACGCTCTTCGGTCCCTACGACGAGAACCTGAAGCACCTCGAATCGCTCTTCACTGTTCGAATCCGCACGCAGGGGCACGAGCTCTCCGTGGAGGGCGACGGCCCCGGCCCAGACAAGGTCGAGCATGTTGTGACGCAGCTGGCGTCGTTGATGAGAGAAGGCTACAAGGTGTCCAACGCCGACGTGAAGACGGCGTCGGATCTCGTGGCGCAGGACCAAGGCGTCAATCTGCGTGAGCACTTCCTCAAGGGCAGCCTCACGCCCGGCAGGCGGCGCGTGGCACCCAAGTCCATCAACCAGCGTCGTTATCTCGAAGCCATCGCCATGAACGATATTGTCTTCGGCATCGGTCCGGCCGGGACCGGGAAGACGTACCTCGCGATGGCGCAGGCGGTTTCGTTTCTCGTGGCGAAGAAGGTCACCCGGATCATCCTCGCGCGGCCAGCGGTCGAAGCAGGCGAGAAGCTGGGCTTTCTGCCGGGGGATCTGCAGGAGAAGGTGAACCCCTACCTTCGGCCGCTCTACGACGCGCTGTACGACATGCTCGACACCGAGCGCGTGGAGCGTTTCATCGAGCGCGGTACGATCGAGATCGCGCCGATCGCGTTCATGCGCGGCCGCACGCTCAACGATTCGTTCGTGATTCTCGACGAAGCGCAGAACACGACGACCGAGCAGATGAAGATGTTTCTGACGCGTCTGGGCTTTGGCTCGAAGGCCGTGATCACGGGCGACATCACGCAGATCGACCTGCCACCGGGCCGGGTCTCCGGGCTGGTGGAGGCCATAAAAGTGGTCAGCGCCATTGAGGGCATCTCCTTCGTGCACTTCGATGAACGCGACGTGGTTCGTCACAAGCTGGTCCAACAGATCGTCAAAGCGTACGAGGCGTTGTCGGGGGGCGGAAGCGTGCGTCCGTCGGCGAGCTAACGCCATGGCAGCCCGAGGCATTTCTGTTGTCGTATCCGACGAGCACGGGAGGCGTCTTGCCGCCGCCGGCCTGTCGCGCTGGCTGGCGCGGGTGGCGCCCCGGCGTGCACGCGGCCGTGTGAGCGTGGCGGTTATCAGCGATGCGCGCGTGCGCGCTCTCAATCGCCGCTACCGGCGCCGTGATGCAGCAACGGACGTGCTGAGCTTTCCGTACGCGCCCGACCTGAAGGTCGGGCCTACGACCCGAGGGACAACGACCCGAGGGACGACGACCCGAGGGACGACAACCCGAGGGACAACGACCCGAGGGACGACAACCCGAGGGACGACAACCCGAGGGACGACCGGAGCGATGGCCCGCGCGGCAGCAACCCGTCCTCGTAGGCCCGAGCTTCAGCTCGGGCGTCTTCCGTCCAATCCGCCATCTAACCCCCAATCCCTATTCCCTAATCCCTGCCTGGGGGACATCGTGATCGCGCGCGGCGTGGCTCGACGTCAGGCGCGTGCTTCGGGCCATGACGAGCGAACCGAGCTGCGAATTCTGGCGTTGCACGGACTCCTGCATCTCCTGGGCTACGATCACAACGGTGACGACGGGGCTATGGCGCGAATGGAGCGAAGGCTGCGGCGCAAGGGCGGCCTGCGCGAAGGCCTGATCGAGCGATCGCAACCGTGATACCACTGCTCATTTTCCTGCTGGCCTGCGCCGCCGTTTACCTGGGCGCGATCGAAGCCGCATTCAGCGCGCTCATGCGCTTGTCCCTTCGCCTGCTCGCTGAGCGCAGCGGTCGTCCGGACCGATTGGGCGAGTACCTGGACGACCCGGTTCTGTTGTTTCTGCCGGTCCGGCTGTTGCTTGGCTTGCTCACCGCCACGGCCACCGCGCTCCTGGCTCTGGCGGTGGATATCAGCGGGGCTTCCGTCACGGCCGTCATCGCCAGCGTGGCAGCGTTCGTGGTCTTTTTCGAGTTGCTGTTGCCGCTTCTTATCGTCAGCCGCGATCCGGAGCGAGTGCTCGAGTTGCTGCTGCCGTCGTTCAGTCCCGTGGCGAAGGCGCTCGCGCCGATGACGCGATGGATGACGCGATCGGCGGCGAATCGAACCGCGGCGCCGACTGTGGAGAGCACGGAGGACGCCAGCGAGACGGCCACGACCTATCTGGACCCGGGCGAGCAGGAGGGCATCATCCAGGGTGAGGAGCGAAAGCTCCTCCAGAACATCGTGGACTTCGGCGACACGATCGTGCGAGAGGTCATGACCCCACGGCCCGATATCGTGGCCATCCAGGAAGGTGCGACGATTGGCGATCTGCGGGCGCTCTTTCGGGAGCAGGAGTACTCACGATTCCCGGTATTCAGGGAAAGCCTCGACAACATTTCTGGTTTCGTGTTCGTGAAGGATCTCGTTGCGCTCGATCGAACGAACGATAGCGATCCCATCACGCCGTTTCTGCGGCCGGCCGTTGTCGTGCCGGAAAGCAAGCGCGTGCCGGAGTTGCTGAAGCAGTTTCAGCGTCAGCAGACGCAGATCGCGATCGTTGTGGATGAGTATGGCGGCACGGCCGGGCTCGTCACGATCGAGGACATGCTCGAGGAGATCGTCGGGGAGATCCGCGACGAATACGACGTGGAGTCCGAGCCGATCGTAGAGGAGGGAGGCGGACGGTTCGTCTTCAATGGCAAGGTTGACATCGACGAGGTCAATCAGCGGCTCGGTGTGCAGATCGAACGTGAGGGTTTCGAAACCGTGGGCGGGTATCTGCTGACGCATCTAGGTCGGGTCCCGGCGATCGGCGAGCGTCTGGAGATCGAGGATCTGCTGGTGGAGGTGCTCGATGTCGAGCGCCGCCGCATTCACAAGGTCCGCATCGCGCGCCGCCAGCCCGTGAACGCCATCAATGGAGAGAGAGTGCTGTGAGACCCAGGAGATGATGAAGAGTGGTTTCGTCTCGCTTGTCGGACGTCCTAACGCCGGGAAGTCCACGCTCCTCAACCGTATCATTGGATCAAAGCTCGCCATCGTGTCCGACAAACCGCAGACGACGAGGACCCGCATCCTGGGCGTGAAGAATTACCCTGCCGCGCAGGTGGTGTTTGTCGATACACCAGGCATTCACCGGCCACTGCACCGCATGAACGTCCAGATGGTTGATACTGCGCTCGAGGCCATGCGATCGGTCGACATCCTGGGGCTCGTTGTCGATGCGGCAGAGCCGCCGGGCAAGGGCGATCGCTTCGTCCTCGATCTCGTGAAGGACGTGAAGGTGCCGGTCATCTTGATTCTGAACAAGATCGACGTGATGAAGAAGGCGAGGCTCCTGCCGATTATGGAACACTACGGCCGGGAGGGCCGGTTCGCGGAGATCATTCCCATCTCGGCCTCGACTGGGGAGAGCGTCGATCGCTTGGAGGTGGCGATTCTGGACCTTCTGCCGGAAGGCGAACGGCTCTATCCTGAGGATTATCTGACCGACCAGCCGGAGCGCATCATGGCGGCGGAGATTGTTCGCGAGAAGTTACTGCAGTTCACCCACGACGAGATCCCGTTTTCGAGCGCAGTCGTGGTCGACCGGTTCGAGGAGCCGGTCGCGCCGAGCACGCTCCTCAAGCTCTATTGCACCATCGTCGTGGATCGCGAGTCGCAGAAGCCGATCATTATCGGCAAGGGTGGCGAGATGATCAAGCGCATCGGGACGGCAGCGCGGGAAGAGTTGGAGCGATTCTTCTCGACGAAGGTGTTCCTCGATCTGCACGTGCGCGTGACATCGGAGTGGCGGGAGGACGCACACGTGTTGAGCGAGATGGGACTGAGACACGACAAATGACGCCTGGAGATTGCAAGTTGCAAATTGCGGATTGCCAATTGCTGGCCTCGGAGCGGTGTCTTCACAAGCCCGAGCGTCTGATCGGGCGCATAGCAGGGCGAAGCGGAATTCGACAATCGACACACTGCAATTTGCAATCAGCAATCAACAATCAGCAATCTCTATAGTAAAGTTATCCCCTGCCTCTGAATGCCGCTATACACCACCGACGCGTTGATTCTGAGGACCTACAAGCTTGGTGAGTCGGATCGGCTTGTCGTTTTCTTGACGCGCGATCGCGGCAAGAAGCGCGGGGTGGCGAAGAATGCACGCCAGGGCCGGCGCCGGTTCGGGGGCGCGCTCGAGCCAATGACGTGCGGACGTGTCTCGTACGTCGAGCGTGAACGACGGGATCTCGTGTTTCTGAACTACGTGGAGCCGACGCGGTCTCCCCTGTCGGGCGCAGCGGCCCTCGACGGCGAGGCGCTCGGCTATATGGGGTACTTCGCCGAGCTGATCGATGAGTGGGCGCAGGAGGCCGACCCGAACGAAACGCTGTTTCGACTCGGTGCATCGATGGTGGAGGCCGTCGCGGTCGGAGTGCCCGTCGATCCGCTCGCGCGATATTTTGAGTACTGGCTCTTGCGGCTCCAGGGCGTCTACGAACCGGATGGACGCGCGTCGAGTGGGGCCCAGGCCTTTCTGTCCACGGCGCGTTGCTGCAGTCCGCTTGGTCTCGCGGACGTGCGGGCGCCCCGCGACGTGATGCGAGAGCTCGAAACCTCGCACCGCGAACTGATTGCGATGCACCTGGAAAAACACCTGAAGTCGGTGAAGGTGTTGCAGGAGATGCGGAGATAGCGGTTATCGACCATCGAAGGTATGACATTTCAGGGGCTCATCTTAAAACTGTCCGAATTCTGGGCGTCACGCGGCTGCATCCTGCAGCAGCCCCTTGATGTGGAAGTCGGTGCCGGGACCATGCACCCGGAGACGTTCCTGCGCGTGCTGGGTCCGTCGCACTGGAATGTGGCGTACGTACAGCCCTCCCGTCGTCCTGCCGATGGGCGCTTCGGCGAGAACCCGAACCGGCTGTTCAAACCTCATCAGTTTCAAGTGGTTCTCAAGCCGGCCCCGGACGAGGTGCAGCAGCTCTATCTCGAGAGCCTGGAAGCCGTCGGGATCAATCCGCGGCAGCACGACGTGCGATTCGAAGAGGACAACTGGGAAGCACCGACGCTCGGAGCCTGGGGTATCGGCTGGCAGGTCATGTTCGATGGCATGGAGATCTCGCAGTTCACCTATTTCCAACAGGCGGGAGGCCTCGAGCTGTCACCAGTGTCGGTGGAGCTGACCTATGGCCTCGAGCGGATCGCCATGTCGCTGCAGCGCGTGGACAGCGTGTTCGACCTGGAGTGGGGCGCCGGGGTGAAGTACCGCGACGTTCGATGGCGTGAGGAGTACGAGCAGTCGACCTACGTCTTTGGCCGTGTGGCCCTGGAGGGCGCCGAATTCGGAACGTTCCACCGCGAGCTATTCGAGCGGTACTACCAACTATCGCAGGCCCTGTTGAAGGCGCGACTGGTCTTTCCGGCGCTCGAGCACTGTCTGAAGTGCTCCCACCTCTTCAACATTCTCGATTCCAGCAACAGCATCGGTGTCACGGAACGCATGAACTACATTCTTCGCATCCGGCAGAATGCGATTGCGATTGCCAAGGAGTATGTCGAGACCGCAGCGGGGTCTCCCCTCCGTGTCGAGGCAGGCGCATAATGGACCGGGAGCTCTTGCTTGAAATCGGGTGTGAAGAGCTGCCCGCGAGCTGGCTCCCCAGGCTTACGCAGCAGGTCGGCGACCTGCTGGCGGCACAACTGGTCGCGCACCGGCTGTTGCCAGAGGCGGCGTCGGAAACCTACAGCACACCGCGGCGGCTGACGGTTCGCATCGCGAAGCTCGCCGAGCGGCAGACGGATCTCGAGGAGCTCGTCACGGGTCCACCGGTGGCGGCCAGCTTTGCACCAGATGGTGCCCCGACGCAGGCCGCGGTCGGCTTTGCCGCGAAGCAGGGCGTCGAGGTTGCGGCACTCGAGCGCCTCGAGACGCCGAAGGGTGCATACCTTGGGTTTCGGAAAAGACAGCGAGGGCAGACGGCGGTGGACGTGTTGCCGAGCGTGCTTGGTGACACACTGCGAGCGTTGACCTTTCCGAAGCTGATGCACTGGGACGCCGAGCTCGACGACGGCCGGGGCGAACTGCTCTTTGGACGGCCAATCCGATGGCTGTTGTACCTGTATGGCGGCCGCGTCGTACCCTTCACGATCAATAGAGCGTCGGCCGCGCAAACCAGTCAGGTTCAAGACGTCAATACCGGTGCGGCCACCTATGGCCACCGCTTCCTGACGACGAGCGGGCGCGCCGGTCGCGCCATCAAGGTGCGAAGTTTTGACGAGTATCGCGCGCGTCTCCTCGAGAACTTCGTCATCATCGAGCGGGAACAGCGCCATACCAAGATCGCGCTCGAGCTCGATGCCAAGGCCCAGCGTCTGCACGGCCGTCTCAGCCGCGTCGTGCACGAGTCCGGGCTGCTCCAGGAGGTTCCGGACCTCGTCGAATATCCGTCCGTCATCGCCGGCACGTTCGGCAACGAATTCCTCGAACTGCCAGCCGAAGTGCTGACGACGACGCTCATTCATCATCAGCACTATTTTCCGGTCGAGGGCGAAGACGGCACGCTGAAGAACGCGTTTCTGGCCGTCATCAACACGGAGCCGGATAACGAACGCACGATTGCCCGAAACGCGGAGCGCGTCGTTGCGGCCAGGCTGCGCGACGCCAGATTTTTCTGGGAGGCCGATCGTCAATCGAGACTGGACTCCCGAATCGATCGCCTCGGGACGCTACTGTTTCATAAGAAGCTCGGAAACTACCAGGAGAAGGCCGAACGCATCGGCCGGCTCGCAGAGTGGATTGCCCGCGATGCACTCGGGGCGGGCGATGAGGCTGCCCGCCAGGCGGCTCAGGCCGGGCATCTTGCCAAAGCCGACTTGACGACCGACATGGTGCGGGAGTTCACCGAGCTCCAGGGCACGATGGGTGGCATCTATGCCCGGGGTGAAGGCCTGCCCGAGGAGGTTTGGAAAGCAGTGTATTTCCATTACCTGCCGATTGGCGTCGAAGCTGATGCCGCCCCGTCGCGCGCGCAACTCGGCAACGCCGCGGTCACCTGGACGGCCGTTTCGCTGGCGGACAAACTCGACACGATCGTCGGCCTCTTTGCCGCCGGAGAGAAGCCGACCGGCTCACGAGACCCATTCGGACTGCGCAGGGCTGCACAAGCGGTCGTGAAGATCGTCGTAGACCTGGAAGCGGTGACTGGGCTGGTGAGCCCAATGGGGCTGTTGCCGGTGGTCGAACGCGCCTTGGAAGGCTACGGCGGGAGACTCACAGTCACCGATGAGGGATGGAGAGTCGCCCTATCGGAGTTTCTTGCCGAGCGTCTCCAACATCTACTCGAGCGGCGCGGCTACCGTTACGACGAGATCCGGTCTGTATTGCCGGCGTTCAGGGTGGCGCTGACACCGGGAACTGCGGCGAAACGTGTGGAAGCACTGGCACAGGCGCGCAAATCCGCGGAGTTCGAAGCGCTGGCGGTCTTGTTCAAACGTGTCAAGAACATTACGAAGGACTTCAAAGCCGCCGATCATGTGCCGGATGAGTGGCAGATGATTCGAGCGTCGCTCAAGGAGCCGGCGGAACTCGATTTGCTTACGGGCCTGGAGGCTCGCTGGCCGAAGATTCAGGCGGCCCTCCGGCAGGAACAGTATCTGGACGCCATGAATCAAGTGGCACATCTGCGCGCGCCCGTGGATAGGTTCTTCGTGGATGTCCTCGTCATGGCGGACGATCCCGCGCTGCGCCACGCGAGGCTGGCGCTGCTCGCAGCACTCCGTCACACGGTGGAGCAGATCGCGGACATTTCGGAAATTGTTCCGGACGAGAGCAGACACGCGTGAAGGATCCGGCTGAACGCGCTCATATGGAGTCTCATGTCGATGGCTAACAGAGCAGCGAAACAGACACCGAGGTCCTCGATCCCCGGTCTGAAGCCCAAGAAGTACGTCTACTTTTTCGGGAACCGAAAGGCGGACGGCAATCGGTACATGAAGGACCTGCTTGGCGGCAAAGGGTCGGGTCTCGCGGAGATGACGAACGCGGGCCTCCCGGTTCCCCCAGGCTTCACGATCTCGACCGAAGTGTGCACGATCTACTACAAGGAAAAGGCCAGAATCCCGCCCTCGATCGACAAGGAGATTGCCGAGCAGGTGAAGAAACTGGAGAAGGCCGCTGGCGCCACGCTCGGGTCCACCGAGAATCCGCTCCTCGTCTCTGTCCGCTCCGGCGCGAAGTTCTCCATGCCCGGCATGATGGACACGATACTGAATCTCGGTCTGAATGACGACGCCGTGGAGGGCTTGAAACGGCGCACGAACAACGGTCGCTTCGCGTTCGACAGTTATCGCCGGTTCATTCAGATGTTCGGCAACGTGGTGCTGGAGATTCCAAAGGACGCGTTCGAGGGCGAGTTCAATGCAGCCAAGAAGGCGCGCCACGTGAAGCTCGATACGGATCTGGACGAAAGCGCTCTGCGTGAGGTGGTCGTTCGCTATCAGCGTGTGGTGAAGGAGCGGACGGGCAAGCCCTTTCCGCAGAATCCGAACGATCAGCTCAAGATGGCGCGCAACGCCGTGTTCCGGTCCTGGATGAACCCGCGCGCCATCGAATACCGCCGCATTTACGATATCCCCGACCACATCGGCACGGCGGTGAACGTCCAGATGATGGTGTTCGGGAACACCGGCGATCGCTCCGGCACCGGCGTTGGCTTTACGCGCAACCCAGCGACAGGCAAGAAGGAGTTCTACGGCGAGTTCCTCATCAACGCCCAGGGCGAGGACGTCGTTGCAGGCATCCGGACGCCTCAGCACATCGTCGAGCTCGAACAGGCAATGCCCAAGGCGTACCGGCAGCTGCGAGAGATCACCAGCAGGCTCGAAAAGCATTACAAGGACGTGCAGGACTTCGAGTTCACCATTCAGGACGAGCAGTTGTTCATGCTCCAGACACGGAGCGGCAAGCGCACGGGTTACGCTGCGGTTGTGATTGCCACCGATCTGGCCGCCGAGAAACTCGTCACGCCGAAGGAAGCCATTCTGCTCGTGGACCCCGAGTCGCTCAGCCAGTTGCTCGCGCCAGGCTTCGATCCGGAGGAATGGAAGAAGATCCCTGTCGCGACAACCGGCCTCCCGGCGTCTCCAGGAGCCGCGAGCGGCCAGGTGGTCTTTTCCGCCGACCAGGCTGTTGCGTGGACGGGGCAGGGCAAGAAGGTCATCCTGGTGCGGCGTGAGACAGTGCCCGACGATATTCACGGCATGTTCGTCGCGCAGGGAATCCTCACGGCCACCGGCGGCATGACGTCTCATGCGGCGGTCGTCGGACGTCAGATGGGCAAGCCCTCCATCGTTGGCGCCGGAGCCCTCGACATTGACGAACACACGAAGCAGTTCAAGGTCGGAGGGAAGACGGTCAAGGAGGGCGACTTCATCTCCTTCGACGGCCTCTCGGGCGAGGTGAAGATCGCGCAGGTCGCCTCAAAGCCCAGCGAGATTCTCCAGGTCGTGGCTGGGACGCTCGATCCGAAGAAGTCGGATATCTATCGGCGCTTCGACCTGCTGCTCTCGTGGGCCGACAAGTTCCGTCGGCTGGGCGTGCGCGCGAACGCGGACC